>Ga0207647_10000004_pt1 | contig 307217 bp, 337 predicted proteins | sample KBSCornC2_FD_184295 | JGI IMG/M metagenome (GOLD analysis project Ga0207647, IMG submission 184295) | Corn rhizosphere microbial communities from Kellogg Biological Station, Michigan, USA - C2 (SPAdes) (version 2) | ecosystem: Host-associated > Plants > Roots > Rhizosphere ...
GATTGAGCCCGGGGCGAGGGCTACGCTGAGTTCGGCGGGTCCTGAGCTGGACGCCAACAACGTGCCCACTGGCCGGGATATGGGACGGTGGCGGACGTAGCCTTATCGCCAAGCTCGCCGGCACGATACTCTTGTATCTGATGGCCCGTGGCGGTACGATGGTTCATTCACTTGGAACCGATAGTGATTTAGCGTAAGCTTAATAGTAATAAGTGGTTTGTGTGGTGAGCGATGGGACAATATAAAGTTCCTCAAAATGTGGAGTCCGAAGACAAAATTATTGGGCCGCTAACGTTCAAGCAATTTGTCTACGCGATGATTGGCTTTGCCTGGGGCGCAGTATCTTTTGCGGTCTTCCGAAACATCCCAGTGGTCATGATTATTATTGGCGGGCCGCCAGCAATCCTGCTCATGCTGCTGGCATTCTACAGCCGCGACGGTCAAAACTTTGAGCAGCTACTCATTGCGCTCGTGGGTTTCTTCGGCAACTCTCGTAAGCGCGTTTGGCGCAAAGAGGAGATTACTGCCTCATTCCACATCGTGCCCCGCAAGATTGTGGTGGAGCAAAGCCAGCGTGACCCCGTGGCCGTACGCAGCGAGCTTGATCGGCTGGCCACTATGATTGACTCGCGCGGCTGGAACTCAGCCGGCGTGGGTTCCATGGATAACACGCCGCCGACATCCGACCGGCTTATCACTCCTACTGCGCCGGTCACGCCCCAGACGCTTGCCGAGCCGGCCGCCAGCGAGGACATGCTGGACCTCCAGCACAGCCCACTAGCCCAAAATTTGGCTGGACTCATTGAAGAGGCAGCTACTGATGTTCGCGAAGAGGCCATTGAACAGATGAAGGAGCGCCAAACCGCCACTACCCGCAAAGCTCCAGCCGCCACTCCCGCTCAAAGCATAAGCGGCGTGACAACGACCAACCCGGACGATATACTAAAACTAGCAACGGAGAGGGATGACTTGACTGTCTCGCAACTAGCCGCCACCGCTACGCGGACCGCGGCCATGCAAGAAGGTCAGTCAGTGGATGTGCGAACATAATGGCAAAGACTGGGAACGACGCTCCAAATAATAATAAGAGTACGCAAAATAGTCTCTTGATCTCCGAGATCAAGGACGGTGTAGTCGTTATGCGTGATGGCAGTTTGCGCGGGGTGATCCTGGGCTCAGCTATCAACTTTGATCTCATGAGCTCACAGGAGCAAGAATCCATTGAGTTTGCCTACCAGGGCTTCATCAACTCACTCCACTTTCCGGTCCAGATTGTGGTGAAGAGCCAGAAGATTGCGTTAGACGGCTACATCGAGAAGCTCCAAGGTCTACGCAACGAACAGTCCAACGACCTGCTCGGGCTCCTGATGGAGGACTACATCGCCAACATTAAGGCGCTGGTGGACGAGGTTAATATTATGGACAAGCAATTCTACATTGTGGTGCCATACTTCCCACCCGTAACCGCAGCTAAAACCGTCAGCCTTATCGCCGGCCTCAAGGCTGCCATGCAGCCGACACCTGTTATCACCGTCCAAGAGGATGAGTTCAAGAAGTATAAGCAAGAACTTAGCCAGCGCGTAGCTCTGGTGTCGAGCGGGATGTCGCAGATGGGTATTCGGTCAATTGCCCTGGGCACCCAGGAGCTCATCGACCTGTACTACGGCTGGTACAACCCCGACGTAGCGCCCAACGAAAAGCTGATTGATGCCGGCCAGCTAGAGACGCCCGTTGTAACCAAGGGCGATGGCTCCGCTCCCCGCGGACCCCTACCAGGAGCACCAGTCTAATGGGAATTTTCGGTAAGAAACAACAAATGCCCGCCGATCCAAACGCGCTCGCCAGCTACCAGCAGGCTCAGGAGCAGCGCGAAGCGGAGTTTATTTATCGCCAAGGCATCGTTACCATGCGCGACCTTATCGCGCCGCCCAGCCTGGAGATTGAGTCGGCTTACATCCGCATCGGCAAGCGCTATGCCAAAACGCTGTATGTGTACGGATTCCCGCGCCAGGTATTCACAGGCTGGCTGTCACCCATTATTAACCTCGATGAAGTTATTGATATTTCCCTCTACATCTACCCCGTAGAGAGCCGCGTTGTGCTCGACAACTTGCGCAAAAAAGTCGGTCAGCTTGAGGCTAGTTACACGATCAACCAGGAAAAGGGCAAGGTTCGTGACCCTGGGCTTGAGGCTGCCATTCAAGATGCTGAGGAACTCCGCGACAAGCTCCAGGTGGGCGAAGAACGATTCTTCCGCTTTGGCCTCTACCTCACGATGTATGCTGACTCGTTGGACGAGCTCACCCAGGTGAGCCGCAAAATTGAGGGTATTTTCGGCCAATCACTGGTGTACACCAAGCCAGCCGCGCTCCAAATGGAAGCCGGCTTTAACTCTACGGTTCCCTTGGCCTCCGACCAACTCTTGATCTCGCGCAACATGAACACCGGCGCGCTCTCAACCAGCTTCCCGTTCACCTCGGCCGAATTGTCACGCAACGAGGGCGTGCTGTACGGCCTTAACCGACACAATAACGGCCTGGTGCTGTTTGACCGGTTCTCGCTTGAAAACGCCAACATGGTCGTCTTTGCCAAGTCTGGTGCCGGTAAGTCCTTCGCCATTAAGCTTGAGGCGCTACGCTCGCTCATGATGGGCGTGGAAATCATTGTTATCGACCCCGAAAATGAGTACAAGGCGCTTAGTGATGCGGTGGGTGGCAGCTACCTGCGACTAAGCTTAGCTTCGAGCACGCGTATCAACCCATTTGACCTGCCGCGAGTATTTGACCAAGACGAGGCCGATAACGCGCTGCAGGCTAACATTATTACCCTGCACGGCCTCCTGCGGCTCATGATGGGCGGTGCGGCCGTCAACACTACCACCGGCGCGACGCTATCTACACCGTTAACACCCGCCGAAGACGCCGACTTGGATGTCGCCATCATCAACACCTACGCCCGCGCCGGCATCACCAAGGATCCACTGACCCACAACGTGACGCCACCCACCATGAACGACCTCTATAACACGCTAGCTTCGATGACCGGCAACGGCCCAGCCTTGGCCCAACGGCTGCGCAAGTACACCACGGGCACCTTCAGCGGCATCTTTAGCGAGCAGAGCAACGTGCACCTCGACAACCCGTTCTTGGTGTTTAACATTCGCGACCTCGAAGACGAACTGCGACCTGTGGGCATGTACATCGTCCTTAACTACATCTGGAACAAGGTAAAAAGTGACAAGCGCAAGCGCATGCTCATCGTGGATGAGGCCTGGCAGCTGATGAAGTTCGACGACTCCGCTAACTTCATGTTCAGTCTGGCTAAGCGCGCTCGTAAGTACTACCTAGGACTAACTACTATTTCGCAGGACGTGGAGGACTTCCTTAGCAATAAGATGGGTCGCGCCGTGGTAGCCAACTCATCACTCCAGCTTTTGCTTAAGCAGGCACCAAGCGCCGTGGACATTGTGGCCGACGCCTTTAAGCTTACCTCCGAGGAGAAGAACCGGCTAAGCCAGTTCCCGGTAGGTGAAGGGCTGTTCTTTGCTGGCCTCAACCACGTCATTATCCGCATCCTAGCCTCACAGACCGAAGCCGAGCTCATCTCGACCAATCCCCAGGCCCTCCAGGCGGCTCGCGACGAGCAAGGGCGTGACCAAGCGCCGCAAGGTAACGGAGCCGCGTAATGGCAGATCTTGACCCAGGCCAGGACGAGCGGGGGAAAGAAATTGTTGAGCAAAGCATGTCCCACGGCGTGCCCGAGGATGCACCGCCAGCCGGCACCGGTGGTATGCCCGGTTCTCAAGGTTATCGCGACCGAGTTAGTGCTGGCGCCGACAAGCTAGCCGAAAAAGAAGCCGCCAATAGGGCCGCTGGCCGCCATCCTGAGGCTGGTATTAGCCCCATGGGCAAACTGTCCACGAGCCTCGGTAAAGCCGGTGGCTTCATGGGCAAACACAAGAAGAAGTTTGCCGTGGGCGGCGGTATTGCAGGTGCACTGCTGGCCGCTGTAATGAGCTTTATTTCGATTCTGCCGCTCAAACTCGAAGCCTACCTTAAAAACATGTCTGAAAAGCGGATTGAGCGGATTGCTGAGCGCGCCGTCGAGACCCGTCTGGCACAGCTCATGCAGCGGTTTGCCGCTGACACCGTTGCAGCCGGCGCAGCCGAAGGCACTGCGGCCGGCGACGCTGCTTTTGAGAAGCTCACCGTGGCAACTGGCCAATTTGAGCGTGACGTCGTACGAACCTGGCGCCTGCGCAAATTTGCCACCCAACTTGAAACCGAGAAAGGCGTACGCTTCCAACGAGGCTCAAAAATTGGCACAGTAGACGTTTTTAAGGATGGAAAACTTGTTGGCAACATGGGCAGCAAGGACGCCCGCAAACTCGTTAACGCGGCGGTGCGTGACATTGCCAAGCCCGGCCAATTCCTCAAACGTCATCACTTAAGGGTGTGGGCCAGGAATGCGCTCGGTATTCAAAGGTGGAAATTCTTTAAAGGCGAAACTGATCCCGACAAAGCCTCGACGGAAGTTCGCGGCAAACTTGTGGAAAATGCCGGCCTAGAGAGTAGCGAGAAACTACCAAAGGTGGTTGATGATGCCCTGGAGGGTGAGAGCAACGCCAACGCCGAGGGGTCGGATTCCGAGGTGAAGCAGGCTTTGACCGATGCTCAGAAGGCTGGCGCCGAAGCGGTCGAAAATGCCCCTAAGGGCCTTACCGCCAAAGCCATGCAAGCAATCTTTGGCAAAGCCATTGCCACCAAAATTGCTTCGGTCCTTACTAAGGCGGCCGGCCCGCTCATCATAGTTACGATTGTTGATATTGCATCTCGTATCGACAACTGGATTAGTTCCGGCAAAGCCGACGCCGAGCTCGTAGCGTATAACCAAGCACAATACATGGCCCAGTTTATTAACTGGGAAACGATTAGTGATAACCAAAAAGATGGCACCACGGCTGACGGCAAGAAGGTTACCGGCGTTGAGGTCAACGCCGTCATGATGCAGTTGGGTGACCCCGCTAAATCATGCGCATTCCAACAGATAATGATGGATCGTGACCCCGCCAACTGCCAAAAGCTTACAACCACCAATGATGGCAGCGACCACAGCATTGGCCGCAGCACCAACACTCACGCGACGCCTATTAAGACCGCTTACGACAGCACCTTCGCCGCCACTGTCTACAATCCGCAGGGGCTTGTAACCCATGTGGTGTTGGTGGCTTGGTACAATACGGGCCGCCACGTCATGGACCTCATCAATGGTGCCATCGGCGCGGCGCTGAGCTTAATCCCTGGCCTTGAATCGCTCATGGGCGCAATTGGTCAGTGGCTGACCGACCTCCTCAAGGATATGTTCTTTAGCGCCGTAAGTGGCCTGGAAACCGACGGAGATCTTTTCAATAACCTCGATGCAGGAGCCGCCGGCGTGGGTCAATCCGTCATGCACGAATGGGGTGGCCAGGAAGTCACCTACAGCCAATCTCAATCCATGATGCAACAATACGCCGCCGAGCGGGCCTCTGAGGACAACGCCAGCCTTGCTACGCGCTTATTCTCCCCCGACTACACTGACTCGGCCGTGAACAAGCTTGCCGCCATTATGCCTACCTCGCTGACCGAAGTTGGCAACAGCACTCTAAGCTACATGGCCTCCATCTTAGCCAACCCAGTAGACTGGCTGCGAACGTCATTCGCCATGATCCAAGTTCCTGGGCTGCAGCCAGCCTATGCCGCCGGTCAGCCCAAAGATCTCTACGGCTACAAGCACTACGACTTCCTTGATGCCGACCTAGAGCAAGACGACACCGCCGCCCTGGCCGCCGCCGCCGAGAATACCGCCAAGCGCACCGGCAAAGCTGTGGGTGACGTCAAGCTTGATGACGCCAAGATCGAAGACTGCCCTGACACCGGCAGCAAACCCAACGTTTGCCGACTCGATATCGTTATGATGCAGTCAGCCTACGCCAACTTCACCACTACTGATAACGGCGGTATTGGCGGAACTAGCGCCGCCGCAGCCCCTATTGCTGCCAACTCTCTCTGCAGTGACGCGGTAAGCTGCGCCAAGGCCATGGTAGCTCTCAAGGCTTCAGGCCAAATCACCCGCTACCAGCAGGCATCCGACGAGAGGGATGTGAACACCATTGCCGATGGAGGCAAGATCAACTTCTGCCAGATTCACAATGGAACCCTTAACGTGACATTGATGCAGTTCATCGTTAAAATGGCCACCAAGTACAAGATCGAGATTAACGCCATCGCTTCGGGTCACTATGTCCAAGGCAAGCCCGGTGGCTGTGATGGCGCCTTCCACGACTTTGGCCGCGCTATCGACATCAACGACCCCGGCGTGACGCCGGCCATGGTGAGTGATCTTGCCACCATGCTGCCTGATGGTGGCGGCGTCGGCCAGCAGCAGTGCTCCTTTACCAAGGGTGCCAACGTCCCCGAGCCACGCCTCCGCTTCTTTAGTGACGCCTGTAACCATTTGCACTTAGACGTAGGAGGCGGTGCGCCGTGATGAAATTCTCGCTAAAACAACTACTGCTCGGGCTGGTTGTGGCCAGTGGTGTGGCTTGCATTTGGCCGGCCCACGCCGCCCACGCCGCACTGGAAAGTGATCGCCATGCCGCCCTGTACGACACGGTTTACTATGATCCCAACGCGCTTGAGTGCAACACCGGCGCCGGCGGAGACGTCACCGTCACGGTTGCCGGCAAGGATAATGCCGAGAAAATCTTCAACTACCTGGTGGATCCCAAGCGCGGACTAACTCCAGCGCAGGCTGCCGGCATTGTGGGTAACGCCAAGCAGGAGCACGGCTTCCAGACCAGTGATGTACCAGGAGGACTGGGTATATTCCAGTGGACGAGCGGCCGGCGCCTCGCCCTCATTGACTACGCCGCCAGCACGGGCCGCCAGCCTACTGACATCACTGCTCAGTTGGACTATCTCTGGAAAGAGCTTAACTCAACCGAAAAAAGAAGCTTAGATGCACTCAAGAAGACGAGTACACCCCAAGAGGCAGCCATATCCTTCCAGGACAACTTTGAGCGCTGCGATCCGAAAAAGTGTAATCCGCAATCCCGCATTGACGGCGCCATCTGGGCCATCCAGACGTTTGGCAACGGCACGGCCGGAGGTTCATCGGTATCTGCTGGCGGCTGCGGTGGCGGGGTCAATGGTGGCTGCACCGGTGCTAACACCCTCAAAGTCTCCGGCGGCGGCACAGGCACTGATACCTGCTACTTCAACCAAGCTGATCCCACCCTGCAGCCGAGAGACTACAAATGGCAAGGCTGCGGCTGTTTGCCTACCTCTACGCTCATAATTAGGAGTACCATAGAAAAAAATCCGAGCTTGTCATCCGCCGAGGTTCTAGCGGGAATTAGGAGTAAGGGCGGAGTCGCCGGCGACAACTGTTCCGGTGTTATCGGGGGCGCCACTAGCTACCTGCAATCGCTCGGATACAATGTAGACACGATCCTGCCCGAGCACGGCGACATGACCGATGGCATCCTCACCAAGGTGGCGCAAGCGCTTGGCCAGGGTAAGCTCGTGCTAACCCACACCTCCAAGTTCGTTAACAGTGACTACACACCCGAGTCCAAAACCGACGGCCACTTCCTGGTTATCTACGCCGTCGACACGCAAGGCAACTTCTACGTCGCCAACCCCGGCGCCAAGATCGACTCGCCAGTGCCGGCCGGCCGCGCGCTCTCAGCCTCCAAGATTAAAGACTGGCTCGACATGGCCATTGCGGTGAAGAAGTAATGGATTACGCACGGCAACATCCCCTAGCAATATCGATCATCGCGGCGGGTTTCGTAATCCTCACGATTGTGGCCTTTATGCTGAGTTCGTCATCTGAGAATTCAGGCAAGCCCACAATTACCAACCCGCTCGAGGGCATAACGTTTAATAGCCCCATTTCCAAGGTCTCAGACAGCTTAACCGTAAACTACGGCGGCACCTCGGACCCTAACCAAGACTCCGTCCAGCCGCACTATCGGATTTTTGGCTTGGTAGACCTACCATTATCCGAAGGCATCAGGAAAATGCTGCCTGACTACATAAACCGCGCCCTCTGGTCCACAACCGTACCCACCTACGCCACCACCTACGTCCAGATTGACCGCTCTACGCTCCAGTGCGACACCCAGTACGACTGCCGGTTCTCGTTCTATCTCGACAGCCCCGAGAGCTACTATGACTTCCACTTGTCGGCCACCACCACCGGGAGCTACGTTTACACCATTAAGCAGCAACCTTTGCCAGGAGTTAGCCAATGAATCCGTCACCAACTCGCCGGCTCATCGTTACCTTTGTGCTTATAGTGGGTCTGGTCTCACTTGCGTGGTGGTTCCTCATTAGCCACAGCTTCATCAAGGTAAGCTTAGGCGATACTAGCCGCGTTCAGGTTATGGATGCGCAAACAAACAAAACGGTCGCAGAAGCCACAGCTGAGCGTTGGCTCAACCTCCCTACTGGTGATTACTTGTTCAGCTACTACCAAGGCGACTCCATCACCAGCATGCAATCCCGTCACATCGGCGCGTTCTCATTTGGCTCCGTTGCGGCAACAGTGGGGGACAATCAAAAGCTTTCGACGATCCTTAAGCGGCCGGCTGATTTCGTAACCCCTCTGGGCTCCGGGGTTATTTACGTTGATAAAAATACGCGCGGTGTTAGCTATGCTCAAGGCGGCACTGTCACTGATCTCAGCAGCCAGCTCGGGCTAACCAGCGATCCTAATGCTAGCCTCCAGCTCAGTGCCCAGCCAATCTATAATGGCGTTGTAAACATTCAGGCCGTGAGTGGCGGGAAGGTATGCATCACCACTACCCGAAATATTTATCTTCTAAGCAGCCCCAGCAACATCGCCACGCTGGCGCTGTACAACCACGGCACGCTCAACTACACTACGAGCGCCTACGACGCCCAAACCAATAAGCTCTACGCCATGGTGCCCCGCACCAGTTCGCTCTATCGCTACGACCTCGGCCAACCAGACCAAGTTCCAACCGAGCTCAAAACCAGCGCCCGCATTATGAACCGGATAACAGCTGGTAACGGCAAGCTTATCCTGTCTTACGATGACGTGCCCAACACCACGGCCGCCGTACTTAGTCAGTATGATGTTCGCTACCAGGTTACACCAATTATTGTGGATGCGGACACCGGCAAAACTCTCCGTGAGCTGAGTGATTATCGCGCAAGCACCCATATTTCAATATCTGGCAACGGCCATTATGCTGCCATTAAGCGAAAGTGGGCCAATACAATCACCGTCTACGATCTGGAGCGCAATTCCACGCGCTCCATACCAGCCTATGATACCGGCGGCATTACCTGGAAGCAGGATGTGGCGTATGTAGCCCGAGCCGGAGCGGTATGGTCATATGACGCCACCAGCCAAGCCGCCGGCCTTACCCGGGTCGGGACAGTCAACGAGGCAGCAACGCGGCTGAGTCCCACCGCCACCGGCCTACTCGTGAGCACCAACGCCGACACCACCAGCTTGCTGGCTCCCGCGGGGACGGCGGCGCCGGCCATACCACCCGCCATCATTGCTGCGCCAAGCGCCAATCCGCTTATTTACTACCTGCCATCCCCCGAAACAGATTAACGAGGCCACCCATGAAGTTCACCAATCCCAAATTCATCGCCATCGGAATCGCCCTCCTCGTGATTGTGATTGTGGTTATCGCCACGGTCACCGCCTCAAGTAAACCGCCTACAGCATCGCCTAGTCCGAGCCCCACTGGTTTAACATTCGCCAATACCGATGTACTGCTTCAAAACGGTCTGACAGTGGAGCAGCTTGAAGATCTTAAATTTGCGCTCTACAACTACTACAAAAACTTTGATTACAAAGTTACAACCATTACCTTTGGATCAGTTAGCACAGTTCACGACAAAGACAGTGCCGACGCCAGCGATATTATGAGTCTTACGATCGGCTTTAACGACAAGATTACCTATGGGGCCAAGCTGAACTTCTCCAGCCTGCGACAAATTCAGCTTACGCTGGTTGATAAGACCACCGGTCAGCCCATCTACAACTCCGGTCCAACCCACATCCAGCAAGCGCCCAGATAGCTAAATAGTCTCGATACTAATAGCTAAACGAGTGCCTGTTAGCTCATGCTGACGCAATAGTTCGACCTGGCGCATGCGCAGCTCTGAGGCTACGGCCGCGCTCGGTGTGGTGACGCGCAACACTCCCTGGTGAAGCTTGCGAGCGCGGGCCTGCCCCGGATACCAGTTTTCGAGCGTAGCCTGAATCTCCGTGAGTTTATCCGCCCGCTCCATGCCAAGCTGGCGGCGCTTGCGCTCAAAGTAATCAGCCTCAAGCATGAGCGTTCTCGGCAGTTAGGATAACGGCGTGCGGGGCCTGGATTTCCCTGGTCACCGCATCGGCGTCAGTAGTGGTGATGATGGTCTGGTGGTCGTGAAGACGTTCAATCAAATAGCCGCGACGATCACGATCGAGCTCACTAAAAACGTCGTCGAGCAGCAAAATAGGCTTAACACCCGTTTTGTCTTCACTGTAGACCACCTCAGCCAGTTTTAGCGCCAACACCACAGTACGGGTCTCGCCGCGCGAGGCCACGGCCGTGATGTCATTATTTTTAAAGTGAACTTTAAAGTCTTCTCGGTGGGGGCCAATCGTGGTAAAGCCAGCGCCGAGATCACGCATAAGATTATGCTCCAACGCGCCCATGAAGGCATCACCGTAGCTTGGGCCGGCCACGCTTGGCAAATACTCCAGTGATAATGCGATTGGCTGTCCGGCGATATCACGATAGAGGTGGGGGAGGGCGTCGTTGAGTACTTTCAGGAGATCCTGTCGGCGTTGATAGATTTCCAATGCCAGCTCAGCCAGTTTAACGTCCCAGGCAAAGATCTGCTGGCGCAGAGCCCCCATCTCAAGGCCCTCTAGGAGCGCGTTACGTTGCCGTAGAACGCGCCGATAGGCCTGGAGGGTCTTGAGATATCCGCGATCGGTCTGGCACAAAATAAAATCCAAATATTTGCGGCGGCCCTCCGGCGGCCCTGCCACAAGATCAAGATCGGTGGGTTCGAATAATGTCACCTGCATCTGCCCTACATGGTTTACTAACGTCTGTCGCGTGCCGTCGTGCATTATGCGGCGTTCCAGTGATCCTCCGGCGACTGAGAGACCCATAGCGTATTCGGAGGCCTCAGAACGGCCCACAATGCGAAAATGGTCATGCTCGTGGCGCACGAGGTCGCGGTCCTTGGCGCGAAAGCTTTTCGTTACCGCCAGCACATACAAACTCTCCAGCAAATTGGTCTTGCCGCTGGCGTTCGGCCCCACCACGAGCGTCACATCAGGGTGCAGCTCAAACCGGGCCGTGTCGTACGACCGAAAATTCGTTAGCTCCAGCTCGCGTATCGTCATGCACCCATTGTATCTGATGCCAAGCTCCGGCGCCCCATCCACCTCAAGCTGTATGTCGCGAAAAAGACTCTCTGTACGTTTCACGACATATTAGTCAGCCGGCTAGGCCTACAGCCCCAACGAAAAACGGCCGTTCGGAGTTATCCGAACGGCCGTGGTAGCTAGCTATGGGCTAGTCGTGGTCTTTTTCTTCCGGTTCACCTCGCATGATGCGCTGCACCTCCTCCACCGACCGCGGATCGAGCAGATCCGCCACCGCAATAATTTTCTCAGGTGGGGCGGCATCAAGCGCAAAATCGGTAGGCCCTCGCTCCAGCGCCTGGGCTAAGGGGTTAATCATCACCGGCCCGTGCTGTTTTTCCAGCTCTTCAAGCCAAGCCTCCTTTTGCGCCTCGTCCATCCGGTTGAAGTCGGGCAGCTCAAGCTCCCCAATCCAGGCGTGCTGCTCCAGAATGGACGCCCCGCACAGCCGCATAATGACCGGGTCGTAGGGAACTCGGGGACCGTGGGTCATGTAGTTCACGAGCGCCGCGAGGTCATCCAGCCTGGCCGTCGGACAAGAGCCGCCCCTAGCCACAAAAGCAACCATCAGAACGGCGCCGAGATCAAAGATTTCCGACATTCTCAATACTCTTTCGGCTAGAGTACGACGGCCTGTCCAGTAAGCGGGTTTCCGAATGCGACCATTCGGCTCTTCTCGGAGAGCCAGAACATGTCCACTCGCTGATCTAGTCGTAAAGGCGACCGCCCATCATCACCAAAGATCCGAGCGAGTGATCCAATGGTAGGCGTCGCCATAATGCTGTCTTCTAGCGCATATGCCAACGGGGCATGCCTCCGCGTTCCCCAGAGGCGCCTCTGGGCGGCGAGAAATTTGGAAATGCCCGGCTCTTCAACCTCGCTAATGCCAACCGCGACATGCCAGGTCAGAACACCGCCGTGCAGCCGAGGTACAGCAGTAAACGGCTGGAAGACCTGACCCCGACGAAACTCAGGATCCCCTAGGACTTCTGGGCAAACTGGCTGATTCGAATCGTACTTAAAGACTCGGTCCAAGGTCATGTGCATTCCTGGTGTAGTGGATAGGCCATCTCGGCCAGAAAGCCTCAACTTTAGCGTTCCGCTCCGATCCAAGCAAGCTTAAGCTTGGCCATAATATGCAGATACTTTAGTTTTTCCACTATTCTGTGAATAACTGTGTAAAACTGTGGATTATTTTTATAAAGCTAAAATAAAGCATCTTTTCATTCACTCTTGACTTGAATAGTTATAAATTTTCCATTACTATATTTCTATGAAAACGCTAGCACCACTTGAGTCGATTCGCTTCTGCATCCTCTTGGCTTTGGCAGCCGGACCGACGTATGGATATGCTCTCCAGACTCGCATTGACGAAGACGCGGATGATCGCGTGCACATCGACCACTCGACTATCTACAAAGCCCTGGCCCGACTTGAAGCCGACGGCGACATTAAACGCAGCGCCTCGCGTTCGGATAGCCGGCAGCACATCTACGGACTCACGCCGCGCGGCCGACGTACCCTCAAAATAGAATCGGACCGGCTTGCTCGCGCGGTCCGATTACTGGAGGATCGGTTTAAATAATACGAGAGCGCCTAGGCTACGTGCCTAAGTTGAACCCAAACTTGTGACATGTTTGCTTGATGAAGTTTGCCTCCATCGTCGCACGTTTTGCGGCGTAGTCGGGATGAGCAGGGTCATTGGGGTAAACAAACAGCGCAGCATCGCGGCTTTGTTGCTTGCATGTTTGATATGACTGATACTGCCGATAAGCCAGCCCGGCAAGCCCGACAACCACAACCGCCAAAGAGATAAGAATAATCTTTTTCATTTATGTCCTGAGCGGCATCACGATATGAACGTAGTCATCTTCCACGTCGTCACCGGCAGGGGAGAGGACACAAGGGTTAACCTTGCCGCTAATAGCAAAGGTTACGCGCGGCGACTTCATCACCGCCAATGCATCTTGTAGGTAACGAGCATTAAGAGAGATCTCGCCATCGTCCCCTGACACGTCACATTCAGCTGAGCTCTTGTTGCCGCCAACCTCGGAATCACTCGTCAGGATACTAACCTCACCTTCAGCCTTGATTTCCAGCTTAATAGAACCGGCGCTTTCTCGCGCAAACAAGCTGGCTACCTTGGTGATGCGACTAAACTCGGCTGTATCGATCTCAAATGAAGTATCGGCTTTCTTGGGCAAGAGCTGGCGATAGCTGATGAATTTACCCTCGATCAGACGCGAAATAAGCTCAATTTCGCCGATTCGAAACATGACTTGGTTCTCGTCCAAGTAGATCTCAGCATTGCCTTCGACTTCGCCCAGCAGGCGAACCAGCTCCTGGATCGTGCGAACTGGCACAATAACCGATAGCTCGGAGGCCGGCTTGTCGGCTAGCTCCACACGTTTTTCGGCTAGGCGGTAGGAATCGGTGGCTACAGCGTAAAGAGCATCATCCTCGGTGTAGAGGTGAACGCCAGCGAGTACTGGGCGTGCTTCATCCGCCGATGCAGCCACTACCACCTGCGCCAGGGCGTCCTTGAAGATTGCGCCAGGAAGAACCAGCACGGGGTCGGATACGACTTGGGGGATGGTAGGGAACTCTTCTGCGGCAATGCCATTAATTTTGGACTCATAATGAGGCGTGCGCACGGTTAGGTTGGTTTCGTTGGCCTCGAGATCGATGTTGCCATGAGGCAGGCTCGAAACAAATTCCGCGAACAAGCGGGCAGGCACCGTGAGCGAGCCCTCAGCCTCCACCCTTGAACCAATCCAATAGTTAATGCCAATTTCTAGATTCGTCGCTGATAAGCGCAGGCGATTGCCATCAGTCGTTAGAAGAACATTCGACAGTACAGGTAGACTAGAGCGACCAGATACAGCTCGGCCAACACTCGCTAACGCACGTGACAAATTCTCCTGAGTTAGGCTGAGTTTCATGTTGTCCACTCCGTTACAGGTGATTTCATTATACAGATATTCATTAAAACTAATCGTAATAATAGTAAGCCCTGTGGAAACTGGGTAAAAGTCTATTTTTGGCTTGTCGTAAAAACAAAATGCTTATGCACGATGCGGAAAAGTCCGTGGACGAGACAGGGGATTGTCTGGGGGCGGTTCTGGGGATACTTTTTGGCCGTGTGGGAAACCCCGGAAAACGCTTATGTAATGCCCAGGCTATCCCGGGGTTTTACCCAGGAGTTATACCCAGCTGGGGATAAAGCTTAAGCGTGTTCGAGGATTCGAAACGAAAAAGGGCCGGAGCCCCCTTTCACTAGATGTTGTAGAAGGGAGTTCCGGCCACGACGCCGCCGCTGATGGTGGTGCTGGGGTCGACCGACGGCGGCAACTCGTCTGATTGGCCTGTTACGTACAGGCCTTCGAGGGCTTCACCCTGCTCCAGTGGCCAGGCGTAACTGGTCTGGTTGGGCAGGAGGCCGACGCAGTGGGAGTCGTTGTCGAGGGGCGTGAAGGCGCAGACCTTCTGCCACTGAGTCCTCACCGGGGCGTACCAGGTAACGTCCACGGATTGGCCGTGAAGCGTGTACTGGAGCCAGTGCGCCTCGAAGAAGGCGTCGTGACCATCGCAAATAGTTTGGTTCACATAGTAGTACTCGGTGGTACCGGGCCCTTCGCTGGACATGGACACGGTGAGGTTCGGGTGGTCCGGGTCGAGGAGGTTGGGGCCCACGTTCGGGTCGCAGGTGACCGTGCCGGCGCGCACCAGCTGAGAGGCCGGAGCCGACTGGTTGGCCAGTTGGAGGATGGCCACACTGGCGGCGCCCAGCACGAGAACGACGGCGAGGCCGATGATGGTGCTTCTCTTCACTGTGACTCCCGGGATCGAAGGATTGAATTAAGCTGCGGCAAAACAACGCTAAGAGCGCATTACTATATGATATCATATTTTACTAGTAAAGTCTAGTGGTTAGCCGACAGTGCTGAGCTGCTCGCGAATAGCACTGACGTCGCCGCGCAGGCTGTCGTCGTCTTCGATGGCTTTTTCAATCTTGGAGACCGAGTGCATGGCGGTGGTGTGGTCACGGCCGCCGACGGCTTGCGCGATTTTGGGGAAGCTCAGGTTCATTTCGTGGCGCATGAGGTACATCACGATCTGGCGCGGCACCACGATCTCTTTGTCGCGCTTGGCGCCGATGATGTCAGCCATCTGCAGGTCAAAGTAAGCGGCGACGCGCTCAATGACGACCTTGGGCGTAAGCGGCTTAAACTTAGGACGAGCGGCGGCTTGACCAGCCAGTAACTGAGTGGCGAGGGCTACATTGGGCTCCAGGTTGCGCACCTCGCAAGCGGCTAGTAGCTGAGTGAGCGCGCCTTCGAGCTCGCGAATATTCTGCTGGGCGTGGCGAGCCAAGTAGTCGATGACGTCGAGTGGCAAAATCTTGCCCTGGGCCGCGGCTTTGGCCTGGAGAATGGCTGATCGGGTCTCAAGATCTGGCGTCTGGATATCGGTGGTCATGCCCCATGAGAAGCGAGATCGCAGGCGCTCTTCGAGCTGCACCAAAAGCTGCGGCGGTTTATCGCTGGAAATAATAATCTGCTTGTTGGACTGATGCAGGGCGTTAAAAGTATGGAAGAACTCGTCCTGGGTAGCTTCTTTGCCGGCCAAAAACTGCATGTCATCAATAATGAGTACATCGACGTTGCGGAATTTATCAACGAAGGCGGAGTTCTTTTTCTTTTGGATAGCTCCGATAAAAGCATTAGTGAACGATTCGCTCGTGACGTACTCGATGCGCTTGGATGGGTCGCGGCGAATAATTTCGTTACCAACGGCTTGCATGAGGTGCGTTTTACCGAGTCCAACGCCGCCGTATAGGTAGAGTGGGTTGTATTTAGTACCAGGACTTTTGGCCACAGCCTGGCAGGCCGCATAGGCAAGCTCGTTGGATGAACCCACCACAAAGCTCTCGAAGGTGTAGCGCGGGTTAAGATTGTTGGGTGCCGCGGACTGAATGGGCAGGCTAGCCTGTGACGACTTGCTCGCTGGGGCTTCAGCTCGCTTGGCAGGCATAGACGGAGCAGTTGAGGCTATATGGGCGGCGGGAATATTACCTACCTTGTACTCGACGGTGTGAACAGCCGAATTCATTTTGCTCAAAGTTGCCTTGATGTCGCTGTGGAACTTCTTCTCGAGCCAGTTTTTCACCATGATGTTGGGCACGCCGATAACTACGTGACCGTCCTCATTGGAAATGATAGCCGTGTTGCGAAACCAGGTGGCAAAGTTTGCGCGGGATATCGTTACCTCCAGCTCTCCGAGGACAGCCTGCCACAACCCCTTTGGATCCATACTCACTCCTAAACGTTGGTTCCCATCATAACGGAGCGCGAGCCTTTTCCACAACCGGTGTTTTCTGATCGAAATATGGCCTAACTTATGCACAGTTTTGCTGATCTATCAGATATGAAGCCAGTGGATAAGTCTGGGGAAAGATGGGGAAAGCTGTGGGGAAATGGTTGTGGTTTTTTGGCTGGTTGGGGCTGGGCACTGCTTTGTTTGGGTGTGAGTACTGCATTGAGGGCAGTAGGCTCGGAGTTCTATCAGATAATGGCTTAGTAAAGGCTAATAAGCAGGACTACTTTTGCATACTGCCCTCAGTACAGTAGGGACTTTCCCGGGGAGGCTTACCCCGGGAAACGGGTGTGTGGTCGGCTACGTTATAATGAATGCATGGCTCTATTCTTCATCTCCGCCGTATCTGGTACGGGCAAAACCACCTTAATGCATGAGCTCCGACGATTGGGCGAAGAAGCTCACGATACGGACACCGAATGTATCCGATGCTCAAAACGTACCGGCGAGCCTATCGGATACGACGAGGCCAAAAGAGATGGCTACGATTGGATATATCCCGGTGAGGCCCTCCAAAAACTTAAAGCGCAGTCGCGCACTAAAAATATCTTTCTTCTGGGTAGTATCGATAATTCGGACGAGGTAAAAGCCGCTGCCGACGAATACATTTGGATGAGCATTCCACGCGAGACATTGGTTAGTAGACTTGAGACTAGGCAGAAGGAGTATGGTAAGTCGGACAGTGAAAGGCAGTTAATACTGGCCTTGTATGAAAAAATGAGCTCAGCGCATGACGCAGCAACAACCTTCACGCTTGATGCCACGAAGCCGGTTGAGGATATTGCCAAGGATCTGCTGGCGCATATCAGTTGACTCTCGCGCTTATTTAACGTAAAATACCCGAGTTATGTCGAAGCGAACGTACCAGCCAAAGAAAAAGCGACGTCAGCGCGTCCATGGTTTCATGGAACGTATGATGACCCGGGCCGGCCGCCTCGTCCTGAAGCGCCGACGGCTCAAGGGGCGCAAGCGCGTCGCGATCTAAAGAAGCGAGCCGCACGATGCGGCTTATTTCTTATGAGGACCAAGATTCATGCTCGCAAGCGTCAATCGTCTGCGCAAACCGTATGAAATCAACCGCGTCTATAAACGCGGTGTTTATGGTGCCGGCGAAGGACTTATCAGCCTTAAGGCGGCCACAAACGGGCGGACTGTTTCGCGTGCGGTGGTAGTTGTGAGCAAGAAGGTTGATAAGCGCGCAGTGACGCGCAACCGAATCCGCCGCCGCCTTCTTGGTGCGCTGGCTGGGCAATGGGAGACAGTCCCCGACGGGTACGATATAGTAATAAGTGTTCATGCAGATATTAGCGGGTTACCGGCACCCCGTCTGCGCGAGCTACTTGCCCAATCTCTTCGGCGAGCTCGCGTCATTGCCGTTTAATTTTTTTCGGAGTTTCAATGTTTACCACCATCTTGGTCCAGCCGCTTTTTAACTTACTGGCGGTTATTTACGCACTTATTCCATATCGAGACTTCGGTGTGGCGATCATCTTATTGACGATTGTCGTGCGGCTCATTCTCTGGCCGCTCGTTAATAAGCAGCTGCATTCACAGAAGGCGCTTCAGGAGCTCCAGCCGGAACTACAGCGTATCAAGTCTCAGACGGCCGGTGACAAGCAGCTTGAGGGCAAAATGGTGATGGAGCTCTACAAGGAGAAGGAGATCAACCCATTTGCTTCGTTCTTGCCGCTGCTCATTCAGCTACCTATATTCTTTGCTCTGTTCATTGTTCTGCGTGATGTCGTGAAGCCGAGCGAGATTGCGCACCTGGCCTATGAGCCGGTCAAGAATCTCGGCCCAATCATGGACATTATTAAAGGTCACGCCAACTTTGACCCCAAGTTCTTGGGTCTTATTGAGTTAGCCAAGCCCTCACCGATCATTGCGCTGCTGGCTGGTATCGCCCAGTTTATTCAGACTAAGCAGCTTCAGCCCAAGCAACAGTCCAAGGATGCTCAGGCTCAGATGATGGCGGGCATGACTTACTTGTTCCCGGTGGTGACATTTGTTATTGGCTTAACGCTGCCGTCAGCGCTGGCGCTGTACTGGTTGACCACAAGCTTGGTGGCCATTTTGCAGCAGTACCTGGTACTGCGCCAGGACGTGGTTGAGCTTGAAGCGTCGATTGATGATGCTCCGACTAAGCCGTCTAGGACTAAAACTCCGGCGACCGCCACCATGCCCGCCGCGGCTAAGCCAAAGGCACTCCCAGCTGATCGTTCGGGCGTGAAATTTGCTCCCAAGACCTCTTCTAAATCTAAAGGAGGTAAAGCATGACCAAGACAACTGAACTCGCCAAAAAACGACTGGAAGAATTGGTTTCATTCTTTGGCGTGAATGCGCAGGTGGAGGCTCATGAGACCGACGAGGGTATTGCATTGGATGTGGCGGCTTCGGATGTCACACCTCGTTTAATTGGCCATCGTGGTGATACGCTTCGCGCAATTGAATTCTTGCTCAACCAGATTATCAAGCGCGCGGTCGAGGATGCTCCACGGATATCTGTTGACGTAGCTGGCTACAAAGAAGCTCGTCGGGCCGCGCTCGAAGAGCTAGCGCGTGAAGTAGCTACTAGGGTGACGGAAACCGGGCAAGAAGAAGAGCTCAAGCCAATGAATCCGGCTGAGCGTCGGATCGTGCACATGGCTTTGCGCGATATTACTACTGTTGCTACGGAGTCGCGCGGTGAGGACCGTGATCGCCGCATCGTGGTAGTTCCGGCTAGCTAGCGTCTTTATAGATGGCGAGAGTCTCTTGAGCCATCTTGGTCCAAGAGAATAGCTTCACGTGCTCGTAGCCTGCCTTGATGAGCTCTTGGCGTCGGTCATCATTGTCAAACAAAGCATCAAGCTGCACGGCTATGTCGGCAACATCTAGAGGGTCACAGTAGGCTGCAGCGTCACCACAGATTTCAGGCAAACATGATGCGTTGGCCGCCAGTACGGGCGTTCCCTGGGCCATGGCTTCAAGTGCCATGAGGCCAAAGCCCTCATAGAGTGAAGGGAAGGCAAAAAGCGTAGCTTTCTGATAGAGCGTGGCTGCTTCGCTGTCGCTTACCCGGCCGGCAAAGATTACCTCGTCTGCTACTCCCAGCACTTTGGCCTTGGCTTTGCATACATCTTCGAAGTAGGGCGTACGGCCCGCTAGGATGAGCTTGGCGCCGCTCTTGCGGGCCTTGGTTTGGGCGAAAGCCTCGATAAGCCGCTCAATATTTTTATATGGGTACATATTTCCCAGGTACATGGCATACTTCTTGGGCAGGGAGAAAGGAAGAGGCTTGGGGTCGTCATAAGCTGAGCCAACTGCCTCGTAGGTTACCACTACTTTACTCGCTGGGATCTGGTAATGGCTCAAAATGTCGTTTTTGGTGAACTCGCAGGGGGCGATGATGCGCTCAGCCCGGCGGGTGACGACGCGCATAATACCGCGCATGGCCCAGTATTTGATGTCGTATATCAGTCGCTTAAGAGCTCCACCACGTGCGTTTTTGAAATGCACCAGGGTGAGATCGTGGATGGTAGTAACGAAGCGTCCCGAATAAAAAATAGGCAGATTGAAGCTCGTAAAATGCACGAGATCTGGCTTGAGCTGGCTAATCTGAGCACCCAAGAGGAACTGCTCTTGCCAGGTATAGACTTCATACGTTGTGCGTACGGCTTCAAAATTGGCCGCAGCTGGCTTCCAAGTATCGTAAGTCTGCGGCAATAGCAGGACGAAATAGTGGTTAACGGTATCAAGCTTTTGGAGCTCGTTTAGGAGCTCCTCGGCGTAGCGGCCGATGCCGGTGCGACCAATCCAGCGGCCGTCAAAAACAATTCTCATAAAGCTATTATATGCTACCTGGAGGAGACGCGCCGGCGGAATCGTCGAAAACGCTTCATCTGGAGTGGCGGCATGCCATGGTATAGAATGCTATCGATATAATGCGGGCTGACTTTGCGCAGGCGCTGGATTTTCCAACGATCGGCCAGGATACCTGGCATATGGCTCAGAGCAGTAGCCGCGCCGTGCAGAAACGAGCCCAGGAGCCCACGCCGCGTGTCGCTGATGAGCATCAGGCTGAAGCTGGTGATGGCGAGCGGCAAGTACTTCCAGTAGAGCCAGCCGGGCATGTTTTTGGTGTAGAGATACCAGAAGTTTTTGACGGTTTGATAGCGGGCAAAGGGGCTGGGCGCTCCAGCTTCGGCCGTGACGGCTTCGCTGGTGTCGGTACCGCTGGCATTGGCGCGGCGACTGGTGCCGCCGATCATGTGTTCTACTACGGCTTTGGGCTCGTAGCGCACCTTGTAGCCGGCGAGTTGGGCCCGAAAGCTAATATCCACATCTTCGAAGTAGGCGAAGAATCGCTCATCGAACAGGCCAATTTTGCGAAATACCTCTGCGCGGTAGAGGCTGGCGCCGCCGGAGCCGCTGAATACGACCTGCTGGTCGGAGCTGTCATACTGGCCGGTGTCGACTTCGTCACGGCCGCGCGGGAACGCGAAGCCCCAAGTGGTATAGAAGTCGCCGGTGCTATCGAGCTTGGGATCGCCCAGATGCCGTATTTTGCTCGTAACGATGCCGGCTTCAGGATGAGCTTGGGCGGCGGCTGTAAGGCGCTCCAGCCAGTCCGGCGCGGGAGCGGCATCATTATTAAGGAGCACGATAACGTCAAACCCCTGCTCGAGAGCAGGCTTGATTCCTCGGTTCACGCCACCGGCAAAGCCGGCATTGTCCTTGAAGGCGTGAAGCTGCATGTGGGGGTATTTATCACGGATAAGTTCGCATGATCCATCCACTGAGCCGTTGTCGACGACGATGGCCGTGTGGGCCTGAGTCTGCTTGCTGAGGGCCTGAAGGCACGCTTCGATGAAGTCGATTCCATTCCAGTTGGGGATGACGACGGCGATTTTCATTTGCGGCGTTTTGGCGAAAGAGCGTTCTTGGTGGCCTTTAACGCCTGTGCAATTCTATAGCTACGTGAACCCAGGATATCGTTGAGGTTATTATGTAGACGCGCAATTTCGCGATCTTTCTCGGCCAATTGCCCAGCCTGAGTGTGGATAGCTTCATTTTTTTCTCGTATAATTTCAGTTTTTTCCCGCACTGGTGCGCTTCCGTAAATAATCTCATTCGTGGCAAGGGCCGCACTGTTTATTAGGTGGCGAACGGCATCTGGATCGATCGGCTGTGTTATTTCGACATCATCCGGCATCTTGCCGTCCTTTACTACGAAATAAATGCGCCGGTAGCTGGGCTCCACGCCATCGCCTAGAGACGTAAGGTGCTCGTTATAAAAACGGTTTAGATTGCTCAGCCGCTCAGGGGCCTTAACTGAGTCGGCTAGGAAAATCAAGTTTTGCATGCCGGTCCAGAGCAATATATTGTTGCTGCTGTAAGTCTTGAGAGCCAGGCCCGACTTAGTATAGTATGCCTCGATTTCGTTTTGCTCTGGCAGGCCATTATCAATGTGCTCTTTAAGCCAACGATGGTCGTTACCGGTTATGGTTTTATAATAATTATTCAGCTCTTGTTCAGCGTTAGCCACATATTGTGTGTTGAAGGGTGCCGCCACGACAATAAAGTGCTTTGCTACTCGAGATATTTCAGATAAAAATTGCTGCCGGTCTTTCTGCTCAATATGTTCAAAGACATCAAAGCAGGTTACGACATCGTAAGAATTATCGGCAAATGGCAGATCGAGCGCACTAGCCTTGGTATAGCCGGGCTCTTCGATATCGTAGAGGTCGGCAATCATAACCTCATCTCGAGGAAAGAATTCTCGTGTTTTCCCGTTATTACCACCAACGTCTAGGATTTTGAGCCGCCGTTTTGGGCGCACGGATTCAATGAGTTGCTTCATGTGGTACTGACGGCTGAATTGATCAAAAGCCAAGTCGTACAAACTATCATCAGGGACAAGGGCATCGGATCGGCTCATTTATTTAGCTCTCCATTCTCCAAATAGTGCCATATTACCAAAAGAATGCTTAACGCCGCCGACCGCGAAAGAGAAGCCTTTGTCGATGTAGTCGTAGGTTTCGTTACTCTTCTGACTAAATAGTGCGACAGTAGTGTAATAAGTATCCTCTACAAGAGGAAGCTTATCAATACTGAACTCGATCTTAGATTCATGGCTAGAGATTGCGACGCCATCGCTATTTGGGCCAGCTATATGGGTGCCATCCGCTTGGTAAAAGGCGAGACCGACAAGTAATGGCAGGGGCTCTTTGGTCGGTTCAATAGTGACCCTCACCGTCATGGCTTTACCTGTTTTAAGAACGCGGCTAGATTTTCCGGAGGCATCAAGAAACTCAACGGATTTTATCTTTACTTTGCCGTTGCCCCAGCGGCTTTGCTCGTTGAGCTGTTCCATTTCATCGAGATCATTCTCGGCGTTCAAGCGGTTATAAAGATCACTAGCTTGGTCTGGGCCGGTGAGGGCTAGCTTCTTACCTTCACCCATGACCAGCACTCGATCGCAGAATTCCTGTACGTTTGTCATATCGTGAGTTACAAATACGATTGTACGGCCTTCTTTCTTGAGCCGGCGAAAAACATCAAAACACTTTTTCTGGAAAGAAGAATCGCCTACGGCAAGCACTTCATCTACGAGGAGAATCTCTGACTGAGCCTGGATTGCGATAGAGAAAGCAAGACGCACCTGCATACCGGACGAAAAGTTTTTAAGCTTCTGATCAACGAACTCTTCCAGCTCGGCAAAGGTGATAATTTCACCAAAACGTTCTTCAATCTCCTTGCGCGTAAGTCCCAAGATAGCACCATTCAGGAAAACGTTTTCACGGGCTGTAAGTTCCGGGTTGAAGCCAACACCTAGCTCAATGAAAGGGGAGAGTGAGCCATGAATCTTGACTGATCCTCGTGTGGGCACGTAAATACCAGCAAGCATTTTCAAAAGCGTGCTCTTGCCGCAGCCGTTTCGGCCAACGATGCCAAAGAACTCGCCCTGCTTAACTTCGAAACTAATATCTTCTACTGCTTGAAAGTTGCTGTAAGTGCGCTTGGAGAATATGTGCATGGCACTTTGCTTTAGGCTGGAGTATCGTTCGTGAGGCAACCGAAACGATTTGCTGACTTCGCTAACTGAGATGGCTACGTTCTTACTCACCTATACGTCCTCGGCAAACCGGCTAGCTGCGCGCTCAAAGTAGAGGTAGCCGAAGATGGTTAGTAGAAGGGGGATAATGTAGGGAATCAAGTGCAACCAGCTGTGAACTGAATCAAAAGTCGTGATTGTGGCGGGGCTAATGAGTAGCTTGCGTGCGTCCTGAATAATTTGAGTTATTGGGCTGAGGGTTAAGAGCTGAAGATAGCGGCCCGGAACTATACTCAGGGGGAAAATGATAGCACTTGCGTAGAATAGCAACTGCAAAGCAACCTCCCAAATATATGCAAAATCCCTAAATCTTACGAAGAGAGCCGCCAAGAAGAACGAGACCCCCAAGCATAGCAGGTAAAGCTCCAGTGTGAGGGCAAAAAAACCTAAGACCGCAAGCGGGGTGGGGTAGATTTGTGCTATGAGCATAAAAACTACGATAATAAGTAGGTTAAGCAGTAAGGTTATTAAGGCGCTAATGCTGTTAGAGATGAGGATTACGATTCGTGGGAAATAAACTTTACGAATCAAGTCGCCTTTATCAACGATTGATCGCATAGCGTTGTTAGTCGATTCCGCGAAATAGTTCCAAAGGACAATGCCCAGTAGCAAATACACTGGGTAATTAGCGATGTCCGAACCAGGAATGCGGACAAAGACGCTGAAGACCAGGTAAAGAACGCCGAAAATAGCCAGAGGCTTCATGAGCGACCAGAGATAGCCAAAGAACGAGCCCTGGTATTTGAGCTTAAAATCTGTTAGTGCCAGCTCTCGCACCATGCTCCAGTAGTTGCGGCTGGCATTAATTTCGACTTTGGGTGTGTGGGTAAATAGTGGCATAGTGAAAGCAGTAACGGCTGTATCCATGTTATCTTAGCATAAGGTTGAAGGAATTAGTGAAACGAATGCAGCAGATAAAAAGACTTGTTAATAAGGCATTGCCAGCTGGTAGCCGCCGACGTGAAATTGCTAAGCGGGTATATTCTCGCATCAAAATGGTGACTCCTCCATCTTCGGCGGTCACTACGTATCAGGATTGGATTGATGAATTCGAACAGCAAGGCTTAGTGCCAGAGAAAGCCTATGCATATCAGCCGCTTATAAGCATTATCGTACCGGCTTTTAATACGCCGGATAAGTACCTCTTGCCGTTGCTTGACTCTATTTGCGCCCAGACATACACCCGCTGGGAGCTAGTGCTCATAGAGGCCTCACCCGATCCCGAGCGGGCAGTTGCTATTCATGAGCAGGCCCAGCGGGATAAACGTATACGGCTCATTAAGGTGGGCGAGAATAAGGGCATCGCCGAGAATACCAATCTCGGTCTAGCAGAGGCACGCGGCGATTATGTTGCCTTCCTCGATCATGATGACACGTTGGCGCCTTTTGCCCTCAACGAAGTGGTAGCAGTACTCCAGGATCATCCAGAAGTTGATCTATTCTACAGCGACGAAGACAAGCTCAGCGACGACGGCACAGAGCGGTCGCTGCCGTTCTTCAAGCCTGACTGGTCGCTCGATCTATTTTTGGGCGTGAATTATCTCGCCCACTTTGTGGTGGTGAGAAAGTTGATAGCTGATAAGGTGCAGGGCATACGAATCGGATTTAATGGCGCCCAAGACTTTGACTTTCTGCTCCGAGTACTCGATGAAAAGCCAGTCATCCACCATATTCCCCATATCTCTTATCACTGGCGCATGGCTGATGGTTCTACTGCCCGGGCCATAGACGCAAAGAATTACGCCGACGATGCGGGCCGGCGCGCACTAGCCGACTACGTGAAGCGCAATAAGATTGCGGCCGATGTCTTAGAAATTCCGAATAAGCCGACTAACTATCGCCTTAAATATCATACTCCCGGTAATCCCAAGGCTTCGCTCATTATTCCTTTTAAGGACAAAGTTGAGCTTACGAAAGTCATGGTGGATAGTATTCTGACTAAAACCACGTACCCGAATTATGAAATTATTTTAGTTGATAATCGAAGTGAAGAACTGGCGACTCAGGAGTACCTGGCTAGCCTCAAAGATGAGCTGCGGATTAAGACGGTGCTATATGATAAGCCATTTAACTGGTCAGCGGTTAACAATTTTGGTCGTCGGCAGGCCACGGGTGAGGTGCTAGTCTTCTTGAATAATGACATGGAAGTTGTAAAACCCGAATGGCTTGAGGAGTTGGTGGGTGTGGCACTTCAGCCGCGAGTCGGTGCGGTGGGCTCCCTTCTGCGCTACCCGGACAAGATGATTCAGCACGCCGGAGTAGTCTTAGGATTCTTTGGTGTCGCCGGCCATGTCTTTCGCGGGCTTCTACCGGATGATTTCACCTACTTTGGTATAGCTGCCTGGCCGCGCAACTATTTGGCGGTGACTGGGGCATGTATAGCTGTTACGGCCAAAAAATTTGATGCCGTAGGCCGGTTCGACGAAAATTTCTATACGGCCGGTTCAGATGTGGTCTTTGGTATTGCCTGCCACCAGGCCGGATACGATAATGTCTACTGGCCGTTTTCCGAACTACTTCACTATGAGAACGTCTCGGTGGGGAAGTATGGCGAGCGGAACGACAATCAACATGACTATGATGAGTCGATGAAGTACTATCGCCCTTACTTGGAGCGAGGGGACCCATTCTTCAACCCGAATTTAGAAGTGCATGGTCCGCAAGCAGAACAAATTAAACTTAGGAGGTCTTAGGAAATGATAAAACGGCTACTGCAAGCATCTTGGCGCACCTACCGCAACCATGGAGTCGTGGCTTTAGCCGAGAAAGGCCGCGGATATTTATCAAAGCGAGCTTATCGCATCCGCCATGCTTTACATCGGCACCAAGAAAGCGCTGAAGAGAAGGCATTGCATGATGAATACAATATCATTTCGGATGATATTTTTCAGATCACGGGCGAGGACATTAGTCTCAGCAAGACGGCGACTTCTGGGCTTAAGCCTAAAGATATCAAAACTGCAACTTGGTTTATGGGCTATTTTAGTCACTTTGGCTTTGCCGGGATACAGACCATCTTTCGTTTTATTGAGAAATTAAGCATTGAGGGTGTAGAGAATCGAATCGTTATCTACGACCGCCCCGAGCTTGATGTGGACATGCTTAAGGCGCAAATTGCCGAGCGTTTTCCTCGGCTTCAGAACTATCAGGTCATTGTATTTACGCATGACAAAGAGAAGGGTATTCGTAATTTACCGGCGAGTGATATCGCTTTTTGCACAATTTGGGTTTCGGCTTACTTACTGCTCCAATATGCCAAAACTAAGCGGAAATATTACTTCATCCAGGATTATGAGCCGTTCTTTTATGTGGCAGGCTCCACGTTTGCTTTAGCTGAATCCACCTACCGATTTGGCTTCAGGGGAATCGTTAATACGCCGGGGCTTCTGTCGGCCGTTAATCAACGTCACGGCATGGAGGGGATTAGTTTTATTCCTGCCATTGATCACACTGTGTACTATCCAGATCCAAGTAGAAATAATAAAAGAGTGCGCATTTTCTTCTATGCGCGTCCGCTCAATCCGCGTAATTCGTTCAACTTAGGGTTAGTTACTATTAAGCTGCTCTTAGGAAAATATGGTAAGAAAATTGAAATAATTACTGCCGGATCGGAATGGGACGAGAGCCAGTACGGTTTGGGTGGGCGCATCACAAACCTGGGCCTTATTAAGTCTATAGACGACGTTGGCGCGCTTTATCGTAGCTGTGACATTGGTTTTTCTTTTATGCTTACCAAACACACGTCATACCAGCTACTTGAGTATGCGGCATCAAACATGGCGACAGTCATTAACTATAATGAGGATCATCTATGGCTGCATAAGGACGGCGAAAACTGTCTCTTAGCCGAGCCGTCGCCGGCTGATATGGCCCGTCGGATCGGCCAGCTAGTTGATGACCCTACACTGCGTGAAAAGCTAGCCAAGAATGGAAGGGCGTCACTTACGGGATATACATGGGATGGTCAAATGGATATGTTGTGGAATGATATCCGGCAACCCGAAAGATAGGTCTGCGCAGATAAATAAAGCCAAGAGTTCAGTGCCCTCGTCGCAACGCCTGCCGTAGCTTGTGAATCGGTAGCAGGGCTCCGGGCTTCATGACAACGATATCCTGCCCGTCTGTGACGCCTGAGCGCCCCGACCAGTAACCATGATGAATATCTTGGTCCAGCATCATGCCGCCGTGCTTGAGCATTCTCATGAGGGCAGTAGGAGTGTAGCCCACGGCTCCCTCTGGATGATCTTTGTCATTAATGAAGCAGCCATTGCCGTGGTGGTGATCGAAGAGCAAATCTCCGGCTTTGGCCCGGGCCAAAGCTAGTGATTCATCATCCAGAACAAAGAATGAAGCCATGACTCTTCCGTTCGGTTTTAGTATGCGGCGAAATTCTCGAAGATAGTGGGTTATATCGTCCTCAAACATGTGAGTAAAGACTGAGTGCAGCACGATTCTATCCACGCTACGGTTCTTAATCGGCAGCTGCAGCTGAGTAGTTTTGCGTTTGCCCGCCGGATTGTGGATCTGACTTTGAATATCTAGGTAGAAGAAGGTGAAGTTAGCGTAGCGGGAGGTAATGTTGGCTTCACACCATTCGATACTCGGTTTGATGATATCGAATCCGATATACTGTCCTTTGTTGGATAGTACTTTGGTTAAAGAAATGGCGTCGCGCCCAACGCCACAACCAGGCTCTAGTACGACGTGATCAGGCTCGATGGGGCAGTAGGCAGCGTACTCCTGCATGTGCACTTCGGAAATCATATCCCATGTGTTGGTGCCGCCGCCGGTTAGGTTCACCAACGGGAGCGGAATATCATAGCCCTTGTAAGAAAAGAGTTTGCTATTTGCACCCATATGTTCATCCTCATTTCATTTAAGCCTAGCATAATGTGACCAATTTTACGTACTAACTAAGCTGGAGAGCCAAGGGTGATTGAGTTTATGAGCGTGTCAGGAACATCGAGCACCTTATCGTTGCCACCTAGGCTATTAAGCTTGGAGGGTGTATCAACGTAGTGGCGCTGGCCGTCGCTAATGTAGTAGATGGCGCCGCTTGAGCCTTTGATGAACTGTGTTAGGTCGGGTCCGGTTGGCATTCGACTGGTGATTTGATCGAGGAGGATGGGCACAGTGCCTATGCCGTAGGCGGTAGCCGTGGCTCCACTAACGAATAGCTTGGAGCCATTTGTGGTGTAGAGACGACCATCCTGAGTCTTGAAGAAGGCTCCGAGCGCACCCGCGCTTGGGTAGCGAGCCGCCGTGGTGACGTCGGTGATAATGGCATGCTCAGCTGGTAAGTGATAGGGGCCAATATCCTGGAGTGCCTGAATTTGGAGACTTGAAGTGCCATTATTGACGTAAATGGCATCACTACCAGCTACCTTGTATACCCGGCCAGCCGCCAGGTGCTGGCCACCGTAGGTAAAGAGGCTCTCGACTTGGCCTGAAGTGTCGGTAATCTGATCGAGTTTATCGCCAAGACCAAAGAAATCGTCGAAGGTGGGGAATACGTACTTCTTACCAGCGGAAACCGTGTAAATAGCGCCGCCGTTACTGTGCATAATTGGTTTGAGCACTTTGGCTGGCAGCCGCAGCAGGGCCGGTTGGCCAAAGCTGATGGCGCCAGAGATTGGCCAGTCCAGCTCACGTCCGGTGAGGGAGTATCGGGCTGCACCGTCCACTAGCCATTTGGTGCCGCCGCTGTCGACGACGACACTGGACATGACTGCCCCTACGGGCACGCCCACTATAAAATTATCTGGTATATTGGCCACCGGTCTGGAGCCGGCTGCCCAAGCATTTACCATGCCTGGCGTGGAGAAAAAGTGGAGCTGATCACCGTCAAAGAGGTAGACGGCCTGACTCGGTGAGAGCTTGAGCATGGTGTCGTTCACCATTACCACTGACCCTTGAGGCTGAGTGGTGTTGAGGTCGCCCATCAGCTGGACTTGGGCATAACCGCCCAGTATGTTGAGTGCGCGCTCGTCTAGCACCGGTCGCTTTTTGCCAGCCTCAGGCTGGAATATGCCACCGTTGGCAAACATCCTGGGCAGATTACCGGCATATGTAAGACTTTCGATGACATAGGCCGACACTGTCTTTACGGAATTGGTGTCATTGCAGGCGAGACCCCAGTCGGTGCAGGCTTGTCCGCTCGGAATGGAGAAATGGCGCTGCCCGTCAATCATGTAGAGAGTAGGACTACCATTATCTTTCTTGGCTAGAGTTGTCAAATTGCCATCGCTGGTGAGTCCATCTAGGTAGCTCTGGTCTACTATGGACACCGGTTTCTTATCAAGATTCCAGGCTATCATAAGAGGCGCGTTGGGGACTAGTAATTTGTGGCTGCCGGTGACTAGGTATATTTGGGGCTGACTGGCGCTCTTAGCAAGGGCGACCCTGGTGGCCCCAAACCATGAGGTGAAGTAATTAATGAAATTGTAGTTGCCGTAGTAATAGGCACCATTGCGCAAAGTGTAGGCGCTGTCGGGTCGGTGTGGGGTGTAATTATAGAGCGATCCGGTGGCGCATGAGCCAATGAACGTGGCGGCCGAGTCCACGCGATGAGCGGCGGCGTTAGGATCGGTGGTGTGGCCTACTTTGAGTTCAGCTGGGATATCGGACCATGATGAGAGGGTGGTCATGTCGCCGCAAGACCTGGCCGCCGCGGAGCGGAGGAGGCGGGCGCCTAGATGCACTTGGTTGTAGAGGCCGTAATATTGACTATCACACACTGGTTGTGACTCGGGGCAGCCATAGCCCATGGCTGATTTATATTGGCTGGGGTAGGGCCAGCTATCTGTAACTAGTCCCTGCTCCTTCTGAAGCGTTACCAGAATAACCTGGGGGTTAAGACCTATAGCGGTTGCCTCGTCGTAAATGAGCTGTGCTGCTTTTTTTCCGGTAGTAGGGTCAACATAGTCTTTGAGGCAGGTGTAGGGCGGCGGATATTGAGCCAATCCGCCTTGGTGGTTAGTGTCGCATGAGGGTACTTTGCTATCGAGGAAATTCTGGATAGCTTGTGGCGACATGGTGCCGCTATTGAGGAATACGGGATCATCAATAATGTCAGAATTATAAGCGGGGTCAATGGATGGCGTGTTGGCATAGGCGGATGCCTGCCCACTCCAAAGGAGACCGACGCCGATGATTAAAGATAATAAACGTAAGTAGCGCATGTGCTTTAACCCTGAATATTAACTAACAAACTAACCACATTACTCTCGACTCCATTGGCGTCTAGAGTGTAGGTTTCCAGGTTGCCTTGGTCGAGCCCGCCGTACACTTGGTTGGTGAATTGGAGCTCAAAACTGTAACCTACTGGGCTGTTCGGACTGGCTGGGATGCCTATAACACCACTAGCCAACTGGCCACTTTTACCGGCCTTGAGTCGGAAATAGAGCTTTGTAGCCGTAACCCTGGCTGTACCCTTTACAGTAGTGCCGGATGCTACGGTGCCGCCCTGCGTAGGTGAGGTGATGGTAATAGAGCTAGCTGGATTGGATGCTGGAGTGTTGTTTGGTGCAATGGTGGGCGTCGGCGAACCGTTTGTGCCGCCTGACGGCTCGGTAGCGTGGCCCTCACTAGCTTTGGGGCGATAGGAATCGGTGTTGGTGTTTGGCTTTGCCTGGTGGTGGAAGGCCCAAGCCACTATTGCTAGGCTTATGAAAACAACTAAGGTCGACCAGAGAATAAGAGTTTTTCTATTGTTTTGTGATTTTATCATAAAGCACCGCTTCTTGCCTCTGTATTATAGCATGAGTGTATCTGGCGGAGGCTGGCAGAAGCTAATTTTGGCTGGGGTAGAGCAGTGAGAATACAAGGTCTCTCGGACTCTCTTGGCCACCAAGTGTAAGGCGCCCAGTCGGGTAAATATTGGGCGCGCTAAGACGAGCTGCCAAGGGAGATGGCTTGCTTGTGAGCGGATAAATCTGGAAGCAGTACTGATGCTTGGCCGACTGACCGATGGGGCTAAAGCGAATATCTAGTGAACTATTATCTGTCACTCGGCTCGATAACAGGGCCGTTCGCAATACGTTCTGACAGGTGGCATCATAGACTTTAAGCTGATAGGCCGTAATGTGAGTGTTCGCGTACGTTCCCAAATAGAGTGATATGCCATTGAGGTTGTCGCGAGGCGAAACAAAGGTTTGCTTAGCTTGCGTGATCGATAAGAGTACTAGCTCAGGGGTTTGAGGGGTGAGGCCGAGATTTACTTCTTCTGGCTGATAATGTGCTACCTCCGGCGTACAAACCTGAGCGCGCGGCGCCGACAAATAAAATCCCGCTACAGGGTAGAGAGCTAGATTTACCTGGTCACCGGCCTGAGTGCAGGCATTTTGGGCACTAGCCTTGATGGTGCCAATGTTGCGTTGCATGAAATTTTGTCGCCCGTACGACCCGGCCTGTGCGGCTGGCAGGAGGATAAGAATAGCTGCAGCTATGGGGATTGCTCGCCGCCATCGTAGCTGCAGCCGACACGTAATATCCGCCAGTAAAAGCCCGATAGCGATAATAGCTAAGATGTTCTGGCCAAAGAAGAACTGATCTGGGCCGCCATTTGCATAGTGCTCAAAGAGTCCGGTGACTCCTGGCCGTGTAGCCACGAATAAGCTTGTCATAAGTATTACTGTTCCTAGTATCAAACCGTACGCCCAATAATGGGCTCTTTGGCCATAGCGCACTATGAGTGCGATGAGTGTCGCAAATAAACCGAGCGCCACAAGATCGTTTAAGTAGTGATAGCACCAATATACCAAGGGGAAGAGATAGCTTCGGGCTACCCCTATCTCTATAAGGGTGTGCTTTTGGAGCGGAGCGTCTAGGTAGCCGGGTGTGGCAGGAATGCCCTGAGTGGCCACGACAATCAACTGATAGCTCACTATTGTGGCTAAGCCAAGGGCGCTCCAAAGTGAGACATTATCTCGCCTTAATAGCTGACGTAAATGGCGTAGCTGGCGAGGGCGTAGCCCGTCGCCCAAAAGGAGCGCGGGCAAAATGGCATAGACTGCTACATTGGTGTAGGCGCAGAGCCCGAGTCCGAAGTCTACGATCATAAGACGCTTATGGTGTCGAGGTAGTGTTACTCGATAAAGTATCAGCATGAGAGCGAGGGGCACAAACAAGAACTTAAGATTGCCAATGGTGCCAACGATAGCATAATCGGACATGGGCAGTGGAACCAAGGTGATGGCTAACGCCACCACTAGCCTCCAACCCACGCTCATGTAGCGGCGTAAAAATACTATGGGTGAGGCGGCTATGAGCCCTAGAAAAGTGTAAGACATGATGGCAAAAGCTTTGGGCAAGTCCACCAGCTGGGCACCGAAGAGCAGCGTATTAAGTGCAAAGCCACCACCCTCTAGCAGGTATAGCCCCCAGATGTAGTAGCCGTTGAAGGTGATCATCAACGCATGCCAGAAGCCGTGTTCCAGGATATTGCGCGCCAGAATAGAGCCATCTTCGGCATAAAAGTTGGGATACGCTAAGTTGTTAGGGAAGCGCCAATAGAAGATAACCGCCGCCCCAGCCCAGACCACACCAAAAAGTGTCGCGATGAGCCACGGCGAGCGAGAAGAAAGCATGTCCCTACAATTCTTTACCCGCTGCCAATGCATATTGCTTACACAATAGCATAATCACGAAAAATCATTTTATTGTATGATTCGAACAAGTTAAGTGAAAGCAGGTGGTGCGTGGCATGACTATGCGTGAGCATCTGAGTCGATTACAAGCTTCAATTGTTCGATTGATCCGCCATCGGCCTCATTGGGCTATGGTAGTCATCCTGTTGGCTTACTTGGCGATATTGCAGACTCGTTTTTTATTCCGGAGTGATGCGTGGGCGGAGGGCTACGCCGAGTACCTGGTGAATGCACTGACTGTCGGCTGGCAGGGGTTCTTTATTTTAGGTTGGGCTAATTACTTTAATCTTATTCCTAAACTGCTGTGCGATATTTACGTAAGTCTGCATCTGCCCATTGGCTACATCGACTACTATTACCATGTGGTAGTAGTGGGCTTTGCTGTTGGGTCGATTGCCTTTATTGCTCATCCGTTAAATCGGCGGGTCATTGCTAATGATTATTTGCGCGGCTTTCTGGCGCTGGCTACCATGCTATCGCTCTATCATGTTAGCTCGTTTAGTTTTATTAACGTCTGGTACATAGGCTTCGTAGTAGTGATTATGGTGTCGCTGGGGGCGGTCAAGCTACAGCTGCGACAGCAGACGTTGTACACGATTTTTGCGGTGGCCGTCAGCCTCACCAAGCCGTCTATCGTGCTGTTGCCGTTGGTTGTGTACCGTGTGCTTAAGACTCGTGAATACCTATCAGGAATTATTATCTCGCTAGCTATCTTACTCCAAACGGTTTTGATGCTTGTGTCGTACAAAATCACAAATGTAGAAGCTATTCGACTCACTACTAAGGCCGTGATGATGACTCTGGGCACTGGTCTGCTGGCGCTTAAGACGCTTCATATTTATCCTGTGGGCTTTTGGCTTGTGATCTGGGCGACATTGTTGCTGGGCTGCCTGGCTTTCTGCGTAGCAAGAGCCAAAGGCCTCGTTTTTTTGCTGGCAGTGGCGATCCCATTGGCGCTATCGGTTTATACTTACTACTTTGTGCCGGATTTGCCGACGCCGATACTTTTTAAACAATTCCAGGCTATTTATCTTGACGACTTCAAGCTTCAGCGATCAATTATGGTGAGTTTTCTCGTGCTACTTCTGCTGTATGTGGGGGCTGACATTATGCTGAAGCGCTCTGCTAAGTGGAGGGTTCGTCGGTTTGATATTGTGACGGCAGTGCTTGCTTCGCTGACTGTACTGCTGGTGGTGCAATATCGCCCCATAGATCTTCAGGACGCTCGTTTTAGCTCCGACATTAGCCAGTTTCGAGACAGCCTGAACAAGGGGGAGAGTGTTTGCATGCCCATCGCGCCACATCCTGGTTGGCAAAATTACTTGAATGTTCCGCCTGGTACCTGGTTTTTCCAATACAATGGCGGCTGCTTGGCCGAAAATTACGACAAGACTGTAGATGAAGGCGACCTGAACGAGTTTATCGGTCCAGGCTGGGAATTTACCGTTGCGGGCGCTCCCACCAAGCAGCTCAAGGCGCTCTTGGTGCCAGTGCGTAATCCAGAGACCACAGGGCCAAGACGCCTAGAACTGCATGATGACATAACGGGCCAAATCTTTTCAGCTGTAGTCCGGGGCAAAACCAACCATGAGCAGCTATCATTTGTGTCATTCAACCTAACGGGGGATAGCTTCCAAGAGGTGTATCATTTCAGACTCGTGGAGCCAGGCAACGCCACGAGTAACGTGCGGGCCGGGAGTTTTGACGATGGATCCAAGGCGTATTACAGTCTGTTTATGGGCTATCCGAACCTATCGGAGCGTAAGAATCATCGCTAGGGAAGACATTGTGATGGCATATCCAGGTTGAACACGGTAGAATTATTACTACCATTTTTGGATAGCGCAGGAGATAATAATTGACCAAATCCAAGACTATTAAAGGCATGTTTTTTGATTTGGACGGAACGCTATGCGATACCGACGAGGCTAACTTTGAGGCGTACGCGCGGGCTTTTCGCGACGAGGGTGTGAGGGTTGATCCGGAGGCCTTTGCTGAGTTGCAGGCGCGTCAGGGTCTCCGGGCCGATGCCTTTATTCCGATACTGGCGCCTGGTATTACGGCCGAAGGAGTGGCGCGAGTCAGACGAGCTAAGGCCGGCTACTATGGTGACCAGATGCATTTGGTGAAGCCCAATCAGCGCCTGATTGACTTCATTGCCTTGATGCGAGAAGGTCACGTTATGGCGCTTGTGACTACTGCCGAACGCGGTAATGCCATACGCGTACTGCGAGCTTCAGGTTTGGACGAAATGTTTGATTACATGATTTTTGGCGATGATGTTACTCAGGCCAAGCCTCACCCCGAGGCGTATTTAAAGGCACTGGAGCTAAGTGGGCTGGCGCCTCAGGACGTGATTGCGTTTGAGGACTCGGAGTCCGGTATTAAGGCTGCAACGAGCGCCGGCTTGCGAGTGATTAAAGTGTCGATCCGAGCATGAAGTTCAAACGCTTTCTAATTCTGGTTATGGCCGTCTCGGTTGCGGTCTATTTGGTGTACGCGGCTCGTGTGTCTGAGCGTATTAGTGGCATCTTTGTGGTGCTGGCCGAACCGATCTTTTGGCTGCACGCTGCAATCGCTTTTGGACTTGTGTTGGCTGGTCACGGCATTCGCGCCTATAAAGCCAAGAAACTGCTGCAGCCGGTCAAGGACTCCGGCGTGCGTACCCAGTTTCAGGCATTGCTCATCGGCTACTTATTCAATACTTTACTGCCGGTACGCCTGGGCGAAATTGTACGCGCTGTGGTACTGGGGCGGTCGCTGCAGATTAGCTCGAGTTTTATGTTCGCCCTGATTGTTCTTGAGCGGGCTGTCGATGGCCTCATTTTGGGGGTGCTCAGTGTGGGTCTCGTGCTTGCTCCGGGCGCGCTTCTCTCTGAGCTACGCGGCCCGCTGCTTACGCTCGGTCTGGCACTTATTTTGGTGGCTCTATTGCTCCTCGGTGCACTGGTCTTGCTTTACCTGCAAAATCCCCGGATGTTGCACTGGTGGCACTGGCTGACAAGTCTGTTTAATTCTCGGCTCAAAAATAGTCTGCGTTTTAAGCTCTGGTCTGTCATTTATGGCCTGCAAAAACTCCTGCATCCACGAGCTGTCTGGGCTTATGTGTGGCGCTCGCTCGTAATGTGGGGATTCTACCTGGTAGCCTTGACGGTTATGGCGGCTTACTTCTTCCCGTATCAGACGGGTGAAAATGTTATTCGCTCGCTCATTTCGTTCTTGGGGGTGTCGGCGCCGTCAGGTCCGGCCTATCTTGGTTCATACCAGGCCGTGACTGATCCATTGTTTCAGGCCATGGCGCCAGGCACCAATTCACTCAATTGGCTGGTTGCTTCATGGATGATGCTGGCAATTCCGTCCTCACTTCTAGGCGTGGGCTTGTTGTTGCGCCACCGTACCAACTATGGCAAGCTGATGCGCGCTCAGGGCAAGGATAGCTTGCATGACAAACTGGCTCGCATCGAAGACACCAGCCAGGAGTTTGAGGCTTTTCTCGACGCCTACTTTAGCCGTAGTACGCTCTCGCACATTTTGCACCGGCTCGAAATTCACGAGGATATTCGGTTGATCCGCTACTTCAAAGGCGGCTCAAACGCCAGCACATTGCTCATGCACCAGGACGGTGATTATACGGTCAAGAAAATTACGCCAATTCAGTATGCGCATCGCCTGAAGGCGCAGTATGACTGGCTCAAGAATCACGAACACTTGCCCAAGATCGTCAATGTGACAGGGGAGCGGACCGGCAAGGACTTCTACTACATCGACATTGAGTATCATGCCGATTTGATTCCGTATTTCGATTATATTCACGCCAATAACATTGAGCGCAGCAAAGATACGCTGTCGGGCATTTTCCACTATCTGTTTGATTATGTGTACAAGCTTGAGCCCAAGAAGCGCCATGTCAGCGATGTAGAGGCCTACATTAAAGCTAAAATTCACCAGAAGCTTGATCAGGCTAGTCGGCTAAACCTAGAGCTGGCCCGCCTCCGAGACCATGACAAACTTGTTATTAACGGTGAAGAGTACGACAACATTCACATCGTGTTGGAGAAGGTTTTAAATACCCCGGCAATCTGGAGAGACATCACGACCTACCGTCAAACGCCGATTATTCATGGTGATTCGCAGGTTGATAATATGTTGGTGTCAACGAAGGACCACTCCTTTAAGATGATCGACCCGGTTGATCAGAATGAGGTTATGAGTCCGGTTATCGACTTCGCTCGCATGGCCCAGTCACTGGGATATGGTTATGAGTTCTTATGCCGTGATGATGCAGCGGTGCGGCCGGAAGAGAATGTGATTAGCTATGAGGATAGTACCTCGGCTGCCTACCGTGAGCTTTATGAGCATTTCAGGGGCTTAGCACAGGAGTTGCTAGAGCCTGAAGAGTTTCGCTCTGTGCTGTTCCATACGGCGGTACACTATGCTCGCATGTCTACGCACCGCGTAGAGATCAATCCACACAACGTGGCCAAGTTCTACGCTACATCAGTCCGTGCCTTCAACGACTTTATAAGGCAGTATGACGAGTAGGGTCTACTCAGGCAGTTCGGGCGCGTAAAACACGTACTTCTTACGAAACCAGAAGTTCCAGAAGAATGTTACACAAATAGCCATGAATTTGCCCATGAGCGGTATGGCATGGAGGATCTCGACCACAAAGGCTGTAACGGCTAGCTGTAGCGCGAGGCCAATGGCGCTGGCTATGACCACAAGAATAAACTCCTTGTGGACGGCGTGGGGCCGGTGCTTGAACACGTAGACGCGGCTCAGGAACCAATTTAAAATGATGGCAATTATCATGCTTACCGGTGTGGCGATGAGGTACGAGATACCCGCCATGACCATGCCTTGGAAGATGACAATCTCGGAGCCCACCAGAAGTACGGCTATGGAAAGATAGCGCCAGAGCTCAGGTGAGAGGTGCTTGTTGGCGTGATGTTTGATGATTTTTAGCATGCTCATAGCGTACCGTATCCTGGCCGTACTCAGAAATATTGACATTATTCTTATGTTAATGTATAATATATTGGTCAGAATGTACCTAGACTCGACAAGAGAGGATGCGTCATGGACGCAACCGGAGAGGTCTTCCGGCGCATGTTTCACTACATGGCGCTGGAGACTCCGCCCAAGCAGTTGGCCCGCGCTAGTGCCCTGTTCGTCTTCGGACGCCAGGACAGGCTGCTGGCCGAGACTGCGGCGGCCCTGTTCAAGCGCCGTCTGGCACCGCGCGTCCTGGTGACGGGAGGCGCGGGCAAGGACAGCGGCAGCCTGACCGCGCAAGGTCTCACGGAGTCCGACTGGCTGGCTGGCGAGATGGTGGCGTGCGGCATCCCGCACGAACGCATCATCATTGAGAACCAGGCTTCCAACGGCCGCGAGAACAGCGAGTTCGGCTTGGATGCTCTGGTCGACTGCGGCGTCGAGCTCGAGATGCTCACCGCGGTGGTGCATGCCACCTCCGCACGCCGCCTGGCCACTATGCTCAGCGACGCGCTGAAGCGACGGGGCCTCGATGTCGCACTCCAGGTCGTACCGACCTGCTACGATTTCGATCCCAACAGCGAGAGCGACCGCGAGGAAGTGACCGCTGAGATCCGGCGTCTGGTCGAATGGCCCGAGAAGTTCGACCTGTCGAGGCAGCCGGCCGACGACCCGGTGCCCGCAGAATTCCGCGAATTTCTTGAGCTCGTGTAGTACTGCCACCCACAAGGGCCCGCGGAGCAACGCTCCGCGGGCCCTCCCTATGTCTACACTGAACAGAAACGTGCCCTGGTTCTCGGGTGAGAACCAGGGCACTTGTTGTTGCGAGCGCGGCTAGCCGATGCAGCCGCGGAGCACGTCCGCCAACAGCACCACGGTCTTGGAGCTGTGGGCGGTGACCACCAGGTCGCAGCGGAGCGCGTCGAGGAAGTCGACCTTGGTCAGCCGCTGGTGGCCCTCGTGGTCGGTCTCCAGGCGGAAGCCGGCGGCAGCTCCGCCGGCATTCACTGCCAGCAGGATGCCAGGCAGGTCCCATGGACCGCCAACGGCGGTGGTGATGCAAGCGCCGGCGTACTCGGCTCCGGAAGCCACCAGCCGCTGGTGATCGGCGTTGGAGCCGTACATTTGCATCCGGCCGTGCCGCCGGAGGCCCTCCATGAGCCGCCCCACCTGGGCCTCATCGAGCACCGGCCGTTGTTTGCCGGTGAGGTAGTCCTGTCGGGTGAAGCTGTGGCTGACGTCGAGCCAGATACCCATGCGCGAACTGGGCTCGCCCTGCCAGGTGCGGCAGAGCTGCTGGGTTTTCAGCTCCCAGTCAGCGGTGTCGTAGCGGCGCACGAAGGTTTTGCCCTCGTTGCTGAAGTACAGCCGCCCCGTTGCGGGGCAGCCGATGGCCGCGGCCACCACCTCCTGCTTGAACCGGCTGTAGACGCTGACGGCCACCGTGGTGGTGGATCCGCCCAGCGCCAGCGGAAAGGTGCCATCGGCCGGGTCGACGAGGAAGACCAGGTCGCCCGTGTAATCTGCCAGACTGGTGTCGATACCCACCAGGCCCGATTCCTCGGCGAGCACCGGGATACCGGGCTCGAGCTGCGTGAGTACGCCCAGGATGGCCTCTTCGCTGTCGCCGTCGGCGACCGTCAGGAGGCTGCTGTCCTGCTTGAGGACGGGACTTCCCAGCACGGCGGCGCCGGTCTGGTAGGGGCGCAGCACCTGCATGCCGGCGAGAGCGGCCTTGACGCAAGCCTCCTGCAGCCGGGACATTTCGAGAACTCCGGAAGTGTTCACGAGCTTCACCTCTCTGGTGAATCGGAATGGACAAGTCGACCGGAATATTATGGCATAATTTTAATAATTACGCAATTACGCGCTAAACAGGATCGACTGGGTGTCCCAGGTATGCCTCAAGCTCTTCGGGCGTGCCAAATGAGCCAAATGTATCCACGGGAGCGGTTAAGACTTTGCCGTCTTCCTTAAGGATAAGGTTGTACAGCGGTGAGATATAATATTCTTTCATTTGCTCGGTGAGTGGCTGAGCTAGGAGCTCTTTGGCTGCCTTGGTGAAGATCGATGCACGTGCAAAATAATAGGCACCCCAGATAGCTTTATTTGAAATTGCCTGCTTCTCGGCAGTACGAATAACGTAACCTTGGTCATCAGTCTCCGCAAAACTGTAACGAGGATCGGTGGATGTAAAAGTTAGGAGTCCGGCTGCGATATCAAGCTTGTTGGCCAGTGAGTCCTGCACCATTTGATCATAAGCTTGGCTCTTGAACATGAAATCACAGTCCATAAAGATCACGCCATCGTCTGGTTCCAAGTAGGGCTCAGCCCGCAGAGCATCCCGGGTAGCGCCAATAGGATCTTCATCGGTCATAACGATGTTGGCTTCAGGTAAGCGTTCCTTGAGCTGTTGCTGGAGATTATATTTTTCGTCGTGCTCTTTGCGGATAATAATGGTGTAGGCCTTGGGCGCCTCAATGTTATCGAAGCTGCTGAGCGCCTTAAGAAACATGGCCTGGCCCTCCACCTCGATAAGGGGTTTGGGCGTTGTGAAGCCGGCATTGGCAAACCGCGAGCCGCGACCCGCCATGGGTAGTACAATGTGGAGCCGCCGCATTATTTGGCAGCGCTTTCGTACGGTGAGGAGGTATAGTTTTCGGCGGGCTGAGGTGGGAATTTAAGTACACCAAAGCGCCACTTGAGCAGTTGGCCGAGGGCGCGCTTGGCCACGGCGAAGTTGCGGGCATTGGTAACCTGGTCTGACTCGGACCAGCTAATGGGTACAAACTTGAGTTTGGTGTGCTTGGTGTAGTAGTCGAGAAGCAAATCAAAATTAAAGGTCATGCGGTCGTCGAAGCCGAGATAGCGATGGTCTGTAAGATCCTTAAGGCGAAAGAGGTTAAGGCCTGAGCCCAGGTCGACGGTGTGGCGCAAGGTGAGGATAGTGTAGGCCCAGTTAATAACCCGGTTGCCCCAAATACGTTCAGGAGCATAGCCCGAGAGCTTGGAGCCACGCATAAAGCGGGAACCGAGCACTGCGCCCAGCTCAGGGTCTTGCTCGGCGGCATCGAGGAGCAGGTTGAGCTCCTGAGCTTTGGCTTGGTCGTCGCCATGAAGAATGGCCACATAGTCGGCGCCCATACGCTCGCCATAAAGAAAAGCCATCTTATGCGAGCCGCCCAGTCCCAGGTTTTTGTCGTTGAGGACAACCTCAATCTTGGGGGCATTCATGTCCTTGAGGGCGGCTAGGGCCGCGGCGCCCGTATCATCCTTGCCCTGGTCATCAATAACAATAACTTTCTCGAGCCGGTCTAGGAGGGCCTCATCGAATCCAGCCAAAACCCGGCCAATCTGCTTGGCACAGTTATAAGCTGGAATAGCTACCAATACTTTCATAAACAGAATAACTCCTTCGTTGCCCCTAGCTTATTACAAACGAGCAGGGGAGAGAAGGCCCTGGTTCCTCGAAAAGAACCAGGGCCCGGGCGCACTTCATCTATGCTTGCTTGTAGCTGGGTGCGCGGTCGTCTATGGCCCGCTGTAGTACTGCCACAAATCCATCTAATGTAGCTTGCTTGTTGGCGGTGATAACTATATCGCACCTCAGGGCGTCGAGCTCGTCGACTTGTGCAACATATTGATGCCCGTCGGAGTCGGTCTCTAAGACAAGCCCCACCGCTACGCCGCCAGCCTCCAGGACCAGTAGCGTGCCCACTAAGTCCCAGGGGCCGTTAACCTCCGTGGTGAATGAGGCAGCGGCGTACTCATGACCGGTGGCTATCAGGCGCTGGTGCTCGGCATTGGAGCCATACATGTGTAATTGGGATACCCTGCCGAGCTCTCTTATGAGTCGACCCATTTGGGTGTAGCCTAGTACCTGACGCTGATCACTTCCCAAGTAGTCGATACGCGTAAATCCTTGGGCGCTATCAAGAAAAACAGCGCATTGGGAGCTGAAGTCCCCCTGCCAGGTGTGGCAAGCGCTACTGCGCCCGTCATCTATCCGCTTCCAAGTAAAGGGATCATAGGGTTCTACGAATGTCCCTGAGCTAGTCTCTGCCAAATAAAGCAACCCGGTGGCGGGGCAGCCTACGGCTCCGGCAACGAGACGGCGGAGCTGCAGGCTATAGATGCCGATAGCCACGTTGAAGTTGGGGCTGCCCATAATCATGGGCAGCGCGCCGGCCGCGGGGTCGATCACGATGAAGTAGGCGTCGGTACAGGCCATAAGGGTAGCCTTGGTGGTCGTCGTATCGGCGCACTTAGAGAGCACTGTCACGCCGGGGAGGCGTTTTTTGAGAACGCTCAGAATGGCCTGCTGACTATCAAGGTGAGCCATGGTCATCATGGGGGCGCGGGTTTTGCGCCTGACATTACTAAGACCAACTCTGCCGGTTTGGCTCGCGCGCAGTACGCGCATGCCGGCCAATACGGCGTCGGCACAAATCCGCGAGAGCCTATGCTCCGCTGGAGCGGTCACGGGTTCCACCTTCCCAGAAGCTAGAGCGATGTCAAACTGGATCGAACTATCCTACCGTAGCACAAACCTAGTATTGTGGATTGTATCCGCCGCCGTAGGTGCGTGAATTACCGCGATAGAAATCGGCAACTTTTTGAGGCTGGCCGCCGTCAATCGAAACGATGTAGAGTGCGTTTTCGTCGGGCTTAGTGGAGCTAAAGAGTACATATTTATTGTTGATCCACTGCACAAACTGGTTGACTGAGCCAAGGCTGGTGAGCTTGTGCTCGTTATTGCCGGCATTGTCAGTAAGGTAGAGCTCGGTTTTGCCATCACGCTCATCGGTAAATACAGCGTGGTTTTCGTCGGCTGATTCGTTGTAGGCACGATAGCTGGTGTCGCTGGGTCCGTTGTCGAGCTTGGTAGCGGCGAGAGTGCCTAGGTTGAGGCTTTGCCACACTTGGGGTTTTGGCAAATTATTGTTGTAGTACAACAGCTGGATGGTTTCTTTGACGTGGCGGGAGACTTGTTGGCCCGGGGTGTCACTTAGCCGCCGCTTGGAGCCGCCATCAGCCTTGATGGCATAGAGGCCGTTTGCGTTGCTATCTGGCGTGCCTGCAATTGAGTAGAGCACGATGTTGTCGTAAATTGTATTGATAGTAGGACAGCTCGGCTGAGCACCGGCCACGAGGGTGGCGCCACGTAAGCCTGAGGCGTAGTAGGCCTTAACACTGCTGCAGCCGCTACCGTCGTACATCTGATAAACCAGGTAGTCATCAAGCCAACCGCGGTAGTTCGTAAAACCAACGCCATTTTCGATCTTGGTGAGTTTCTTGCTATCGGCATCAAACAAGAATAAATCGTGAACGTTGTTGCCGTAGGTGTCGCGCCGGCCTTCACGACTTGATACAAGAGCCAGTAGATTGGGGTGCTTAATGTTGGGCAGCACTCCTGTCTCGGAGTCCTCTCTGCCAGTGCCAGGGAGGATGACCTGTGTGTCGGAGCCATCGAGATTGCTAGAGTAAAGGTCAATCCGACCACTGCGGTTGGACAAAAAGTAGGCTTTGCCACTGGGAACAAGTGCTACAGGGTAGGGGGTAGGCATGGGTTTGAGATTGACGGCTAGACTTGCGTCCAGGAACCCGTCTCTGGTGACCGTAGCGGTTGCCGAGGTCTCCTTGCTTGGCAAAAGCACCAGTCGCAGTTGACCGTCTTTACTGACGGCTTGGGCGTCGCCGATCTTAACTGTCACATCATCAAGTGGCTTGCCACTGACCTTGTCGGTGACGGCGAAGTTGATCACAATACCCGAGCTCTCAAGGGAGATAGAGCCAAACTTAGGCGTGCCAATAGGGACGAGCACTGGTTTCGAGATGGTTTTGTAGGCTTTCTTGGTAACGGTTAGTGTGCTCCGACCAAGCTTAAGGCTTTCAAGATGCGCCACTCCGTGGTTGTCGGTGGTGGTGCTTTGCCCACCAAGCGAGACGACGGCGTTGGTGATCGGCTGTTTTGACACCGAGTCGACTACTTTGATATCGCCGTGGTTTTTATAAACCAGCCCAACGACGCTGTAGCGGATATCGGTAGCGGCAATGACGCCTACTGCTGCTACAAGTAGACCAACTCCCGCCAGGGTGGCGCGACCTTTCTTGGTGCCAAGCCAGCTCTTAAAGCGCCACCATTTGCCGGCTCGGCCACCACTCACAACTGGTGCGTCCTCTGGCTTGGTTGCCGTCTGATCGGATGCGGCATTGGCTACGGTTGATTGATCGCTAGCCTCGGCGGCCGGTCCCGTCCGCTCTTCCTCATGATTTTCGGACGGCTGAAGTTCTTCTGATGATTTCATATCATCAGAATATCAGTGCAGGTTGAGTCCAACAAGCTTATGCTTAAGGTTTCAGTAGCAGTCGTTCCAGGTAATGGCCGTAGCCACTCTTTTTGAGCGGCTCAGCGAGAGTTGAAAGCTGCTCATCGGTAATGTAGCCTTCGCGCCAGGCGATTTCCTCGATACAGCCAATCTTGAGACCTTGGCGCTCCTCAATTACCTGAATAAACTGCGAGGCCTTGAGGGTGTCATCGAAGTTGCCGGGATCAATCCAGGCGGTTCCCCGGTCCATCACATGGACTTTGAGCTTATTGCGCTTGAGATAGCCACTGTTAATGTCAGATATTTCCAGCTCGCCACGCGCACTGGGTTTGATCTCCTTGACGATTTGGAGCACCTCATTGTCGTAGAAGTAGAGACCAGGAACGCCGTAACTGCTTTTAGGCTTTTCCGGCTTTTCCTCGATTGAAATGGCTTTCATGTTCTCGTCAAACTCAACCACGCCAAGTCGCTCAGGCGTGGAAGTGTGATAGGCAAAGACGAGGCCGCCCTCCACATCGGTGTTGCGCTTGAGCTGGTTACCAAAGCCGACACCATAGAAGATATTGTCGCCCAGAACGAGCGCCACTTTATCATCGCCGATAAAGTCAGCACCAACGTTAAAGGCATCGGCTAGGCCACGAGGCTTGTCTTGAATGGCGTAACTGAATCGGCAGCCAATGCGCGAACCGTCGCCGAGCAACCGAATGAACTGATCCTGGTCGTGGGGCGTCGTAATAATGAGGATATCTCGGATGCCCGCTAGCAATAGCGTGGATAGCGGGTAGTAAATCATTGGCTTGTCATAGATAGGCATGAGCTGCTTGCAAATGCCGTGTGTAATGGGGTAGAGACGTGTGCCGGAGCCGCCAGCGAGAATAATACCCTTCATAAGAGAAACCTACCTATTTGTTACCGGTTCATGATAACAGATAGGTAGGCTGGTGGACAAAAAGGGGTAAACCTAGCTCAGATCGTCGAAGTAGAGAAGCTGAAGCAGGGCGCCGCGCGTCTTGCTGTCGGGGATCTGGTTGGTCTGGATCATGTGCTTGAGCTCTTCCGGGCTGAACCAACGTCGCTCAAGGATGCCGTCATCTGGCCGGAGTAGCTCCGGTGCGTCGGTCAGATCCTCGGCCAGAAGCACGATGCCGCACTGATGGTTGGTGCTCGTGGACTCGTAGGTATCACCCAGAATGCTCCAGGTATCGGCGCGGACGCCGCCCTCTTCGCCGAGCTCACGAGCGGCAGCGGCTTCGGGGCTCTCGCCGCCGTCAAGATAGCCGGCCGGCAGCTCCCAGAGCTTCTGTCCCAGCGGGTATCGCCATTGTAGGACCAATAGGATGCGGCCGGCGCTGTCGCGCGGGACGATGAGCACGAATTCGCCGGCTCGAACATACGTGTAGACGCCGGGAGCGCCAGTGGGGGTCGTGACGTGATCTTCAATGAGCTCAAACCACGGTGTCTTGTGGACGACGCGAGTCGAACGTTGCTCCCAGCTGCTATCCGATGACTGAGACATGATCTTCCTCTCGGGTCGGAACTAGTTGGACAGGTAGCGCTTGAGGTCGTCGCGCCAGTTGTGGAGCTGAAAACCGGTGGCTTGGATTTTGCTCAGGTCCATGATGCTCCAGGTCGGGCGCGGGGCCGCCTCGGGTTTGTCTTTGAAGTAGTCGGCCGTAGTCTGGTCGGTAACAGTGAGGTCATCGCGGCCAAGATCACGGAAGATTTCGCGCGTGATGTCGGCCCAAGAAGCCGGCTCGCCATCGCCCGTGAGGTTGTAGGTGCCGTACGGCGCCTTGGTCTCGAGCAGGTGCACGATGCCATCGGCTAGCTGGTCAGTGAACGTAAGCCGGCCGACTTGGTCACTCACCACAGAGGGCGAGATATTCTTGGCGGCTAGGCTCATCATGGCGCGGACAAAGTTGGGACCGTCGCCGATGAGCCAGGTGGTGCGCAGAATGTAATGCTTGGGCGCCACTCCGGCTGCCAGGTCGCCACCGGCCTTGGCCTGCCCGTACACGCCTAGCGGTGTTAGCGGCTCGTCTTCGCGGTGAAGCTTCTTGGTGCCGTCAAACACGTAGTCGCTGGAGACGTGGACTAATGCCAGGTCATGCGCCACAGCAGCTGCAGCCAGGTTGGCAACGGCCGTAGCGTTTACATTCCAAGCTGCTTGCCGACCCTCAGGGGTCTGAGCGCCGTCCACATTGGTGTAGGCTGCGGCGTTAAGGATGACGTCATAGCCTGTCCAGTCAAAAGCCTGCACGGCCGCTGCGTCGGTGATATCAAGCTCATCGCGGTCCACGGCTCGGGCCTTGGGATAGCGATCCTGCAAGACCTTGCCGAGTTGACCGTTGGCGCCAACGATTACAAACTTCATTTACAGCTCCATTGGGGTTACGTCCTTGAGCATGGGGTGGCCGAGGTCTTTCTCCGAAACAATGGCTTTGTCTTGAGGAATGGGCCACTTGATGCCCACTTCGGGGTCAAACAAGTTCACGAACGTGTAGGTGCCGTCCGGGCTCCAGTAGTCGTTTACCAAATAGCTGTAGACTGAACCAGGCGTGAGTGACTGGTATCCGTTGGCAACGCCGCGGGGGACGTACACGGCCTTTTCGGGGGAGAGCGTAAGGGTGAATGTCTGGCCGAAGCTTGGACCCTTGCGTAAGTCCACCCAGGCGCCGAAAGCTTCGCCGCGGGCCATGGAAATGTACTTATCCCAGGGCTCGGCGTGGAGACCACGGGTTACGCCAACTTCTTCGTTGGAGGAGAAGTTGTTTTGGACGATATTGAGCTTGGGTAATCCCAAGGCTTGCAGTTTGTCCTCTCGGTAGTTTTCCTTAAACCAACCCCGTTTATCGCTGATGACCTTGAGGTCAATCTCGAAGAAGCCGGGGATTACAGTTTCGCGAACAGCTAGATCAGCCATGGTGGCACTCCTTTTGTCAAAACGGCGCGAAGCCATTATATATTACTGACCCTTTTTGGCGTACTTGGCCTCGGTGGCGTCCTTGAGTGGCTTCCACCAGGCTTCGTTGTTGCCATACCAGTCGATGGTAGCCTGAAGACCTTCCCGCAGGTTGGTGTACTGCGGTCGCCAGCCGAGTTCGGTGTAGAGCTTGGTGGCATCAATGGCGTAGCGCAGGTCGTGGCCGGCCCGGTCGACTACCTGCTCGTACCAGTCGGTGGGCTTGCCCATAAGCTCCAAAATGAGCTCAAGCAGATGCTTGTTGTCCATCTCGCCATTGGCACCAATCATGTAAGTTTCGCCGGCGGTACCTTTCTCGATGATGGCCCAGACGGCCGAGTTGTGGTCATCCACATGGATCCAGTCGCGCACATTCTTACCCTCGCCGTAGAGCTTGGGCTTCACGCCACTTAAGATGTTGGTGATTTGACGGGGGATCATTTTCTCGACGTGCTGGTAGGGGCCGTAGTTGTTGGAGCAGTTGGAGATGGTGGCCATCACGCCAAAGCTGCGTACCCAGGCACGCACCAGCAGGTCGGAGCCGGCCTTGGTGCTGGAGTAGGGGCTCGAGGGGTTATAAGGGGTGGTTTCTTTAAACTTGTTGGGGTCGTCAAGCTCCAAGTCGCCGTAGACCTCGTCGGTACTAATGTGGTGTAGACGCTTGCTGTGCTTGCGGACGGCTTCCAGGATGGTGTAGGTGCCCACGAGGTTGGTCTGCACGAAGGGCCAAGGATTGTCGAGTGAGTTATCGTTGTGGCTCTCGGCGGCAAAGTGCACTACGAGGTCAGCATCAGCTACGAGCTTATCAACCAGCTCAGCGTCGGTGATGTCGCCTTTAACGAGCTTAATTTTATCTATAACGGGCGCCAGTGTGGCCTCGTTGGCCGCGTAAGTCATGGCATCCAGGACTGTAATGCTGTGCTCGGGGTGGTGGGTGAGCGTGTGATGTACGAAGTTCCCCCCAATGAACCCCGCGCCGCCGGTGATAAGAAGTTTCATGAGTTTATATTAGCAGATACACAAAGCACTTTTCGCGATAAATACTGGACTTTTTACAAAGTATATGGCATGATTGTTTGTGCCCAAGAGCACCCCCTCAACCTGGAGGATCTCATGCAGAGCGCCACCGTTCCCGCCGTCCCTGCCAGCTGCGTCGGGGCCAACTGGTCCTACAACAGCGGCACGATGACCTTCTTCGACACCGTGGGCGAGAAGTACTCCGACACGAGATGGGCCCTCAACGGCCTCGGCCTCGAGCCTTCCCCTATGGTGGAGGTCGCGCCCGAAGCGCTCAGCGCGGAGCTCTCCTTCGTCGTGGGTGCCGTCCGTCAGGTCGACGGCGAGGACAGGATTGCTTACCTCGGCGTCAACGCCCGGCAGGCCATGTACCTGTACCTGGAGGGCATCCTCACCCGGGAAGCCCTGAAGCAGGCCGTCGAGGACGCCGAGAGCATCACCGTCACCATCACGCTCGACCGGGTGGAGCGCAAGCTCCGCATCACGGCCCCGAGGCATGGTGACATGGCGGCCTACGACGCCGAACACCGGGTCGTCGCCTGACCCGCAACACCTAAAAGCAAGGTGGAGCCCCGCCGCATTTTCGCGGTGGGGCTCTTTTCTGCATATTGTCGTTCGCATTTTGTTTACGTATATTACTGATGCTCTGGAGTAAAGCTACTCCTTCTGACAAGAGTGTTCTTTACTGCAGCTCTCGGACCCATTGGCTCTCTTGCAAGTGCAGCGGGTTTGTTTTATGCGCATGTTCGAGAACGACGATCGCTATGCAATTGGTAGGTTGATTAGGGAGGGCAAAACAAAAAAGATTTGGCAAAGTCCTAGACCTAGTCGCGTCATAGTTGAGAACACCGACCGACTCACGGCCTACAATGGGCGCGAAGAAATCTACATTCGTAAAAAAGGCGAGTACGCTGCTCGAATCTCGTGTGTTTGCTTCACCTATCTGCGCATACATGATGTGCCAAATCATTTTCTCGGACTTGATGTGGCAGAAGGTCGAAGACATAGGTTTCTCGCAGACAAGCTCCATATGCTACCGGTGGAATTTGTCGTCCGGCATCAGCCATACGGATCGTATCTGGCGCGGTATCCGCGGAGGGAGTATACAAAGCCTTTTCGTAAGCCTGTAATTGAGTGCTTTGAGAAAGATGACGACCTTGGTGATCCTTGGCTTGTTGTTAACCGTGAAAAAGAAATCGTTCGTCGGTATATGCCGGATCGTCCTCGGTCAAAGAGTAGCCTCATTGATGAGCGGCCTTTTTGCGAACTGGGCTACCTCATGCTGGATCGATGGGATGAGGCTGTTGCGGTGGTGAAGAATGCTGCTCAGGTGCTGCGAAAAGCCTGGACACAAGGCAACACTACCTTGGTTGATATCAAGTTTGAATGCGGCGTGACTAGCAGGGATGAGGTGGTCATAGGTGATACTATCGACGCCGATTGCTGGCGACTGTGGCGCGGCGGTGACCCCGATGACCCTCTCGATCGACAGCTCTTCAAAAATAAGTGCGACCCGGAGGAGATTACCAGTGCGTATAGATTTATCCTATCGGAAACAACTCGGTGGCTGCCCCTTGGCGGCGGCGGTAGTACGGGTAACTAATGCGGCCTACGACGCCGCAGTGCCAGGCCATCGCCTGATCCACAACGCCTGAACAAGGTGGAGCCCCGCCGCAGATGCGGCGGGGCTCTTTTCGATTCGTATCTAGCATATTATTTATTGACCTCTTATTGCGCGTTCGCTACCCTAGGTTTGCCCATGTTTGAAATTGAAGCTTCAGAAGAGGGACCACGTGTACAAAGTCTGCTTCGGGAGGGGAAGACAAAAAGGATCTGGCAAAGTACCGACCCTGACATTGTCATAATTGAAAACGCCGACCGGCTCACGACCTCCAACGGGCTAGAAATCCATATCGACACTAAAGGTCGGTATGCTACCAAAATTTCAAATGTTTGCTTCCGGCACCTGCTCGATCGAGACGTATTGAATCATTATCTTGGGCGTGACAAGAGAAAAGAGTATAGTCATAGATTTTGGGCGCGTAAGCTTGACATGCTGCCGGTTAAATTCGTGGTTAGATTTCAGCCATACGGGTCGTACCTAGCGCGATATCCCAACAAAGACTACAAAAAGCCTTTCGGTAGGCCTGTACTTGAGCTTTTTGAGAAGAATAACGCCCTGGGTGATCCTTGGCTCGTTCCAAACCGTAGAAAAGGAACGATGTGTCGATATCTGCCGGATCATCCGCGTTCCAAGAGCACTCTTATAGATGAACGGCCCCTTCACGAAGTCGGCTACCTGAGGACAGACCGATGGGGTGAAGCATACCTAAGAGTGCTGGACGCCGCGCAAGTGCTTCGAAAAGCCTGGAGGCGCGGTAAGGCTACTCTGGTTGATATCAAATTTGAATGTGGCATCACAAGTTCAGACGAGGTTGTTATTGGTGGCACCATTGACGCCGATTGCTGGCGGCTATGGCGTAATGGGGATCCCAACGATCCACTCGACCGGCAACTCTTTAAGAATAAGTGTGAGCCGCATGAGATCATCGACTCGTATGAGGCCATTCTAGAGCAAACGATTCGGTGGCTACCTTTAAGTGGTGGCACGACGGGTAATTAGTCGGATTGCTGCAACAACACGGCCGGGGAGTGTAATGCTCCCCGGCCAATTTCTTTGCCTGAGTAACTAAGCCATAAACGTTTATTTATTGACCTTACCTCAGGCGTCCGTTACTTTGGGTTTGCTCATGTCTGAATTTGGAGATACACCAGATGATCTATGTGCGCAGGGTTTGTTGCAAGAGGGCAAGACAAAAAGGATCTGGGGGACCGCTAATCCTGACATTGTCATCATTGAGAATACCGACCGGCTCACGGCCTACAATGGGCGAGAAGAAATTTATATTGGCACAAAAGGCCAATTCTCTACCAGAATTTCAAATGTCTGCTTCGGATATCTGCGCAGTAGAGGTGTATGGAATCATTACCTTTGGCCTGCCAGCAAAGTAGAGGATAGTCATAAATTTTGGGCCTGGAAGCTTGATATGCTGCCGGTTGAATTTGTCGTTAGGTTCCAGCCGTATGGGTCGTACCTGGCACGATATCCGAACAGGGATCCCAAGAAGCCCTTTAGCAGGCCGATACTTGAGCTCTTTGAGAAGAATGATGCACTGGGGGATCCCTGGCTGGTTCCAAATCGTAGAAAAAGAACGATGTTTCGATACCTGCCGGACCGTCCTCGCTCCAAGAGCACGCTTATAGACGAACGGCCGCTTGATGAGCTTAGCTACCTGAGGATAGATAGGTGGGCCGAGGCTTATCAGAGAGTGCTGGATGCCGCTCAAGTGCTCCAAAAAGCCTGGAAGCGTGGTAATGCTACGCTTGTCGATATCAAGTTTGAATGTGGTATCACAAGTGTAGATGAAGTCGTGATCGGTGACACCATTGATGCTGATTGTTGGCGGCTATGGCGTAACGGTAACCCTAATGACCCACTCGATCGGCAGCTCTTTAAGAATAAACGTGAGCCCCATGAGATCATCGACTCGTATGAGACTATCCTGGAACAAACGGCTCGGTGGCTGCGCGTGGGCGGTGGCATAACGGGTAACTAAGTGCAGTTGTGGCAGCGACTAGGCCGGGGAGTGTAATGCTCCCCGGCTAATTCTATTCTTAACTTCTAATAAAACCTGCTAGTTAGCAGCATAAAGTGATTTTGACTAGTGTTTGGCTCAGACGTGAACTTTCCGAGTAGGCCAGCCGCAATATAGGCGATGCTGATGGTAATAATAATTGGGACTAGATAGCCAGGTGAGTTAAGTAAGAGTAGCGGATTCAGTGTGCTTGGGCTGAGTTCATATGGAATAAAAAGCAATACACTAAGAACGTAGGTGGCGGGCAATAAAATAAAGAAAACTAATCTACCGGTCAGCCATTTTGTGAGTATGAAGGCTAGTATCGTTGGAAGCAGAATAGGAGCTACCCAGATCCAAACAAAGCTACCATAGTAGATTTGCATTGCTTGATCAGAGCTGGAATTGGTGTCCAAGTAGAGCCTCTAATGTTTTCAGGATATATCGAGATAGCGGACCAATCATCCATCACGGTACCCTTAGCTACAGCGAGCAAAGGGCAAAACTATGCGACATGAGAAGATACCAAGCTCCAAATAGAGACAACCCAAAAACTGGAATCAGCAGGTATGCTTGTTTTTGTCGTTGTTTGGTGCTGAGCCAAGCCATAAGTACGGTAAAAGCGAGAAGCAGGAGATACCATACGGTTTGATGATCTGGATGGACAATTTCTTCTGGACGGCTGGGGCATGGTGCATAGGTTCGTAGGAACTCCCAGGCTCCTACAAGCTCGAGTAATACAACAACAAGACCACCGCTTACTGCAACGGCATTGCCAAATATCTTTAAGCGTTGAGCAAAGGATGATCGAACTGTTTTTAAAGCCATAATCCTATTGTATAGAAAGTCAGGAAAAGCAAAACCCCACTTCGGTGAAAGTCACCGAAGTGGGGTGGGGGGGGCTAGCTAGCTCCTTAGTGTCTTGAAGGATTGTTGCGCTATGCGGTCTTGTCCTCCGCTGTTAAGGTGCGGAAAGCCGTAGTAGCGTGTCTTTTGGCTTTCGGCAAGTGGGTTATCGCCGAAGGCGGATCGTAGGTCGATGTGGAGCACATCTGAGCCAGAGAGCTGCAGGTGGATTTTATCTAGGTCATCGACAGCGCTTTTCGACCCATGCCAGGTCAGAGTGTGGGTCAAATCCTCTGGACTGATGGGGACCTGCCGATCCGTATTGCACACGTTGTCGCTCTTGAGATTGTACGGATACAACACATCAAGAAATCTAACACTGGTAGACGCAGCCCGCGCGCTGTTAATCGCCGAGAGCAGGTTTTGGAAAATGACCTGCTTGTTGAGTTCGATTCGATTATAGAGCGTCTGGGTATCCGGGCAGTCCGACCAGTTTGTGACACTCCAGGGCTTAACATTTCCCAACGGGTGAGACCTATAAAAGTCACCAAGCGTCTTCGCTAGATCTCCATCATTCGCGCCCCCGGTCAAGCCAGCAATGCTCCATGTCTGACCACGAGCTGCAATGGCCTGAGCTAGGGCGTCAAACTGACCTTGTGCTTCCATTTGAGAGGTTGAGGCTCCGCTTTGAGCTAAGATAAGCGTGCTGTAATGCCATTCGTTTGGGGTGTCCAGGTTCAGACGTTTTGTCAGCCTAGTTACCCAAGAGAACGACGGATCGTTTTCGACAAGGGAGTCCGGATGGCAGGGAGGTCCAGGAAGCCAGTCAAAGGCGCCGCAACCCGGATTGTCCCGATCCTGGTGATGACCACTCGAGTACGAATCACCCACACCAACCAAGACAGGAGCCTTCGGCACGTGCAGCGATGTGGCAAACGTGCCCTTGTTTGGCTCCTTGGAGCGGTCCACGAACGCCGACACGTCGATATTGGTGTCGGGTGGCAGCTTGTGGTTTGCGTTGAAAACCTTCCAGCCAAAGCGGACTTCGCTGGGCGCGATTTCGCCTTCGCCGCAGATTTCCGGCCGCTTCGTCCAGCCATTGGCGGTTACGACCAGCGTGGCAGGGCAGGACACATTCTGCACGTTGGCCACGACGTCAAGCGTCCAGAGCTTGCTTTGGCTGGACACACTCCAGCTTAGGCTGGTTACGCTGCCGTGCTGTTTGTCATCGTTCGGCGGCGGAGAAGTGTCACCAGGGCCGTAGATCAGCACCGGCGTTGACCATTCACCAAAGATGCCGGTCATGTTGGCGTTTGCCATCAAGTACAAGTTGACGGCCGGATCGCGGTCGCTGAGGTCTAGTACCACATGGACGGGTGCCGTGAGCGGCGGATCGGCCGGATCACTCGAAGTTACCGATGGACTGCCCAGCGTGTCATCCGGCCGAGTTGCTGCCGGATCTGTGGTGTAGCCGTAGTCGTAGCTATTGGCTGATCCTTGGCCCCAGAGCGGAGTATTGAATGGGGTCACCGTGATGGATCGAAGCACCGATTGCGCCGGCTGCGGCGAATCAAGCGTCACTGTGGGTGGCGGCGCTAGAGCGATGGCCGCCTTCGCGGGACTGCTCAGGCCTAAGCCCAGTAGAGCTACAACAATAAAAACCACCGCCCGATAGAGCGGTCGCCTTAATTGCCTCGATGCCATTCCGGCACATTCCTTTCCTAGGCGCATTCTCGGCTGAGAACTGAGAGATTATTGCACAGCAAAGCCAAAAAGTAAATATATTATATACCAAAAGTTATATCCAAGAGGAAAATGTGCTTAGGACGTACTAACTGAACTCAGGGCAGTCGGTCAAAACAATGTGAGTTTAATACCTTCACAAAGCCAGAATACCAACAGGTAAAAAGATTACCGCCCTCAGTACAGCACCTTACCTAAAGGTAGTACGGGGAGCTGGCGCAAAAGGCTCATCCTCCGAGGTTATTTATGGCATAATGAAACCATATGGCAGACTCTCCTGAGCAATTCGAAGACGAGACCCAAGAATCATCCATCATGATGCTGCGCTGGCCGTGGTATTGGCGACTGGTGGGTGGAGTTTTGGCGTTGTCGATTTTATTGTTTATTAGCTTTCAGGTGGCCTACATTGGCAAGATTTACCCTGGCGTGAGTGCCAATGGTGTGTCGCTGTCGGGTATGAGCAAAGCCCAGGCGGTGGACAAGCTGAACGAGCAAATCAAGGATTTCTCGATTCATACGTTGGCCATTAGTTATGGCTCAACCGTGCTGCGCGTACCATTGAGTGATCTTGAAGTTAAGTATGATGCCCAGAAAGCGGCTGAGCTAGCCTATGATTATGGCCGCCAGGGCGGCTGGTCGCGGCGATTTCATGAGCAAGTTCGGGCCATTGCCAGCCGGCCAACCAACTTTGCGGTGTACACCTATAATGATGAGAAATTGGCGCCATACATTGCTCAGGTTAACGATGATGTGGATACTGTGGCCGAGGACGCTGCGCTAACGTTTAACGACAACAAGGCGCAAGTGACACCGGCCCAGGCAGGGAAGCGGCTGTCGACGGGGCGGCTGATTCAGGCGGTGGAAGACCGACTGAGCCGGACCGATGTGGCCACCATTCCCGCGCCGACATACGAGCTGGCGCCGGTGATTGGCACCGAAGTGCTAGCTAGTGCCAGCGATGAAGCCGATAAATACGTGTCGGCGCCGGTGACTTTGAGCTACAACAACACCACCGTGGATATTGAACAGGCCACTATTATTAGTTGGCTCAAGGTGAATCATCGTTCGGCGGGGGAGTTCTTGGTGACGCACGATCTCAATGATTTGTACCCCGGTGACACCGTAGCAAGTTTTTCGCTTAATAAGGCCGCAATTGCCGCTTATGTGGCAGGGATTGCCAAGAAAACCGACCAGACACCGCAAAACGCTGGCCTGGCCATGCAAGACAATAAACTCAGCATCGTGCAGGCCAGCCGCAACGGCGTGACCATGGATCAGGCTGCGGCGGCGGCTGACATCGAGGCGGCGCTGAGCAAGCCCGACACGGATCGGACTGTGGCGCTTGACCTTAAGGTGGTGAAAGCCGACGTAAACGAGGAAAACTTGGATAGCCTGGGCATTAAGGAACAAATTTCTGAAGGCCAGACCTTCTTCCCGGGCTCACCTTCGACGCGCCTAACGAACGTGCGCGCAGGAGCCTCCAAGTTTAATGGCGTGCTCGTAAAGCCCGGCGCTACATTCTCGTTTGGCGCCATCCTCGGCGCCGTGGATGCCTCTACCGGCTACGTACCTGAGTTGGTTATCCTGGGCGATCACGAAGAAAAGCAGTACGGCGGCGGTCTGTGTCAGGTAAGCTCCACGGCCTTCCGCGCGGCGCTGCTGGCCGGTTTGCCCATCCTGGAGCGCTATAACCACGCCTTTGCCATTAGTTACTATACCGCACCGTACGGCGTGCCAGGTGTGGATGCGACCATTTACTATCCCAGCGTTGACTTTAAATTTAAGAATGACACCGGTAGCTATATTTTGATTCAAACCATTATGCAGGGAACGACACTCAAGTTTGATTTCTTTGGCACCAAGACCAAGACCGGCAATATTCGCGGACCGCAGTTTGTGACCGGCAGTAGCGACGCCACGCAGCCCTCGCACACGGTGTTTTACCGCGATGTGCTCGATCTGGCCGGCAACGTCACCAAAACCGATAAATTTGACACCTACTACAAGTCCAGCAAGGACTTCCCGGTAGCGACCAGCGGCTACAATTAGGCCAAGCTTCATCAAGCGTTACCTGATTGACACTCTCGCTTTTTAGGACTAATGTTTGGACACCAAAAGAGCACCTCGACAGATTGGTGTGCATTCATGACTGACATGAAGAGCTTTCAGTGGATGGTGGGCACCGAGTCTGAATTCGGTGCGGCGAGTCGGCCGACGAGCGGCGATGCGGTGGCTCAGAGGTTGGTTCAGACCCTGGCTCGGGCTAAGGTCTACTCTGGTGTCAAGCGCGGCTCAAGCGGGCTGTGGCTGATGCAGGGTGGCTCGGCATACTACGATGTGGGCAACCACCCGGAGTACTGCACGCCTGAGTGCTTGTGGCAGGATATCGCCAAATACGAATGGGCCGGGCCACTGATTATGCAAGATCTGGCTCTGGCTAGTGACTGGTCATTTCTGCCACCCGGGGCCGATGTTTGGCTGCTCAAGAACAACACCGATGCCGGGGCGCGAAACGCCTATGGCAATCACCTGAACTTCATGATGCCGTGCCTATCCAAGGCTGGCGGCGACGTGATGAACTTTCAGGAGTCGTTGGAATCCTTTGCCGAAGCAACCGGATCGATGATGGCAACGCTGCCACTTATCGTGGGCGCCGGTGTGGTGGTGTCACGATTTACAGCGCCGGCTGCGACTCTGGGTGGTAAGGACTTCGCATTTCGCATTAGTGCTCGAAGTGCTTTTGTAAGTGAAGTGGTGGGCAATAGCTCAACCCGGGGCCGGCCGTTTTTTCTGAGTCGTGCTGAGCATCACGCCAAGAAGGATCTGTCCTACCGCCTGCAGGTACTGCTGCTGGATGCCAACATCCTGCCGAGCGTGATCGAGCTCAAAATGGGCCTCATAGTGCTCATGCTGCGCATGTGGGCAGCGGGCGAGATTGAGCCGCTCAGACTAAGCGACCCAGTGGATGCCCTCCACCGAGTGAGCGAAGACTGGCGAGCGCCGCTGGAAGTTGAGGGTGGCAGATGGATGACTGCGGCCGAAATCCAGGCGCATTATCTGCATGAGGCTAAGTGTTACGTGAAGTGCCATGGGTTGTGGGAGTTTGGGCCACTGCTTGAAGCGTGGGAATACCAGGTGGGCCTCTTCTTGGGCGCCACTGAGGTGCCGCGGGAGCTGTGCGGTCGTAACGATTGGGTCACTAAGTGGCTGCTCATTGAGGGCAAACTGGCCCAGCCGGTGGAGTCGAGCTACCGAACAGCCGAGGAAATCAGCCTCAAGTACCACGGCTTCTTGCTGGGCGAGCGGTTCAATATGAGCCTCCCGGTGAAGTTGGCCCAGCGATATGGCCCACCGGGCTTTTTGCAGGCTGCCAGAGAGGCATGCTTTGAGCCCCCGGCGAATTCTCGGGCGCAGATGAGGCGTCGGTTCATTGAAATTCTCCAAGAGCACGCGCCTGTGGGCTGGGAGGATCTTGCAGGTGTGGACTGGCCATACCTGAAGTACGACAACATCACGCTCATGACTGATACGCCTTGGGTGAGCGAGCCCGAACGGCTGGAACTTCTCCGGCGCAAGCTGACCGAGGAAACCAGGGCGGCGTAAAATATCACAATAAGGCCCCCGGTTCTACGGAACCAGGGGCCTTATTTAAGTCTTGACGCTTCGGGTTTTGTTCGGTAACATAAGAACAAAGTAAACCTTGGGAGGTTTTCCAGATGGCCGAACCACTAACAAAGCGTCAGAAAGAAGTTCTCGATTACGTTACGCAATTTATTGAGCTGCATGGGTACGCCCCTAGCTATCGCGAGATTGCCTCGCACTTTAAGTACGGTTCGGTTGCAACGGTGGCGGAGCACATTGAGTCGCTCGTTACCAAGGGTATGCTCCAGAAGGGCGACAATGAGGCTCGGTCGATCCAGTTGGTGCGAGCTGACGATATTGACCCTACGCCGAGCGTTGGTTTGCCCATTCTAGGACTTGTAGCTGCTGGTCAGCCAATTGAAACACTAGGTGTGCACGCCGAGACGCTCGAAGTGCCGCCGTTCATGGTGGGTCGTCGCAACTCATACGTGCTGCAAGTGAAAGGCCAGTCGATGATCGACGAAGGTATCAATGATGGCGACTATGTGGTCGTCCAGGAGAAGGAAGTGCCTTCTAACGGCGAGATGATCATCGCGCTCATTAACGGTGGCGAAGCTACCCTTAAGCGCTATTACAAGGAGAAGGGCCACATTCGCTTGCAGCCCTCCAACGCAGCGATGGAGCCGATCATCGTGAAGTCAGGTACACCGATTGAAATCCAGGGTATTGTTATCGGCCTCATACGAAAGTACTAGCTGTGACCGCTGCTGAACCTTATTCATTTGAGTGCCGACTGTACGTTTCCTCCCTTGGTCCGATGAAGCCGGTACTTGACCGGGCCGGGGAGCCGCGCAAGCTCATCGCTTTCCGACCAATTGAGTATGATAAGCTGGTTGATCCAGCTTTCCGCCGACTTATTGCTACGTTTGAATCACTACCAGAGTCGCTGCCCGTTGTGCAGGTTGTTGGGCGCTAGCTCTGGCGACGTAGGGTTGCGGCACCTGCGATAAGCGCGGCAATTGCAAATAAGCTAATAACGATTAAGTCGTGGATAAGATCGCCCGTCCAATCTGTATGCTGAGTAATATTTTTCATAGCATCAACGCTATAGGTGAGCGGCATAACGCCTGATAGCCAATCAAGAAACGGCGCCATTTTATCCCGGTCTACAAACAGCCCACAAATAAGTAGTTGCGGGAGGACGAAAGCCGGCAGGAATTGGACGGCTTGGAATTCGTTGCGAGCAAATGCGCTCGTGAATAGCCCGAGGGCCATGCCAAGAAGACCGGTCAGGACGGCGGTCACGAGCAGGGGTAAGGTACCGGCTTTAACCGTGACATCTAGAAGACCGAGTGTCACGGTGCTGGCTAGAATACTCTGGATAAGCCCCAGGAGCGCAAAGGCTAGCGCGTAGCCCAGTAACAAATCTAGACGAGACATTGGCAGCGTCATGAGGCGCTCAAGGGTGCCGGCGGTGCGCTCACGAAGCATGGCAACTGATGCCACCACAAACATGACTGTGAAGGGGAAAATGCCCAAAATAAGCGGCGCGAGATTATTAAAGGCAGTGGTTTCGTCGTTAAAGACATACTTAAAAAGCGTCACCAAGATGCAGGGGACAAACAGAATAAGCCCGACGGTACGGTGGTCGTGCCGCAGTTGGCGCAGGACTCGGCCGGTGGTAGCAAAAACTCGGCGCGGGCTCATGAAGCGCCTCCGACCAGCCTGATGAAGGCGGCCTCGATGGAGTCCGTATGAGACTGGTGCTGTAGGTCGCTTGGCCGGCCGTAGGCTAGCAGCTGGCCATCGCGCAAGAGCATGAGCTGGTCACAGTGTTCTGCCTCATCCATGACATGGCTGGAGACCAGCAGTGTAATGCCGCTCTTGGCCAAATCATGGAACTGGCCCCAGAGCTGGGCACGCAGGAGTGGATCCACGCCGACGGTTGGCTCATCCAGAATCAACAACTTGGGGCTACCCAAGAGGGCTGCGGCCAACGACAGTCGCGATTTTTGGCCACCTGAGAGTGTGCTAGCTAGTTGTTTGCGTTGCAGCTCCAGGCCTACATCTGTGCACACGGTGGCGACCCGAGCGGCGTCCACGTTGGCCATGGCGGCGAAGTAACGTAGGTTTTCATCCACCGACAAGTCGCCGTAAATGGATGGTGCCTGGGTAACGTAGCCGATGCCTCGCCGCAGCGCGGTGGCGCCGGCCGGCTGGCCCAGCACCATAACGCTGCCAGGAGTTACGCGCTGGAGGCCCACAATGGCTCGCATAAGCGTGGTTTTGCCGGCGCCGGACGGTCCCAGCAGCCCAATAACTTGGCCGCTAGGCAGCTCTGCCGTAATCTGACGCAGTATAGGCTGGTGGTCGCGGGTAACCGATAGGTTTTTGAACTTGATCGCGACCGATACGTCTTTCATGGCTTTATAATACCACTTATGTTTTCTTGCTGAGTTTTTCTGACGTGGGCGCCATGGGCCGCTTAATACGCCGGGCAACTTGTCGCATGTCATCGTAACGATCGAATTCATCGGTGATTTCGCGGTCGATGATTTCTTCCAAAACATCTTCAATGGTAACAATGCCGTGAACTTCGGCGAACTCATCAATGACCACGAATAAGTGATTACGGGTTTTTAGAAAGGCGTTGAGAGTGTCATCAAGATGGTCATCTTGATTGATGAAGTAGACTCGCGATCGGGTCAAGTCATGGGCGGTTTTTTGTGAGGGCGTCACCCCAATGAGGTCTTTGGTATAAAGAATACCGGTAATATTGTCGGGCTTGTCGTTGTAAACGGGGATGCGTGAGAAGCCTGAGTCTTTAAGCTCTTTAATCATAGCGGCATCAAGGACGGTATCGGCGGACAACATCATGGCTACACTGCGGGGCGTCATGACCTCGCTGATTTGGCGGTCACCGAAGCTAAGTGCGCCGCGAGCAATACGGGCCTCATCTTGGTCGATGCCGCTGGTGGTGTGGTTGCGGTGCTCGTCGATGATACGGGTAAGCTCTGACTTGGAATAAACGGTTGGAAGCTCATCGCCGAGGGCCTTATCGAGCACCCAGGCGATCGGGGCGCAGACCGGGTATAGTATGACCATAATTACCTGGACGATGCCAGTAAATAGCGCGCCGATTCTTAGCGCGTAGCGAGCCACGATGGCCTGCGGCACAATCTCGCCAAAAACGGTGATGAGTACGGTGGTGAGCAGGGCGGCTACCACCCCGTGGTACACCGAGTCGAGCACAATTGATAAGGCCGAAATGACGGCCACGTTACCGGTAAGGAGTGTGACTAACAGCAGGTTGCCGCGGGCGCGTACCTTGTAGACCTTGCGGGCATTTCGATCACCCAGCTCGGCTTTACGTTTGAGCTCAAACGTGTCGAGACTCATGAGGCCAAGATTAAGACCGGAGAACAGCGCTGCTAAGGCGATGAGAATCGCCGCTACCACAATCAACATAGGACTTTATTGTAGCAGGTTCACCAGCATATCATCGATATGCTGGTGAAGGGCGATGCGCCCGGCGGTGTTGCTGAGGCTAATATCGGCCATTGCGAGCACTTCGGCCATGTTTTGGGCGTTTGGATTGGGGCTCGTGTCTTCGGCGGTTTGTTGGCGCTTAAACTCTTCAAAACTTAAGTTGTCGGTGGCTCGGCCGCGCTCCTGCGCCCTGGCGTAGCGCACTTCAAGGGGAGCCGTCAGGGCCAAAATAGTGCCGCCGGCTGAGCGGATCGCCGCCACCTCGTGAGGGTTCCGCAACCCACTAATTACTAGATGGGTGGCTTCATTGCGCAATGCTAGCTGGGCAAAGTAGTCTGGGCCGTGCTCGGTGCGGAGCTTATTGGCCACCTGCTTAAGGAGGGGTCTGGTTGGCTCGCCAAGATTATTTTCCAGGATATAAAAGCGCACAAAGTCGCCGGTTGAGACGTGCACGAAGCCGTATTGCTCTACTAAGTAGGCGGCCAGAGTGTCTTTACCAGTAAGTGGTTCACCAACCAAGCCGAGCGTGAGGTGTGGAGGCGTCTTCATCGTCGTCTATTTTAGCGGTAATACATGATTATGGCTATGGCACGTTGCAGCAACCAACTGTACAATACGCTTATGGTTAGTCGTCGCGTCATTATTGGGTACCGATTTGCTCTTGGGGCCGCCGTTATTATGGCGCTGGTCGCCCAAGTTCATTCTTTGCAGCTGCGACCGAGTTTTAGTCTGGTTAACTTCTTTAGCTTCTTTACGGTGCTGAGCAATGTGATGGCGGCGGCGGTATTTTTGCTCGGCAGCATTTGGATGGTGCTCAACCGTAAAAACGTGGCGGCGGCCGGCTATGACCTCCTGCGTGGAGCCATTACGGTTTATATGGTGGTAACCGGCATGGTTTACCTGACACTGTTATCGGGTAATGAGGTGGCGCTCCAAACGACGCTACCGTGGGTGAACGCCATTCTGCATTACATCATGCCGGTGGCGGTATTAGCGGATTGGCTACTGGTGCCGCCGCGGACGCGCTTGGCAGCTACCCAGATTTGGGTATGGCTCTTATTTCCCGCAGTGTACCTGGTGTATTCGCTCGTGCGTGGGCCTATGGCGCAGTGGTATCCGTATCCATTTCTCGATCCAGGTGTGGTTGACGGGTATGGCGGCGTCACGGCATATGCGGCGGGGATTTTGGTGGCTATTTTGCTTACCAGCCTCGGTATACTAGTGGCTGGTAATTTCGCTCGAACGAAGCGATAAATTTAAGCTAGCTCAGACACGAGAGTCAAAGCCAAGCTTACTGCTTGTTGTGCAGCGGTATTTTACCAGTCGGTGGGTTGAATAGTACTCATGAACTCACCATACTCCTATCTGAGCCAGATTATACGGGCATTGTGCCGGACTGTAATAATTTCTCGTCAACTTCTAGCCGAAACAAGCCCAGCTGTCCCTTGACGGGAAAGGGCTCCCGTAGAACGCGTAGATTAAGGAGCTCCCAAGCTTTGGCGCGCGGGTAAAGCTTGACGCATGCGGCAGATTCGTCGGCAGCGGTCATGGGGCGGATGTCTACGAGCTCTACGAGACAGAGCGCGACGCCGGTCGGCTCGCCCACGCCGGTGGTCGAGGCGCAGATGAGAATATCGCCCCGGTAGTTGGTGGACCACTTGCGGGTTTCCAGAGTCTTTTGTCCTTGCGCTACGAGATTAGCATAGGGCTGCTGGAGGGAGAGCGCGCGAATATTCATTACAGCACGTGTTGCTCGTGTTTGGCCGTCATGTGGCCGTCGTCGTCAATGTGGTACTCGAGGATGGTGCCAAACAGCATTTCGAGCCTGCCCACGGCATCATCGGATAGTGACTCAATGTATTTCATGAGCGAGCGGATAGAGTTGCCATGTGCCACGAGCAGGATAGTCTGGCCCTGCCGCACCGCAGGCACAATTGTTTGCAGATAGTAGGGCACCGAGCGTTCGTAGACTTGCTTGAGCGATTCACCCTCAGGAATGGCTACATCCCAGCCGCGGCGGATGAGCTGGAACTGTTCATCGCCGAGTTCCGTTTTCATTTGCCATTTGTTTTTGCCGGTATAGATGCCATAGTCACGTTCGTTGATAGCTTCGTTTGAGGTGTACGGCGGTAGGGGTGCGCCCATGCCTTCCATGACACCTTTGAGTGTTTCTAGCGTGCGAATCTGTTTTGATAGAAAGACGTGGTCGATGTGAGTGTCGCGGAGAGCTTGGCCAATAAGGGCGGAATCGTGGTGACCCTTGGAGCTGAGATGTACGTCTCTGGTGCCGGTCCAGATGCCTTTGGCGTTCCACTCGGATTCACCGTGGCGCAGAATAATTAATCGGCCGTCGGGGTTTGGGGTAACTGTCATGGTTCTATTATGGCTCTTAACTTGGGTTTGTGCCAAACTTAGAGTATGAAAATTACGCATGTTTTAGGACGAACAATTCTCGATTCACGGGGTAATCCAACCGTGGAGGCCGAAGTAACGCTTGAGGGCGGCAGTACTGGTCGGGCGGCAGCGCCTTCGGGTGCATCAACGGGTTCGCGAGAGGCACTGGAGCTTCGCGATGGCGGCCAGGCTTTTGGCGGCAAGGGCGTTAGTCGGGCGGTGGCTCACGTAAACGAAGAGCTCGCTCGGGCACTCGTTGGACAGGATTGTCAGGATCAGGCCGAGCTTGACCGGCTAATGCGCGAGCTTGACGGCACGGATGATAAGTCTCGCCTAGGCGCTAACGCCATACTAGCGGTGTCGCTGGCGGCTGCTAAGGCTGCGGCGGCGGGCTTGAATCAGCCATTTTATCGCTATATTGCGACCCTGGCGGACAATAAACGCCTCAGTCTACCGCTGCCAATGATGAACATTCTTAATGGCGGCCAACACGCTACCGGCTCAACTGATATCCAAGAAATGATGATAATTCCCTTAAAGGCCGGCACGATTTTTGAGGCGGTCCAGATGGGTGCTGAGATCTTTCATGTCTTGGGCCAGCGACTTAGGACTGAGGGTTATGCCACGACGGTGGGTGATGAGGGTGGTTATGCGCCTGCGCTCGCTGGCGATCATCGCAAAGCCCTGGAGCTTATCGTGGATAGCATTGAGGCGGCCGGATACAAGCCAGGTCAGGATGTGGCGCTGGCTTTGGATGTGGCGGCTTCGGAACTCGTGAGGGGCAATGGCTATCGGGTGGATGGGCACGATTATGATGCTGCGGCGCTCACCGAACTCTATGCCGGCTTGAGGCAGGATTACCCCATAGTCTCAATCGAGGATGGGCTGAGTGAAGACGACTGGCCAGGCTGGACCGCGCTTACGGAACGGCTCGGAGATGAGCTTCAGCTCGTGGGTGATGATTTATTGGTGACGAACCCGAAGTTGCTTGAGCGTGCTATTAAGCAGCGCGCGGCCAACGCCATCTTGATTAAGCCCAATCAGATTGGCACGCTCAGCGAAACGATCATTGCGGTCAAAATGGCTCAAGCGGCCGGTTGGCGCACGGTTATGTCGCACCGCTCGGGCGAGACCGAGGATACTACGATCGCTCACTTGGCTGTGGGACTGGGTACCGGCCAAATTAAGACTGGCTCGCTGTCACGCTCCGAGCGGACGGCCAAGTACAACGAGCTTATTCGCATAGCCGAGCCGGGGGAACTAGCACTGGCTCGTCCGTTTGAAGGATTGCGCTAGTTGATGACCACGGGCTCGCTGCCGATAATACGGATTGAGTCACCGTTTACGACCACGGCGCTGTCATCGCGCAGGCCATAGACCTTGCCCTTAAAGCTGGCTGTGGACTGCAAGAGGGTGTCTTTGCGATTGGCGAAGTGGGGCGAGTCAAGATGGGGCATTATGGAGAAGTCCACGAGGTTGAGGTACTCCTGGATATCGTAGGGGCTGTCTTCGCCGTAAATTAAGTGGTAGGCCTCGGCGGAAATGCGTCGGCCTACAATCATGGAGCCAGCGCTGCTGCCCACATACACTTTGGATTCAAGCAGTTTGCGCAGCACAGTATCAAACCCGGTTTTCTGTAACACGGTCATGAGATAGTCGGTATTGCCGCCGATCATAAAGATGACGTCTTTGGAGCTGAGGCGTTCCTTGGCCTCCGCTGGGGAGAGGGCGAGAAGGTCGATAATATCGATTTCGCCTGAGAAGTTTTCGGCTGCGGAATTCATATTATTTATGACCCAGTGCTTATCACCCTCTTCCACGGCGTAGGCTTCGTTAATGATGGCGACTGAGATTTGATCTTGGGGCTTATCGCATAACTCCACACAGGCCTGGACGGTATTGGGAGTTGCAAAGGCTTCGGAGCAGAGTACGAGTTTCATGGTTTTTTAAGTATAGCAGCCTTGCCTGCGATCAGGAAAAAGCCCTGCCAGGATAAATCCTGGCAGGGCCGGGAGTGCTCGGTGCTCACTCGTAGTGGAAGGCTCGGAACTCGGCCAACTGGGCGGCTTTGTCCAGCTTCAGGCTGTAGACCTCCATGAGCCGTTGCAGGTTGTGCCCGTCGTATTTTTGAGCGACCTCCCTAGCGGATTCGTTTGGGTCTACGTAGACTGGGTAGTCTTCGTGATTGAAGTCACTGGCAACTACCATGTGGGTGGCTCCGCGCGCCACGCCCTCGTCGAACCATCGCTCGATTTGAGCTCGGCTGGTCATAACTCCTCCTTGGTGAGGGTGTGGAAAACAAAAATACGGCTACACAAAGTCAATGACCTTGTAATAACCGCAATGGACGCTCCAGGTGGAACCGCTGACCTATTACTGATGTTATTATAACGCAAAAGTCCGCCCGTGGGAAGCGATCCAACTCGGTGAGCCACTAAGACTACGGCTGGCTATAAAAAAAACAAGGCGCCCCGACGAAGTTGTGGCTTCGTCGGGGCGTTGTCGCTAGGGCCGGCTAACGACGTGGTTTTTTGGCAACAATCTGGCGTTGCCGCCGGTGCCGTGTAGTTCGGCCCGTCAGTATCGATCGTGGTGGTTGCGACTGGCCCTTGGGACGAATGTGTAGGGAGGCCAAGGTGGGGTACACGCCGCCAAGGAAGGCCTCGATTTTGAAACGCTCGGTGGGCCTGACGATGACGGCCCGCTCGGGTTCGACCGTCCAGTCACCAGATTGGCGGGCAGCGGCCAGAAGTTTTTGAGTACCTTCTGATACGGTGACTTGGCCGTTTGCGACGAAGTCGTTGAGCATTCGTAGCCCGCTCTTGACACTGGGCTTGAACCTTAGCACCAGCCCATGGCCAAGTGGCATATCGGCCAACTGCTGGGCTGGGTTTACAACTCTGACGTCTGGCATGTGCTCCTCCGGCTAGAGAATGGTGAAGAACTTGTCGGTAAACCCGGCGCAATCAAGTCGGTAGGTTCCGCCGCACCTGCAGCCGACATTCCGAGCGGAATCTTGTCGCTGTTCGTAGTTGGGTGCTGAATGCTACCGGTCCGTTCGACATGCTCGGACACTGAAGTGGCCGTGATGGGATCCCCCAGGGGAGAATGGGCTAGTTGGGCAATATTATAAACTTAAACCAGTAATTTGTAAATATCATGCTATTGAAGTAGAATAGGTTCATGATGCATACACATCTACCCGGCGGTACCGCGCATGAGATGCCGGCTGACTTAAAGCAAGCGCTGACGACTGTTCCGGCGGCGAGGGCAGCCTGGGAGAGTCTAACCCCACTGGCGCGCAATGAGTGGATTTGCTGGAATATTACGGTTAAGCAAGCCGAGACCAGACGGCATCATATCGAGCGCACCGTCACAGAGCTGCAAGAAGGTAAGCGCCGGCCATGCTGCTGGATTGGTTGTATCCATCGCAAAAACAAAGCGATTAGCCCATCGGTGCAGTGGGTACTGGACAGGCAGGCCAAGACGAAGTAAGCGGCTCCACTCGTCGTGAGTGAAGCCTCTGGGCAGCGGTTACTTCAACGATGATGAGTGCCACATAGCGAAGTCGATATGCCTAAAGCCTTCTGACTCGTAAAACCGCCTTAACCAGGGTGAACTCTTGTCGTATGTTAAGCCGAGATACTTGACGCCACTTTCATGGGCGTAGCGGGTGATTATCTTGGAGATACTTCGCCCGATGCCGTGGCGCCGATGGGCAGGGTGAACCACCAGATCAACCAATTCAGCATGCCGCTGATTTCCGCAAAGAAATCCCACACCCACCACTTGGCCCTGGCTGTCTCGAGCGGAAACATTGAGCAGGTTCTGCTGGAGACACGTGTTCCACTCGCCCTCATCGCAGTCCCACCCGTTTAGCTGGCGCAGCGCCACCACTTCCTTGGCAGTGAGATTGTGGTCAATCGAAATTTGATATAGCATTTGGCGGCTAAGTAGTTTTTGCTAGATTCATTGGATAGGAGGTTTGGGCAATTTCGGTCTTCGCTCGGCCGTCTCGACTGATATCGATGGTGATGCCGGCGCCATAGTCCACTGCAAGTGGTGTGTCTTTGGCCATGCCAAAAATCTCGCGCTTCACATAAGGACTAATGGTGTCATAATGAGTGGCGGCCCAGATCACGAGCCGGTGGCCTGGCTTGGCGTTGTGCATAATCAAATCATACATGATTGTTGCCGTTACGCTAGATTTAAGAAAAGGACTTTTGATGGGCGATTTAGACCTAGGCTCAAAACCAAGCAGTGTCGACTCAGCTCAGTCTTCAAGCTGCTTGATGTAGCTCAGTATTCTTCTGGGGTGCAGGATTGTTTCCTCGATAATGGTGCCAATGTGTCCATATGACGCGCGTTTTACGAGCTCAATAGAGTTACCGGCCTGGTTTTGCTTGTCGATCTCACCTAGAACCTCAGTTGTGTCGATAAGCTTATCGTTTGTGGGAAGAATAAAAATAGCCCTTTTGCCTTCCAGGCTCCGGGGATCGGAGTGAATGTTAATGTCGCGCCAAAGCCTTGATAGTTCGGCATGATTCTGTGGCCAAATCTTGTCGCCGTAGATATTTTTGGCTACGGTTACAATATTTCCACCCGTCACCATCACGGCTTTTTTAAACCGCTTGGACCGTCTAAAAATATTCAGGGACAGGAGCGAGCCAAGGCTAATACCTACCAGCAAAATTTCTTTATCCGTTTTGCTTGCGGCCTTCTCGGCAAACGCCACTACTTCGTTCACGAGGTTTGGTAAGGCTTTTGAATCGCCAGAGCTCAGTACGGATTTGGGGAAGTCTAAGGCAGTGACGTTATAACCCGCCCGGTTCATGACGGCTGTGAGCCTTCTGGTTTGCCAAATTGCCCCTCCGAAACCACACAGTAAAATCGCTTCTTTGGCCGGCTGGGATTTGGTAGGAAAGTGGCGGATATTCTGGATGAGTTTTGACATGCATAAAGTTTATTCAATCTTATCCGTAAATACCACCAGGCGTTTGGCGTAGGCTTTCTGCGCTTTATTCCAGGCTCCCGCGCAGGTAATGAGGTTCAAGTGTGCTCCCGCGCGCTCATTATTAAAGACGTCATTCGTAGGGTCGGTGTCGCGGTATGTTCGCACCTTCCGGACTGCATATGAAGTGGTTTGGCCGGCATCATCTGCCACCGATAGCACATCTCCTACTTTGAGCCACTTAAGATCGTTAAAAACACTCTTCTTGCCCTTCAATGTACCAAAATGCCCCACGATCACGGCGCTGCCAGCCTCGCCGGGGTGCGGGCCATACTTATACCAGCCAACATCCTGGATGTTTGGTGGCACATCCATGTTTCCGGCCGGGGTTATGCCGAGGACTTCGATATTCGCGTTAACTTTTATTCTGGGAATTTGCAGGCGTATGGGTAGGGGCTGTAGTGTCGACGAGGGGGCTACAGCGGGTGTTGGAACCACCGGTGCTGTGGACGCTTGAGTATACTGAACCGGTGATGGCGGTATGGACCAAAGCGCATAGAAACCGTAGCCTACTACCGGAAGAAAGGCTGCCAGGCCTCCAAGCATCCATGTCTTTCGGCTGGTCAACGGCCGGGGAAAATGCCGCGTCGGTTTTGGCGAAGGTAGAGGGTAGCCGATACAGTCGCGGTGATCAAGATAATTAAACTGATCCAGAGGGTGTCGTCGGCTTGAGGCCCAGTGCCGGTTCCGGGAAAGCCGGGGGCACTAGGAGCAGCGGGAGTAGCGCTGGGAGTGGGAGCTGCTGCACAAGTGGGAGTGGTAAGCGTATCGGTGCTGGTTGAGATGGTGCCACCAAAGGCCAAGGCGCGACCGGTCCAGGCCACCGTGCTGCCAATGGTGATACCTGCAGCGTCGATGTCGGTACCCATGAACGTTGAGTTTGCACCCAGAGTGGTAGCGCCAGTGGGGGTCCACCATACGTTGCAGGCTGTGGCGCCGTTTGAGGCTGTCACCACTGAGTTGCTCACTGTAGTGAGGGCGCCGTTTATGCGGAAAATGTACGTCCCGGCACCGTTAAGGGTTATGCCACCAGCGCCAATAGAGGCCGCGCTTGAAGCCGTGGTGCAGTAAACTCCCGGGGTGTACACGCCAACCGTGCCATGAGTTGTTTCCGTGGCCAGGTCTACCGCTCCTGCCGGAAAGGTAAAGGTGCAAGGTTGACTAGCCAAAGCGCTCAAGGCGGTACCTTGGGCCGTGCCCGCCGCCGTGTAGGTGCTCGAGGGGGCTACATATGTCGAGCCGCCATTAACCGTTGGCGCTACAGCCGGCCCGGTAGTGTACCCAAGGTCTCCGGTGAGAGTGGTGCCGCTGACCGTATTAGTGTAGGTGCTCGAGAGGATTGCAAATGTACTGGCCGCCCCCAGGCTAGGCGATGTGGCCGCCTGGGCTGGTGAGGCCAAAAGAAAAGCCAGAACCAATGAAGTTAGCCCGGCGCTCTTGCGTGGCTTAAATGAATTCATGATAGTAAATCGCATATGTCGCTCATTCCTTGCGTTCCTCTTGAGGTTAACTTATTTGTAACATTTTAGCCAACCCCTTGTAATGAGCCGGATAGAGTTACTGCATAGGGCTTGCCAAAGCCTTATTTTAAGGTACGACCCTTTGCTTTTACCGAACAGGAAGGGCTGCTTTAAGCCAAACCTATCGATCTGACGTTTCTTGCATAAAAATAATTCCTGACTGGGTCGCAGTGGAGGTTAGGGTTGCAACCGCAAATAAGCCCGCATTAAAAATGCTAGAATATGTCCATGACATCGATCGATTCTAAGCTATTTTCTCAAGACACACCGCTCATGTTTGCGGATGGTGCCGAGGTTTATCAAGACCTGGAGAAGCAGTATATTCGGCACGACCGTGGTTTTTTCATTATGGCGCCTTCGGGAGCGGGAAAGACCCATTTTGTAAAGAACCAAGATAAGCCTCATTGGCTTGATGGGGATTTGCTCTGGACACTGACCAAGGCACACCCGAGCGGTGCTTGGTGGCTGGATGGCGTAGAGGCTATCACGGCCATCGATCAGCGCTGTGATGTGGTGACGGCGCAGGCAAAGAAGCTAGGCTTCTGGATTGTCGGCGCTTCAAATGCTTGGCTCAGGCCCGACGCTATCGTACTGCCACACTGGTCCACGCATAAGCGCTATATTGCCTTGCGGGAACATGGTGATTATGACGGCGGCGCCACTACGGCCGAGCTAGCAGGTGTGCTAGGCCACCGGCGCTGGATTAGCAAGTGGAGCCGTCAGGGAGTGCCCAAGTTCAACTCAGTGGCCGAAGCTGCAGAGTACCTGGAGAACCTGAAAGAGGACTCATAAAGTCTCCTATGGACTTGCGTCACGAAACTGTTTTGCGCCTACCGGACCACCACTTCCAGAGCGCATTGACGGCGCAGACGGCGACCGCGGAGATTACGAAAGAGCCAAGAATATCGAGCGGGTGATGGATGCCGGCCGCTACTCTTGCCGAACTAACTGCAAGTGCGACTGCAACGAGGACAATGCTGAGCCGCCGCGAGAAGGGCCACACTAGAAAAGCCAAGAACGAGGTTATTAATGCGTGATCGGACGGGAAGCCATTGTCGTTGGCGTGAGGGATTAAAGGCGCGAAATGACCTACCACGAAAGGTCTTGGGTCGCTTATTATATGATTTCCTATTTTTGCCAAAAGTAGGGCCAACAGGCCGCCCGTTATCGCCTCGACTGCGAAGCGTTTCTTGCCACTTGAGTCGAGGCGGAGCCAGAATGCCGCAACGAGTACGAGACTAAGAATTAATAAATACTTGGCACAAAAAATGATCAGTTGGTTCATCCATCAACGATACCAGTTTTGGAGGGTAAACATAAGATTAAAATTTAAATTTTGCTTTAACAAAGGCATAAATAACTTGCTTCGCGCTTAGTCTGCGGCTGAGCTTTGCTCGTATGCGCCGTCATGCCAAAACTGCGGCATGCCATCACAGGTCGTTTGGGCGGCCCGCGCGATTGGCACCATGGCGGCTTCCTGCTGCTTGGCTACATAGAGGTGCTTCACCCAGCCATAGTCCACGAGTTTGATGCCGGTGTCTGTTCCGGTGGCCGCTTCATCACCCATGCCGCCGGTATAGTTGAAGGTTTTTATCTCGCACGAATCCAAGGCGGTTTTGGCCTGCGCCAACGTGACCCATCGTGTGCCTTCGGATGTTGGATCGGCTTCTCCGGCATCGTTAAAGTAGGTAATCTCGCACTTTGCGCTCACACGCTTGGCCGCCGCTATGTAATCCGCGTAATACTTGGGGTCGGCGTGGGATGGCTTGTAGACCCATTCACCCTTAGCATCGCGATTATTCTGGTAAGTGAGAGTTATTTCATTTTTCTCGAGCATGATACTGGAAATTTCGCAGCTGGTGATCTTCGCCAACGTTTCGTCCTTGCTCATAACACGGGTGAACTCATTGTGCTTGGCCTCGCTGGCTTTCTTGGCTTGGGCCTGATCGTACACATACCAGCCATCACTCCCGAGAACTGCTAACGCCATTAACGCTACCACTGCGCGCTGCCATGGCTTCGGGGTGCGGATCGCCAGAATGAGACCGCAAATCCCTCCAACCAGCAAAATGTAGGGCAAAGCGCCATACAGCGGCAAAAATGGGAGGATAAAAAACTCCGTCCCGGACACGCCGCTCTTGGCGGCGCTGCTTAGCGACCATATGAGCCACAGGGCAAATAATCCGCACACGGACGAGGTCAACAGTCCGGCTAGCAGAAGCGCATTGAGCCATGGCCAACGTGGTTTTATGCGTTCTCCCACAACCGACACGCCAGGGACGGTTCCGGAGCTGGGCGTATTTTCCGGCGACGGATCTGCGGCGATCTCTGCCTTGGCCTCCTCAATGAGTCGCCTTTTTGCTTCATCATCGGTTTTATTCATAAGCCAAGTGTATCATCGAATGAGGAGCGCGGATTATCGCTCTATGTTAGTCTTGAGGCCGTCAGCCAAGTGTTCAAAGAATGCTCCGGCATATGCGTAGTCGTCCTTCACCAGTGCGCGTGCTTCCGGTGTGGTGATCGACTCGTATTTGCGCTGCAAGTGGCCGCCGGTCCAGAAATCGGCCACGATATCATTGAGCGTATCGCCCTTGAGCGTCCGAACCATAATGATCCGAGCAACTCCAACTGGTCCAAACACATCCAGCTTATCGGCGTCCCGGAGGAGGGTGGTCTCGATAGGCTCGCTGGATTTTTTAAACTTGGGATTAGAGCCGTGATTGGCGATGGAGCCCAGCACGGCCTCGATCTTATTGGCCGGGAATGCAATTTCACGCAATACTTCTTCGGCGATCTTATGATCGAAGTCATGATAATCCTCGCCGGTTTTATCCGGATAGTAGGCGGCCATATCATGGAGAAGGGCCGCGCCGGCGAGAATGTCAGCGTCATATGCTACACCGAGTTTTTCGGCAAGTTGTACGGCATATTGATAGACTCGCCAATGATGATCAGGGCCATGGCTTTTAAGCGGGTTTTTGGCCTCGCTGTACCGACGTTCATTTGCTTTAAGAAGCGTTTGTTCAAGCTTATTCATACCGACAGTATAACGGAACTGGCTTCGGTCGGGTTGGAAGTTAGCTGTATGGGTACGAGCGACTAACTGCCACTTTTCCTCCGGGACCACAATCACTCGGCGGCTGGTGGACCCACAAGTTTAATAAGCTCTAGTGGGTCCGCGAGCCCTTGCCGATCATCTAGCGCGCTCGCCAGGGGTTCGCCAAATTGCTCTTGTATTACGTGCCTAACGGATGTCGTGTCACCATTAAAACAGCCTTTTATTAGGGCATTAAAATTCTCCGTAGGCATTGTAGCTTGCATAGTCTCAATAAGGCGGAGCTGAGGGATGCGGCTATAGGCTCCGCCGCCAACTCCAGGTTCAACAAAAATATCCTTAGGTTGCAATTGGTGCCCGCCCACAACTATGGGGCCAGCTTCAAGATAGGTCTGTCGGTAAGAAAGCTCCTCATCGCTCATGAAAGAGGCTAGGCCACCATTCTCTAACGCCACTTGAGCTAGGTAGTCTGCTACACCTTCGTTAAGGTGAAATGAATATTTCTCAAGGCCATGAGTCGCCTTATGAGATAGCTCGTGAGCCACTGTGTAGGCCTTAACCATTTGCTCAGCCCTAGAGGACGCATAAAGCGCCGCATCAAAACGCACGTAAATAGTACCCGTCTGTGAGTCATAATAGGCATCCGAGTCGGGTGCACTCGTCGGGGGCTCTAAGCTGGCCCACTGATCTGGGCTCATTAGTCGTACGGTAGAGGTGTCCACCTCCATTGCCGCCACGCCAACTCCAGCTCGCATTTGGTTAAGGTGCTGAATGGTTGCGTCAAAAGATGAGGACAGCTCTTGGTAGTTCTCAATTGAAGTGTACTCAAGCTCTGCATTACGCTCCGCACGATCCCGACTTATCTTCTCTAAATGGATATCGAGAGGCGGACGGCCATTTTCCCAGTCTGAAGGTTGCATGATGTGTTCATCATAGCAAAATCGCTCGGTAGGGGGTAGATTGATGAATAATTCCTGGCTCCGGAGGTCGGGCTCGAACCGACGACCCAACGGTTAACAGCCGTTTGCTCTACCACTGAGCTACTCCGGAATATGTGGTATGGGACTTTTGTATTTGTACCAGGCGATTATAGCCAGGTGAGCGCGTTTGGTCAATCGACCGGCGGCTTGGGCTTTTTGCGGTCTTTGGGGAAATGCTTGTCGAGCCAGCGCCGAACTGGATCCAAGGCGCGCCGGGCCCAGTGGTATTCGGTGCCGAGAAGGGCTAAGCCGGCAATAATAGTTATGATGCCGGGGCCGGGGAGGACCAGCATGGCTATGCCGCCCAGGATGATGAGGAAGCCTGCGATTGTAACAAGTGTTTTGCGAAATAATCGAATCGCCATAGCGTCCCCAAAGTGATGATTTAACCCTACCAATAGCAGGGGTTGGTAACAAGCATAATCTTTACGGCCCGCATCAGACAGCATATGATGCTGATATGTCAAAGCGAGTGTTGATTGCAATAGTTGTTCTGCTGACTGCGGCCGGATTCTTTATGGTGTCACGGAATGTGACCGAGGCACATAAGCTCAGTCAGGCTGTGCTGGCTGCCGATGCGGCCGCTCAGGACACGGTGGCGCCACTGGGCACCCTCAAGCACTACGTAGAGGGGCACATGGGCGCCAGTAGCGGTGTGACGCTGGGGAGTGGCTATCAGCGAGCCCAGGTGGCGGCTCAGGCGGCAGCTACGGCGTCGGCGGCCAACTCACAGATCTATGCTGCCGCCCAGGCTGCTTGTTCCGGCAAGAGCGACTCCATCACGCAGGCCAGGTGTAACCAAGACTACCTGGCCAAGCATCTGGTAAGCGTCGCGCCGGCCACGCCGGTGGCGGCTCCCAAGCAGAGCGACTTCCAGTATTACTTTGCCGCGCCATTCTGGTCGCCGGATCTGGCCGGAGCACTATTCGCCGGAGCCGCTATTGCCCTGGCGCTGCTGGTGATAGCTTTTGTGAGGCGGTCGCGATGAACCCTGAGCTGTATGGACTAGTGCGGCGGCTGGCGCGGGAAATTATTCCAACCTCGACTCAGGCGCTAGGGGCGGTGTTTGTAGCGTTGGGGGTCCTGGTGGTGGTTCAGAGCCAAGATATCTTGGCCCGGTTTGGTATTAGTGATGATGCCATTATGTCCACTCGCCATCAGCTGGTTGACCGGTTTAACGTTATTTTGCAGTCGGACATTGCTTCTAGTGTGGCCTTGGTATCATTTTGGGCGGCCGTGGGCCTGGTGGCCTATTTGGTGTGCTGGGGTGGGTACAATATTTTCGTAGAAGCCCGCAATGAAGCCATTATTGAGACGCAGTACACCAATCATCCGCTGCACTGGCGTGGCCCGCTACAGACACTGGGGCTTAAGATGTTCTTCGCCGTGTTGTTCTTGCTGTATTGTATGAATTTTCAATATGCCTTGGCGTTTTGGCTCGCGATGACGGCGCCATTGTTGGATCATCTAGATGTGAGCAGCATTCTGCTAACGCTCGGAGGGGTTATTGGGCTGTCCGTGCAATTGTACGGCCTCTTATTGCTATTGCAGCTAACTTTTACGCCCTGGTATCGACCTGAGGCATTTACAGACGCGAAGGATTAGGCTATAGTTACCGCGTAAGTATTAATCGTCCCGAAGACGCAAAATCGTCCCAGCCCTGAGCTTGGCGATGTAAGTGGAGCCAAGCTAAGTGGCCAAGAAACTATTTGTCGGCAACCTGCCGTACACAACAACTAACGAGAGCCTGGGTGAATTCTTCGCCCAGTACGGCGAAGTCATGAGCGCAGCGGTCATCATGGACCGCGCGACCGGTCGCTCGAAGGGCTTCGGCTTTGTCGAGATGACCAATGACGCTGAGGCCGATACGGCCATCGCCCAGGCTGACGGCGCCGACATGGATGGCCGCAAGCTGACCGTTAGCGAAGCTCGTCCTAAGGTTGATGCCCGCTAGTTTTTTAGCGAATCGTTAGTTCTAAAAAAAGACCCGTAAGGGTCTTTTTTTAGTTCGTGCCAAAAAAAGCTTTATCTTGGCTTCTTCGAGAAGAATTTGAACGGGTCGCCGTATTTGAACCGGGCACCTGGCGGGTACTACCGCAAATTCTCTCTCGGAGAACAAGACTTCATTTGGGCTACTTGCGGCCGAAGAACCGCGAAAGGCCTCTCTTGAACTTGTTCCAGGTCGTGTTGTCTTTGTCGTACTGAGCGCCGGCGCTTTCTTCGAGTTGGTTGGCTGCTTGATTCATGCGGGCTTCATGGATTACATGCCCCGCGTCGTAGGCGCCTTGATGAGCCTCAAGCTTAGCGGCTTTCTCGTCGTCGGATGCTGGGGAGTCGGCGATGCGCTCACGAACTTCTTTTAAATCCGCTTCTCGCCGGTCTCGATACTGAGCTAGTCTGGTCCGTTCGGCGTCACTGGCTTTGGCCATGGCTTCAGCCCTGGCCGGGTCTTCTTCGCGATTGTTTTCTGACTCGTTCGCGCTGGGCAAGGCATCACCCCGCAGCTCAACGAGCTCCTTGGCTCGATCTACGGCCGGGTCTTCGGCTATTGGTGTGCGTCCTTCTGGCATAACCATTTCCTTTTATTATTCTTATGGTATAGCTAATCTGCGCTATCTCCAAACGCGAGTGTGGTTAATGGCTTCTTTGTCGCGAAAAGCTTGCTCCAGGTCGATGTTGTAGTGATTGGCGATAGCTGTTAACACAATAAGGATATCGGCCAGCTCTTCGGAGATACTGCCGATCTTGGAGTTTTCGTCGGTGCGCAGATTTTCCTGCTTGCGGATGGCCTTGGAAAGCTCGCCAACTTCCTCGGTTAGTAGTAAGCATTCTTGCAAAATCGGATTATGCTCGAAACCACGCTCCTGGGTCATTTGGCGGATATAGGTTTGGAGGTGGGCAATAGTGGGATTAGAGGGGAGTATAGGCATATGTGCAGCTCTTTAAGTTACTAAATGTAGTATACGAGCTTACGGCATCTAAAAAAGAGGCTTTTCAAGCCTCTTTTTTAGATGCGAAGATTAGAGTTACTTAGAGCCTTGAGCCTTGTAGTCTTTGATGGCCTTGGCGACCTTGCCGTCATCCTTGAGGTTCTCCCAGAAGAGCACCTGCTGGCGACTCACGTACATGACATCTTCGGGGCCGTGGAGCTCTCCGCCGAGCTTAGCCAGTGATACTTGCTGGTTGTTGTTGCTGGTGCTGTTTTTGTTGGCATCAGGTTGGACGGTCTGCTGAACCTGGAGGTAGTAGATGTCGGTGATTTTGACGTAGCTGGAATCCACATGCGAAACCTTGCCGAAGTAAACTTGGCCATTGGTCAGGAAGACGGCTTGATACTGCTTAGACTTAATGCCGGCGTCGGCAGTTATGGCACTTACGGCTCGGGATGCATAGAAGACCGTAAAGGTGAGGGCGGCCACGGTTAACGCGATGGCGAGCAGTTTGACCGGCCAACCCAGGTGGTGACTGGTGGCGCCAGTGCGCGGGGACGGCTCGGGAGCACTAACCCGATTCGTTGGTTGATTACGCATATCCATAAAAACTAAACTCCACCTAATTCTTACATTTACGCTTATGGTACAGGAGCGGCCGACTTGAGACAACCCAACGCTCTAGCTAAGGGAGCTCACGGGAGGTATAATCATAACAATTATAGAGGTGATGCATGAGAACCGGCCGTCGCGACTGGTTTATCCGAGTCTTAAGCCAAATTGGGTTACTAAGTATGGCGCTAACTCTAATGGCGCCGGCCGCGCTAGCCACGCTCTCACAGAGTTACGCCAGCACTACGCCTATTCCAGCTGGCAGTTTGGTGGCGTTAGACGAAAAGTCTCCGGGAAGCGTGGTGGTGGCTACCGTCAATAACTCCGAGCGGCTGTTTGGCGTGGTAGTGACCCCGTCGGCGGCTTCGGTGTCACTAGGAGGCTCGGGGAATGGTCAGGTGCAGGTGGGCACCACTGGTAGTGCTAGTGCGCTTGTGAGCACAGCTGGGGGCGATATCCATGTGGGCGACTACATTGCGATCTCGCCGATCGCCGGAGTGGGCCAGAAAGCGGTCGGCAAAGTGCGTGTGCTAGGCACGGCTCAAGTTGATTTTAATGCAGGCACCACGGGCACCACCAAACAAACGATCGATGTGGAAGGTGGCGGCAAAAAAGAAGTCACTATTGGGCAGATTCCGGTTGTGATCGCCGTGGCTACCTACAACAGCAATACTGGCGCTCAAGACTATGTTATCCCGGTGTGGCTGCAAAATATTTCCAATGCTGTTGCTGGCAAAAGCGTATCGCCGATTCGGGTGATTATTGCATCAATGATCTTGCTCGTAGCGCTCGTAAGCATTACCGTATTGTTATACGCAGCAGTGCGCAACAGCATCATCTCCATTGGGCGTAATCCGCTATCGCGCGGGTCGGTGCTCCGAGGATTGCTTGAGGTGATTGGTGTGGCTGCGATTATTCTGATAATAGCGGCCGGTGCGATGTATGTGGTGATTGCGAGGTGATATGGAATTATTAATTTTGGCCGGCATTGTCTTAGTTCTGATCATAATCCTGATAATTCAGGGTTATCAGCTGCGGACGCTGCGAAATCATGAACATGAGATGGAAGGTAAGCCAAAGCCGCTGCATGTGACTGAACCCACTGCAGCCGAGCTCGAGGCCAGGCTTAAGGCTGCCTATGAAACCCAGATTAACTCCTCGGTGAAAGTGTTTGGAGATGACCTCAAAGCTACATCCGTGAAATTGGGCGAGACCGTCTCGCGCCTAACCACAACCGTTATCGAGGAAGAACTCGAAGAATACCAGAAAACGCTTGAGCAAGTGCGACAGACGGCCAATGAGGCCATGGAAAAGATCCGCGCGGCCGTAGAGCAGCAGCGGGTAGAGCTGAAGGCCGGCATGGAGGCAGACCTGGCTGCCGAGCGGCAGCGGCTGGCTGACAAGTTTGATACCAAGCTGGGTGACGTAGTTTCTAGTTACATTGCGGAGTCACTGGGTGGCGGCGTGGACCTGGGCGCGCAAATGCAGTACATCTTGAGTTCACTTGAGGCACACAAGGATGACATTAAGAAGGACCTCACCAGTGGCGTTTGAGTTGCCTCCAGTCATCTATAGCCGCGAGCTGCTCGAGAGTGTTATTTATGAGCTTGAGCAATACTTGGAGTGGTATCACCAGTCGCGGGTAAAAGCTAAGGTTGGCAGCCAACCGGCAGCTGAGCCCACGTACTCGGCCGAAACGTCGCTGGTAATCAAAACTTGGTTTGCAGACCAAAAAACCACGATTACGGCGCTGGAGGAACTGGTAGAATACCTTAAGTCGATTGAACTACCGGTAGTGCATGTAACGATGGCGGCGCTGCCTAATCATGCCCAGCGCGCCCAGCTGGTGGACTGGTTTCGGCGCACCACCGGCCAGCCACTGCTCATATCATTTGTGGCTGATCGTAACCTGGGCGGTGGCGTGGTGGTGCGCACGCCCAACCATATCTTTGACTACTCATGGCGTGAACGATTGACGAGTGGGCGAGGTAAGCTAGCGGAGATTGTAGATCGTGTTTGATAATCCTAGGTTTGCCAAGCTGGTTGAGGCCGGTAAGTCGACCGGTGAAGTTATTGGCGTGGACCGATTTTTGGTGATTGTCCGCGGATTGGGCGAGGTGCCGGTGAATGCCTTGGTGTATTTCGATAACGGCCACCAGGGGCTAGTGCGCGAAGTCCGTGAGGACACTGTGATGGTGCTTAACCTCACGGAGGAGCAGATTGCTATTGGCACGCTGGCTGTTATTGCCTCGGACGAGCTCGTAACTGGCGTGGGCGAAGGTCTTATCGGCCGTGTGGTGTCGGTGCTGGGCCAGCCGCTAGATGGGAAGGGGCCGCTCAATATTAAGCAGTCAGACCCGGTTTTTAAGGTGGCGCCGGGCATTATTGAGCGGCAGCAGCTATCGGATCCGCTGGTGACGGGTGTGGCTATCGCCGACCAACTGTTTCCGCTGGTGAAGGGTCAGCGTATTGCGGTACTAGGCGATAACAAGATTGGTAAGACGGCTTTCACCACTCAGCTAACGTTGGCTCAGAAGGACACTGGCCGCATTGTCATTCATGTGCTCATTGCCAAGCGTAAATCCGACGTGGACCATCTTATCAACAAGCTCAACGAGAGCGGGGCCATGGCCTATTCCATCATCGTGGTGGCTTCAATTTTTGATCCGTTAACTCAAGCGTATTTGGCGCCATATGTAGGTGCAACGATTGCTGAGTACCTTTGGGAGAGCGGCAAAGACTGTATCATCATCTACGATGATCTTAGTAACCACGCCAAGACATATCGAGAGCTCTCGTTGCTGCTCAAGGTGAGCCCAGGCCGAGCCAGCTATCCAGGCGATATGTTCTACGCGCACTCTTCATTGTTGGAGCGGGCCGGGCGGCTGGTTAAAAACGGCGCCACGCTATCTTCAATTCCGGTGGTGCTTACCCCCAACAACGACATTACGGCGCCATTGCCTACCTCAATTATGTCTATTACCGACGGCCAGCTCATTTTTGATAGCGATGCCTTCCGCCAGGGCATTCGCCCAGCTGTATCGGTGGGACTGTCAGTCTCTCGTGTTGGTGGTGTGGGGCAGAATAAGCGCCAAAAGAAATTGACGGCGTCGTTGTTTAAGAAGCTGGCGCTATACCGGCAGGCGGCGGAGTTTTCGCACTTTGGCTCCGAGCTGGCGATTGACTCGAAGTACGACCTGGAACTGGGCAAGCGGATTTATGAGGCTCTCAAGCAGCCACCGGAACTAATTTACACTGCCAATGAACAGGATCTTATCTTGGGTACGGTCATGAAGACCGAGGGTAAGATTTCGATTAACATCGATAGCCTCAAGCGTAAATCTAAAGAGCTGGCGCCTACGCTCAACGCCGACAGCGACTGGGAGGCTGTGCTCACTAAACTTCTGGCTGATGTGACGATGCAAGCTCCGGGGGCGCCTGCCGCTACACCTCCGGCCCCGCCACCTACCGGTGCGCCAGCAGCGACTGCCGCCGCACCCGCTGCCCAACCCGAGGACAAGAAGTAATGGCGCGCGAAGCTTTAACGATTCAAAAAGAAGTCGGCCAGATCGGCACCATCTCTGAACTCACGGGTATTTTCGAGAGCATTGCCAGTATGCGCATTAGTAAAATTAAGGATAAAGTGACGCGCAGCCAACAGTTTTTTGATGAGCTGTGGCAAATCTACACTCAGCTGCGCGTGGATCCGAGTGAACGCATGATCACCCGGCACAAAAAACAGGATAAACCCAATGTGTACCTGGTATTAACGAGTGAAGGTGGCTTGTCGGGGGATATCGACCAGCGCATTGTGCATACGGTACTCGAGAATTTTGACCCCGAGACGACCGACCTCATCGTGATTGGGGCGCATGGCGCCACGCAGTTTGTTCAGGCTAAGACGCAGATTAAGCGCTACTTCCGCCTGCCTGATGTGGACCAGGCTATCGATGTGTCGCCAATTGTGTCGGAACTCATTGGCTACAAAATGCCAACTGTGTGGTTCCAGCGTTACCTGAGTCTTAGTGTGCAGGAGGTCGGCCGTATCGACCTCGTGAACCGCGTTAAGGCGCTGGGCTCAGATGCAGAAAAGCGCACCGATCTTATTAGTCCGCGCGATTATTTGTTTGAGCCGGGCGTCGATGAAGTGGTGCGATACTTGGAGAGCGTCATGATGGAGATCGCGCTGTCGCAGGTTATTCTGGAGTCCCGGCTGGCTCAGCACGCCTCTCGGTTCACCGCCATGAGTGCGGCCAAAAAGCGGTCTCAGGAAATGAAGATCGAGCTGGTGATGGCCTACAACCGAGCCAGGCGCGGCGAGGCTGATGACCGTATCAAGGAAATTGTTAACGCTATGAACGCGTTGAATATAGTATAAGGGTAAGAACTATGGCAGCAGGAATCGCAGGAAACATCACTACCATTCGCGGCCTCATCGTGGAGGTGGTTTTTGGCGGGGAAGAGCGCCCAATGCTCAAGGAGGTTCTCAATATTGAGGGTCATCCTGAGATCATGCTGGAGATTCAGTCGTTTAACGCTAAGCGCGATGCCATCTGCATTAGCCTTACTACCAGCTCGCTCGTGAAGCGCGGCGCCAAAGTAGTATCAACGGGCTCGGCCATTAGTGTGCCGACGGGTGCCAAAACGCGCGGCCGCTTATTTAACTCGCTGGGCATTCCGGTGGATAATCTCGAAGAGATTCCGGCTGATGCGCCGCGCCGGAGCATCTACACGGCTTCGGCTTCGGGTAAAGTCTATGCTGGCAAGGACGAACTGCTTGAGACCGGCATCAAGGTTATCGACTTTTTTACGCCATTTGTGAAAGGTCGCAAGATTGGCATTATCGGTGGTGCGGGTGTGGGCAAGACGGTGCTCATTACGGAAATTATTCACAATGTGGCCAAAGACCCAAGCAAGCTGGCGTTCTTTGCCGGCATTGGTGAGCGCATTCGTGAGGGCAATGAGCTCTACGAGACTATTAAAGAGCGCAAAATGCTCGAGAGCACCATCATGTTCTACGGCCAAATGAACGAGAACCCGGCCATGCGCGCGCTGGTCGGGCTCTCGGCCACGGCCTTGGCGGAGTACTTCCGTGATGAAGAAAACGCCGACATTTTGTTCTTCGTCGACAACGTATACCGCCACATTCAGGCTGGCAATGAGCTCTCCACGATGATGGGCCAGATCCCAAGTGAGGGCGGCTATCAGGCCACGATTTTCTCCGACCTCAAGCGATTCCAAGACCGCCTCTACTCCAATGAGAATGGCTCGATTACGGCTATTCAGACCATCTTCGTACCGGCTGACGACCTGACCGACCCGGCAGTTCAAGAGATTTCTTCGCAGATCGACTCGGTTATTGTGCTGTCTCGCGCCGTCGCCGAAAGCGGTATTCGGCCCGCTGTGGACCTCATTCGCACCAGCTCCAGCTTGCTCACGCCCGAGATTGTCGGCGATCGTCACTACATCTTAGTGACGCAAGTGCAGGCCATTATGCAGAAATATGATTCACTCAAAAACATCATCGCCATCATTGGTGAAAACGAGCTTTCGCCTCAGGACCGGTCGGACTATCAAAAGGCCAAGAAGCTCATCGAGTTCTTTGGCCAGAGCATGTTCGTCACTGAGCATCTTAACGGTGTTCCTGGCACCTACTTTACTCGAGAGCAGACACTCAGCGGGGTCGAGGAGATTCTCATCTAATGGCTGTTGATGCCAAGGGCAGCGCTACTTATGGTGCGGCTTATACTGCCAAAGAAGACACAAAGGGCAAGTCTCAGCACTTTCGGGTGAAGATTTTTAGCCCCTACCAAACGTATTACGAAGGTGATGCCGTGAGCCTAAGTGCCGTCAACCGCACCGGCCCTTTCGATGTTCTGCCTGGCCATATCAACTTCTTTTCACTTCTTACTGGCGGCCAGGTGGTGCTCAATACCGGCTTCCAACAGCTTGATTTCCAGATTGCCCGCGGCATTTTGCGCGTTAATCGCGACGAAGTTACATTATTCGCCGATATTTAGTGCGTTGAGAATGGATCCGGTTTGAGTGCATCGGCCTTAATGGTGAAGCACTGCTGACCTTTATCGTGCTGGGTTACGTCTACATAGTCCGCCACATCAGACGGCCGACTGTTGCGGTTGGCAGTCTTAAACGTGGCGCAGAGCTTATAGGTGTACGAGTTAACCGTGCTATAGGCAATGCCATTGTGATCACCAGAAACGCTTGATATTTCACGGGGCAGCCGGTGCTGCTTGTAGGCGTAATCTTCGATGTCATTATGGATTTTTTCTAGTCGGTCAGTAAGCGCTTTGTCGGCTTTTATGGGCTCGGATAGTAGCATTTCGGCGCCAATAGTGGCGGCTGAAATCGCAATCAGGATAATGATAAAAAGATAGTAGCGTTTCATTATTTATCTTTCTTGTGTTCGTCCATCCAGTAGTACACGAAGATGAGCCCAGCGATGCCTACGGTGATGAGGGTGTGCAGGAAATTGCCGCCGGCGGAGCTGATGTTGCTGCCCAGATACGAGTCGTTTGAAGGGTTGAGGAGGCTGTAGATGTAGGTCACCAGGCGGAACAGGCCCCATAGGAACGTCACGATGAGGGTGAGCTGCACTGAGTGGCGGCGGGAGGGATCGTGGCGTAGCTCCGGCTCCGTGCCCTCAGCGCGCTTGAGACGTAGGAACAGTAGCGCGAAAATGGGCAGGCTAACGATAAGCGCGGCGGTGGCGTAGGTTACAAATCCGCCGTCATCGGTGGTGCGGCCAAAGGCACCGTCCACAAGGTTATGAAGCAGCGCACCGAGCGAAATGGCAGTAACGCCCATGGCCAGGAACATGATGGTGTATTCTAGCCCGCGCGTAGTACGCTGCTCGGTGACGGCGATAGGGCCGGCTGCGGCTGGCTTGAGACCACCGGCACTAGCGGCGGCTCCAGGCGGGGGAGGGGGCATGAGTGCGGCGTCATCGCCGGCCTCAAGGGCTGCGTCAACCTGCTCGGCATTCCAGCCGGCGGAGACCAGATTATCACGGATATCCTGGTCGTTCAGCTTGCGGCTGCGGGCGAAAGTCACATATTGGAGCAGCTGGTGGTTCATAAGCCTCTTTCTTACATTTAGCTTAAGTATTATGCCGACACCTGACAGTGTCAACAAAACCACCAAATTCTATCTGTAAAAGTTGGAAATGTGCTTTGCTGAAGCCACGTTACGGTTGACATCACCTATAGCATAAGCATAATTAAAGATAAGGTTATTAAATAGGAATTGTTATGGCTTTTTCCCACACCAATTCGAAGGGACAACAGTACTTCCTGCATATGAAGGACGTGACGCTCAAGGGCGGTCGTTTGCAGCGAATCTACTTCTTTGCTCGCGATGTGCGTGATGGCGCGGTGGATGTTCTGCCGGCCGGCTACATTGTCGTGGAGAACCTTCGAACCGGTCTGCCGGTGCTCAAAAAAGACCCCGCTCTCAGCGCGGCTTAAGAGCCTTCGACAGGAACAGGAGGCCGCCGCAAGGCGGTCTTTTGGCCCCCGCTCAAGCACAACCGTTTTGAGCTGGAAAAAGCGTTGCCTTAGTTTTCTCTTACGTGCTAAGCTAATCGCATGATGACAGAACCTATTCTCGAGGTTAAAGACCTCCGTAAAAAGTACGATGACGGCTTTGAGGCCGTGAAAGGCATCTCCTTTAGTGTGGCGCCGGGCGAGGTGTTTGGCATTCTGGGGCCCAACGGCGCCGGCAAAACCACGACCTTGGAGATGATCGAGGGCCTGCGGACAATTTCTGGCGGTTCGGTCAAGCTCGACGGGCTTGATGTTCAGCGTAATCCCTACCAGGTAAAGGAGCGGATCGGCATTCAACTCCAGTCCTCGGCTTTTTTCCCGAATCTGAAGCTGGTTGAGCTGCTGGACCTCTTTAACGGGCTATACGGCCAAAACAGTGACCCCATGGAACTGCTGAGGGAAGTGAACTTGGAAGAGAAAGCCCAGGCTGCGGCCAAGGAGCTGTCGGGCGGTCAAAAGCAGCGATTTAGTATCGCAACTACGCTTGTTAACAAGCCCCAGGCTATTTTCCTAGACGAGCCCACGACGGGCCTGGATCCTCAGGCGCGGCGCAATCTTTGGGAGCTGGTCCAGCAGATTCAAAAGAAGGGCACCACGGTAATCCTAACCACCCACTACATGGAAGAGGCGCAGATATTGTGTGATCGTGTGGCCATTATGGATGAAGGCAAAATCATTGCTCTCGATACCCCCGACAAGCTTATTAAGCAGCTCCTGGACCGCGGCTTTAAGCCTCACACCAAGGTTCAGGCGGCCACGCTTGAAGATGTGTTTATCGACCTGACTGGAAAGGAGCTGAGGGACTAGCATGGCTGTAAATTCTCGCAAACGACAAATGGCAGCCCTGCGCGGCCTCACGGTAGCATCGCTTAAGATGTATTTCCGCAACCGGACCGCATTATTCTTCTCGCTGTTTTTCCCGATCATGTTCATCGTGGTGTTTGGGTTTATTTTTAAGAACAGCACGAGTAACTTCAAGATCGATGTCACCAATAAGTCAAATTCGGAACTGGCTAAGCAGTTTGAGGCTGCCGTTAAAAAAGTGCCAGCGTTTAAGGTCAAGGAAGTGGGCGCCGATCAGGCCGCGACTGACCTCAATAAGGGCGATGCTGACTTAACCGTGACCATTCCGGCCGACTTTGGCCAGAAGGCCGCTGACGGTAAGCTCTCCGAGTCCAAAGTGCAGGCACAGTACAACGAAGCCAAACCGCAGAATGGCCAGGCTGCTGCCCAGATCATGCAGCAGCTGGCTGGCAACATTAACGACGCGGTGACGCATGCGCCCAAGCTCGTAGCCGTGGAGTCAAGCGGCGTGAAGACTAAGAATTTGAGCTACATCGACTTCCTGTTGCCGGGCATGGTGGGGCTGTCGATTATGCAGCTTGGTATCTTTAGCGTGGCCTTTGGGTTTATCTCGTACAAGACCACCGGCATGCTGCGGCGCTTGCAGGCGACGCCCATTCACCCGGGCAACTTCCTGGCGGCTCAGGGCATCACGCGGCTTGTCATGGCCGTGTTCCAGACAGCGCTTCTGGTGGGGATCGGCGTATCGTTCTTCGAGTTCCACTTGGCGGCGGCCAGCATTCTGCCGTTCCTGATTGTGTCGCTTTTGGGTAGTGTCGTGTTTATGGCCTTTGGTTTTGCCATTGCCGGCTGGGCCAAGAACGAGGACCAGGCGGCTCCCGTGGCGCAGGTCATTCAATTCCCGATGATGTTCTTGTCTGGTACATTCTTCCCGCGTGACAGTTTCCCGGCCGTGCTTGCTTCCATTACCGACTATCTGCCGCTGACGTACTTGGCAGACGGCTTGCGCCATATCGCCAATGACGGTGCCTCACTCTGGGCAATCCGCGGTGACTTGCTGGGACTTGTAGTGTGGGGTATTGTGGCCGGCTTTATCGCCATCCGGCTATTCCGCTGGGAGTAAGCAAATTCTCAGCTAGCTTACCCATAATCTTGATATGAAATCGCTTACGCCAGTCTTGCGAGCCGTCGGCCGGCACGGTCACTATATTGCTTGGACGATAGCTCTGCTTGCAGCCGCAATTAGCCTGTACTTTAGCGATGTGCTTCATTGGGCGCCGTGCGTGCTTTGCTGGTACACTCGCATTCTTATGTACCCACTCATAGCGATTATTGGTGTCGGGATCCTGCGCCGCGAATGGCAGTGGGTATACTATGTAATTCCGCTTGCCATTATTGGCCAGCTGCTGACGCTGTATCACTCACTGCTGCAGTGGGGAGTTATTCCTGAGGCGGTGGCGCCGTGCGTGAGCGGGGTGCCATGTACCACCAAATATCTTGATTTGTTTGGCTTTATGACCATCCCATTCTTGGGATTCGTGGCTTTTGCCGGAATTAATGTATGCTTGTATCTATACTGGAAGGAGATGAAACGTGTCGCGTGAGGCAAAAATTTTAACCGCCATCTTGGTTGTAGTCGTTGGCGGTCTAGTCGGTTTATTTGTAGTGATGAACGGTGGAACTGATAGTAGTACATCGTCGGACAAGGTTGATACCAAGGTGCTCTTACCGGAGGGCGTCCACAATGAAGGCACTGGCTCGGTGCAGCTGGTGGAGTTTGGTGACTATCAGTGCCCGGCTTGCGGCAATGCGTACCCCTATGTGAAGAAGATTATGAGTGACTACAACGGCAAGGTGACGCTCTACTTCCGCAATTTCCCGCTCACGAATGTCCACCCCAACGCTATGGCTGCCGCCAACGCCGCCGAGGAGGCTTCGGATCTGGGCAAGTTCTGGGAGATGAATAACAAGTTGTACGAGACGCAGAAAGAGTGGGTTGATCTGCCGGGTGACGGCGCTATCGCCAAGTTTGCAGAGTATGCCAATGGCCTAGGCATTGACGGCCAGAAGGTGGCTGATGCGGCTAAGAATCAGTCCAAGAAGGACGTCATTACCAAGGATCAGAATGACGGCAATGAACTCCAGGTTGATGCCACACCGACCTTCTATGTGAATGGCCGCAAGGTGATAGCTACCGGCGAGAAAGGCCTGCGCGACGCCATCGACGCAGCACTTAAGAAGAAGTAGCTCATACCGGATAAACGTAGGAAGGCCCCCGACACGAGTGTCGGGGGCCTTTTTGGCCGTGGGCCAGGAGCCGCGGAACGAGGCCAGCTGCGACTGCAGGGTATTGATATATCATAGTATTATGGTAGAGTATATCAATATTCGATTAGATTCGACGCACCCCATAGCAACAACTCTCTCGAATGGAGCAGGTATGACCACCGAGACTCAGCAGCTTCCCGCGCTGGGCACGCGCGTACGCCGAACCGGAGGTTCTTTCCGGTACCACGATGACCTCGTGCCTTACGGCGTCGAGCTTACCGTGGGTCACATGGCGTCCGGTGCCATCGACCTGGTGCTGCCGGGTCGCCAGCTGGTAACGATTTTGGCCGACGACTTTGCCGGCTGCTTCAGTGTCAGTGACGCACCGGTGTCCGACGCCGACCGCCACGCAGTCCAGCGGGTCATCTTGGCCGGCGCCCGACACGCCAGACAGGCAAGAGTTGGTACCCCCATTGACCTCAAGGTGGGCATGGTGGTGCGGCGGACCGGCCGCCCCTTTCGGGCCGGTTCCAATCATTACGCGCCGCCGGGGCACCCGCTCGAAATCCTCGATGTCGCAGGCGGTAGCCCCGCCTATGACGACATGGAAGAATTCAAGGTTGGTCACTTTCCCGGGCACTATGCCTCCGATGCCTACTTTGAGGTTGTGGCGCAGATCAAGCCGACCGCTCCGTTGGTGCGGCAGTGGCTGACAAAGCTTCGCGATCAGATCACTGATCGGAGCATCGTTCGTGAAGACCTGGAGCCTCAGCTGACCGAGTTTGGTCTGGTGGCCCCGGCTGGAGTCATGGCCTACTGGCTGGAGCACCTCAACGACCGAACGGCCGATCTGGACAAGCTCATGACCTACCTGGACCGGTTGGTCGATCTGTACATATCACCGCCGAGCCTGGTGGAGGGAAGGATGGACGCCATGTACTGCATGGATCCGGGCAAGCTACGCGCACTTCTGCGCGAAGGCCCGACGGATCAGTGGCGCAAGACGCTGATCTGTATCGGCTTGGTGTTGCGTTATCCCGAACAGTTCGGTGGCGCGGAGACAGTCGAGGCGGCTCAGCAGGGTTTGCAGAAGTACGACCCGCGTTAGCGCGTACCGCCCTCCGGCGTGATCGGAGGGCGGTTTCCGTTTAGGGTTTAAGCGGGTTCTAGAACGTTACCCGAGTCACTAGGAATATGAAGATTACGCCCAGTACGGTAAGGGCGAGAGTGAGCTTGGATGGGTGCTTAGCGTGGGCCTCAGGCAAGATATCGCTGGCGCCAATATAGAGCAGAAAACCAGCAAAGAAGCCTAGGTATATCAAGAGTTGTGTATGAGAGAGTGTGAAAAACAGGGTTGAGGCGGCACCCAGTATTGGTGCAAGTGCATCAAGCAGCAGTAGCTTGATGGCGCGACCGCGGTTATTACGGTGCATAAGCATGAGTGTTACGGTGTTGAGGCCATCAGAAAAGTCGTGGGCGATAACTGCCAGCGCTACTGCTAGGCCCACCTGGGTATTAACCTGGAATGCCAAGCCAATTCCAACGCCATCTAGGAATGAATGACCCGATAGCGCCAGCGCCGAAATAAGGCCTACGCGCGGATGCTTATGGCCGTGCTCGTATTCACCTTCATGGGCGCTGTGCAGAATGGTGAGTTTCTCAACGATATGGAAGGCCAGAAAACCTACCACCAGAGCGATCATGGGTACCACGGAGTCGGTGTGAGTGGTGTTGAGGAGCTCAAATATTTCCGGCATAAGGTCAAATGCGACCACGGCAAGCAATACGCCGGCCGTAAAGCCAAGGATGCGGTGGAGCCGATCTTGGTTTTTAAGAGCGAATAAACCGCCCAGAAGAGTTGAGACGAAAGTAGTGAAAGCTAATAAAGTTAGAAGCATGCAGGTTTCATTTTCTATAGTTAGATGGTCCTAGTGTAGGTGGGGGTCGGCAATTTTTGCAAATTTTTCGCAAAAATATGCTACCCTTGCGAAAAGGATTCCTCAAACTCGATGCTGCCTATTGAGCGCTTTCACGCTACACTTGCGCGACTACATCGCGGAAAAACTCGTCAGCGCGACGAGGTTTACTTGGCTTTGGGCCGGCTGGGCGCTTGCACTAAGCACGAGCTTGCTATGGAGCTCGCCGGCAGCGTCGATCAAGCTACGGTGTATCGGACTATTCAGTTTTTCTTGGAGGCTGGCATAGCTCAGGTGGTGCGTTATAGGCTCGTTGAGCTGAGTGATCAGTTCAAACAGCATCACCATCACTTCGTATGCACTCGTTGTAATAATGAAATTACCTTTAATAGTGCAGCACTAGAACGGGCACTAGAGTCTATTACCAAAGGTCGAAGCCTTAAGCTGGAGAGTCACCAGGTGGAGTTGGCTGGGCTGTGTAGCCAGTGCTATACTGGGGCTAGAGCGCAAGCTTAACAATTTAAAAGTAATATCACGAACGCGGCGAGGGATCTAGCCCTGCGACCCGCTAGCAACCCTATCTTTTGATAGAAGGTGCTTCGTCTAGCCCGGTGCCGGGGAGAGATATTGGTTAAGTTTTTTACCTTTCTTTTTCTGGACGTGGGAAGAAAGGTTTTTATGTCTCAAGCAACGTTTTTTACCTCCGAGTCGGTGGCTGCCGGCCATCCAGACAAGATCTGCGATCAAATTAGTGATGCCATCCTTGACGCCATGTTAGCGCAAGACCCGCAGGCTCGTGGTGGAGTCGAGGTCGTAGTGGGGGCCGATCACGTATTTCTGCTGGGCGAGGTTAATACGACGGCTAAAGTTGATTTTGAAGCGGTGGCCCATGAGACCATTAAAAAACTTGGTTATACAGAGCCAAAATGGGGATTTTCGTATCAGTCGCCGGTGCAAAGCCTCATCCATCAACAGTCGGCGCATATTGCGATGGGCGTGGACAAAGAAGGCGCGGGCGATCAGGGTATGATGTTTGGCTACGCTTGCCGCGAGACGCCGGAGCTGATGCCGCTGCCGATCACCCTGGCCCATAAGCTAACTCGCGAGCTGGACGGGCTACGTGAGTCAGGCGGCGCGGTGTGGTTGCGGCCTGATGGCAAGGCTCAGGTGACTGTGCGGTATGAGGACGGCCAGCCGGCGGGTGTTGATACGGTGGTGATGGCGGTGGCCCACGCCGAAAACATCACCGCCGACGAGGTGCGTACGCGGGTGATCAAGTTGGTTATTCGGCCGGTCTTGGAGCAATACGGTTATGATGTGGCTGATGACCGCATCATCATTAACGGCACCGGCTTGTGGCACATCCCCGGCCCGGAAAGTGACGCTGGGCTAACGGGGCGCAAAATTGTCGTAGATGGCTATGGCGGCTACGCTCGAGTGGGCGGTGGCGCCTTTAGTGGCAAAGACCCGAGCAAGGTGGACCGCTCTGGTGCCTACGCAGCTCGGTACGTGGCCAAAAATATTGTGGCAGCTGGCTTGGCTGATCGCTGCGAGGTGGCGCTGGCGTATGTGATTGGCCACCCCAAACCGGTTATGGAGCAGATTGAGACATTTGGAACGGCCAACGTGAGTGCCGAGGAACTCACTAAGTTTGCGGCACGGCTGATTGATAGCTCGGTGAGTGGCATCATTAAGGCGCTTGATTTGCGCCGGCCGATTTATCAAGCCACGGCTGCCTATGGTCACTTTGGCCGATCTGACTTCCCCTGGGAACGGGTAGTGGCCGCAAAATAGCCAAATGTGCGGTATTCTTAAAAGTAGTTATGGTAAGACTAGCGCAACAATTTATATTTCTCGGGCTTGTCTCGCTGTTGAGCGTGCCGATACCGGTGGGGGCTCAGGCCGAGCTTAAATCGGCTGGGCAAGCGACTTCTTCTCGGTGCGAGCGAGCGGCTGCCGGAGTGAACACACTAGCTAAGGTGTACCAGGAGCGTGCTACAGCTAGCGAGGAGCCACTGAGTCATATTCACGATCGGTTGGTGAACGTCATCGGTCGGGCCGATGCTCGCGGCTACGATGTAGCCCGGCTACAGGCCGACCAAGCCGAGCTGGAGCAGCGCAGCGCCGCGATTAAGGCAGACTACACAGCTGTGATTGCGGCCATTAATGCCGCGAAGCCGATGTGCGCGGCGGATAATTCACTGAAGCCAGCCCGTGACGCGCTGACTAAGCTGCGCAGTGATGTCTCCGACTTAAAACAATGGCGATCTTCTACGCTTCAGCCGGACTTGGCCAAGCTCAAAGCCGCGAGACCCAAGCAATGACACCAACGAAGCGACATCAACCACACGCTCATCATTGGCCAATAACGTGGATCGGCTTGGGCGTGGCAGCCACGTTGGTCGTGATTTTGGCACTAACATACGGCCAGACAGCCTCGGCGCCGCGCTTTGAGCCACCCAAAGGCTCAATGGGTCGTGAAGTGGATGCGGCGAGTGGGGGTGTAGACCAGGATATGGGGCAGCTCGACCAAGTGGATATTTCGGGTGCTGACTTGAATGAGTCGACTTTGACGAATTAAATTGATCACAGATAAGAAAACTGCCGAGACAAGCCTGGGCGGCTCGTCTCGGCAGCAAGGTGCCTAGCGCAGGAAAAAGGCCACGGTGACCAGGGTAATTCCGGCTATTAAGCACCGCACGGCCACGGCGTGAAATCGCTTGTAGCGATCAAGCGGTCGGGTTTTTCGGGCGGTTCGCATCATGTACTTCACGTACAGGTCGAATTTGGTTTGGGTAAAGCTAACCCAGGTTTGCGGTGACATAAAGTCTTTGACGAGCACCCCTAGCCGTGGCATGTACGCCAGGAGCATCAGGATGAGAGCAATGGCAGTGGCGGCTGCGCCAAGCTTGGCCAGCACTACGGCGGCTGTACTCGCCCCCGGGAGGACAAAGCCGCAGGTGGCCAAGACGATGCCGCCGAGCGTTACCAGCATTACGGTCCGGAGTGAAATCTCTCGGAGCTCCTCGGTGCGATACCGGTATTCGTCCTCAGCCTCCTGAAGCGCTAAGTCCTTGTCGTCGAGAGCCTCCCAGTCGGACTGGTATTTAGCCTGTTGCCTCTCCCACCAGGCGGAGTAATCGTAAGGTTCGATGCCGAGCAGTTTCTTGAGCAGCCTCAAAAACACCTCATAGCCTTTCGTCGGCGACAGCTCCGACAGCCATTATACGGCGCCAACTTGGTTTGCCTAGTGAAAATAATGAAAAATAACGAAAACCGCCGGAGCGAGATCACCAAAATGGTGAAGTCTCGCCCCGGCGGGGCAGCCCCGAAGCGGGGCGTGGCCGTCAGCCGATGGTGACGGCGCCGGTGCTGGTCTTGATGAGCTGGACGATCTGGTCGGGGAGGAGGGTCTCCAGAATCTCGGCCTGGCGGCGGCAGTCTTCGATGATGGCGCCGGTCAGGCGGTGATCCACGGAGATGGCCACGATGACCGTGTCGAGCTGGGTGTCCATGTAGAGAACTTGGCGGATCTCGAGCCGGAGCAGCTCGCCGGCGGAACTGAGCCGAGCGCACCAGTAGGTGCCCACACCCAGGGGAGCCTCGCTCCAGCGCATGCCGGGCCGAATGGCCTGCCCGCCGTCACGCAGCGAAACCGCGTTGCCAGCCAGGTCGAAGACGACGTTGGTCTCCACTCCCGGAGTGTAGGCGACGCGATACAGCAAGCTCTCCGGCGCCAGGAACGCCTCCACGAGGTCGGTCCAGTCCTTGGTGGCGAATTCGGACTTGTCCTCGCAGCCGAGGCGCTCCTCTTCGAACTTCACGCAGGCGGTCTTCCACCCCTGATAGGAGCGGAGTGCCTTCACGAAGAGCGCCTCCTCCTTGGCGGTGATGGCGCCACCTTGGCCGTGCTCGGCGATGCACCGCTGGACGAAGTCGTAGACTGCCTCCACCTGATCCTGCAGGATGTTGGTGTAGGGCCGCTGGCCGTACCAGCCCAGGTTCTCGTGGAGGATGGCCTCCAGAGCATTGAGCGGCTGACCGTGGGTAGTCCTTTCGACTGGGTCGTTTGCGGTGGCCAGCAGCACGAACGCCGCTGACCCTGTGGCCGCACTGCGGTGGCGGTCGAAGTCGAGCGTGTAGGCTCCGATTGCCTTGAGCATGTCATCTCCAGATGGGTACGGGCACACAGAGGGTGCGCCAAACCTTCCTGAAAGCAGGATAATTATTATTGTAACACTTTTTATAAAAAATTACAAACTCAGCCTACTGGAACGATTCCAAGAAGTAGTCTGTGAAGAGAGGTGATGTCTAGGTCCTTCACCACCTTGACTAAGGTTTGCTTTCATAATTAAATAAATCACGTTCTTACTGCCCTCGTACAAGGAGACACCGTGGCCGATGAGGCCTACTTATTTAGCTTCGCGGTTTTTGCAGTGGCGGGTTGACTTGTAAAATTCCGTATGCTGTACCTCTTGGTTATCTCGAGCCATTACGCAAAGAAGGTTGTCTTGTGAGTGTATCGGATGAAGTGATTAACCGGCTGATCAAAGCTCTGGGGGATATTCGCACTGAGCTCAAACGAATCGCCGATTATCACGATTCAGTGAGCGTGAGGGCGGCGGAGAGCGACCAGAAAGTCGCTGAGCCAGAAACTGAGATAAAGTATGACCAGTTCGCCAGGTATGTCGCCCAGAAGCGAGCATCAGGTGAAGGGTTTATCGGATCTTCCGCCAATGGGATTGAAACCAAGATTTGGCACTCGCTTGTACAGACCCTCTTGGGCGTTCCCAACCCGCAAAGCATCGAGCGGATTAAAGCTACGCGGATTCCATTGGTTCTCTTGGAGAGGGCGTTGGAGGCTGGTCCTGCTGATTTCCGGAATATGGCTGATCCCTCGTGGCAAATCTTCCGTGGCTTCATGGAGACCATCTCGTGACTGTCTAAGCAGTCAGAGCCCTGCCGGTTTTCGGCGGGGCTTCTTTACGCAGCCGACGCTTCTGCGCATGGCGGTGGGAACCTTAAGGCGGACTTGTACCTGGCGGCTGCCCTCCCCGACGAGCTCGGGACCGACGCACATGGAGGCGGTGATCTGGAGCGGACCGGTGGGATGGATGGGTTCGTTGTACCACGGCAGGCAAGCCTCCACGGCCTGAGCGGCGACCTCGATCAGGTTCGTGGCGGTGAACGGAATGGCCATTACTGGCTCCTTGGATCTCGGATACAAAGGCAGCTAGCTTATTTTCTTTAACATGAATAAGTAATAATTGCATGGTAGGCCCGGCTGGATTTGAACCAGCGACATGCAGTGTATAAGACTGCCGCTCTAACCAACTGAGCTACGGGCCCGAATAATTAAGCAGTATACTATACTGGAGATATGAAGTTCCCATCACTGCCCACATTTAAGCTCAACATGGTGAACCTGCTTAACGCGGTGGGCATTGTGGTTATCATATATTTGGTCGTAATTCTTGGCCAGACGATTATAAAGAATTACGCACTTAACAAGCAAATTGATGACCTTAAGGCGCAGACGACTCAGCTGCAAGATCAAAAGGACGCCTTGGCGTATAACATTCAGTATTACAAGACTGATTCGTACCAGCAGCGAGAAGCCCGCGCTAAGCTGGGCCTACAATTGCCTGGCGAGACGGTGGTGGCGCTGCCCACTCCCGATGTAGTTACGGCGCCGGTGCCCGAAACTGAGGCGAAGCCGGCCAAGAAAAAAACTAATATGCAACAATGGTTTGATTTTTTAGCGGGTAACGGCTAAGAGCGGGTTGCGCGAAGACTCAGCGCCAGGCCACCCAGCGCCCAGCAAGTGGCTACGAGTCCAGCTAGTGGCCCCAGCACGGGAATGCCGAATGCAATGAAAGTGATAGGAACGCCCACTAGAACTGCTAGCGGGAGTGAGGCTTTACTCCCATTGGTGCGAGCGAGGAGCCGGCGGCCCGCCGCCACTGATACAAGTAAGCCACTAAGACATAGTCCCAGTAGCCAAACGAGGCCGCCCATGAACGCCAATGGCATACCAATAAATGTGATGGCTACGATCACTAGGACAATTGGCCCGGCAATAAGCAACAGTGCACCCCAGCCGATGCTGGCGCCAGGTCGTCGCGTCATGGTGTCGGTGGTGTAGCGCAGAAATCGTGGTGCTAGCCATACGAGTGCCAGGGCTGCCACGAGAGACGCGGCAATCCAGTACAGACGATCAAAAATCCAGACCAAGGCCAGGTCGCGCGGTGATTGGACTGGGTGGCGGGGTGATTCGTGGCGGTTGACGTGGCCGCCCACTTGGTCGCTTGCAAGCTGGAAGGTTTTCTGGCTGGTGTAGTTGAAGTCTCCGGCGATGTGAGCGGCCGAGGCTAGCACTACGCTCTCGCTTTCGACCGTTACACTACCGCCTACGGTTGAGTCCAGGTTTAAGGCTGTGGCGGCGCCGTACACATCGCTGACGACGGGGCCGTTGATTTGAGCCGATTGGGTCAGCATGGCCAGCTCACCACCGACGCGAGCGGACTGAGCCAGGGTGATGTTCTGGCCGGCCACCGAGACGTTACGTCCAACCTCGCCATTAATAGTGACATTCTGGCCGGCAGCTCGGATGTTGCCATGAACCTTGCCGTTAATCGTTAGGTTCTGCCCAGCGCAAATCACATCACCGGTGACCTCGCCGTTGATGGTAATGAGATTGCCGCCACAAAACACATCACCTTCAACTTTGGCATTCACGGTGACATTCTGGCCGGCCACGTAGAGCGATCCATGGTGCACGGCGGTACGTGATATGGTTACATCGTCGCCCGATTGCGTGCTAAAAGCGCTGGCTGCATGTGGCGCCAAAACTACCACGACGGCCATTATTGATGCGAATACCCAAGCGAAGCGACGTTTCATATTGACCACCACATTATTGTCTCTAAGCATACCCCAACTTGACGCACAGGCCAAAATCTGATACATTACTCAGGTTGACGCGGGGTAGGGCAGTTGGTAGCCCGTCGGGCTCATAACCCGGAGGTCGCTGGTTCGAGTCCAGCCCCCGCTACCAGGAATTATCAATGGATCGTCTCGACAGCGGGGCGATTTTTCATTACAATACGCGAGTTATAACTTGGCTGCGTAGCTCAGTGGTAGAGCAGGAGACTCATAAGCTCTTGGTCGGTAGTTCGAATCTACCCGTAGCCACCAGGAATTATTCAACATACATAAACGCCCTTCATGCTTCCCTGACCGGAGTAAGAGTGAGGGGCGTTTGCGTTAGGTTGGCAAGAGAACACCCCCGACGAAAGCTGGCCCGTCGGGGGTGTTGGGGATGGTGCTACCTACATGGCGGCTACCACATCATGGGCGATGAGCTGCTGCCCGGCCGCCGTGGGGTGGAAAGGTGCTGGGTCACTTGGCCCTTGCACCAGCTGGGTTGTGCTCTGGTCGGGAAACTCCAGAGCCACGAAATGGGCGAGGGGAAACATCTGAGCGGTTTGCCGGAGCATGGTGTTGAGCTCGTCTCGGCGGGCCTGATACCAAGCCACCTCTTCCGGCGTGAACCCAAGCTGTGCCGGTGTGACGACGTTACCGTCAAACGGGTCATAGTAGCCTGTGACGTAGATGCTCTGCGGGTGCAAGCCCTCGATGCCGGACATCACCAGCATCATGCCACAGCGGGCCTGCTTCAGGAGCTGGTGGAACTGCGTGGTGTTGGCACCAGTTGCGCAGTTGCTGGCGCCCAGGCAGGACTGTAGGAAGCCAGTCCAGTTGACGTCGTTGGCTGCGATGGTCGTGACAACCTTGCCTGGCCGTGGCCCCTGGTAGGCTCGCCAGAGCTGCGACGGCACGTCACCAACGGGAGTGGGCTGGGAGCCCAGGACTCCTTGGAAAGTGGTGGCGCCGCTGCAAGCCAGGTTGCGCGCCGTCAGGCCTTTGATTTGGGCCACAAACTGCACGTAGGCCTGTGACGACCTAGCGCAAGCCTGGTCCTCTGGCGTGGCGGAAGTGACCAACGGCAGACCGGCGCCGGAGGCGACTGAGTCGCCCAGTGCCAGGATTGACAGGTCTGAGCTGTTGCTGGCTGAGGCGGCCGGTGCTGTTGTGACACCTGCACACACTGCTGTCGCGATGGCCAATCCCATTAGGCCATACCGTAATGGCGCTTTTGCCATAACAACCTCATTTTCTGTGCTCTCATTGATCGGCGGGCAATTCCGCCTTTGGCAGTGTAGGCTATACCGCGAAGTCAGTCAGTCAAAAATGCCACAGAAAATTAGGCTATAGTAAGGGAAAATTCTATTGTTTTAACGAAACTCACGACTCTTCTTTAATGCGGGTTTTGGGTTTTAAATTGACTTATTTATAAAATTATGATACTGTAACTCATCCGCTCGGATAGACTTGGCGCCCAATCGGGTGCTCGTACCCAGAAAGGACCGATGATGGCTCTGCACGTCATTTTCTACGCCCTGCGCGATGAGAGCGACATCCGTGCCGGTGGCAGCGTTTCGCCCATCGCCCGCCTCGATGTCAACGAGTGCATGCCGCTCAACGCGCAGCTCACTGACGTCGTGGAGCGTTTCGGCCGGAACGGAGGCTGGGGAACGCCCCGGGTGATGCCGGAGCCGTTTCCTCGTGGCTTCGAAATCACGCAGATCTCCGAAGACGACCACACCTGCGCGTTCGGCAGTGACCACTACCACGACCCGCTCACGTGGCTGCCTGCCGGCGAATTCGAGAAGGTGACCCTCGATTACGTCCGCGGGGGTGTGCCCATCGACTTCACCAAGCACCACCCCGACGCCGTCGCGGCTCTCGCCTACATCAAGGCGTTGCCGTCGGAGACCCCTGTTGTGCTGTATTGGACCTGACGGCCTTCAGGTAGTTGACGCAGGCGTGACTGGACCGTGTTAATGAAGAGCTGCTCGCCTTGAGCCAGCGCTGAGCGCGTCAACCAGGCGCCTGCCAGGCACCAACAAAAGTGAAGCCCCCGCCGGCAACAGCCGGCGGGGGCTCTTTCGTTTTCTCGAGAAGAACTAGTATCGGGCGCCCCGGAGGGCAACGGCCAGCGGCAGCTGCCTGACCTCGCTTGACAGCGAGCTGAGTTTGCTCGGCAGCTGCCGCAGCTTGGCGGGGGTCCGCGCAGAAATGGCGGCGGCCGTGTCCTTGCCCCGGGACAAGGCGGCGTCGGCGCGCCAGCCACCGCTGAGGAGCACCATGGCTCGCTGTCGATGCGCCGGAGAGCCGTAGGCGGGGATCAACTGCAGGGCGTCGCCGAGCACGGTCAGGAACTCGTTGTCGCTGCCGTTCTGGGACAGGGCACTGGCCCAGTGGAGCAGGTTGTACAGCCTCATATCGTGCGCGCCGGCCTGCTTGAGGCCGTCGTTTGCAACCGAGAACAGTTCGAGAGCGTCCTCCAAGTAACCTTGTTCACGCAGTAGCCGGGCCTTGAAGCCCAGTGTGGCGCTGTAGGCGGCCGGAATGTCCATCAGGAATTCGAGCGAGTCCTGGAGGCAGGTTTCCGCCCGCGTGTAGTCGCCCAGCTTGGCGTAGGAAGCGGCGAAGTCTCGTTCGAGGTTGCCGCGTTCCTCGTCGGTGTCGGCCAGGTCCGCTGCGTGGCTGTAGGCCACCAGGGCCTTTTGGGGCTGGTGCAGCATTTGCCAGCACACGCCGATCATCTGGGCGCAGTGGAAGTCGCGGTCACCGCCGAGGCTCAGCGCCTTCTGGTAGTCCACGATGGCTTCGCGGGGCTGATGGAGCCGAGTCCGCTTTCCGTCGCCGTCGTGCATCAGGCGGTTGTACTTCATTTCGGTTTCGTGAGAATTCACGGTGGTCCTTTCCACGAGAGGGAACCACACATTTATAATATGCATGTAACGTTATGTCAATGCTTGCGTATCATAGGGGTGTGCCATATCGGCTGGTCTACCACTAGCTTTACTATTTGAATCAGATATTTAATAATTCGATTACTTTACGGTCACATTTTTAGAGCCGCATCGGGTACATCCTCTAAGAAGAGAGGCGATCATGGACCAGAAAGCCATCGGTATCGCCATGGCCTTGATTGAAGTCTGCTTGGAGGAACTCAGTACCCCTAAGCGGTTCAGGTCATGGGATCTAGCGTTCAAGCAGCAGGAGGAGATCGGAGGTGAGCGTTGGAGCCACGTTTTTGTACTCAAGGAGCATGGTCGCGTCCGGGCTGAAATCACCTGCATTGTCCATGCGGGCGAGGACTGGACCAAGGATTCATGTCTCATCCGGCCCATTGCTGGCTTTGGTAACCTGTGGGAGTACTATTACCGGCACGAAGGCCAGCACTGGATTCTGCGCAGCCGGATAACGGCCAACCTCATGGATTGCTTCTACCGAACGGTGAAGCTGGCTCTGCGCATGATCTCGCTGGGCGGCAATGAAGTAATGGCCGGCGCTACGGTGGCGGAGAGACTCATTGCCCAAGGTGTCACGGCTGATCGGGCGGGGCTTAAGCAGTGGCTGGAGCGTAACTACAACGCCGAGTTCAACTTAAGCCAAAGAGACTCGGTGTGGTATCTGGTGGTTTGTCAGGGCAATCTGTGGTATCCGCCCATCCAGATCAGAAACGAGCAGCTTGGCAATGTGCTGACCGTAGGTGAGTTCGAGACTGAATTCTTGCGTCATCAACCTGAGGCCGAGGCCGCCTAAGCACTATGCTGGCGACCGCCCGTGACCCCGTCGCTCATGCGACGGGGTCAACCATGTCGGGCTCGTGTATGATTAGGCTATGGAATCACTGCCCACCCCAACCAGCCGCTCTACCAGATTACTGCGCTGGCTTGTGGCCATTACTGTGACGATTGTGGTGCTGGCAGCAGCAGGCATAGGGTTGGTTTATGCGCTCTCTCCTGAGGCGATACGCCATCCCGAGAGCACACATTACCACTTGCGCCTCCAGGTTATTAGTGACGGTCGAGCCGTAAATTTTGCGGACAAGGCGTACCAAACCGAGTTCAATAAGGATATCTGTACCGCTAAGCTGACCAATGAGCCGATTCACTTTCATGATGAGGCAGATCAGTTTGTGCACATCCATTGGGCGCACATTAGCGGTGGGTTACTACTCAAAAACTATGGCTGGAACTTGGTGGGGGGACTGCCGGGGTTGCTCGGGGTGCGGTTTGACCAGTCGCCTCGGATAAAGCCGGTCGCGATCCATGGAGACGCATTGCCCAAAGTCCTCGAGGGTGATCGTTACTACGTATATACTGGTGATGCAGATAGTTACAAAGCGCGCTCTTGGAAAGATTTCTTGAGTCAGGATGTTAACGTGTTTATGGGCCATGCTTCGGTTTCGACGCGCAGCTTCTGGGATTGGTTGGTGCCGGCGGCCTCAGCCCACGGGGATGATGAGGCACTGACGGAGCTGAATCATGTGGTGGGAAATATTGTTATCTTTGCCCAGAGAGACAAGCCCACCGAAACACAGGTTAGGGCGCGATTTGACCACCTGGTGCCACTACCCGAGAGCAGCTGCGGCGGTTAACGATACTTTCTTGCCCGTAATGCTAGCCACAGGTCCAGTTGTCAGCGTATACTAGATGGGTATTTTGGAACGAAGGATATTGTGAATATGAAGAAGAGTACGCGTAGTTTTCTGTTTTTGGTTGGGGCGATTTTGATCGTGGCGGTGCTCTTGGTGTTCTCGCTGCCCACCACCCGGACCGAGAATGTGTCGCTGTCACAAATTGTAGATGAGGCCAAGAAGGGCCAGGTTGAGCGCATTCAGGTGGATGGTGCCATGCTTACGGCCACGCTTAAGGATGGCAATGCGCCTAAGCAGATTGCCTATAAAGATAGTGCCCAGGCCAGTCTGGTGAAGGATTATGGCATTGACCCTAATAAGGTCGTAATCGACCCCAAAAATCCTGATAGTGGCAATGGTATCTGGTTCCAACTGGCGGTGACAGTGCTGCCAATCCTCATCATTGTGGGCTTCTTCTATTTCATGATGCGACAAGCCCAGGGGCAGGGCAATCAGGCCATGAATTTCGGCAAGAGTCGGGCTAGATTGTATGGCGCCGATAAGAAGAAAGTTACGTTTAAAGAAGTAGCCGGCGCCGATGAGGCCAAGCAAGAGCTGACGGAGATTGTAGAGTTCCTCAAGTATCCAAGCAAGTTTGAGGCCTTGGGCGCCAAGATTCCCAAGGGCGTGCTGCTGTTTGGCCCTCCCGGAACCGGCAAGACCTTGCTGGCGCGAGCTGTAGCGGGGGAGGCCGGTGTGCCATTCTTCTCGATCGCCGGCTCGGACTTTGTGGAAATGTTTGTGGGTGTAGGCGCGAGCCGCGTGCGCGATCTGTTTATGAAGGCCAAGAAGAACGCACCATGCATTATCTTCATCGACGAGATTGATGCCGTCGGTCGCCAGCGTGGTACCGGCATGGGCGGTGGTCATGATGAGCGCGAGCAGACGCTCAACCAGATCCTGGTGGAGATGGATGGCTTCGAGCAGGGCACCAACGTCATTGTGATGGCGGCTACCAACCGCCCTGACGTGCTTGACCCGGCGCTATTGCGCCCCGGCCGCTTTGATCGTCGTGTGACGCTTGACTCGCCTGATTACAAGAGTCGTCTAGCTATCCTGGAAGTCCACTCAGGTGGCAAGCCGCTTGATAAGGATACGGACCTTGATGAGATTGCTAGAAAAACCCCTGGCTTCTCCGGCGCCGACCTAGAAAACCTCATGAACGAAGCAGCTATTTTGGCAGCTCGCCTTGATAAGAAGAAGATCAACCAAAAAGATCTCAATGTGTCGCTCGAAAAGGTGCTGATGGGGCCAGAGCGCAAAACACATGTCATGAACGCTCAAGAAAAAGAGATTACGGCTTTTCATGAGGCAGGTCACGCCATTGTGGCCCATACTATGCCCCATGCACATCCGGTGAACAAGGTCTCCATCATCTCACGTGGTCGTGCCGGTGGCTTCACTTGGCAGCTGCCCGAGGATGATCGCCACCTTAATAGTGTCGCTGACTTCAAGGACGATTTAGCCGTAATGCTAGGTGGCCGCATGGCCGAAAAGATTATCTTCGGGGAAATAACTACCGGGGCCAGTAACGATCTCCAGAAGGCTACCCAGCTGTCTCGGAGTATGATTATGGACTACGGCATGAGCGTGAAACTGCCCAACCGTGTGCTTGGCAATCAGAGCGACCAAGTATTTGTTGGCCGTGATATGGCTCAATCTCAGGGCTACTCCGAAGATGTGGCCAAGGTTATCGACGAGGAAGTCGCTGCGCTCATTGCTGAGGCAGCTGATCGGGCAGCTGAGACAATTCGAACTCATCGCACGGAGGTTGATAAGATTGCCAAGAAGCTGGTCAAGGATGAGGTTATCGACAAAGACGAGTTCATTGAGCTTGTGGGTCCACGTCCAGCCAAGCCCAAGAAGGACGACCCACGTGAGCCTGGCGCGCCGGATCAGGAGATTGGCCCGGACATCACTGGTAGTCCGGCAGCCGCGTAGATAAATTTAAGGAGGATATTGGCGCTATGAGCGAGAACAAGAAGCAGCAAGAAGAGTTTCGAGTTAATGGTGACGAGCTGCTGGCTAAGGTCAAAGAGCTCATTAATGAAGGCAATGTCCGCCGCATCATTATTAAGAACAGAGACGGCAAGGTTCTCGTAGAGCTGCCCTTGACCATTGGAGTCGTGGGTGTGGTGCTGGCACCGGTGTTGGCGGCAGTGGGTGCAATCGCGGCGCTCGTTACTGAGTGCAGCATCATCGTCGAGCGGACTGAGTCAGCGGAGTAGCGTGAGAGAGATCACGGCGGACTTGGGATGGTAAATCAGGCGAAGCGCATTCTCGGGAAGGCTAATCAGCGCCAAACCGTGGGCGTGGCTGCCATGCTCATCTCAGTGGCCTACCTGGCTTCGCGACTGCTTGGCTTGCTGCGTGACCGGCTGCTGGTGGGTCATTTTGGTAAAGGCCCGTTGCTTGATGCCTACAATGCGGCCTTCCGGCTCCCTGAGCTGCTATTTGCGTTGCTCGTTTCGGGCGCCTTTGCGGTGGCGTTTATTCCGGTCTTGAGCGACTATCTCGAGAAAAAGCAACAAGAAGAAGCCTGGCGGGTGACTTCGAGCCTGTTCAATATTCTGGTGCTGGCCACGGTGGCCGGTGGCATCGTGATGATGGTTTTCGCCGATCAACTCACCACGCTACTCGTGCCAGGCTTTGACGCGGAGCGTCACCGGCTAACAACTGATCTCACACGTATTATGCTCATTACGCCGGTGCTTTTTGCTGTTTCGAGTGTGCTGGGAAGCGTGCAGCAGGCGTTTAACCGGTTTCTAATTTTTTCTTTGGCGGGAGTGCTTTATAACGTTGGCATTATCGCCGGCATTATTTGGCTGGCGCCGCATTACTCGGTTTACGGCGTGGCCTGGGGGGTGGTTATCGGCGTGGTGCTGCAGGCCTTGCTGCAGTGGCTGGGGTTGTATGGCCTTGGTTTTCGCTATCGGCCGGTGATTTCATTCAAACTCAAAGGCGTGCGCAAGACCTTGGTGCTGATGTTCCCGCGGACGATCGACCAAGGTATCGACCAAATCAACTATGTCGTGGAAACCATCATTGGCTCGACCTTGGCCAAAGGCTCCATCACGGCTTTTACGCTGGCTAATAACCTAAAAAACGTGCCGCTTGTGCTCATTGCTGGGTCCATAACCATGGCGGTGTTTCCCCAGTTAGCTGCGCGCGCCGCCAAAGGTGCACGGACCGAGCTGATTGAGGGGTACGTAAATACTGCCCGACTGATCTTGTTTTTGGCCATTCCATCAGCAATTTTTGCGGTGATTACGCGCGGTTATCTCGTGCGTCTGCTATATGGCTTCGGCGACCCCGACACCGCCAACACACTTGGCTGGTTTGCCGGTACCATTGTGTTTACGAGCCTGTTTTTGCTGGTCTCACGGGTGTACTACGCCATGCAGGATACGCGCACGCCGCTTTACTCTAGCTTGGCCAGCATCCCCATAAACATTGCCTTGAGCTTTGCGCTGTCGCGCGTGTACGGGGTGGTGGGACTGGCTATGAGTGCTAGCGTGGTGGCAGCCCTGGAGACGTTTGTTTTGCTTGCCATATTGCGCCGCCGTGAGGGGGACTTTGGCGAGCGAACTATTTGGAGTGGGGCTTGGCGCATGGTTGTGGCTGCGGCTGTAATGGTGCCGGTGCTGTACTTTACCGTTGCTCGGCTACTCCCGCTATATGCTAATGACAAGGGTTTCGTGGTGCTGGCGCCAAAGTTCGCTGTTTTGGTGGTCATAGGATTAGCAGCATACTTGGCGCCGTGCTATATACTGCGACTAAAAGAAGCTAACAGCTTCATTGCGCGAGTCAAGGACGTGGTGTTACGGCCGCTAAACCTAACTTAGAGGCCACTCTCTTAGATATAGTGGACGGGCTAAGAGCGATTGCTGGGCTGTCCGGTCGCCAAGTCAATAAATTGTTTCACGAGGCCAGGCCAGGCTATACCGGCTGCGGCAGCTGCTTTGGGGAAGAGGCTTTGATCGGTAAGGCCTGGTATGGTGTTTGTTTCAAGTACGTAGAGGTGATGCTCAGGAGTGATAATAATATCGGTTCGCGACAGATGGTGGCAGCCGGTTAGCAGATGTACGGTTTCGGCGAGTTGGCGCGCCGCCAGCTGGTCGGCCAGACTCACGTGCTGTGGTGGGCAGAGTTCTTGAGTAGCGCCATTGTATTTATTTTCGTAGTCAAACTCCTGGCCCTGCGGCGGGACAATCTCCACTACTGGCAGTGCGGTCTGATCTAACACACCCGCTGTGACCTCGGTGCCCTCAATGAGCTCCTCCAAAAGCATCTGCGGGTGGCTCCGGAGCGCATCCTCAACGCCCGCCGGTAGATGAGCCGGATCTCGAACAATGAATGTGCTCAAACTCGACCCGCCATCGAATGGTTTGAGCACAAATGGACGCTGAACAAGCGGGGATTTTTTAAAACCATTTTTGTCCACAACTTCATAGGCTGGTGTGAGGATATGGTGCTCCAGGAGCATTTTTTTGTACAATACTTTGTCAAAACACAGCTCCGAGGCTGCCACGCCGGCACCAAGATAGGGCTTGCCGGCAGCTTCTATAAGCCGCTGAATCTGACCATCTTCACCGCCGGCGCCATGCAATATCGGCAGCACAATATCGGCTTTGGCGAGGGCGGTTTCAAGCAGTGAGGCATCATCGCGCGGGTCAAGCTGGGCTACGGTGTGGCCGAGCTCGGAAGCAGCCTTGGTAACAGCCGCGGCCGATCGCAGTGACACATCTCGTTCGGGCGAGTCACCGCCACCAAGTACAAGAATATTCATGGCTTAATCATAGCATTTAGACGTGAGAAGGGGCGCCCGGTGTAGATTGGGCGCCCCTTTGGGGCGGACGGCGGCGGTGTCGCAGCGAGATCTCATCGCCCGGAGCGACCGAGCGGGAAGAGCTTGCTGAGCGCGAAGACGACGCCGCAGGGTGCGGTCGCGATGACCAGCAGGAGGAGGGCGATGAGCCCCATTCCCACGGCCTGGCCGCTGCTGCTGACCTCGCCCGGGTCCACCGTGCTCAGGAACGAGCTCCGGTAGTCCGGGAAGAGGACGTAGGCCAGGGTGGCGGCGAGGATGCCGAGAGCGAGCGCGATGGCCAGGGCCACGTGCGTGATGCGCTCGCTGCGCTCCTGCAGGGCCTGCTGAATCGCGATCTCGTTGTGGACGGCCTTGGCCGCGTCGAGTGCATTGGTGGGTTCCATTGAAGAGCCCCCTTGGGCGGTAGTCGGATTACCAACGCGGTTATGATAGCATAAGTATTATCATATGTCAATAGTTTCGACCTGTTGGCGAGATATTTTAGCGGTTTTTAGCCAAGGTTTGGAGTATAATCTGCCGGTATGGGGAAACCGAGCGCAGAACGCGCCTTCAATCTAGACCTACTGAAAGACGAAATCGAGGCCCACTTGGGTGGCCCTGCGATTGCTCTGGAGGAAATCAAAGCTGGCGGTAATGGCTGCTTATTCCGAGTAGACCTGGCTGACGGACGCCAAGTGGTGGCCAAATACTACCAGAACGATGACCGCAACCGGCTGGGCCATGAGTTTACCGGGCTTGCGTTTCTGAATGAGCAAAATTTTGAGGATGTGCCCAAGGCATACTTTGCGAACCCGGCGGAGCAGGTGGGTGTGTACTCGTTTGAGCCCGGTGAGACGCGGTCGCCGGATCTGTACACCGATGAGCAGCTGCGAGCCATGGCGGACTTTTTGGTCCGAGTGCACCAGTATCGGCCGGCAGATGTGCATCAACCCCTGATGAATTCGCTGTTGCCGTGCTTTTCGTGGCCGGACTACGCACATAACATTCAGCACCGCCTAGATCACTTTCAGGAGGCCCTGGCCATGGGCACATTGGCACCTGAAGTGACAAGGCGGACTCGCCAGCTTGGGCTGGACACCCTCGTGCCGCGGCTCATCCAGCGGGTGATGGATAGCATGTCGGCCGACGAGCGTGATTGGGTGTTGGCGCCGGAGCATCACCGGCTCAGCCCCATAGACTTTGGTCCGCATAACATTTTGATACAGTCGGGCGGCAAATTGTGCTTTATCGACTTCGAGTACTTTGGCTGGGATGATCCGCTGCGGGTAGTGGCCGACTGCGTGACACATGATCAAATGCAGTCGGCGGGCTCGCGGCGCCAGATTATCGTTGACCGTTACCTGGAGCGGGTGGGCTTGCCTGAACAAGAGTTGGCGCGCATGCCACGAGTGATCGAGCTGATGAGCATAGAGTGGATAGCGGTGTTTTTGTTTGGCCTGACGCCTCACAAGATTGCCATTCGGCGGTTTGCGAATGCTGAGTTTGAGCTTGATAGCTACGTTGATAAACTCTTGGTGAAACTGCAGCAGCGAGTGAATGACGTGATGGCCCAGTAGCGATTGGAGAGGCATGGCCAAAGGCGACGCCGAAGACAGAGTGGCGGCAGCCAAAGCAAGCGCCGAGCGGGCGGCGGCGGACGCAGCGAAGCGTCACGAGGCCGCTAAGAAGGCGGCCGCAGAAGCTAAGGAGGCGGAAATCAGGCGCCAGCAGATCGAGATCAACCATCAGACTCGCCCGGCGGGTGACTAATAAAGTCTCGGATCGGCATTTTGCGCTGATCCGGGACTTCTCTTTAGAGTTTAGCTCTCGCTCCCGCGAATAAGATAAGCTATACTCAAGTATCGAATGAATCAGTCAACTACCCGAAATTTTTGCATTATTGCCCACATTGACCACGGCAAGTCAACGCTGGCCGACCGCATGCTCGAGCTCACCGGAACGGTGCAGAAGCGCGATATGCAGGCCCAGCTGCTCGATAGCATGGATCTGGAGCGTGAGAAGGGCATCACCATTAAGCTGCAGCCGGTGCGGATGCAGTGGCGCGAGCATACGCTCAATCTTATCGATACGCCCGGTCACGTGGACTTTAGCTATGAGGTCTCGCGCTCGCTGGCGGCTTGCGAAGGTGCGGTGTTAGTTGTGGACTGTAGTCAGGGCATTCAGGCGCAAACGCTGGCCAATGTGTATTTGGCGATTGAGGCAGGGTTAGAGATTATTCCGGTGCTCAATAAGATTGACCTGCCGGCGGCCGACCCGGAGCGCGTGGCGGCCGAAGTATCGACCCTGCTTGGTTGTGATCCGGATGGTATTTTGCGCGTGTCGGGTAAGAGCGGCGCCGGTGTGACCGAGCTACTGGACTCGATTGTGGAGCAGATTCCGGCGCCCAAGGGTGAGGCTGAGGCGGCTCCGCGGGCGCTTATTTTTGACTCTATTTATGACGAATACCGCGGCGTGATCTTGTTTGTGCGCGTGGTGGACGGTGTGCTGCACAAGGGCGACAACCTGCAGCTGATGGCTACGCGCGCCACAGGCTTGGCCGTAGACACCGGTATTTTTATGCCTAAGCAGACCAGCCAGCTCGAAATTGCGACCGGCCAGATCGGTTATGTGGTAACAAACCTCAAGAGTATTGCTGAGGCGCGCGTGGGTGATACGGTGACACTGGCCAAAACGCCCGCTACCGAGGCGTTAGCCGGCTACCGTGAGGTCAAGCCGTTTGTGTTCGCTGGCTTTTTCCCCAGCTCAGGCGAACAGTATCCCGACCTCAAAGACGCGCTGGAGAAACTCAAGCTCAATGACGCTGCGCTGGTGTATGAGCCGGAGTCGAGCCAGATTCTTGGTTTTGGCTACCGCGTGGGCTTTTTGGGCCTGCTACACATGGACATCATCAAGGAACGGCTTGAGCGCGAGTATGGCTTGGATATGGTGGTCACGAGCCCCAGCACCGACTACATTGTGGCTGAAAACGACGGCACCGAGACGACTATTCGCAACGCCGCCGATATGCCCGATGCTAGCCGCATTGATCACATCCGTGAGCCCTGGATTAAGGGCGAAGTGGTGGTGCCCAAAGAGTATGTGGGCAGCGTAATCCAGCTTATTAACCAAATTCGTGGCCTGCAAAATAATTTAAGTTTCCTCGACGAGACTTTAGCACTCATCACCTTTGAGGCACCTTTGGCCAACGTGCTGACCGACTTTTACGATTCGCTCAAATCGATAACCAGTGGCTACGGCAGCTTTAACTATGAGCTAGGTGAGTATCGCCGTGAAAACTTGGTGCGGCTCGATATTCTGGTGGGCGGGGAAATGATCGACTCGCTATCACTGATTACACACCGCGACGAAGCCTATCGCATTGGTAAAGCTGTGGTGGAGAAGCTCAAAGAAATCATCCCCAAACAATCATTCGAGGTGAGCTTGCAGGCAGCTATTGGTGGCAAAATACTGGCCCGCGAAGACATTAAGGCTCTGCGCAAGGATGTAACGGCCAAGCTCTACGGTGGCGATGTATCGCGCAAAAACAAGCTGCTCGACAAGCAGAAGAAGGGCAAAAAGCGCATGAAACGCGTGGGTAAGGTGGATATTCCGGCCGAAGCGTTTATGGTGCTCGTGAGCAAAGATAGCTAAGCGGCGGCCGCTAGCCGCTCCTTTAGATCTTCGGCTGTCTTTGGTAGAGGCGCTTGATCGTTCTTCTCAAGTATTTCGTTGAAGGCTTGTATGGTGAGCTTGCCATCGCGCATTCCCTCATGCAGAGCCTGTATTTCTCGCATGCTCATGCTTTCAGCCATGGTTCGTGTGTATCTAAACAGTTCATCGGTCGAGTAAGGTGTGTCGTCTTTAACATCACCTGTCAGTCCGTTGAGAGCCAGGGCTTCATGAAGGAGGTACTCCGCATAAGCTTTCGCTACGGTTTCCGGCTCCGGTTCCTGTCCGGCTTCTAGGCTATGCATAACCTCAAAACCAAAAGCCGGCTTGTAGCTAGGATCAGAGAAAGTCGCAGCTGTCTCCACGCCTGCGTCATTAAACTTATCCTGCAGACTGGTGTGGAAACCACCAATGCTGAAGGCTACATTAAGCTGAGGTTTAACGGCTAAATCTGGGCGATCTTTCAGGAGCTGCTGCATCTGCTTTTCAAACTGGGTCATCATGTGCTCTTCTCGTTGTTTTTGAAGGTATGCATTATGAATGAGATTGGTCTTGTAATGTGCCAGGGTCTCATCGAGCGTCTGGTGTGTCTCGACGGGCTGCTCGATATGAGCGATGAGTGCTTCGCGGTCTTCACCGGGAACATCGATACCTAAAATAACCTTACGTGTTCCGTAAATCGTCCGAAGTATTGTTTCGGTATACGTTCCCGTTATGGGCTCGCCATTAACGCGAACTTTTTGAATAAACTGGTTTAAGTGCTCGGCTGGGTCGTCCAGGCTGGCGATATCTGTATCGGCGACCTCTTGAAGGAATTTTGTGCCGACGTCGCTACTATTCTCGTAAATATAAACATCCGCATCACGCACTACCTCAGGTAGGCCGGCAAAGTCTTTGGCGGCTCCATGGGGGCTGAAGTAAAAGTTGGCCTTTATTTCTGGCCAGTCGGGGTGACGCTCCGCCATTGATTGCTGCCGCTTAACCTCGGCACTGACGGCTTCCATGGCTGGTGTTGGCTGGTCGAGTTCTGCCATAGCACGTGCTTGGTTAAAGTCAGAAGAACTGATCTCAGCGGGCGTCTTGGCTTCATGATTCATGGTGATATCATAACATTTTAGGAGTTTGGAATAGGGAAGGCCCGCTCGCGAAAGTCGCGAGCGGGCCTGGATTTTGACACTTAGGTCTTCTCGGGCGGAAGCCACTGTGCTACGTAGTCGATGGCATCAGGATCGCCAAGCTTGGCGGCTTGGCGCCACCATTTTGCAGCGGTTGCTTCGTCGCCCTGGCCTTCGAGCAGTAGGGCCAGGCGCTGAGCGCACCAGGCTTGGGTGGTGGCTTCGGCCTCCAAGAGCTTCAAGTAGGCCTGCAGCTGAGCTGGGTCTTTGCGGTTCACCGACTGGTCGCGCAGTTTAAGCTCGTCGGTGTGCGTAAACTGCGCTTCCTCTGGCTTGATGGGCCCCAAAAGCTCCCTTCGGAGCTCTTCATGGGTCACGTCCTGGGGCGGCTTGTTTAGCCTGTGAGCTGCCCTGAGGCGCAGATTGTCGGAGAAGGCCTTGAGCCGTGCTGTGAGCTCGCCGTGAGGGTCAGCTGCGTCGTCTTCGGGCGGCGGGTATATGGCGTCAGTCACTGCGAATCTCCAGTTTCGGTCATAGCTCCCGGAATTTCACCATCTCGATGGCGTCCTCATCTCCGGCGGTGGCGGCGCGCTTCCACCAGTCTATGGCTTCTTCGCGCTGGCCGAGGAGCTCCATGATTTCGGCGACTCGGCGCATGCTGCCAGCGTCACCAGTCTTGGCGGCGGCAAGGCATTGTTCGAGCTCACCGCTCTCGCTAACCCTGGCGACGAGCGCCAAGGCGGCCTCGATGTCGGTGGTGGTCCACTCAGGCTCGTTGGCGGCTAGCTCCGCCAGAGACGACTGCTGGGGATCGGCCAGGCTATCCTTGACTCTGGCCATGACTCGGCGGATGAGGGCCTGAATTCGAGCTTCGTGCTCGTCGGCAGGCTGATCCGATGGTTCGTGGCTCATGTCGCTCCGTTCCTAGGGTGACTATAAGCGAGGGCCCGCCCGGAAATCCCGGGCGGGCCAAAAAGCGCTGGCTAGCTGGGCTGGTTGAGCTCGTTGTAGGCAGCCTGGGTGAGTTTTCGGAGCTCCTGGGAGCTTTGGCTCTCGTTGATCTGGTTTTGTAGGAGTGCCTTGAGCTGGTTGAGCTCCGCGGTGGAATCTTGGTGATTCTCCTGGGCTGCAAACAGCTGCCTGGCCTGCTCGAGGAGCTGGTCACGCTCCTTGCACTGCTTCTTGTTGTTGGCGGGCATCTCCTCGAGTCGCTGGATGATGTGGAACGTCTTGCGAGCCTCAGGACTGAGGGCGGCAATCTCCTTGGCTCGGGCACGGGCCGGGTAGCGCTTCTTGTCGTACCGAAGCACCAGCCAGATCAGCCCGGCCAAGGTCCAGAGACCACCCAGGCCGTATAGACCCCAGTCCCACCGCAGGTAGCCATATGATGGCACCGATGGCACTGGCTTCACAACGTCGGCGGCCGATCCGCCCTTGACCACGCCCATCGCCTGGATCGCCTGAAACAGGAACTGATCGGTGAAGTGGTTGTTGCTGTAGGCCGTGAAGCCAAGGCGGTTGCCCAGGTCGGGCAGCTCGCCGGGGGCGATGTAGTGGTCTTGCAGGGCGGCCAGCGGATTGGGCTCGGCGTTGTTGAACTCCCGCACCTTCGCGGCTACACGGCCGAGATCACCGCCGTCAACAGCCTCCACGCCGCCGACCATGTTCCAGAGGTGATTGGTATCTGAAACGGCGTTGGCCGTGGCCTGGGCGTGATTGATGTCACTTTGGTGGTTGTTCACCGGAATGCCGTAGCCGAGGGCTATGCCGAGCGACAGCAGCAGCGTGGTTACCCCAAGAGCGGTGTGCCACCGCTTGCGTGGGTAGGGGTAGTGGTCTCTCATGGCAACTCCCGAAGATTCGGTGGAAGAACATCCGTTAGCGGATACACTACCCTAACATTTTTAACCTTAATTGTCGACTTTTTAGATGATGCCCATTGGCAAAACGCCCTAGCCAGATGAGCCCATTTCCGTTAATAATAGGCCGATGCGCCAAATACTTCAGAATCTCCGCTCAAGCAGCTTCTTGCGACACAACAGCATCTTCTTTATGGGCTCCTTGTTGGTGAGCGGGCTCAATTATTTGTATTACCCAATTCTGGGACGGCTTATGCCGACGGCACAGTTTGGTGAGGTTCAGGCTTTGGTATCCCTGTTTTTGCAGGCGACCATTTTCTTTACAGTGGTCACAAATGTGGCGGTAAATGTGGTGACAAATGAGGGCGACCAGGCTCGACGCAATCGGATTGTGTATGAGCTAGAACACGCAGCCACGCTGGTGACGTTGGTGGTGCTTGTAATCATGCTAATATTCGTGCGGCCGCTGCAGCAGTTTTTGCAGTTTGAAGAAGTTGGACCGTTTTTGATGCTAGCGGCGGCCTTAATGGTAGGGGCGCCATTGGCTTCGCGCAACGCCTACTTACGCGGCCGATTGGCCTTTGGCACATTATCGTTGGCCAATGCGGCTGGGTCACTGGCCAAAATCGTGTTTTCGGCCGCGTTCGTGATCGTAGGCTGGCGCACGACCGGCGCGTTGGGCGGCGTGGTGGCGGCTCAGCTGGTGGCGCTGGTCTATACGGCCAATCGGGCGCGCCGTCTCGGTCTGGCTTCGCCGCCGGGTCTCAAGCTGTGGCGCTGGCCAGATGTTGCAATCATTCGCCCGCAGCTGCGCTATTCAGCCTTGGTGCTGGTGGTGTCGCTGGTGATTACGACGCTGTTTAGTTTTGATGTGATCGTAGTCAAACATTATTTTTCGGCAGAAGTGGCCGGACTGTACGCGGGCGTGGCCACGGTGGCGCGCATCGTGTTTTTTGTAACAGCCTCGGTGGCAGCGGTGCTGCTCGCTACGGTTAAGCTGGAATCGCCGGCTCCGGCCAACCGTCGACTGCTGGTGCGCTCAATTTGGCTCCATACTGCGGCCGGTGGAGCAGTATTGCTTACGTTCACCTTGGCCCCTCAGCTGGTGGTGCGGCTGCTCATTGGCGCCAAATATCTCGCATATGCCCATCTTTTACCGATGCTAGCTTTGGCATTATTCGGCTTGGCATTTGTGAATTTGCTATTTAACTATGATCTAGCGCTGCGCCGGGCCAGTGCGGCGGCAGTGGCTATCGGCGGTGCGGTGCTTATGGGAGCCATTATTTCGCTGCATCACAACAGTATTGAGGCCGTCGTGGAAAGCTTGCTCTGGGGCGCAGTTGGTATCTTGATACTCCGCGGATTAGACTCTGTTCGCCGACGCTACTGATAACTTTGTTATAACAGATCGGCAAATTTCGTCTGGCTTTCATCAAATAGCACATACCCGCTCCCGCAACCCCTCGATATAATGCTGCCCGTGCATCTGGGGAGGACACGTATTGCCAGCTAGAACTATGAGAACCAGACCGTTTATTTCAATCGTTGTGCCATGCCATAACGAAGTTAGCAACATTGAGCCGCTTCACCATGCGTTGCGAACGGTGCTGGGCGAAGTTAATGCTGAGTTTGAATTTATTTTTGTGGATGATGGCAGCCGTGATGATACGGTAGCGGAGCTCTATGAACTAGCCTCGCGCGACGAGCGGGTGCGGGTGATTGAGCTGGTGCGTAACTTTGGCAAGGAAATTGCAGTAACGGCTGGCCTGCAGGCAGCCGAGGGCGAGGCGGCTATTTGTTTGGATGCCGACTTACAGCATCCGCCGGCGCTCATTCCGGAGCTGATTTCCCGCTGGCGTGATGGCGCCGAGGTGGTGATCGGTGTTCGCCGGACCGGCCAGCGCCACGCGCCACTACTTAAGCGGATGGGAAGCGGGTTGTTCTATCGACTGATGAATGCCATCACGGAGGTAGAGATTGTGGCTCATGCCACCGACTACCGGTTGATGGACCGCGTGGTTATCAACGAATTTAATCGGTTTACCGAGCGCAGCCGAATTACGCGCGGACTGGTAGATTGGTTGGGCTTTCGCCGAGATTACGTGGAGTTTACACCCGCCAAGCGTCACGCGGGTGAGGCAGCCTATGGCTACTTTAAGCTTGTTAACCTGGCCATAAATTCGTTTATTTCGATGAGCTTGTTCCCGCTTAAGCTGGCAGGCTATTTGGGGCTCCTCATTATGGTTTTCTCGGGCGGATTTGGGTCATTTATTTTTGTAGAAAAATATCTACTGAGTGATCCGTGGCATATGAATTTTAGTGGGCCGGCCATTTTGGCCGTCATCATATTGTTCCTAGTGGGTATTGTCTTGGTGTCGCTGGGCCTGATGGCGCTGTATGTGGCCAGTATTCACACCGAGGTGATGAATCGACCATTGTATGTGGTGCGCCGTGAACGAGAACGTCCGGCGGTGGCCGGAGGCAGAGACATAACGCGCGGCCGGGAACGGGAAGTTATTCGCGTATGACCATCTTGTGGCTTACTTGGAAGGATCGCCAGAACCCATTGGCTGGCGGCGCTGAAGTTGTCAACGAGGAGCTGGCTACACGATTGGCAGCGGATGGCCATAGCGTGGTCTTTATCGTGGCGGGTTTCCCGGGTGCTGCGGCCGAAGAGCAGCGCAATGGTTTTCGGATTATCCGCGTCGGCAGTCGGTTTACTAGCTATGTCGCGGCCTGGCGATATTATCGCGAGCACAAGGTGCAATTGGCGGCGGATTTGGTAATTGATGAGTGCAATACCATGCCATATTTCGCAGGCTGGTATACGGGGCGGCCAACTGTCTTGTTTATGCATATGTTGTGTCGCAAGATCTGGTTTTATCAGTTTCCGCTGCCGTTGGCGGCTCTTGGGTGGCTGGCCGAGCCGGTGTATTTGCGGCTGCTCCGGCGGGCGCCGGTAGTGGCGGTGTCTGATTCGACGCGCCGTGATCTTATGCGGCATGGTTTTAGGGCTGACGATATTCACGTCATTACCCAGGGTATTGAGATGAAGCCGCTGGAGAATCCCGAGACTGTCGCAAAGTATGCTCAGCCGACGGCGCTGAGCTTGGGCGCCATGCGGGCTATGAAACAAACGCTTGACCAAATTCGCGCTTTTGAGATTGCCAAGAAGCACCTGCCCGATCTAAAACTAGTAATCGCTGGTGATTCTTCGGGTAGCTACGGCCAGCGAGTCCTACGGGCGATCAAGCGCAGCCCTTATGCGGCCGATATTAATTACCGCGGCCGAGTTACCCCCGAGGAAAAGATTGAGCTGATGCGCCGCAGCCACGTATTTCTGGTAACGAGCGTCAAAGAAGGCTGGGGATTAATTGTAACCGAAGCTGCCAGCCAAGCTACCCCCGCCGTGGTCTATAATGTGGACGGTCTGCGTGACAGCGTACGACACGGGCAAACGGGGCTTGTGACAGCCGCTAACACTCCCGAGGCATTGTCTGATAGTATGGTCAGGTTGCTACGCGACCCCGAGCGCTACGACCGACTGCGTCGACAAGCCTGGGAATGGAGTCGTGCCAACACGTTTGATCGCAGTTATGACGACTTCCTGAAAGTTGTATCCGATGCCGCGACAAGTGCTCCTAACCTGGAGTCCGACCTGTCGCCTAATTGAAATGAGTGAGCGTGTCGATCATTGGTTTGAGCGAAAGCAGAACCAAACGGGTCATCAAGTTCTTGACCGAGTTCGGCCAAATTCAAAAAGGAAGATCTTGGTGTCTGGGCGGCGACATGGCGGTGCAGCACTGGCTAGCATCAGATAGCCAGAAGAGTGCGAGCGGCTGGATCGATGTGAGTGTGATTATTACCTGGCCGATATCACTGCAACCAGCGGTGGCGCAGCGATATCTGGTGACCCACTACCATCCGTCTGACGAAGAGGTGGAGAGCGGTCCGTGGCGAGGCATACCCAGCCCGGACACTACCGCTGTGCGGCGTGACCTTTCTGAATGGCAGCAGCACTTGGTCACCGGCGTGCCATTGTATCTGGCACTGGTGGATACAAAAAACCGGGTCCGAGCTTCGGTTTTTTGCGCTTACACGCGTTTTCCGGCTGAAGAGAATATCCAAACTGCTGCACTCAGCTCCGAGTTTGAGGCGCCAATCGCTTCGGCCGAAGCGATGCTGGCCGGCTGTGTTCACGAGACTCGTCGGCTGTTGCAAGGCGAGCCGGAGCTACTAGACCCTAAGTGGCTACAGTATGCACGCGCGCTGCGTGATCTGCCGGCTCTCGACATTCAACAGGCCGACTACATCTGGCACAACCTCTATTTTCAGGCGGACCGTTGGGGTGGAGCTTCGCTGACTCGCACCTTAGAGATGGCCGAAGATGCAGCTCGCATTTTCCCGCGGTATCTCAAGTCGCCTGCGACTCGCGAGCCTTGGTTGTATCGTCGCTGTGAACTGTGCGTTCAGAGCGAGTATTACCCACTGGCGGCGCCGTTCGTGGTGCACTGGAAGGCGCTCTGGCGCGCGTAAGGGGAGCACTACGCGTCCGTTTTGGCGCGTCTAGCTGGCTAGCTAGACGCGCCTTTTTCTTTTCTCCATTGGCAAAATATGCATTTATAGGCTTATATCTGTGGTTGGGTTCGTAGACGCGCCCAACCACAGTCTCGCTCTAAGTCGGTACAATAGCGAGGCTGTCTGTTATGGAAAGGGTTTTATGAAGCAATCATTGGTGTCGGTGATCGTGCCGACGCGCAACTCAGCTGCCATGCTCCGGGACTGCCTGGAATCAATTCGAGAGCAAACCTATCCGCATATCGAGCTGATCGTAGTCGACCGTGATTCCACGGATGAGACCAAAGCAATCGCGGCCGAATTTACCGACTCCGTTTACAATTACGGACCTGAGCGATCGGCCCAAGTGAACTATGGCGTTACTCAGGCTGCAGGGGAATATGTCTATAAAGTCGACTCTGACTTTATTTTGGAGCCAACCGTGGTGGCGGAATGTGTGGCTCGGGCAGCGGAGGGTTACCCGGCAGTCGTCGTGCATAATACCCCGGACACGCGTGTGGGCTGGATAGCTAAGGTGCGTAAATTTGAAGTTGATATGTATAAATATGATCTGACACACTCCTCAGCACGGTTTGTGCGCAAGGATGTCTACGAGAGTATCGGTGGATTCAACGTCAGCATTACCGCCGGCGAAGATTACGACTTCCAGAATAAGCTCAACCGGGCGGGCTACCTCACCGGGTTTGTCGACGCTGAGGCGCTTCATCTGGGTGAGCCGCGCAAATTTTGGCCGCACATGCGCAAGTTTTATGACTATGGCCGGGACTTCGTTAACTATAAGCAGCACAACCAGGCTGAGTCTAAGCAGCAGCTTGGATTTTTCCGTGGTGTGTACTGGAAGCATCGGCGGAAGTTTGTGCGACAACCAGCTATGGGCGCGATGCTCGTGGCTTACTTGCTGTGTAAATATAGCGCCGGTGGACTGGGGTTGGCCAGGCAAAAGCTGCGGAGGTCGGCTAGCCTATGACCCTGACCGATATCATTGCATCGGGTCGGCTCAATAACTCACTTATCTTCGGCTACTACGGTGGGGGAAATTTTGGTGACGAGCTCCTGCTTGAAGTACTGCTGGAGTTATTTGAGCAGGGTGAAGTGCAGGACGTAAGCTTTATGTATTCCGACCCCCAGCGGTACAAGCGCATGCATCGCGCTCGGTCGTACACGCCTATTTTTGGTTATAAACGAGTCCTGGGACAACTGCTGCGCCGTCGAAACATTATTGTTGGTGGCGGTGGGCACTGGGGGCTGGACATGAACCCTCGAATTTTTGTTATGACACTGGGTTTTTTCCTGCTGCATTTCTTGTTGCGTAAGAAAGTGTACTTACTCGGTGTTGGCTACTATAACTCGACCAACCGGCTTGGACACTTGAGCGCGTGGCTGGTAGCCAAGAGCAGTGAGGTTATTCTGGCGCGCGATGAAGAGAGCCATCGTAATTTCAAAAGACTGAGTCGTCGAACGCACAAGGATCGTGACATTGTGTTCAACTTGGGTGAGATAGATCTAGCGGCGTACGAGCCTGAGGCGCAGGATATGGTGGCTACGCTGCCTATAGACGGAGCTACTACGCTGATTGGCTTGCGTCGATTCCAGGCTAAGTACGCTAACGGCTATCGTGGCCTGGTGGAGCGGCTCATTGAGAGTAGCCCGCACCGTCGCTTTGCTCTCATGATCTTTGAGCCGCGCCAGGTTGATCCTGAGGGCTATGCCTATATTCAAGACTTGGCCCGGCGTTATGCCAATGTGGTGGCGGCTGACTTCGGCCGCAACCCGCTGGCGTTTGTGGCCTATCTTAAGCTTCACAATCACCAGCTACGTGTCATTGCCCCTCAGTATCACGTACAGCTGGTGGCGCACCTACTCGGGATCAAGCATTTTCCGCTTGTGTACGACCGAAAAGTTGAGGAGCTGCTGCGAGATTTTGGCACCCCGCAAACCTGGCCTATTAAGACACTCAGCCTGGAACCAATGCAGGAGTTTACGCAGTGAAGAATGCTCTGTTTTGGCTTTGGCTCAAGCGGTATGCACCAATCGCGGCACTGATTATTTTGCCGCTCCTAGCCTTGAGGCTGATTCTCGCCGCGGGTCCTTTGGTGTATGGCGACTTGCCTAGCGCCCAGCCCGGCGTGACCGCTATTAACTGGAACTCTATCTGGGGCCAGGAGAGCCTCGGCACCAATACCCGGCAAGGTTTCAATACGTTACGAGACGCCATATTTGTAGCCATCTCGCCGAATCCGGCCGCGTATTTTTTTCTAACCTTCTTGCTGCCGATTGTGCTCATTCCGGTGGTTTACTATGTGTTTCTGCGGCAAATGGGTATTCAGAGTCGGGCAATTAGGCTGCTGGGGGCTTTATTTGCCTTGGCTAATCCGGTGGTGTTTGGGGATTTCCTCAACGGCCAAACATTTTGGATTTATGTGCTGCTACCCTGGGTGTATTTGTATGTGTCCAAGCTGTTTATTAGTGAAGAGTTTACCTGGCGTAATGCGGTTTATTTGGGCCTGGCGCTAACCCTGGCCATGGGCGCGTTACCGCCCATTATTGTGCCGCTAGCAGCCATCATTGTGCTGACTGTGGGGGTGGCTTTTTTGCTTAAGCGAAAATCCTGGCGCCTGGTGTGGTCGTATTTGCTATATGGCGGCACGGCAGTGGCGTTGTTTGTAGGCCTGAGTCTGCCATATCTGGTGGCGGCTCCGGCGGGGCAGGACTCCTACGCACCAAGCTCGCTTATTGCCGACTATGTCCATAACTATGCCCAGATGAACTTCTTGAACGTATTTCGGCTGGCGGGCAATGAAGGCAACGGCCAGCATACGCTGGGCTACAATAGTTTTGCATTATTAAATGCGGCTGGCTTTGTAATTTTCGCGGTGGTAGTGGCGGCAATTTGGCGGCGCAGGTCCAGGCCTGATGTGGAGCCGATTGCTCGGACGCGGGTGTTGGCTTATGGCATTGTGCTGCTGCTTACGCTTGGTGGTCTGGATTTTTTGGCGACCAATATGGACATGGGCGCCAAGATATTTTCGAGTCAGTGGGTAGTTGGAACGATCCGCAATCCTACCAAGGTGTTTGTGCTGCTCCTGCCGGTGTATGTACTGTTGTTTGGCTATGGCCTACAAAAGATTCGCTCGTTACTGAGTCGGCGGCAAGGTCTAGTATTCCTGTGGGTTATGACGCTGGCAGTGACGGCCTACGGCTGGCCGGTGCTGCGGGGTGATATGGGGCTGGTGTATCACAAGGCCAGCGGCTTGGCGGCCTACAAGCCGTTAACTGATGTAGTTGACTTGGCGCTACACCGACTGACTGCTGCTAGAGCATTGCTCATTCCAGCGACCCATAAGGAAGAGCTCAACTATCAGAAGTTGTCGCCAGCACTGGGGGTCTTGCGCCTGGGCGGTGCACTTCCGCATACTGCTAGCTTTCTCAAGGAAGTCCAGCAGGCCTACGATGCTGAGAGCCCATATTTTTTTCGTTATTTGAGTGCAGCCGGGATTGGTGAGGTGGCGATTAAAAAAGACACGGCAGCTAGTTTGGCGCCGTTCTCGCTGTTCTCAACTTGGGAAACGGCCGATGGTGTGCGCGACTTCCTGACTGGGGGTCTGGGAGCAGGGCATGACGCCGGAGCATACACGGTGTACAAAAACTCTCAGACGGCGCCGCTAGTCTACTCACCCACCGCCGTGAGCAACGTGCCCAATGACAATAGCCTCCATAAAATTGCGCCACTATTGGGCGCGAATCAGACGGTGGTGAATTATGCTGGCCACGAGCCAGAGTTTGCCGAATACAATTCTAATGCAAGCGCTTCGCCCATGAGCCGACTTAGCGGGTATGCGCAATATTTTGATCCGCAGCTGGTGACGGTGGAGTACTACACGGAAGGGAGTGGCTCGCGCCGGTGGCTCTATCTGGACGTTATTAATGCGCTGAGTGGAGAGGCAAATACCGCTGGCGTCTATGATGTTCCAGCGACGGCACAGTTGTTAATTATTAATAATGACAAATTCCCTCTGTCGGCCACCAAGCAGCGGGCCAACGTCAGGGCTGGCGATCAGCAGGTGGCGTTCGCCGATTTGTCAGAAGTGAGTCCGGGGGTTCGGTTTGAGGGCGAAGCTAACTATCCGGCGGACGCATCGCTCAAGCGGAGCGGCAAGGCGGATGTGTATGGTCAGACCAAATCCGGTGACGCCGCCGAAGGCAAAAAATCATATTTGCTTGGCTCCAAGAGCCACCTGGCCTACGTGGCCAAAGATATTAACGCGCCAGACGCCGGAGCTGAGTATCAAATCGCATTTGAGTACAAGAACCTCACCGGCCAAGGGCCATCCTTTAACGTCACTCAAGACGATAAATATTTGAAATTTAGCGACGGCACGCTAGACCAGATCCAGCAGTGGACGCCCTACGCCGCCTATGTGACGCCGTCAAAAGCCGGAACGTTAAATGTGAACTTCTACACCGACACTGACGGTGCCAATAAAAGTGAGAATTTGCTCGACGCACTGCACATGTACGAACTAAAGCGGTCTCCAGCTTGGACGGTCCACCTCGACCAAACGGCGCCGGATGCGGCAGTGACCGACTACACGCCCGTGGCGGCCGCCGGCTATCGGGGCAATCTCTTATCCAATGCGTCGTTTGAACAGGACACAACCTGGGGTGATCCGGCCGATGCCACAGTGGGGCTGATGGGTGCACCCAACTTTAAGTCGTACTTGAGCCCAGACGCGCATTCTGGCCAGAAGGCGCTGGCGTTGGAGTCGCGTAACCATACTGCCTACATTGTTCAGAAGGTGACGAGGTTTAACCCCAACCAGGTGTACAAGCTGTCGTTTTATTACAAAAATACCGCAGGTAGTCCGCCCTCATATGCCATCTGGCAAAATGGCATAAATAAGGCTGCTCCGGCCGAGGCACTGCTTGCCACAAGCGACTGGCGATACTACGAGAAGACGTTTGTGCCCACGGTTGGCGCGACGGGCTTGGAGGTCTACTTATACTCGCCGTCCAAGGGCGACCAGACAATAAACTTGTTCGATGACATCACCATAGCCGCACAGCCGCCAGTGGCGAACTATTTAGTTCGCCAACAACCCGCCACCAGTTCTGGTAAGGATATTGTGGAGTCGTATCAACGCCAAGGGTTGTCACGGCTCAATGTAGACCTGCGGCCGGGCCGAGGCATGGTTGTTTTTAACGAATCCTACGCCAAGGGCTGGCGGGCCACCCTGGTGGGAATTAATGCCAAAGGTAAGGTGGTGGGGCGCCAAGCGCTGGCAGAATCGAAGCACACGATCGTAGACAGCTTTGCCAACGGGTGGTTTGTGGATACGGCTGGCTTGCCGGCGACGGACTACAAGCTTGAGCTAAACTACGCTCCCCAGGATACGTTTGTGAAGGCCGGGCTCGTGAGTGGGGGTATCGCTCTGGCGCTTGTGGGCCTTGGCGCAGTGATGTGGGTGCGGCGTCGTCGAGGCCGGGCATGAGGCTGGCGCGTCATATGCCGCTTATAGGCTTCACGGCTCTGGCGGGGCTTATTTTGGGTCCTTTGCTGCTGCCGGGCTACATTCTGACGCTTGATATGTCATGGACGCCGCACATACCATTTCGGCCCGAACTCACAAACTTGTATCCCTTGCACTGGCTGCTATATGTGCTTGGCCTGGTACTTCCAAGCATGCTCATTCAAAAGGTCCTGCTATGGCTCATATTTGCGCTGACCGGTCTTGGTATGTACCGACTGGTCCGGCAGCAGCTAGAGCCAATGGCGGCTTGGCTAAGCGGCTTGATCTATATGATAAATCCGTTTGTTTATGAGCGTTTAATGGCTGGTCAGTACTTAGTTTTGGCTGGCTATGCCATGCTGCCGTGGTTTGTGGGGGCATTGTGGCAGTTCTTGGATGACCCAGTCTGGAGACGTGCCGCCATGGTGGCGGGTTGGAGCGTGGTTGTGGGCTGGTTGTCGATTCATGCTCTTGGATTCATGGCCCTTCTAACGATCGTAAGTGTCATAGCATGGAGCATAAATCGATGGCGACAGACTCCCCGGATTGCGGCTTGGCTAAGCGGCATTGGTGGGGTGTGGCTGGTAGTGAATAGTTTTTGGCTGATTTCGCCCAGTGCAGGTGGACCGAGTGGCGTAAGGCAACAGGTGGCGAGTTTTGGCTGGGACCAGTTTAAGGCTTATGCTACTGCTGGCGGCAGTCTTGGTGTGCCCCTTAATACTTGGGTGCTACAGGGCTTCTGGAGCGAGCCTTATGGCCATTTCATCATCCCTAGCGCGTTGCCAACCTTTTGGCTAGGTGCAGTGCCGCTGATGGCCTTGGTGATAATGGGTGTGGTGCGCAGTGTGCGGCGCCGCGATCGGTTGGGACTCGCGCTAGCCATAGCAGGCTCGGTGGCCTGGGTGCTTGCTATGGGCGTGGCCTGGGCGCCAGCAGCGGGCTTAACGCACTGGCTTGTTGCTCACGTCCCGTTTTATCAAGGCTACCGCGATTCTCAGAAATGGCTGGTTGTCTCGTTGCTGGGGTATGCGTATCTGGCCGCCGCAGGGTGTAGCTGGTTGACTGGTCTGGCTCGGGGATGGTGGCGAGAGGCAGTGGTAATTATTTCTCTGCTGGCGCCACTGGCCATGACGCCGGTGCTATTGTGGGGTGCGGGTGGGCAGCTGCGCAGTTCTTACTACCCAGCTAGTTGGCAGCAGCTCAAGGATCGTCTGAGCGTTAACCTAGAGGGGTCCACGCTTATTCTGCCATGGCATCAGTATCTGAGTTTAGATTTTGCCGGTCGAGCAGTAGCTAATCCGCTGCCTGCATACCTGGGCGGTAAGGTAGTTGCGAGTGATAATCCGGAATTATTGGGCGTGGCGGCTGCTACAAATAACATTGTTAATAATGCGGTTGAGGGTCAGGTGCTGGCGCTGTCATACTACTCGCATGAACTTGGCGCCAAACTGGCTCCACTGGGTGTGCGGCGCGTAGTCCTGCTCAAGCAAGCGGATTGGACCAACTACCACTGGCTAGATGCCCAAACGGATTTATCGTTGGTGGCCGAGACCAGTGGCTGGAAATTGTACGAAGTTAAGGAGGCTCAATAACAATGGGGCGAGGAATTGGAACGGATATCGTTCGCCGGCCGCAACAACCAGCGGCGCCGTCATTGCCGCAGCTGCCATCGCGGCCTGTAGCACCTCCTATAGCCCGCTCGCGCCAGCCTAAGCAGGAGCCGCGGTCCCGGCCCGCCCGGACAAGATTGAGTGTCCAGGCTAAGACGAGGCGAGTCTCCAAGCGCTGGTGGTTGGAGATCGGCCAGTATCCACTCATAGCTGCAGTGGCGCTGGGCGCAGCCTATAGTGGTGTTTTTGGCCAGTTCTTAATCGCTTTCTATATTGCATTTGCGGTTGTTACGCGGCGCACGAGCCAGCTTAGTTTTGGGGCGGCTGTGTTCTTGCTCGTGACTATTCCGCTTTTCCAAGGCTTAAACCAACCCATTATTGCTCAGAATGTGGCTACTTATGTGTTTGAGCTGTTGGCCTTTGGTACAGCTCAGGCTGTCTGGGAGCAGCGTAAAATTGATAAAACAGCTAATTGATGCGCCAAATCGTTTTGATAAGATGGGCCCCGTGTCTAGACGCACTAAAAGGAGGGAGTGTATGAAACTACCCGGAAGACAATTAATAGCCAAGGCAGTCTTTGCGGTTGCGGTGGTAGCCACGACGGCGACGGTCGGCGTGGTTGGGTTTGCTCAGGCGGCCCAGCAGCCACCGAGCCAAAATGGCTACGGCGGGAATATTGAGCAGCTGATTGCGGCTATCAATCAATTCCGCCAGGCGGTTCAAACGGCTACAACTCAGTACCGTGCGGACGTTAACGCCTGCCTTGGCAGCTCAGAGCCTATGGCAGCTCAGAGCGCAGCGCCCAATGCTCGCTCGGATGCCCAGGGTAACGGCGACCACAAGCAAGCCAAGGATAACTTCAACCGACATCTTGATGATTCGGTTGGTGCCCTGAACTCGCGCGTGGGTGATAGCCGCAGCGCCCAGGCGGGGAGCGGTGCCTTCGAGAAGAATTACGATGACACTACGGGTCAGGTTTTCTCGAACATTACCGGCGCTCAGGATCAGCTTGCTGCTGATATGGGTAACCCGCAGATGGCTAAAGCCTCCCGGAACCACTCTGGCAGTCTCTTCGACTGTCTTGACCAGGCCCGCGACAAGTACCGCAGTGCGCTTAACCACGCCAAGGCTGATTTGCTAGAGGCCATCCGCCGAATTCTCGGCTAGTCTCCAGCGAATATACTCGTGAACGTCACAGGGATAGGGTTTCCCAAATAGCCTATGGCCCCGGCCCAAGTCTTTTTAGAAAGTACTTAGGGCCGGGGCCATTCGGCTTTTTAGGACTCTAAGGCTTCGAAGTCGTGCAAAATCTGTGTCGCGTGCTCCTTGGGTGTAACTTTGGGGTAATCTTTGGCGATTTCACCCTTAGGATTTATCAAGAAGGTCTGACGCAAAATACCGTCAAATTCTCGGCCCATGAACTTCTTTCGACCCCAAGCGCCGTAAGCATTAATGACCTCTCCCGATTCATCTGACAACAGTGGAAAATTGAGGTGAAACTTTTCGGCGAACTTGGCATGGTTTTTGACCGAATCCTTGGAGATACCGACCACATTCAGGCCCTTGGATTGGAGCGTTGCATACTCATCACGAAAACTGCAAGCCTCGGTAGTGCAGCCAGGAGTGTCGTCCTTGGGGTAAAAGTATACGATCAGCCACTGACCGCGATATTGTTCCAGAGTATGGACGGTGCCAGTCTGGTCGGGCAGGGAAAAGCTAGGGGCGGGCTTCATGTGGGTTGCTCCATTTAGTCTGTCTCTAATTATGACAGGCGTTGAGCAAAAACCGAGCATAAGTGGTATAAAAGGAGAGTAATAATCGGTGCACTTGTATGCAGAACGATAGCTCCACACCCGACACGCCACCCGCTTCGGCGCCGGCGCCAGCGGCCACCCCAGTGGCTCAAGCTCCAATTCAGCCCCAAACCCCAGCCCCGGCTGCTCCTGAGCCGCTGCCGTCGCCGATGGTGTATGACACTAGTTCGCTGCCGGACCCTGATGGCGGCCCTCATAAGATTTGGCTGATTATTTTTATCGTCCTGCTCGTGGTGGCGGTGGCCATTGCCGCATGGGAGTTTTTACCCATGCCAGGGAGCACGGCTAAGCTTACTCCGCCTGTGCTCAATACCAAAGATGCGCAAGGCACCATGAGCCAGCTAGGCAGTACGCTCGACGATGTGGATGCCAATATGACACCCATCGATCCGAGCTTAAGCGATCAGCAGGGGAACTTAAGCGAATGAAGCGAATAATCACGAGTTTTATAACAGCGGCCGCGCTTAGTATTAATCCGGCGCTGGCATTGGCCTCTAGCACGCTTCCCACGCCCACGCCCAGCCCCGTAGCGGCACCTTCCGTGGAGCAATCTCGGCGCATGAATACCCTTAAGGCCAAGGGCGCTTCGGAGATCGATCGTCGTCTGGACAAACTCCAAAAGGCTGCCGACAAAGCTAGCCTTATTAGCCAACTATCCAAGAAGGATGCCGACAACATTAAGTCGCAGCTAGCAACCGAGATCGATCACCTCACCAAGCTTAAGACCAAGCTGGCCAACGATACCGACCTGGCGTCGGCACGGGTCGATATCCAGGCGATTATTGACAGCTACCGCATTTATGGCTTGCTATTGCCTAAGGCGCGGATTATTGCGGCGGCGGACCGATTCTTGCTGGCCGACAATCAATTTCAGACTTTGCGCACTCAATTGCAGCACAAAATAACCCTGGCTAAACAACAGGGTAAAGACGTGACGGCGCTCCAAAAAAGCTTGGATGATATGCGCGCCAAGTTGGCCGGGGCCGAACCTAAGTACGATGGGCTAGCGGCTAAGCTGGTGGATCTTGCCACCACCGACTACCCGGTGAGCTACAGAGCACTTACGGATGCCTACACTGGACTCAGAACTGCCCGGACCGGCCTTTCGGTGGCCCAGGCAGATGCGAAGTCTATTTTGGACGGACTTGATAACCTCAAAGCCGCAACGCCAACGCCCTCGGCGAGTCCGAGCCCCAGTGGTAGCACAACGCCGAGTCCGGCTCATTAGCTACCTTGGCTTGCGGCGGCTCACGATAAGGTTATATACGAACATTGCTAGCGCAATGAGTAGCAGCAGGTGAATAAAGCTCCCACCAATTTTGGCAATGAGACCGATGAGCCAGATAACAAGCAATATTCCTACTAGTGTGTAAAGCATTGAGGATTCCTTCTTATAGTTGATATTGTGGCCCTCTCATGGGGTTAAACGCATGGGGCATTTATCCAAATAGCTTAGACACTAAGTTATTTGGGCCGCTAGCACTCTTGACTGGGGAGTGCTAAAAGTCGTACAGTAGGGGCTACCATGACACCTCGCCAACGAGACATTCTAGCCGCTATTGTAGAGCTGTATGCAAGCACGGCCGAGCCGGTTGGGTCTTTGGCTTTGGCTGAGCAGTTTGAGATGAGCTCGGCGACGATCCGGGCGGAGATGGTCGCCTTGGAGCGCCTGGGTTATATTATGCAGCCGCATATTTCGGCTGGCCGTGTTCCAACTGATAAAGGCTATCGCACATATGTAAACAGCTTGGGCGAGCAGCCAAGCGATAGCAGGACCGAGCAGGCAATGGCGCGGCGGGTTCGAGGTGCGGGCGAGGCTGAGCAGTCAATTAAAAACGCCGTTGAGAGCCTCGCCCACGTCACGCACAACCTCGGCCTCGGCACCATTGGCCGTAGCTTGTATTTGAGCGGTATGGCGAGCTTGTTTCAGCAGCCGGAATTCTATGGTGGCCAGCAAGCCTACGAAGTGGCCCGGCTGCTTGATAGTCTTGAGGAGTGGCTGGCGGAGGCAGCGCCCAATGATCCCATCAGTGTCTACATCGGCCACGAAAATCCGATTGGCCGCACCTCCGGCGCCACGCTCATTATTAGTCGGTTTGAGTCGCCCTACAGTGATCGCAGCTACATTGGCGTGCTCGGGCCAACGCGACAAAATTACGGCCCGGTGATTGGCCTCGTAGAATACACCGGCCGCCTCCTTGAAGAAGCACTTAATTAGGACCTATTGCATGGCTAAAAAACACGACGATCATACCGAAATTCACATCGAGAACCACGTGGAGTCACAGACTACGAGTGGTGACGAGGATGCCCGCGTTGAAGAACTTACCAACGATCTCAAGCGAATTCAGGCTGAGTTTGTAAACTACAAGCGCCGGGTCGAAGACGAAAAACGCGAGGTATTAGAGTTTGCTAAAACCAAAGTGGTACGCGAGTTTTTGACTATTCGAGATACATTTGATCAAGAAGCCGCACACCGCCCGGCCGATGTAGATGCCAAATGGGCAGCTTCCATCGACGCTATCCGCGCCCAGCTAGACGCCGTCTTTAAGAATCTTGGCGTAGAACGGTTTGAGAGTGTAGGCCAGCCGTTTGATCCTCGCCGCCATAATGCCGTCATGATGGAGGAGGGCGAGGGCGACCAGGAAGTCGTGCTCGACGAACTCCAGCCGGGGTACGTTATGGGCGATGTGGTGCTGCGCCCGGCCATGGTAAAGGCCGGTTATACGTCGGCTGCTTAAGTATTGACCTGATCGGCTCTTTCTTGTATCGGGCTGCTGGAGCATACTAGGTGGGTAGTCTTAACATCCAGATGACTGTGCTAGGAGTGGCCATGAAGCGGCAGCAGCAGAATCCACTGAACCTCAAGCCTGGTGACGTGGTGGAACTTGATCCGGCAGTCTTTCCGTACCCCGAAGTGGCTAATCCGGTTACCATTCTCGAGTTCGAGTACGACTTCAGCGGGCGGAATGGCCCCAAGATCGTGTTCGTAGATAACGAAGGTAGCGGGGACGAAGCAGACCCGAAGGTTCTTCGGATCGTTCGGCGCGGTAAGGCTAGGCACCCTAAAAATATTTGCGCTGAACTGGTTGCGAGAGTGGACGTTGAAGTCAGTCCGGCAGGGCACGGTTGTTGGCGGGGCGAGCTCCTGGACCTGACGACCTTCGAGCTCGCTAGAGTCTGCTACAGTCTTGAGCGAGAGCTTAATCCTGTGCGGATCGAGGCTCTTTTCAATCGCCAAACTCCTGGACTACTGAGACGGCACGGCCCGACGCTTGTGACGGTTCGCCGTAAGCCGTTTGGCGCCTGGGCACGGCGTAATGCGTGTCGGCTCATGAAAACTGTCGCCGAGGTTGAGCTCGAAGCCAGAGCCGTGCCGCCGTGGGCAGTTTAGGCACCAAAGAGGCCCGCAACACCAAAGAGGCCCGCAAAGAGATACTTTTCTCTTTGCGGGCCTTTCTGCACCAGTGGGTACAGGATGAAGCGTTAGGGTTGTGATCTGTTCGCTGGGTAGAAGCACCGGTCGTTGGTCTCGTCCGTGTACGTCACCTCGATGGCGCCGTGCAAGTACGCTTCCAACGCGCGAATGACGTCGGCCAGAACCTCCTGGGAAGGCCGCAGGAACTTCAGTTCCCGTGTCCGCGGATCCTGGGGGTCGTTCGCCGAGGTCTGGAACTCGAACATCGAGCTCCCGATCATGGGGAAGTAGAAGCCCGGTATGGCTTCGAGGAGCGCCAGGATGTCTCGGCCGACCGAAGTCAGCTCGTGGTGATGGAGCTCGGGGTTGGTCATGCGCCCCTCGTACATGTTGGGGCTGTCGGCCAGCAGAACTGCCTGGCTGTCGAAGAGCACCCAGTATTGGCCCCAGCTCCACTCACGAACAAACACGCTGTACATGAGACTCCGTTCTTGTCGCTTGTGGCTACAGGGACCTGACGTGCTGACGGCCCAGCGTCGTGGCGCGGTACCGCTGACTGCTCCAGAGCCGCCACCAGGCCAACTGAACCAAGCCGCGGCCGCGGAGCAGGCGCAGAGCCGGCTCGACTTCTTCGGGCTTGAGTCTGAGGGCCTCTCTCCAGGAGTTAGTGAGTTGTCTGGGACAGACCCAGCCGGAGCGGGCACGTAGCAGAACGAGTGCCTTGCCGGCGTTGCGGCCGGGGTCGCTATGGCCCAGGTCGTAGACGGGCTGACTGCACAGCCAGGAAACTTCTTGGCGGGCGTCTTCGTTGGCTTCACGGAACGCTTGAGCGAACTGGGCGCCCCAGGTGTGAGCAGCGGAATTCACAGTTACTCCTCGTGGGATCAAAGTACGGTTGAACTAGTGTATTTATAGCATCTTATGGTCGTTTTAGCAATACATTAATACAAAATTAGCACTCTTGACGTGAGAGTGCTAATTTCGTATTATGAGTATGTCCTTAGCAGCGCCTTTGGGCGAGTACTAAAATGAATGAGATTTGTGCAGGTCCGCTCATTCTAAATGGTTTACGAATCAGTTTAAGGAGAAATTATTCTATGGGTAAAATTATCGGTATCGACCTCGGTACGACCAACTCGGCTATGGCCGTGATGGAGGGTGGTCAGCCAACGATTATTGCGAATGCCGAGGGTAATCGCACTACGCCATCGATTGTCGCACAGACCAAGAAAGGCGAGCGTCTGGTCGGTAAGCTGGCTAAGAACCAGGCGGTTATTAACCCCGACAACACGATTTTTGAAGTAAAGCGCCTGATTGGTCGCAAAGCCAGTGATGCTGAGGTGAAGCGCGACGAGAAGTTAATGCCTTACAAGATCGTCGAAGACGGCCAGGCCGTGAAGGTCAAGATGGGCGACAAGGACTTCACGCCCGAGGAAGTCTCAGCCATGATCCTGGGCAAGCTCAAAGCTGACGCCGAAGCCTTCCTGGGGGGTTCTGTGACCGAGGCGGTTATTACCGTGCCGGCTTACTTTAACGACGCCCAGCGCCAGGCCACCAAAGACGCTGGCAAGATTGCCGGTCTTGAGGTTAAGCGCATTATTAACGAGCCCACGGCGGCCGCCTTGGCCTACGGTCTCGACAAGAAAAACGAAGAAAAGATCATCGTTTACGACCTAGGTGGCGGCACCTTTGACGTATCGGTGCTTGAGCTGGGCGACGGGGTGTTTGAGGTTAAGAGCACCAATGGTGATACGCACCTCGGCGGCGCTGACTTCGACCAGGCCATCATGAGCCACCTCATGGACCAGTTTAAGCAAGACGAGGGCATGGACCTGTCGAACGACAAGGCGGCCGTGCAGCGGCTGAAGGAAGCGGCCGAGAAGGCCAAGATTGAGCTCTCGACTACGCCTGAGAGTGAGATCAACCTGCCGTTTATTACGGCTGATGCGAGTGGCCCCAAGCACTTTACCTACACGCTAACCCGCGCCAAGCTTGAGAGCCTCGTGGGCGACCTGGTGGATCGCACCGCCGGCCCATGCCAGGCAGCGCTTAAGGATGCCGGCCTCTCCGCCAGTGATATTAACGAAGTTATCCTGGTAGGCGGTATGACGCGCATGCCGGCGGTGCAGGCCAAGGTCGAAGCGATCTTTGGCAAGAAGCCGCTCCAGGGCGTGAACCCAGATGAGGTGGTGGCCGTAGGCGCCGCGGTGCAGGGCGGCGTGCTGGCGGGTGACGTCAAAGACGTCCTGCTGCTGGATGTGACCCCGCTTTCACTTGGTCTTGAGACCATGGGCGGCGTCATGACCAAGCTCATCGAACGCAACACCACCATTCCGACCAGCAAGAGCCAGGTGTTTAGCACCGCGGCCGATTCGCAGACTCAGGTGGAGATCAACGTGCTCCAGGGTGAGCGCGAATTCGCCAACGACAACAAGAGCCTGGGCCGTTTTATCCTTGACGGCATTGCTCCGGCTCCGCGTGGTATTCCGCAGATCGAGGTCACATTTAATATCGACGCCAATGGCATTGTGAATGTGAAGGCCGCCGATAAAGGCACTGGCAAGGAGCAGCATATCACCATCCAGAACTCGGGCAACCTGAGCGAGGATGAGGTCAAGCGTATGCAGCAGGAAGCTGAAGCTCACGCCGAGGAAGACAAGCAGCGTAAAGAGCTCGTGGAAGCCAAAAACCAGCTCGACGGCATGATCTACACGGCCGAAAAGACGCTTAAGGACGCCGGTGATAAGGCGCCCGAAGATGACAAGAAGGCGCTCGAAGAGGAGATTACCGCAGCCAAGGGCAAGCTTGAGTCAACCGACAAGGGCGAGCTTGAAAAAGCCGCCGAAGCCTTGAGCGAGAAGATGCAGAAAGTGGGCGCGGCTATGTATCAGCAAAGCGCTGAGACCGCTCCCGGCGGCGATGCAGCTCCCGAAGAAGTTGAAGCCACCGAGAAGGATGGTAAGACTGGCGACGGCCCAGTTGAGGGCGAAGTTGTGGACGAGGGCGGCAAGAAATAATGCCGGCCGCCGAGGTCAGCATTCGACAACCCCGGCCCGAGGAGCTCCAGCTGGTTCGTGATCTTCGCTATGAGGTTCTCGATCAAGATAAGGGTTTGCCTCGCAAAACTTCCAGCAAAACCGACGACGAGGCGACCAGTATCCATATGGCCGCCTTTGTCGATGGCGAGGTGGTTTGCACCGTGCGACTTAATCCGTTACCGACTGATCCCACGACATACCTAATTCGGCGTATGGCCACAAAGCTGACCTATCGTGATCGCGGTATTGGCGCGAGCATACTCAAAGCAGCCGAAGCGGCAGCTATTCGGCGTGGGGCCCGGGCGTTTATTCTAGACGCTCGCGAGCGGGCTGTAAGTTTTTACGAACGCGCTGGCTATCAGGACACCGGTGATCGAGTGACGCATGACGGAGATGTCAATATTACGATGATAAAAAAGGTTAAGACAGGGACGGCTTAATATGGACGCTTCAAAACTTCTCAACGGCTTTGGCGAAAGCTGCCCACCCATATCCATAAAGGGCGTCGTGTTTGAAAATGGCAAAGTTTGGCTGCGCCAAAACGAGTTCAAAAAATGGGAACTACCCGGCGGCCGCATGGAATCCGGCGAACAGCCCGAGCAGACCGTCGTGCGCGAGCTCAACGAAGAGTTGGGCCTCGAAGTCTCAGTAGATCGGATCCTTGACGCCTACCTGTGGCATAAAGAATTCGGTCGTTATCCGGATATTATGCTCGTGAGCTACCTATGTAAGTTTGAGCAGCGCGTTGGCGATGTGGAACATGTTGGCGAAGGTGGCAAGGCTGAGTTTCGAGCCTTTGCGCTCGATGAGCTCGATGGCATTGATCTGCCTGAGCCGTACCGATGGGCGATTAAGCTGGCGGAGAACAAATAGTGGTTAGTGAAATTATATTGCGCCGGCTTAAAGCCGATGACCATGATCTGGCTACTATTGCCGCCGAGCTCAATGAGGCTGACTCCGAAGTCTCACTCAAGAGTTTTAGTGAGTCTTCGCTTGAGGACTTTCTGAGCGATTCAGAGCGGTTTTACTTAATTGCCACCATTGATGGCCACATTGCGGGCGCGGTTCACGGCTACGCGCTGCATCATCCGACGGGCGTGAAATACCTCTACATTGATGAAGTAGACACGATGGAAGGTTATCGCCGCCGGGGTGTGGCGGGCCAGATGATGGCCGAGGCGTTTAAAATTGGCCGCGAGCTGCACTGCGATGAGGCTTGGCTTGGGACCGAGCATGACAACGAGCCGGCCAAGGCGCTTTACCTGGGACTCAAACCGACCGAGATCGAAAACGGCCCCATTTATACCTGGAAACTAAACGCTTAAGTCTCGTATCAGTTTCGTATCAAGCGTAAAGTGCGGTATGATGGACGATGAAATTTCGTCAGCCCCAGCTTGCCCACGAGACCATGCTCGACATGGTTGTTATTGGAAAAAGTGGCCAAATATGGCTTCAGCAAGATAAAAAATATCGCAGCGACTGGACGCTTATTAAGCGAATGGCGCCGAATGATGATGCCTTCGGCCACGCTTACGAGGAGCTAACCAAGCTGGGTTTTATTACCCGTGAGGTGACGATCGTGCGCGAAGGTGCTATCTTCTGGAATTACGAAGGCCAACCACGCCGCACTCGCCACTTATTGCTATCAGCCGAGGTTAACTATGCGGAGCCTCCGACCGAAACTCCAACCCAGTATTTAGCGGCTTTCCCCTATGAAGAGGCCATGGTGATTCAGCAGCATTATTACGATGACTTAAAGCAGCTTGATGACCCAGCAGTAGCTGCCATGACGCGGCGGCCGACCCACTAAGACATTTGGCACTCGAGGCATCTGAGTGCTATAATAAGACCCGAAACTATGGCAACCAAGCGTGATTACTACGAAATTCTAGGGGTGAGCAAGTCGGCCACGGCCGACGAGATTAAGCGTGCCTATCGCAAGCTAGCAATGGAGCACCATCCCGACAAGCATGGCGGCGACGATGCGAAGTTCAAAGAGATTGGCGAGGCCTATGAGGTGCTCAAAGATCCACAAAAAAAGGCGGGCTATGACCAATTTGGACATGCCGGTGCTCAGGGCAACCCGTTTGGCGGTGGTGCAGCCGGAGAAGCTGGTGGGTTCGGCGGTTTTGGTGGCGCCGAAGGCTTTGATTTTAGTGATATTTTGAATCAGTTTATGGGCGGTGCCGGTGGATTTGGCGGCCGGCAGCAGCAGGGCCCCGCTCGTGGCCGGGATCTGGAAGTAATGGTGACGATTGATTTCATGGAGGCCGTGACGGGGGTAGAAAAAGAGGTTAGTTTATCGCTTGACGACACCTGTGAGCACTGCCATGGCGACGGTGCGGAGCCGGGCTCCAGCCTTAAAACGTGCGCTACGTGTAACGGCCAGGGCAAGGTACGTCGCGTCCAGCAGACTATCTTAGGCGATATTCAGCAAGTGGGCGTCTGCCACACCTGTGATGGTCGGGGCAAGGTTCCGGAGAAGGCTTGTAGCGTGTGCCACGGCTCGGGAGTGATGCGCCGCCAAAAGACCATTACCCTCAAAATCCCCGCCGGCATTGATGATGGCGCCACGATGCGACTGAGCGGTAAGGGCGCTGCCCCTAAAGGTGGCGGCCCCAAGGGCGACCTGTACGTGGGGGTCCGGGTGCGCCGAGATAAGCGGTTTGAGCGCCACGGCCATAATATTGTTAGTGAAGTTAGGGTGCCTATGGCTGCCGCGGCGCTGGGTGTGGAAGTGCCGGTAGAGACGGTGGACGGCGAAGTTACGCTCAAGATACCCGCCGGCACCCAAAGCGGCAAAGCGTTTAAGCTGAGCGACCGTGGCATGCCTAGCGTAAACGGCCGCGGCCGGGGCGATCACCTTGTGACCGTGACGGTAGAGACGCCCACCAAGCTTAATGGTAAACAGCGCGCTTTGCTGGAGCAGTTTATGGCTGAGAACGGTAAAAAAGGCTTCTTTAAGCTCTAGGCCCCAGGAGCGCCTGGGCTCGGGCTAAAAATTCGGCCTCATCACCGGTGACAATGTAGCGGGTGTGGCCTTGACCGGTCGTTGACTCTCCGAGTCGAGCGAGCAGCTGCTTGGCAATAGCCTCACCTGGCTCTACAATGCGCATTTTTGGCGCGGCTCGCCGGATAGTTTTATCCATAAAAGCAAAGTGCGTGCAGCCAAGCACGACGGTATCAATGCCATGGTGGGCAAACGCTTTGATTTGCTCGGCAATAAGCGCGTCATCATCAATGCGACCAGATTCTACGAGGCGCACCCAATCAAAGCAAGCCTGGGTATAAATGGTGGTGTGGCTTTCCGCTTGGGCGTGAATGGCGCGGTAGTATTCGCTGGCCAGTGTGCCAAATGTGGCCAAAACGATAATTTTGCCAGTGGTACTGAGGGCCGCGGCTTCCTTAACAAGCGGCGTAACGCCCATAATAACCACGTCTTCATCTTCGGCTTGATACTCGGTAAGGCTAATCGTACTGGCGGTATTGCAGGCCAGAATCACAACGCGGCAGCCTTCGCGCTTGAGTCGGTCTACGCCTGCTCGCACTAGACGGCGCACGTCGGCTTCGGGCTTTTCGCCATACGGAAAATGGGCTGTATCAGCATAGTAAGCAATATCGAGCTGGGGCATAATCTGGCGAATGGCGCGCAAGATTGATAGGCCACCCACGCCTGAATCCAGAATACCCACTGGCATTGACTTCATATCCGTAGCCTAGCGTATTTTAAGTTTGTGCGCCATAGCGTATACTAAACGTCAAGAAAAGCGCTTATGCATATTCCAGCTGTCACGCCCAATATTGTTATCATTGCCGTCCTCCTCGCGGCGGGAGTGTATGGCGGTTTGGTGGGTAAACATCGGCTTCGAATCTTTATCTTAAGCGTTTATGTGGGTATTGTCCTGGCGGATCAAATGACGGCGGTTGTGCGGCCTTATGCTCATGGGCTGGGTGAAGATCAGCTAGGTTGGCTGCTGCTAGGTTTGCCAATTGTGATCTTTGGGTGCTTCCCGCAGCATCATGGCCATGGCGAGCGAGGCTCGGTTATTGCTAACCTCATAGTGGGCGTTTTGGCTGGAGCACTTATTCTTTCGAGCGCGTTGTACGCCCTACCGACGAGTGAGCTGTCCGCCGTCAATGGCGATTCATACTTTGCTCTCTGGCTGAGTCAGTTTCATTTGTGGCTCCTAGGATTGTTGCCAATTATAGTATTGGTTTTTGGTCTATTCGGAGGCTACAAAAAAGGTCATCACTAGCGAAGCGCGCGAGGCCGTGAGCCAAAGCCGAGCACAGTACACATGAGTCCCAAGATAACCCGGAAGACGTGGTCGCCGGCGGTGAGATGGACGAATTTTCCGCTGCCCAGGCCATGTCCAGTGGCGAGTCCTACAACCCCGGCTAGCACCGCCACGACTCCCAGTGCGCGAAAATACCACTTAGATGCCACTTCGTTAAGGGCGCAACCTAGCGCTACTACGCCCCAGCCCAGTCGGATGAGATTATGGCCGGTGCTCGCCTCGAGTACGCCAAACAGCAGCGGTCGGCTTTGGGCGTCATGCGGGGTGAGTGAAGGAATATAACCCAGCGCTCCCATAATGGTTAACGTCAGGCCTAACCAAAACGCGGCTTTACGGAACATATAGCGATGATCTCCCTCTAGTGTGTCGTCTTGAGCGCGACATTTCCTTAGATAGTAAGGGGTCGTCAAAAGTGATACAACATGTTAAACAATACTAGAGCATTCTGACAAGTATTTCTGGCTTATCTGGAGCCATAAATTGTTTTCAAGATTTTTTCTTCTAATAAGATGAACTCGCTATTTGCTAAATTGGCTTTTTTTGGGTATGATTGGGCGGTTAAAAACGTGGGCCCATAGCTCAGTTGGTTAGAGCAGCTGCCTTTTAAGCAGCGTGTCCTGGGTTCGAGTCCCAGTGGGCCCTCCATTAGGAATAATTCCAGCAAAAGCCGTCTCTTCTTGGGATGGTTTTTGCTTTGTGTAGGTGTAAATGGGGCTAATTTGGGGTATATAAACTTTTCTGTCCTGGGTTATCTGTATTCCGGCCGGAAATACGATTCGTTTATAACTCATAAAAAGCTCTTTATCTAAGCTAGCCCAATTGTCTTGCTTTGTATCGAGGAAGTCGAAGGCAAAATCGATGAACTCATCGAAGTCCTTTTCAAAGTCTTGCGCCTCGGCAGCGGCTTTTTCTGCGTCAATTAATTCTAGCTTAACAGCCTCAATGCGCTCTCGTATGTCATCTTTCAGCTCAGGATTATCTACTAGGCTATCAAGCATCTTAGCCTTACGATCTTTTAGCATACTGACTCTACCATTTGCTATATAGGAGCGCTCTAGCAACGTCTTTTCATGCGCCGCCCATACCTTCCGCATACTTTGCTTTAACCTATCGTGCTGCTCAGTAGACATATCGAGCTTTGCCAGTTCGTCGCTAACTAACTGATGCAGTACTTCCTGGCGTAATCCGAGCTTACAGCCGCATACTTTGCAGCGACAACGGTAACGCCTGTATTTCTTGAAACCCTTTGCTTTGCCGTTGCCCTGCCAGAATCCAACCACCCTCGGATGCATGCACTCACCCTGTAAACACCTTTGACACTCCGCTAGATTTGAAAGCACGAACTCAGGATTGTTGAACTTGGGCGTAGGCCGTTTACCCTTGTTCTTAACGATCTGCACCAAAATGTCATGTTCGGCTTTCGTTATCATTGGGCGATGCAACCCTATTAAATCTTCTGGCAGCTCCCACTTGGAGAATATAAGCCTCCCCCAGTAATAGGGATCTACCATGAGCTCTTTCCAGCGATACATACTTATCTTTCTGCCGCCAACCGCCTTCGGACCATAGTTTTTGGTACACAGACCCTGCTCGTTAGCCCAAGCTAGAGCTTCGGAAATATCCATCTCTCCTGCGGCCATCGCCCTGAATGCACGCTGCATTATTGACCAGTTTGGCTCATCGGGAATATGTAGGCTTGGGATATCAGATTTCTTATAGCCAGTATGAGGGTTACTCGGATAGTAGCCAGCAAGTATCTTACTCTTCTGCTTATCTGGCGTTTTATGAATACGCTCATTATTACTTTGTTCGGCGCGATAAGCGTTTATTAATTCATCAAAAATAGACCTATCATCCTCTGGATCGGCTAAAGGGTCGCTAGTAAAACGAATCTGTACGCCAAGAACCTTAAATTCAACCTTCCACCAATAATACTCATCGATTGAGCGCATGAAGCGGTCGGCTTCATCAATAATCAAATACTTAACTGATTTATAACGCTTACAATAGTCCCGCATCTCGTGTAAATCTTTGCGCTTGAGATTTTTACCTTTACGGCTCGATACTGCGAGTGACCAGACCCTTACGAGTTCTGCTTCTAAAATCTCAGCTGACTTTCTAACATTTTGCTCTTGCGGCACGAGGTTGCCATCATTCGCTTGTCCCTGCGTTGATACACGGCATAAGGCTATTGCTTTCGGTTTCATACATTTCCTCCAATTTAATTATGTTGTTATGGAAGAAATACACAAATTGTCAAGCAGCGTCTTCTTGCTCCATTAACTTGCTCTGTTTGTATTTTTTGTAGAGTTCAAACAGGAAGGCAGCCGCCTCGTGATAGGCCCTTTCATACTCATCTTTAGTTATTTTTGCGCGCTTTTCTTCCATAACTGAATCTAGCGTACGAGATTCAGCCACTCTTTAAATCGACCGGACTTGAACGGTACTAAGAAGTAGCGATAACGGTACTAATTATCACCGATTGGTACTATTTGCCTGGATGGCCGTAATCTCGTTTGGCGTTAATAATGCATTATGCTTTAGAAGGAATGAGCGTACCTCAACTTCCGCAAAAGCTTGAAGTAAGCCGTTCTTGCCAAATAGGTTCTTCTTATCAAATACCTGAGTCAGCCTGCAGTCATCATCGTGCAGTTGGACCGTAGATATATTTTGACGCAACTCATCAAGGGAGATGCGTCTATCGGGGTGCTTCCAAGCGTACTCAACGATTTTTTGTGGTAATCCAATGGCGCTCAATGTCCTAAAAGCATATCTTGCATCCTGTATGTGAATAACCGGCTGTACGCCGTCCACAATTTCCAGTTGCGCTGACGTGCCGTTTGCCGTTGGGTTAAGTCCATGGGTTTCGCAAAATCTAATAAATTTATCGTAGTCAAAATCAATAATTTGGCGAGTTGGGGCGCTTCTTGCATTGCCTGCTCTTAGGTCTTTAATCCTAGTATGGTTGCCTTCAAAAAAGCCCGGACTTTTTATAATGCCGACTAGTTCTAGCGTATCTAGCGCACGACTCTCTTCCAATGGATTTTCATCATCGGGAACCCACTTACTCAGGACGTTATTATTGAGAAACGAGAGGTGAAGCTTCGCAACAACTCGTTTCAGCCAGTATGCATTCTCCATGTGATAAGGATACCTCATATGACGCGTTTAGAGGCCGTCTAAGGCGTTCTAGCATAAGAAGTGAGGAATAGTGCGTTTACGAGCATAAGTGGCGTTCTAGGGTATCTTTTTTGAGAAAATAATTTTATACTTGATCCCAAGTAGCTTAGGCTACTTCGACCTAGAGCCGCCGCAAGGACAGGTATGGTCACCAAATCAACGCAAAGAAAACAGCTCGTCATGAGTACTTCTTTGCGTTGTCTTCACTGGAAACGGTGATGGGTGGCCGCAAGGCTGCCGCTCGTGGCGGGCTTTTTTGTGCCACGAATTATCAACCAAGTACATAAAGGCGCAAAGAACTCATGGACTACTCCGGACTTAATCAGGCCGTCGATCAGGCAAATCAGACCAATAATGTCATGATGTGGGTACTCTTTAGCCTATTTGTTATCGCTCCAATTGGGCTAGCACTTATAGCAATCCCTGTAGCGGTCATGCAGCAGCGTAATCTTAAATGCCCTAAATGCGGGAACTGGCGTCATAATAAGGCGGCTGTGCAAACAATTAGGACTGTCGAGGGCGGCAAGACTACCGTTACTACTCAACGCGCCGTTATATGCAGGAAGTGCAAGAACGAATTCACGGTATGAGTACGCCTAAGGGCCTCGCAGAGCTAGTTATCTTAGCCGATGCCCACAAAGGCTCTTGGAGGGAATCTCGATTGGCCTGGGAAATAAATGAAACTCTTTGGACTATCTATGATCCGAGGGGCGATCTCCGCTTCCCGAATATCTCGCAGCAGTGGGATGATTTACTTCAAAAGACGATGGATGATGGTAGCTACGACAAGCTAAGTAGGAGTGAAGTGCTGAGCATATTGTTTGGCCTACATCACCGGAACCGGATTATTAATGGACTATGGATCAGTATGTTTGATGATGGAGTAACCCAGAGGCTACTAGGGCGACTACTGGCGTTGGATACTGATAAAAACAGAAACTCGGTTTAGGCTCGGATAAATACTGATAAAGTTCAGGTTCATTCAGATTAATTCGAGTAAATTTGTTATTTCAAAACCCGTATTTATCTTGGAGCTCTTTATATTTTTTGTCGTGTGTTTTATCAGTGTCGCGGCGCACTTTAAGCTCAGTGCCTTTTCTGAGTTTTTGATTCCGATTAAAGCTTTGAAGGAACTTCAATAAAAACTTATAGGCAACATGGGCGGCCCGTACAGTCTCATATATAGGTGCCTCTAATCTTATCTCAAGACTAACTTTTGGCTGGAGTCTGGTGTTATGAATATTGCCCATGACGGTAGAGTGAGTATCGTCTGAAAGCAGGGAGTAAACACTGCGGTAATCAAATTGGGTTAATGTTTGATAGTCGGGATTTTTAGACAGATTTGATTCATCAATTTTCTTCAAGCGCGAGAATAGGGATTTGTAGGAATCAAGGTTAGTGCCAGGGTGCAATCGGCTGAATCTTAACAGTTCATCTTCTCGTCGGGCGATAGTCCTTGTGATAGCAGCATCGGAAATAGTTGCTTTCCAGGTTTCGGCATTAGGGTGCGTCGAACGAAGTCTTTGAACATCCTTCCATGTCTTTAATTGCTGCTTGGATTCTAGGGCAAGCCTAATCTCTAAATTTATATTTGATGTTTCCAGGTTTATAAAATCGTATTCCGCCAACGTCTCCCACATTGAGCGAACAAGAATGTTAGCTGCATTGCCCTGGTTTGCTCTAGTCAATGCAAGAACACCATCGGCTCTTTGATACAAGGCACTAAAAGTGTTATAGCGAATTCTTGTCTTAGCCTTAATGTAATGCCTGAAGTTGGCTGATGAGAGCAACTCTTTAGCAAACCCAAGCAAACTCTCAAGGTCTGAAATCGCCTCAACTTTTAGCTGGTTGATGTCTCTGATGTATTCTGTATTTTGTGCCATAGTCCTATGCCCTATGGTAGCAGTACATTGTTTGCGATACAGCCATCCTAGTACGGCTGTATAATAAGGATTGATCGGGGGGAAATATGTTGCGACTTTACCAGGAATACCATAAGCGTTATGATGCTCTTATAGGTTATCCCATGAACGAAGCTGACTTCGTTGAAAAGCTGCAACGCTTTTACGAAAACAAAAACAAACTAACATTACGAGAAGTAAATTTTTCCTACGGTCGACCAGACCTAGTTATTCTTGATATTGATAAAAGAAAGTTTAAGCTTCGAGAAAAAAGAGAGCAGTTTAGCACCTTACTGAACAGAAAGTTCTTCGAGGTTCTTGCAATCATGCCTGACGTTGATGATAAAAATGTCGTTCCAATCAGCCTCAATGAGATTGCGGATAAGTCGGGAATTTCACAATCATACGTACGCTCATCTATACTCCGAGAGTTGATTCATGGTGGATTTGTTAAGGCGGTAGACAATGGGTACGTCAAGGTTAATGGTTGGGTGCCTATCGCAAAGAGCGTCACCGCCATAGAGGCCAAATTGACAGATTGGAAGAGCGGACTGTGGCAAGCCAGCAGATATAAGAATGTGGCCGACAAAGTATATCTGGCGATGCCAGCAGAGTTTATTCATCGTGTCGATTTAAACGAGTGCCATCGTAAAGGAGTCGGACTAATTTCATTCGACCCTGAGACAAATAAGTACAAGATCATAGTCAAGTCGGCTGTACAAAATCCGCTCGACCCCCCTGTACGAAACTACGTTACTGAATTGTTTCTAGACGAACACCAGCTACTTAACGCTTAACCTTTTCGTACAATTCGATAAATTTCTTTGGTTGCAAGATTCGGATATCTCCATGCCTCCCCAGGTCCAGCAGGTCCTTGTCTTCCGTGACGATAATTTTTGCACCCTTAGCCAACGCAACACGAATGAACTCATCATCATCCGCATCTCTTGATACGGTAACACTCTTAATCTCATCGCTGATTTCAACTAGCGTCACGACATTTGAGTAGGCATTTGCGAGCATTTCCGGGCTGAACTTCTGCTTGTCGTAGAAGGGCTTAAATTTATTCATCACGATCTTCTCGTGGAACTCTTCCATCGTCACTTGACTTCCGGCAATTACAATCTTCCCGGCAAGCGCTAAGTTGATAATGCGTCGAGAGGGATTTATATGGCTAAGAAATCCCTTCAGCAGTACATTGGTATCTAGGACAATCCATATCATGCTTCTTCATCTATCTCTTTCAGCAAATCATCGAGCAAGCCGTCATCTTCTTCGACCGTAGCGGGCCAACTCATCGCTGCTTCTACGACAGCAAGCCATCTCTCTAGGTACTGAGAATTTTTCGGCCCGAAATCATCTCGCTCATATGCACGAACTCGTCGCGCTGCGGCCTCTAGCTGGTCGTGCATGAAGGGGAGTCGTTGATCTTCCGGTAGGGACATCAATGCCTTGCCAAGCTCATTCCTAACGAGCGCGTCGTGCTGCTTCTTCAGCGCTAATGTACCGGCAACACCCCCGTCACACGCAGTACAGCTGCAAGTATGTCCCGCATTCGCCAACGCGACGGCGTTCACATACTCGTAAATATGCGGGTCGTAAATCCATCGGTCCTGACGAGAGAAACCGTTACCCTCGCTATCGAACATAGCGACTGAACTGCTCTCTTTACCGAAGATGCCACTACCGTAGTGGGTTGCGCCTACTGCTTGCAAGACGAGTCCGAAGCCACCGATAGGGAAGACGAGTACCTTTTTGCCGGCCGTTTTAAGTCCATGTACCAGCCGGGCCAAGTTCATGAGGGTGCCGACGTCAGCCTTATCATCAGTTAGGCTGTCGGGGATAATAACGTAGCCTTCTACATGGTCGCTGAATTCCAAATAGCGGTCCTTGACGTACGAGGTGCCATCAACAGATTTCAAGATATCACTTGATAAATTAATTACCGCATACAGGGGCTTTCCATGACTTTGACCTTCGGCGTGATTGATGACATCCGCAACCAGCTCAAGATTCACACTAAAGGTCCGGCTTCGCCAATCGCCAAACATAAGATAAGGAGCCATGACGATGGCCGAACCATTGTCTACTTGGAATTGCACCGCCGGTTCAACCAGCCTCTGTAACCTGAACGTTGAATCCGCCATTATCTGAGGGAGCTCGGTCTCATTCAGGCAGTACGGCAAGTCTTTGTAGTTTGTTGACTTATGCGCGTCGGTAGTTACGCACCGATTGGTCTCGATGTCGATAATAACTTCATGCTCAGCCTGAACGGCTGGCAGTAATGACGGGCGCCAAAGAATATGACTTGCATGTACGACGATAGCGCCGATGTCGGCGCCGTACTCTAGAAACTTACTATCCTTAATGATCGGAAGATATGGCATATTCCATCAGTATACAGCCAGCTTCACGATAAGCTAAGCACAGGCATTATACCTATACATACACTACAGGGAATTAACCGCGTAACGTCCGCCCCGCTTACTTATCTGGTACTGCCCGAACCTACTATCCAATAAACCCCTCCACCTGACCAACTCATTGATAAGGGTTATAAACTCAGGAGACGGTGGGCCTCCAGAAATTATTTTGCACAGGAAACGGCTTTGGGCCGTTTTTTGTTATTATGCGTGTATGAAGAAAAATATCGTCTGCCAAGTTTGCGGTAACTATACTATCTCTGAGTACGGCAGCTTTGATATTTGCCCTGTCTGTTACTGGGAAGATGATGGATTCTGTGAAGATCCGGATGAGGTCCGAGGCGGACCGAATAAGGACCTTAGCTTAGCTCAGGCTCGAAGAAACTTTAAAGAGTTTGGTGCGATCGACAGAGAAGCACTTCGGCACATTCGGGAGCCGAAAAAGATCGAACTGCCGGAGTATAATTAAAGACATGGTAGAGCGAGAAACTCACGAGGAAAACGGCAAGGCGGAATTTAGCCGGGCCCTTGGTGCTGAGCTGGCGGCTTTGGCTGAACCCAAGCCTGAAAAACCTGGAGAGTTTCTTGGTGACGGTCTCCAATACAAGGTGTACGAAATACAAAATGGACGAGTCCGAAAACTTTCCAATACTGCAGAAGAGAGCGCCCAGAAGCTTGCTGACTGGAATGGTGAATCGGACCCAACTGCTGCTCAAAAACAAGCGGCGGAGGAAGTTTTTGCTGCCACCCGAGACAACGAGGCTCACTTTAAAAAGCTGCTCGACGAGTATCCAGAGCTCGGAGAGTATTTAGCTAATCCTAGTTTTTTGCCCGAGGGAGGTTACGATCAGGATAAATCGCAGACTCTGCACGAGCTGCTAGCCGCTGCTGATCCTGAGCAGGCCCGGGCTGTATTTGAGAGCTATGCATATGGCAAGCTGCTGGAGTGGGAATACGGCTTCTCAGACGCTTCTTTTAATCCGACAGTGAATAACGCCGTCAACGAACACGGCGAGGTGGTTTTGCTGGACTTTGGTGATGCCTCAACAGATCCTGAAAAAATCGAGAAGGACATCGAGCAAAAACGTTGGCTAACCCAGTGGAGCTACGTTAACGATATTCCCGAGCCGCTTAAGCCTATATTTGCAGAGGTTATGGACTCGATTGTGACCAAAGAGGCGTTCGACGAAAACTGGGAGGCGATGCTTTATCGCGCATAGGCAGCAGGGCGCCCCATCGATGCAGTGCGCATCAATGGGGCGGTTAAGATGAGATTGCGCCTTGGCAGCGCGTGAGAGTGATGGTCTGGGTTAGCTTGGCGTAGCGGCCGAAGGTGTCGGGCGCCCACTGGTCGGCCTGGAGGTGCGTGCCGGTCGAGCTTGTGCCTGGGCGGCAGTGAAGGTCGTAGTAGAGCACCACAAGATGTTCGCCAGGGCTGGGGACGGGGAGGGGTGCTGGGCCGCAGCCGCCGTAGTGATCCGGTGCGGTGCCCTCGGGGCAGTGATGGTTTGGGATGCGGTCGAGCGGGATGGACCAGGTGGCGTTGCTGGCGGGAGGTGGCGTGTCCGGGCCCATGATGAGACCCTTCCAGATACCGCTCACCACAATGGCTAGGCCAATAATGATGAGCCAGCGCCGCCAGCTGATGTGTTTGGTTCGTAGGGTGCGCCGATTCATGCCACTCCTCCGTGGCTTGGTGGGTTCGGTGGATATAGGTTAGCATAGATAACGAAAACCGCCAGTTCGGCCGGACGAATCCGGCCGAACTGGCGGTGGTGGAGTTAGCGTACGCTCCTGAGGTCCTCCGAGGACTGCCGCTCGTCCTTGATGCGCTTGCGGAGCTGGGCGACGAGGTCGGCGGTGGTGGTGCTCGCGATGCGGCTCGCGAACTCGCCGTTCGGACCGCGCCAGTCTTCCGACGGCACGTTGTACTTGGTGGTGAGGCCTTCGAGGCCGCTGGTGAGGGCGTCACAAATGCGCGTGACAACCTCGGGCTTGTTCACCAGCATGCCCGTCAAGGACTGACCCATGTAACCGTAGGCTCCGCTGTAGATGAAGCCCTTGAGCAGGCTCCACGACAGATGCAGATAGCGTCCCTGGGCGACGCGCTCGGCTTCGTCCAGATCGGGCTTCTCGAGCTCGGCGAGGCTGTGGATGACGTTGCGAGCCAGCCAGTCGGCCACCCACACGCCGGTGTCCTTGTTGGGCATGCCCATGCCGCCAGCCGAGGATGACGGGAGAGACTCCAGCGAGGCCCCGATGCCGAAGACGCCGTCGAAGTGGTCCCGCGCGGCCTCGCTGTACACCTCCCGAACGATGTCGGCGGGGAGGTATTTGGCGAGTTCGAAGTCGTAGAGCAACTCGCTTCGGAGCGCCTGCTCGAGGTCGGCCATGGCGGTCTTGAGCCACTCCTGGACCGCAGCCTTGCGGCGCTCGGTCCAGGCCGAGTAGTTTTCGTAGTCGGCCCCGGTTTCGTGGTCCGGATCGGCCGGCTCAGGGACCGGCTCGTAGGTGACCGTTTCGCCGCGGACGAGCCGCTCGAGGTTGGACCACACTGCGTCGCAGGTGTCGAAAACGGGCTCCTGGAGCACCTCCTGATTGGAGCCATCGTTCTCAAGCATGCCCTGCAAATGCAGGTCGGCTGCGGTCTGTTTCAGTACTTCGTCTTTGGTGGTGCAGCGGTGCAGACGCAGGTAGCAGATGGCTGCCAGTTCGGAACGCGCTGCGTGGGTCGCGAAGGGGGTGGTGGCGATCTCGAGCGCTCGGGCATCGAGGGCGCCGGTGTCCGTCGGCAAGCTGAGCTCGCCGCTGGTGTCGATTGTCACAGTGGTACCTCCGGGTCGTGGCCGGGTGGCCAGAAAGTAGACGCTGCATACTATACTATAAATATTTAATTATGTAAATAAATCGAACATAACCGCAATGACGTATGGGTATTTTGACTCTAGACTTTTGCCCCTTCTTGAGCCAAAATATCATGGTTTATTTCTTGCTGGAGGGTGAGAAAGGTTAGCGCCGGTGCGTCGAACCACGGCCATTAGCTTAATATGTGGCGGCTTGTTGGCCGGTGTAGCCCTGGGTCGGTTTGGGGTGTCGGTGGAGCCTTGGCTGGTGTTGGCGGCTTTTGTAGTGGCGCTAGCTTTGTGCCGGACGCGATTGTTGATTCTCGTGCTCGTAGTTGTGGCATTGTTGGCCGGGATTTGGCGGACGCAGACCTATGTACTGAGTCAGGCGAGCATAACTAATCTTATCGGCCAAAAAGTTGTGGCCGAGGGTGTCGTGATGGATGACGCCGGCTATGATCCGCGCGGCTTCATGGATTTTAAGCTGGGTGAGCTTAAGCTTAATGGCCGCGCGGTGCCCGGCCAGATCCAGGTGCATATGTACCAGACCAATATGCATCGTGGTTACCGCATCCATGCCGAAGGTAAGCTGCGGAGTGGGTTTGGGAATATGCCGGCCGAGCTGAGCTATCCTAAGCTGACTGTAACTTCGACGCAGCAAGACTGGCTGGAGCAGTTTCGCCAAAGGTTCTTTGTGGGCATGAAAACAGCCTTGCCGGAGCCGGTGGCGTCGTTTGGCTTAGGACTGCTTGTGGGCGTGCGGTCGCTCATCCCCAAGGATATGCAGGCGCAGTTGGCGCTCGTAGGCCTGAGCCACTTAGTGGCGGTATCAGGCTACAATCTGACCATTATTGTGGCGGCGGCGCACAAACTCCTGGAGCGGTTTGGTCGCGGTATCGCGCTCGCGGCCTCGTTGTGGCTGATTGGCGGGTTCTTGCTGGTGACCGGCGCGAGCGCGAGTATTGTCCGTGCTAGCCTGGTGTCGGTACTGGCATTGCTGGCGGCCTTTTATGGCCGCAAGTTTGACCCGCTGACGCTGATCCTCATTACAGCTGGCGCCACGGCTGCCTATTTGCCGGCGTTTTTATCCGACCTGGGATGGCTGCTGTCGTTTTTGGCGTTCTTTGGCATTATGGTGGTGTCGCCGGCCATTGAGGCACGCTTGGGCCGCCCTAAGAATATTTTCGTGAAGCTTTTTATAGAATCATCCACGGCTCAAGTTATGACGATTCCGCTGATTCTGTACATGTTTGGCCAGCTGTCGATCGTGGCGCCGCTGACCAACTTGCTGGTGCTACCTATGGTGCCCTTGGCGATGTTGCTAAGCTTTGTCGGCGGTCTTGCCGGGATGCTCGTGCCGGCGTTCTCGGGTTGGCTGGCCTGGCCCGCGGATTTGCTGCTTAAGCTAATGCTGGCGATTGTGGACCAGTTTGCGCGGTTGCCGTGGGCTGGTACCACCTTCCGCATTAATGTGGTCGCCATGCTTGCCATGTACACCTGCATTATTGGGGTGACATTAGCACTCAAACGGGTAAACACTCAGGCGGGGCGGACCGAGGCCGGGTCGATGGTTGAAGCGTTGGCTAGCGGCGTAGTCGGCGCCAAAAATGACCGACCCCGTAGGGCCGGTCCTGAGCTTGGCTACAAGTGAAGTTTAGGCTTCTTTGAGCTCTTTGGCGCCGCTCAGACTGTGAGTGAGCGTTAATAACGCCACCACAAAGAACAGCAGCGTGTCGCTAGGATTGACCTTGACGAGGCCCAAGACTGAGCCTTTCTCGACGACGCTAACCACGGACAAAAGTGCATACACCACACCGGTGACCTGCACCCACAAGGCCACCTGCTTTTTGGCTTGCTTGAGGCACCAAATGCCGGTCAAGCCCGTAAGCAAGTAGAGCGCCACTTGCAATGGACTGTTCGAGAACTGACCTAGCAAGAGAACGTCTTTGTCTCCGGCCGGTGTTAGTGATGTGAGGTAGCCCAGGAAACCGAGCAGACTTAGGCCCACTCCGAGCATTAAGGCTGTGTGCTTAGACATTGGTGGATTACTCCTCCTTATATGATCAGGTTTGTCAACCTGTGCGCGTATCATAGTCTTAAGCATAACTATTTTCAATAGTTCTTCGGCGGTATTTCCAAAAAGCTTATGCTATTTATGAAAAACTTTTATGACATATACCTAATGCTACTCTTTACGCTATCTTGAGCCCTTGCTAAACTACGGCTAATTCGCCGGAATGTCCGGCGTCTTGTACCGAGGAGGATCATGAAAACGCTCAGCGACATGGCCAAGGACCGGGGCAATACCATCGACAGGATAATTGAGCCGTTTGCCGTGGAGGCCCACGGCCGTCGCCACGAGATGGCCTGGATGGCAGTGAAAGCACCAACCAGTGAGCTGTTCTACCACCTGGAATGCAACTGTGGCAACTCGTTCTCGTTTTGCCCTCGACAGGCGATCCGTGATTGGCGCCGAGACGAAATTCGGCGGGAGCTGGCCGCGCGCGACCGCGATCGACGCCTGGACGGCGCGCTGGTGTACTTGTTTGGCGAGTTGGCCAAGCACCGGTTCATTGGCCAAGAAGAGGGCGTGGAATGCATTACGGCCGATCTGTTGCAGGCCGTGACAGCCATTCCGGCGGCTGATATGTGGCCCGGCTTGATGCAGTGGCTCAATAATGGCCGTCTGGTGCTGGACCTTGGCCAGGGCGATCGTTTCCGCCGCGGGCCGGCCTACTCCAGCAGCGAATACTAGAGCGCTGCCGTGGCTGTCGATTGGAAGCGGGTGCGCCAGGAAGTGGCGGCCCTCCTTGAGCTGGAAGCAGGTCGACCCGTTAGGGTGGTGTGCGGCGGCACTTGCGGTGGAGCACTGGCACTGAGATTGTCGGTTTTTCGCTACCTCAAGAACCAGCAGGTTCGCTGTCCGCGCTGCAAGCACGTGGCGGGCTGTATGGAGCTAGCTTTCGTCTAGCGTCAGCATGGACGTTCGAGCCCTTCCGGCTCGGGCGTCCTTTTGCTATAATTCGACCCAGATATGAGCTCGGTGGACGCTTGGGCGCTGCCGGGCACTTGATACGTAGGAGAACTGACATGTCCGGACACTCAAAATGGGCTTCGATCAAGCACCAAAAAGCCATTAAAGATGCGCGACGCGGCGCCTCGTTTACCAAGTTTGCCAACCTTATTTCGGTGGCGGCTCGGGCGGGCGCTGATCCCGCGTCTAACTTTAAGCTGCGGCTGGCGGTAGATTCAGCCAAGAAAGCTGGCGTGCCAAACGCTAATATTGACCGAGCAATAAAGCGCGGGGCAGGTCTTGAGGGCGCCGCTAATTTTGAAGAAGTCATGTATGAAGGCTATGGCTCAGGGGGTGCGGCGATTTTGGTGGAGACGGCGACCGACAACCGGAACCGGACGGCAAGTGATGTGCGGAGTAGCTTTAGCAAGCACGGCGGCAGCCTGGGCACGACTGGCTCGGTGGCATACCAGTTTACCCAGCGCGGACTGATTGAGATGGTAGCTAGCGACTTGGACGTGGCAACGATGGACGCTATTGAGGCGGGCGCCGAAGATGTGGAAGAGGGTGAGGGCCGACTAATTATCTACACTAAGCCTACGGAGCTGGACGCGGTGCGCAAAGCCCTGGCCGAGAAAAAATATGATATTGAGAAGGCTGAGCTGAGCTTTGAGCCAAATACCATGGTGCAGGTGGCTGATGAAGCCACAGCCCGCAAGCTGATGCGCCTGATGGATGCGCTGGATGAGCTTGATGACGTGACGGCTACCTATGCCAACTTCGATATTTCGCCTGAACTCATGGAGCAGCTAACCTAGACGTCGACATGACAAGACCCCCGCGAGAGGCGGAGGCCTCGTCATCGGGGGTCGGGTAAGCTGGGAGCTTAATCTCCCAGCTCGGCGAAGAGCTGATTGTGGAGTCTGCTTTGCTGGAGTCTCTCGCGGTATCTGGTGAGTATCAGGGCGCGGCGGCTCTGACGAAACTGGCGGAACGGGTATATCACCAGAGCCATGCATCGGCGGAGGGCGGCGGAGTGGCCGGGCGCCACGGCCGTGGGGGACGTTAGCTGCGGGGTGTGCACGAGCTCTCCTCAGATTGGATTTACGGGCCGGGTGGCAGCTCGCCAAACAGGCGAATGAGCCACCGGTAGCCGAATTTCCGGTTGTCGATGCGGTACTCGGCCCACTTAGCGAACCGCCGGTAGGGCGAGAGCCGTTCGGCGGGGCGTGGCGCCATGGAGGCCCAGCGTCCCAGTAGCATGTCGGCCAGGCCTCGCCGAACACGCAAGCGCGCGACCGGGAACACCTTGAGCAGAGCGAAAAATGCCACGACGGTGGCCAGGACACTGATACCCACCACCCACTTGACGGGCACAAACAGCGTCAGCAGTAGTGTCAGGGCGACGCAAGCATGCAAGACCGCTCGTCGGCGGCGAATGATCGATTCCAGTCTCACGGGGGTTCCTTTCAAGTGGGAAGTGCGGCTGCTGACAAGAAGTGCAGTAGCATGGCGTAAACTGATCTTGGTCCACGTTCGTAATCGGGATTCCGAGAGGTATTCGGATGTCAACGTGCATACTTTACCATAAAAGACAGGTTGAATCAAGGCAGTACGGTCAGAAAGAATCGGTCTGCTAAGATAAGACCATGAGAATTTTGGGGGTCGATCCCGGTACGGCTACCACCGGCTTTGGTGTGATTGAGCACGAGCGGGGGCAGTTTGCGTTTGTAGACGCAGGGGTTATTACGACGCCGGCGGGGCAGGAAATGCCTCGGCGGCTTATTACCTTGCACGAGGAGCTGGCGCAGGTGGTTCGTGACACCCAGCCGGATCAGGCGGCGGTGGAGCTCTTATACTTTTCTACCAACGTGACAACCGCCATTAGCGTGGGTCAGGCGCGCGGGGTTATCTTGTTAACGCTCGCCGAAGCTGGGTTAATTCCGGCCGAGTATACGCCAATGCAGATCAAGCAAGCAGTGACCGGTTATGGCGGCGCCAAGAAGCCACAGATGCAAGAGATGGTGCGAGTACTGCTGAAATTGCCCACTATCCCTAAGCCAGACGACGCGGCTGATGCGTTGGGTATTGCTATTACACATGCTAATCAGGCTAAAACAGCGCCCATCTGAGCAGCGAAGCTTGGATTTTTGACCTCGCTTCAAGCGAGTTTTTTTGATAAGCTTAAGAGGAATAAATATGACGCCGCCATAGGTCCTGAGGGCGGCATCCGTTTGTGATTTAAGGAGCGGGAATCTATGGAGCAGACCTATGTTGTAGCGGGGTACTTTGCGAGTCGCGCAGCGGCTGGCCGAGCCTTGACCCTGCTCAATATAGGTCCAGCTAAACACCGGCTCGTTGGGTTCGGCAGCGCTTCGGCAGTGACTGAGCCGCTGGAGCGCTTGGCTTCGGCCTGGCTGCGACCGGACGAGTGGCTCCTTACAGTCCAGCTAGCGGAGCGCGAGGCGCGCCAGGTATTTGAGCTCCTGCAGCGGAGCGGCGAAGCTGTGCATGTGGGCTGGCTGTCGCCGGCCTTGACTCAATCGGTGCCGCCTGATGGTGCATCGCTGCGGGAGCGGTGGCAGTGGAGCTTGGGCATCATCAGCTCGGTGTTAAAACGGCAGATCGATCAGGCTGAGCGTGGTGGATTAGCGCAGAAAGCGGCTCGCTGGGGTATTACCGAGGCTGACTATGAGAATAATTTGGCTGGTATCTCACTTATTGAGCACCGCTATATTCTTGATGGCTACACTGAGCGACTGCAAGCCCTCCTTAAGGGGACTCGTTACTTACAAAAGCTTCCGGTGGGCGAGGTGCAGCGTGTAGCGGTGCCATTGGTGTATCAGTTAGCGTACGAAGCCGAGCATGAGCTTAAGGGTAAGCTCAATGAAGATCGATTAAAACGCTGGTTGGGGCGTCGCTGCCAGGAGCTTGATTTACTACGTGGCGAGTTTAAAACCATTGAGCCAATGCTTGTGGTGACGCTGCTAGAGGATCTGGCGGCGCAAATCGTGACCGAGCAGCGGCGCGAAGCTGAAGTGCGGCTGGCCCGGCTGGCGGCGGTCAGGATAGGCGAGATGCCGATGAACGATCTGGCGGCGTACTGGATTCACTTGCATCGAGTGGTGCCCGCCGCGAGTCGGTCACTGGCATCGCTCTTGGTGGAACTGCTGCGCGACACGCCGGTGCATCAGCAAGGTCTAGCACACTTGTGGGATGTGCCTTCGGGCGAGATGCTGGCTAAGCGATTGCGGCGTTTGCAGCGTCAGGATGCCGACCGGCTAGAGCGGTTTAACCGCGTAGTTACGAGCTTGCGGTTGTTGGCGCGAGCAGATTGGGCGCAGATTATCGAAGACATCAGTCCGGTAACAGCATTGCTGCGACAGGACCCCTCCGACCACTTTGCGCGCATGGATGGAGCTACGCGCTCGTGGTATGCCGACCGCGTGGCGGATATTGCCAAGTGGTCGGCCCATACTGAGCGTCAGGTAGCCACAGCCTTGGTGCGGCAAGCTGCGACTGGGACTGGCGTGGCTCGGCACATTGGGTATTATTTGATTGATGACGGTCGTCGCCAATTTGAGCGTCAGCTACGGACCCGGCTGCCGCTTAATATTCGCTTCTCTGAGTGGGCACGTCGGCACCCGGCTGGGTGGTATTTGGGTCTCCTGTGGTTTCTTACTCTGGTTGGCGAAGCGATTTTTATCTGGATGGTGCTGGTGGCCGGGGTGAATCTGTCATGGTGGTTGGTGGCCCTGCTCGCAGTGGTGGCAGTTGTGCCCATGAGTCAACTGGGCGTGGAGATGGCCGTGTATATCACCACTCGGATTGCTCGGCCCCTGTCGCTGCCCAAGCTGCGTTTTCCGCGAGGGCTGCCAGCTAACAGCCAAGCTCTCGTGGTGGTGCCGCTCCTGTTGCGAGACGAAGCCTCGGTTCAGGGCTACCTAGAGCAACTGGAGGCGCATTATTTGGCTAACCCGGATGCCGGACTGGCCTTTGGGCTGCTAAGTGATTTTATGGATGCTCCGGCCGAAACTTTAGCCTCCGATCGCGGGGTTATGGAAGCGGCCACCGAAGGGTTGCAGGACTTGCAGCAGCGATACCCGCAAGCGCACTTTTTCTTGTTCCATCGCCCTCGTATGTTTAATGAGGCTGATAACGTTTGGATGGGGCAAGAACGCAAACGCGGTAAGCTCGAAGACTTTAACGACGTACTTATGAAGCATGGCCACACCGATTGGCTGCTGGTGGGCGAGGTAGCTCGGTTGCAGGCGGCGCGGTTTGTGATTACGCTGGACGAAGACACCGAATTGCCGCCGGGATCGGCCAAAAGGCTGGCAGAGACGCTGGCCCATCCGCTCAATGAGCCCTTACTTGATACGTCGCGGCGGCGGTTGGAGCATGGTTATGGGATTATTCAGCCCCGCGTGTCGCCTAGCTTGGAAGCGAGCTACACTACCCGGCTGGCCAGGCTCCTGTATGGCCGGTCTGGGATTGATCCCTACATGGTGAGCTATAGTGACCTGTATCACGACTTGGCGCGGGATGCGATTTTTCACGGCAAAGGAATTTATGAAGCCCAGGCGTTTGATGTGGTTCTGGGCGGACGGTTGCCCGTTAATCGAGTGCTGTCGCACGATTTGCTAGAGGGGAGCTATCTGCGCGTAGGGCTCGCTACAGATATCATGTTGTTTGATACGCCGCCGGTGTCTGGTAGTGGCCTGTTGACCCGACAGCACCGCTGGGTGCGCGGTGATTGGCAAATTGCTGCTTGGTTGCGCCGTCGGGTGCCAAGTGCGCATGGCCCGGAAGCCAATCCTTTATCGCCGCTTAACCGCTGGAAGATTTTTGATAACTTGCGTCGTAGCTTGCTGCCGGTGGCCCAAATGGGATTACTGGTAGCCGGCATTGTACTTGGGGGCACGGTTGAGGTCATATTTATGACATTTGGGCTTTTGCCAAGCTTTATGCCGCTGGTGTTACAGCTACCTGGAGTGGTCAAAACCTTGGCATTGCTGCGGCGGCCGGACTTGGGCGCACTTGGACAAGTGGTGCTTGATAACTTAAATACCCTCATGCTCTTACCACGATATGCCTGGTTGTTGCTGGATGCGATTTTGCGAGTTTGGTACCGGTTGGCTGTATCGCACCGACGGCTGCTCGAGTGGCGAACGGCGGCGGATGCACGCCGCCGCAGTCCGTGGCTGGATCTGCAAACCATGACGCTGGCCATTGCTGCCGGTGGCGCCCTGGTGTTGGTTGGCCGATTCCGCCCTGGTGACGTATTGGCACTGGGCTTGCTTGGATTGTGGATGCTGGCGCCAGTGATTATGACCTGGCTTGATGGGCAACGTCGCGTTCGATCAGCCGCCCAGGACCTAACCCCGGCAGATCGCATCTTGCTCCGGCGGGTGGCGCTTCAGACCTGGCGTTATTTTGATGAACTGATGGTGAAGTCAAACCACTTCTTGCCGCCTGACAACCTTCAGGTCACGCTTAAGCTTGAAACTGCTCAGCGCACCTCGCCGACCAACATTGGACTCGGATTACTGAGCTGGTTGGCGGCGCATGATTTGGGCTACGCTACCATCGACCAGGTTTTGGGTCGGCTACGCCCGGCACTCAAAACTCTGGGCCAGCTCGATACCTACCGAGGCCATATTTATAACTGGTATCGCACCGATACGCTGGAACCATTGTTGCCACGCTACGTCTCTATGGTGGACAGTGGTAACCTCATGGCCTCATTGTGGACACTTCGCCAAGGCTTGCTAGAGCTATCAAATGAGCCAATCGTGGGGGCTGAGGCTGCTTTAGGTTGGGTGGACCTGGTGGCGGAGCTAGAGGCGCGATTGTCTCGATTGCCGCGGGATCTTATGCGTGAATTGACTGATCTGGCCAACCAAGCTCAACTCCAGCGCCACGACCCAGCCCAATTATTAGTGCGGCTTGAGGCCTTGGCCGGCGTAGTGCTGGCTCGGGCGACTGAGCTCCGCTCGGCTGCTGGTGAGCCAGAAAACTTTATGGTAGAACGGTTCATTCGACAGGCGGAATCCTGGCACACGTCCATGACGAGTTACCTCGACTGGCTGATGCAGCTGGCTGCGCCTCCGACGACAGTAGAGCGGCTCCTCTCACCGGAGTTTAGGCAGCGCCGGGATACTTGGCTGACCAGCGTACCTTCGCTAGCAGACCTAGCTGCCATGCGGCCGGAGCCGCGCCTCATTGAACGAGAGGCGCCTGAGGTCTTGGCTTGGTGGCACGGAGTAGAGCAGAGCCGGCGGTTGGCCATTGCTCAAGCCCAGGCGGCAATCGGCCGGATTGAAACGCTGGCGGCCACGGCTGGCCAGCTGGCTGATCGGATCGATATGCGATTTCTTTATGACGCCAAGCGCAAAACATTTCATATTGGCTACAACCTGGAAGAAGCCAAACTAGATAAATCTTTCTACGACCTGCTGGCTAGTGAGGCTCGCTTAGGATCGTTCACGGCTATTGCGGCCGGACAGGTGCCGGCCGAGCATTGGTGGGCGCTGGGCCGTAACTCGCGCCGGGCCGATGGTCAGCCTGTATTGCTATCGTGGAGCGGCACGATGTTTGAATATTTAATGCCCCGACTAATGATGCAGGCTTATCCGGGCACCCTGCTGCAGCAGGGCCTGCAGACCGCGGTGGCGGTGCAGCGGCGTTATGGCGAGCGACTGGATATTCCCTGGGGTATTTCGGAATCGGGTCACAGTGGACTCGACTACGACAACACCTACCAGTATCGTGCCTTTGGAGCACCGCCGTTGGGCATTCAACCTGGGCTGGCTGAGGGGGTGGTCGTGGCGCCGTATGCCTCGCTCTTGGCACTGGCGGTCGACCCGGTGGCTGCGGTGGCCAACTTGCGGCGGCTGGAGCGGCAAGGCTTGCGTGGCGACATGGGCTTCTTTGAGGCGGTGGATTATCGCCGCGCGGCCACGGCTTCTGGTGAGCGCGGCGTGGGCGTGTTTAACTACATGGCGCACCATCAAGCCATGGGTTTGCTGGCCGCGGCCAATGTTTTGGGCCAAGACCAGTTTACGCGCCGTTTCCATGCTGACGTACGGGTGCGGGCGGCTCGGACGCTTTTGCATGAGCGGCCCACCGCGCCAGGTAAGTCACGGCAGGATGTAAGCCTGCGGGGGCTGGCGCCACTTGGTACGCTGTCGTCTCGGCCGGTGGTTGAGTCGACAGCTCAGCTCACCGGGCCACTACCCCGAGCGCACGTACTCACCAACGGTACCTATACCACGATGATTACGACCACGGGCGGGGGATTTACCCGCTGGCGCAACATGGAGGTTAACCGCTGGACGGCTGATGCTCTCCATGACGAGCAAGGCACATACATGTATTTGCGTGAACCGGCCACCGACACGAGCTGGTCAGCAACGTTTGCTCCGACATTGCATGACGACGACAGCTACAGAGTAGGATTCAGGCCGGAAAAAGCGGTTTTTGAGCGAAAATATCAGAGCGTGCGTTCCAGCCAAGAAGTATACATCGTGCCGGACCATGATGTGGAGGTCCGGTGGCTGCGACTACGCAATGAAGCCACGACAGCGCGCGAACTGGAGGCGGTGAGCGTATTAGAGTTTGGCATGGCGCCACATGAAGCCCGGATCAATCACCCAGCGTTTAATAAGCTGTTTATTGGCACCGAGGCCTTGTCGGAGCAGGACGGCATCTTGGCTCACCGACGAGCGCGCGCGACCACTGATGAGCCGGTATGGGTGGCTCATCTGCTCGTGAACCTGACCCGGCCGGCCGCGCGCGCTACACTTCAGACCAACAAAGAAGATTTTCGGGGGCGTCTTAGTACATTGCGCCAGCCGGTGGGGTTGGCAGCTACTAGTGATCACATCCCACGTTACCCGCTTGACCCAATTGCGGCGGTGACGCAGCGGTTTGTGCTGGAGCCGGGCCGATCAGTGGAGCTGGCGGCATTAACGATTACGGCGGCTACACGCCAGGAGGTTATTCGACTAGCCAATCGCTACCGCCAGCGATCAGCCCTCAATCGAGCCCGCCAAGTGTCGTGGACGCTGCGGCAGGCCGAACTTCAGCGGCTTCAGATTACCGAGGCCGAGGCGCAAATTTTTCAGACATTGGCGTCGTACTTGTTGTATCCTAATCGTTATCTAAAGCAGGCGGCCAAGGGGTTGGTGGCAGGAGAGGCGGCCACAGTACGCTATGCTGATCTGCCGTATGGCCCAAGCGTTATTGTGGCGGTTGATGATCTGAGCGATCTTGGTCTAGCGCGCCAGATTGGACTCGCTCACAAGTACTTCATGGCGCGCGGCCTGCATTACCCGCTGGTATGGCTGGTTAAGCTCGAAGGTGAGGCTGGCCAGCGCCTAACCCGGCACCTAACCGAGCTAGCCGAAAGTCTTAACTGGCTAGGAGAGGCCGAAACCAAGGTGGATATTCGCATTTGGAATTTAGCGGAGCTGAGTGACGGAGTGCTGCAGGAGCTCATTAGCCGGGCTAGAATTGTGCTTGATGGATCTGATGGACCCCTTGGTGAGCAGCTTTTGAGTGTGGCGCCGCTTACGCGCGGCACTCAGCGTCCCCTGGTGGAGCCGGCCACGCCTCAGCCGCTGGCCCTGCCGGAGCATATTGAGTATCACAATGGCTTTGGGGGCTTCACGGACGGCGGGCATGCTTATACCATCATGACCTCAGCCGACACTACGCTTCCAGCGCCTTGGGCCAACGTGCTGGCTAACGCAACATTTGGCAGCCTAGTGACTGAGCGTGGCGGCGGTTTTAGCTGGGCGGGTAACAGTCAGCAGTTTCGGCTGACACCCTGGCAAAACGAGCCATTAACGGATTCGCCGGAAGAACTCATTTATGTGCACGACCTAGAGACGAACCGGGCTTGGGCTCCACAACCTGGCTACCACGGCAGCGGTCAAGCTCGGGTGACGCATGCGGCTGGTCGAACCGTTTTTGAGGGCGAGTATGATGGCCTGAGTTATCATTTGACCGTATTTGTGCCGGTTGGTTGGCGTGGCCCATCGAATGTGCGGGTGCAGCGCCTACGCTTAACGAATACATCGAACCGGGCTCGCCGGTTGCGCCTCACAAGCTATGCCGACTGGGTGCTGGGCGCTGATCGCGAGCATACGCAAGAAAAAATCATTACCGGGTGGGACGATGTGGATCAGGTAATTCTGGCGCAAAATCCAGCTCATGAAGATTATGGCTTCATGGTAGCATTTATGGCTCAAAACCGGGCCGTGGCCGACTTCACGACCGATCGAACCGAGTTCTTGGGACCAGTGCGCGGTGATGAACTACCTCATGGACTCACGGCGGCTGAACTAACCGGACGAATTGGGACCGGCCTTGACCCGGTGGGGGTGCTGCGAAGTGAGGTGAACCTGGCGGCCGGAGCAGAAACTGAGCTTGATTATTACTTGGGTGCCGCCGCTAGCGCCGAGCAAGCGATTGCGGCAGTGCGCAAACTGCGCGAGGCCGGCAAGGTGACCACTGCGCTGGAAATGACCTCTAACTGGTGGGACGACACCCTCTCAGCTATCACCGTTAAGACGCCGGCGCGAGAGGTGGACATCATGCTCAACCAATGGCTGGTGTATCAGGTGATTAACGGCCGGATGTGGGGCCGCACGGGCTACTATCAGTCGAGCGGGGCCTTTGGTTTCCGTGATCAGCTCCAGGATGCCATGTCGCTAGTATATGCGCGGCCCGAGATGACACGAGAACAGATTCTCGCGGCGGCCGCGCATCAGTTTGCCGAAGGCGATGTGCAGCACTGGTGGATGCCCAATACGACCAGAGGGTTGCGCACGCGCATGACCGACGACCGACTTTGGCTGCCGCTGGTAGTGGCAAAGTATGTGTCGGTGACCGGCGATTATGATCTTTTGCAGGAGCAAGTACCGTACCTGGAGGCTCCACCGTTGGCGCCTGGACAGATGGAGTCATACAATGAGGCCCCCGTTAGTGCACAGCAGGGGAGTATTCTGGATCATTGTATTCGGGCGATTAACATCTCACTCACCCATGGCAGCCATCGATTGCCGCTCATGGGCGCAGGAGACTGGAACGATGGCCTAAACCGGGTCGGTATTGAGGGGCGGGGTGAGAGTGTTTGGCTTGGCTGGTTTACCATAACCGTGCTGCATCAGTCGGCCGACCTGCTCGACCATCTGGGCCGGAGCCCCAAGCAAGCCGAGCGCTGGCGTGAAGCTGCCAAGGAATATACCGAGGCTATTGAGACCTCGGCCTGGGATGGCGACTGGTATCTGCGCGCCTACTATGATGACGGCGCGCCGCTGGGGAGTGCCGGCGACGCCGAGGCGCGCATCGATTCACTATCTCAGAGCTGGGCCGTGATTGCCGGGACGGGTAACGCCCAGCGGCGCACTCGCGCCATCGACGCCGCGGTTCACCAGCTGGTAGATCACGAGGCTGGCATTATCAACCTGCTGACGCCCGCTTTCGACACCTCTAGCCACGACCCGGGCTACATCAAGGGCTATTTGCCAGGCACGCGTGAAAACGGCGGTCAGTATACCCATGCCGGCTTATGGCTCACCATGGCGCTGGCGCGGTTGGGTCGGGGCGAGGAAGCTACCGAACTCTTGCGGCTCATTAACCCCATCAACCATGGCGCTAGCCCGGAGCTGGTGGCGCGCTACCAGCTAGAGCCATATGTCATGGCTGGTGATGTCTACAGTCTGGCCGGCCAGTCAGGCAGGGGCGGCTGGAGCTGGTATACCGGTTCGGCCGGCTGGATGTACCAGGTTTGGATTGAAGAAGTGTTGGGCCTTCGTGTTCGGAACGGTAATCAGCTTGAAATGTCTCCCTGCATCGATCGGAGCTGGCCCGGCTTTACGCTGACATACCGCTACAAATCTACCACCTACACGATTGAGGTCACGAATCCGCACAACATTTGCCGCGGTGTGGCCGAGCAAGTCCTCGATGGCGACTATCAGCCGCGCGGCCCCATCACATTAGTAGATGACGGTGACGCCCATCGCCTGGAGGTGCGGCTCGGCTATTAGGTCTCGCCATGCGCTATAATATGTCTATGATAGATCTGTCAGATTTTCGCGATACATTGGTTCGTCTTAAGCTCACAGGTGAGCTCAATCGCAACACGCCCGAAGCCAACCGGCAGGCCATTCGAGAGATGTTGGCACAGAACGACTACTGGGAGCTAGAGGCTGAGCGTATTGCTGGTTTACAGCTAGGTTACGATGAAGTTGTAGAACTGATGGCGGCCAATCTGGGCATGACTCCGGCACGATTTGAGTCCGAGGAAGCTCCATTTATTGATCCTGAGCACACTGTGAGTCGGTTTATTACGGGCTATCATCGGCTGGAACGGGTGGCCAAAGTGGGCGGCAGTTTACTGTTTTCCACGGCCCATCCGGGCTCGCTTTTAAGCTTTTACCAAGCCTTAAGTCTGCATTTTTCTCAGCTAGGTGGACGAGTGATTCGTCTTCCTGAGCCCGTTCGCGCTCCCGAAAACCGTTGGCTAGATGATGTAAACGGTGTTATCGTATTGTCCGATGAAGGGAATCTGATGCACACGCATGCTAGTAGTGGTATGCGTGAGTTTATTGCCCAGGTTAAGCCCGACATTGTCATGAGCGATCATGCCTTTGCCGTTGCCGCTATGAACCTGAACCTTCCCACGGTGGCCATCTTTGACGTTGATGATCCCGCGGTGCCCATAATGGCGCAGCTCGATCCTGACCGTATGACCGCCATTCCCATGAACGATAATCAAACCAATGCTCGCAGCATACACGCAGCAGAGAGCCTAATTAGGACTATGGCCCATGACCGACCAACTAAACATCTTCACGCCCGAGCAGCTGGTCCAGCTTGAGTTAGATCTCATCAGTATCCTGCGTGGTCAGGGCATGCCGGTGGAGGAAATCAAACTCATTGGCCTTAAGGGTGCCGGGGATTTTTCCACCGTATTTACCATCATGATCGATGGTATTCACCACGTACTCAAGGTGTATCGCCGAGAAGAGTCGTTTGCACGTGAGGTCCGGCATTTGCGCCGGCAGATTCCGCGGGATCGGTTGTTGTTTATTTGGCCGGCGCGGGCCAATCGGTTCAACTACTCCATTGTGGTTATTGAGGTGCCGGAGGGGCAGCAGCTGCATGAGCGTATGCTAACACCCATTGTGGCGGAGCGATTTGGTGACTGCCTTATTAACTTGCATTCCTTGCAGTATAAAAAACGGGTGACACTACCAGAAGTTACCCGCCTATTTGATGAAGCTCGCCGCAATGCGGTAGTCCACGGGGATTTATTTCCCGAGCTTGGTTCGGCGCGCATCGAAGAGGTGATTACCGCCGCCCAAGCCTATGCCAAGCGGCATGCCAACATGCTTCGGGTGAGCAAAACTCGCACGCACAACGATCTGTGGTGGGCTAATGTGATCGTGGCCGAAGAAGATGTCTATTTGATCGACTGGGAAAATCTTGGTCGTGACGACTACGCCAAAGACTTGGCTTTTTTCCGCTTGTTTACCAACTACGAACGGACGGCTCCGCCGGTAAGCATGTGGGAGGGTGAGCCGGATAGTGTGTTGATTGATACGTTTATGGCCGATATTTTGCGGCGCTATCCAGAAGAGTTCAGTGATGAAACATTTTGGCAGCGCTATGGGCTGTATGCCGTGCAGCAAGGGAGCCTAATGTTTTCGCGCGCCTACTATGGCGATCGGCGCGGCGCTAGGCAGGCTGCAAACATTATGAAGACTGGCATCCGGCTATTCGAGGATTATTGTCTCGGTACTGAATAGCAATTGACTTTTAAGCATAAGTTATATATAATATAGCGCGGCATGGACACCTGTCCAAGCAGTAAACTTTCCAGCTCCCAGGAGGAGACATGGGTAACACCGCGGTTTTCGCGCACCACAAGACCGGTGCCGGACGTACCTACGGGTACTTCTGGATCGTGTTCCCCGAGCAGACGCCGGAACGCCTGTACGTGCGCGAGGACGACCCCACCAATGACCACGACGGGCAGGTGCGGGCAGCGCCGACGGCAACAACTACGGCCAGCCCGGGCTGACGCCCTATGGTCGGCAGCTGTTCCAGCTTCTGTCGGCGCGCACCTCGCTGGAAGACCCGACCCCGCGCAACTACGAGATCTGGTCCGACAACCCGCACACCCGCATCCGGGTGCAGATCGCGGCCGACTGGCAGCGAGTGACCCCGGAGCAGTGCGAAGCGGCCATCACCTACGCCACCGACGCGCTCGGCGCGGTCTTCGGGCCGGCACTCAGCATCGAGAGCGGGCGCTACGCCGACATCTCCTGACCCTACGGAGTCCCACGGGCCCGGCAGTTCGAGACACTCGTCTCGTCTTGCCGGGCCTTCTTCGTATTGGGGTGCTGTTCATCGTTGATTTTTGAGTGTAAATAATATATAACATATCGCGACGCGGCAAACCTGCTTGCGTTGCAAAACTTTCTCGTCTCGGCAAGGAGACAAAAGATGTCACAGCTTTTGGTCCGACACGCTGATCACAAGGACGGCCGCGGCCAGATCATGCCCAACTACGGGTGGATCATGATCGAGCTGCCGTCCCGCGACTTCTACCTCCCTGAGGAGGACACGTACAATCGGCACGCGCGCGAGGTCCGAGTGTCCGTGGACGACTCCTGGGGGCTGATGGGTCTCACCGAGCTCGGCCACCGAATCTTCAACGTCGGAGTACTCCGCAGCATCGACCTGTTCGAGGTCTGGACTGGCGGTCACTTTGCCGACCACACCAGCTGCTTCCGTCTTCGCTGGCAGGCCCGACGTCCCGAGGACGTCAGCAAGCCGAAGATCCGGGCGATCTGGAACAGCACCCTGAGGGTGGCCCTCGCCGGTTATGGCCAAGTGGATGTCGGCGACCTCATGGAGCCCATCTCCTAATTCCTTCACCGAGCCCCACGGGCCCGGCAGTTCGAGACACTCGTCTCGTGCTGCCGGGCCTTCTTCACGTGGGCAGAGAACAAAGAAAGCCCGAAGGAGTGGGCAGATAGTCACTCCTTCGGGCTCTACCAGCCGCCGCGTTGCTAGTTGCTGCTAGTGCCGGTGGTGATTACAAACGGGCATGTGTTTTTGTAGCAGCCACCCCAGGGCTTCCATGTCATTGAGGCCAGCGGCGACAGCAAACTCATGCGTCCAAGTCTGGTCGTGGGCCGCGCTGAAAGTCGACAGATGATCGCCGTTGTTGGCTTCGCAAAGCCGGTCCCAGGCCTCGACCGCAACGTCCCGCTTAGCGCTGAGGTGCTCGGCTGCTTGTTGGACATATTGTGCAGCCTGGCCATAAGTGACTTTAGCAAGTGTGGCATATGCCTGCACTCGTGCTTCATGCCGAGCCATTGCTACCATTGCTACCATCTGCTCATCGGATGACCCTACAATTTCCATCACCCGGTAGTCGATGCTGGCTACCGGACTGCCCTCGACGGCCAAGCGAAGAACTTCGGACAGTGGGGTGATCTCGGAAGGCGCGCTCATAAAGGTTTAGCCCTTCTTAAAAGTCTCAAGTGAGCATGTAAGAAATACCATTTTCTGGTATGTAAGTAAATAATTCGGACCCTTCTTCCGCTTAAGCTTTAAAGTCGTTTCTAAACCGCTTATAATTTGTAGTTGTCAGTTCACATCTGGAAGAAGGCGAGACGAGATATGTCCAACACTGTCAAAATCACCGACGCCACCTTCGCTGAGGAGGTGCTCGCAAGCGACAAACCGGTCCTGGTCGACTTCTGGGCTACTTGGTGCGGGCCGTGCAAGATGGTCGCACCGGTGCTCGAGGAGATCGCGGCCGAGAGCGGCGACAAGCTGAAGATCGCCAAGCTCGACATCGACGAGAACCCCGACACACCGCGCAGCTATCAGGTGATGTCCATTCCGACGCTGATCCTGTTCCAGGGTGGCAAGCCGGTCAAGCAGATCGTCGGCGCCAAGCCCAAGGCGGCCCTCTTGGCCGATCTGGCGGACGTGCTGTAGGCGCCTCATGCCTCGGCAGCGCTACAAAAGGCCGGAAGTTTTAACTTCCGGCCTTTGAGCTGTTCGCCTTTCGTTCGCATTCTATCTGCTACAATAGAGCCATGATTGCTACGCTGCATGGCAAAATCACCGAAAAATTCCCTGACAGCTTGGTGCTTGACGTCGGCGGCGTTGGCTATGAACTGTTTGTAACAGTAGATGAATGGGGGAGCGCTAAGTTGGGTGAATCTGCCTCGTTTTACGTCTACGAGCAAATCCGCGAAGATGCCCATAACCTGTATGGCTTTAGTGCATTGGCATCCAAACAGCTGTTTGCTCAATTGATTGGGGTAAATGGGGTGGGGCCCAAGCTGGCCATGCAGATCTTAAGCTCAGCCGGCGAGGTGCGGCTGCGTCAGGCCATCGCCAGCGGTGATCCAGCGCTGCTTAAAGGTGTTAGCGGGGTAGGGCCCAAGACGGCGCAGCGCGTTATGCTCGATCTCCGGGGTAAGGTCGAAGAAGGAGCCATGGGCCTGGCGCCGGTCACGGATAGTACATACCAGGCGCTGGTGGCGCTAGGGTACACGCCCGCTCAAGCTACGGAAGCAGTCAATGCACTGCCGGCCGAGGTAACTGATGAGCAGGAGCGCATTAAGCTTGCGCTCAAGGGCGCGACTAAGAAATAAATGCTACCATTGCTCTCAGCGTCCAACGGCGCTAAGCCTCATGCCCTTCGATTGTTGGTAGGAGTAATCTGTGAGCTCGCAGCCCGGTGGCCCACTGCCCGGCGATCAAGAACCGCCCAGAAAGCCTCGGAAGACCGCTAATAACAAACGTCACACATTCACGCCGTTCGCACTTTTTGGCTTGGTGGCCGATGCGGCAGCGGTGCTTGGCGTCATCATTGGCCGATTTAATCTGGTCGTGAGCATTGGTGCCTTACTGGGTGTCGTGATTGGTACGAGTGTCCTTATTAGGCGCCGCAAAGCTCGTCTAGACCGCACGAGCTGGCTGGCCATCATAGGACTGGTAGTGGGGGCCGTGGTGCTCACCACCATGGTGCCACAGCTGCGGGCCGAAGTTGGGGGCCAACCCACAGCGGCATCTGGCACCTCGACACCTGGCACCTCGGCGCCGGCTCCGACTAGCGCTAGCGCTTCTACGAGCGTTTCGTCTTCCGCTGCCTCCACGAGCGAAACTCTTGAACCCTCGACTGGACAGTCTACCGCGCCCAAGTTACTTTACGCGGATTCGCCGACACTCAAGCTGTCGCAGGGGGTTGATTTTGAGAAAAACGGTGCCATTTCGTCAGGTATTTCTGGACCAAGCGGTGGTATCGATCTCTTTCTCACTAACCCCTACGGTGTACTAACACTGTACCCAAATGCCCTGAACAACAAGCTCGTCGCCAATACCTCTTCACAGGTCGAAACGGCCGAACATTGCGCTATTGTGCTCAAACAGGGACAGCCGGTTTCGTATACATACGTTATTGAGTCGCTCAGCTACTGTTTCTTGACGTCTGACGGGCATGTTGGCTTGCTTACTGTGTCTCGGGCGTTGCCAGATGCGGCACTAGTGAGGGTGCTCGTGTGGGATGCTAAGCTCAATTAGGCATCTGCACGGCTAGTGGCTCGGTGGGACAATTAGGTCTCACCGAGCCATTCCATACCTAAATATCCTCAAAGCCGCTTCGCCATCTGCTACACTCAAACCAGCGTTGAAGGAATGTATATGATTGATCACGACGGCCCTAGCGCCGAGCAATTACCGGACAGCCAAGAAATTACCCCCGAGGAGGCACTCGCTTACGAAACTGCTGCTTACGAGGCACTACGAGATCCACACGATATGGGGCTTAAATATCTTCGCCAGCCTAACCATATTCTGGAATCAGTTTATGCATATGGTGACGGCGGAGAGGTTATGGTGCAGGCGCCCGAGCGAGGCTATGATTTTGTTCAGAATCCCATAGAGCCCGCCGACGCTGCCGATTTTTGCGTCCGCACCAGTGTCATCACCCCCATGTTTGAGGATGGCAATGGGGTGGTGACCGAGCGGCTAAGGGTTTATACGCACGACCTCGCCGACGAGCAAGCGTCGTTTTGTCAGGAAGAGTTGTTGATGCATGATGCACAAGGTAACGATATAACTCCTAATCAGCATTTGAATGAGCTCGACAAGAAGCCATTTACCAAAGCCGACCTCAAGAAGGTTACGGCCATTTTGAAAGGATTGACGCCGGAAGACTTGGTGTAGGCGCGCAGGAGCGCTTTCCTGATACAATGGGGTTAATGGCTATAGAACGAATCGTTAACCCGGAAGTGGTCGAAGAGACCGAGAGCGTCGAAGAACAGGCGCTGGAGACGCTGCGGCCCAAGAGCTTTGCGAGCTATGTGGGGCAAGAACTGCTTAAGCAGAACTTGAGCCTGGCGATCGATGCCGCCAAGGTACGCGAGGAGCCGGTTGATCATATCTTGCTGTATGGGCCGCCTGGATTGGGCAAGACAACCATGGCAGGCGTGATTGCGGCCGAGCTGGGAGCGGGACTGCGTGTCACGAGCGGCCCGGCAATCGAGCGAGCCGGGGATTTGGCGTCGCTATTAACCAACCTGGGTGATGGCGATGTGCTGTTTATCGACGAAATCCACCGCTTGCCCAAAACGGTGGAAGAAGTGCTGTATCCGGCCATGGAAGATTTTGGTTTGGACGTGATGCTGGGTAAGGGGCCGAGCGCCAAAAGCATCAGGCTGGATTTGCCGAAGTTTACGATTATTGGCGCTACCACGCGAGCGGGCAGCTTGAGCGCGCCGCTGCGGGATCGGTTTGGGCATGTGCACCGGCTGGAATTTTATGCGACCAACGAAATGATTCAGATTATTGAGCGCGCGGCGGGCATCTTGGGCGTGACACTTGATAGTGAGGCGGCGGCTGAGATCGCTTCGCGGGCGCGCTTGACGCCCCGCATTGCGAACCGCCTGCTTAAGCGGGTGCGCGATTATGCGCAGGTGAACCAGGTGGCGATCACGCGCAAGGCGGCGCGTGAGGCTTTGCATCTGCTAGAGATCGATGATCTTGGCCTGGATACATCCGATCGGCGCCTGTTGAGCGCAATTATTGAGCATTATGCTGGTGGACCGGTCGGTGTGGAGACACTGGCGGCAATTTGCGCCGAAGAGCGCGCCACCATCGAGGATGTGTACGAGCCGTACCTGATGCAAATTGGCTTACTGGAGCGTACCCCGCGGGGCCGCAAGGTGACGGCCAAGGCTTATCGACACTTGGGAATTGAGCCACCGGCTATCTGAGATGGGCCCGAAAAGTTGAATAATAAGCAATTATATTATATAATGTAGCGGTCTGCCAAAACTACCCCACGGTGGGTAGTCCGTTCTTTGTATAGAAAAGAGTCCACGATGACCGACGCTCGAACGCGCCTCTACTCCGATGTGCCCAACGGCCATCTGGTGGAGTACGAGGGTAAGCAGTTTGCCATGCTCTACGACTGGAGGTTCCCGGTGGAGGGCGGTGACTGGCGGCCGTTTGGTGGCAAGGCCATGGTCGACGACCTGGGTCCGGCCGAGCAGCCGGTGAACCGGTGGAGACGCTGGCGCCAGGCCTATCGCCGACGCCTCCTGCAAGTACTCATCACCAAGCACGAGTATCACCTGCTGGGGTGGTGGACCGAGGCCGATCTGCGGCACGAAACCAAGCGCTACGTGTCCTGGTTCCGGGAGCGCCGCTTCCGGAACGAGCTGGCCGCGCTGGTGAAAGAGAAGCTGGTGATCCACGCTTCGCCTTTCGAGCTCTCCGGTCAGGCTCCCACCTACGAGGTCTCAAGCCTCGGTGTGGTGGCGGCGGCCCGAATGGGCCTGTGCAAGTACCCGTACATCTGAAAATGCGCCCCGCCGACCACTGGTCGGCGGGGCGCCTCGCTTTTTCTGGGTTTACTAGTTGCCGAACGGGTCCGTTTTGCCAAGATCGGCCGGGGCCACATCGCCGGGCACCACGCGCAAATCCTTAAGTACTTTAATGGTGGCCTTATCAAACACAATTTTAGGCTGCGTGGGTGTAGTGCTCGTTGTGGCCTCGGCCGGCTTCACATTGAAAGCCTGGTTAATGACCCAGCCGGTATAGCCGAATAGCACTACGAGGGCGAGCCCCACGAGTGACGGGCCAAATTGACGCCCGAGCTTAATGAGGGCAGTAGGGTTAAGTTTAAGGCTAAGATTCATGTTCATAGATTATGGCTTCACGTAGGCATTTACTGTCATGGCGTAGACAATGGGCTTGGTTTTGTCGGCTCGACTTACCGACAGAGTGGTGACATTGGTAAAACGGTTAAGGGTTTCAACCTTAGTTAAAAAGGTCTGCAGTTGGGCAAAAGAGCCCTGAACCTGGAAGTTGATTGGCAGCGCCAGTACTCCACCCACGGCAACGGTCTGGGAAGTGTTGGTGGGGAGGCCAATGGGGCTGGCAAAACTAATGCTTGCGATGGTGAGGCCGGATTCACTTGCGATACGCTGCAGCTGAGCCAAAATCTCGGTCTGGTTTTTGCTCCGTGGCAGCGCGTCATCGATAAGCGGCAATATCGGCACAATGTCGTGAGCGTACTGGGTTTTGATGCGGCTAACATACTGGCTCTGCTCGTCCGCCGCGGCTTGCTCGGCTAGCTGAGTGGCTAGCTTGTCGCTGGTAGCCTTAACGTTGGTGAGGGCAAAATAATACCCGACACCGCCAATGGCGAGCAGCCCGGCAATGATACCGATCAAAACATAGAAAAACTGTTTGGGTTTCATTTGGCCTGGCCTTTCTTGAAGGCAATGACAACGCTAGAAGTAAAGCCGGTGTTGGTGCTGGTGATGTTTTCCAGATCCACGCCGCTGATGCGAGGCGAGCCGGCGACGGCATTACGGAAAGCCAGCATAGCCTCGTAGCTGTTACCGGTGACGGTAATACGGACGGGCTTGGTGTCGTCGCCAGTGAGCGTGATGCTGTCGATTGAGACGCCCTTGGGGAGTACCTTGGCGAGGTCGCTTAGCAGGAGCGAGAAGCGGGTTTGCGAGGCCTGAATGGCCTTAACGGCAGTGAGGCGGTCGGCAGCCTCCTTGGCGAGCTTCATATCCGGCGCAGACTTGGCAATATCTTGCTGCTGGGCGGCTACGGTTTTAGCCAGATTGTCGGCCTGCTGGTTGAGGAGAAAAATACTAGCGCCAAAAATAGCACTCAGGGCCACCAGCACGGTTACAAGGGTGCGCAAGTATCGCAGGGCGGCCTGGTTGAGCTTGGCGTAGCGGATTTGCTCTTTTTGAACCGGTGGCAGCAGGTTGATCATAGCTCACCCTCAAGTCGGGCCAAGCCAATGGCGGTGGTATACATGGGCGCCTCTAGCTTGGAAACGGCTTGGATGTGCTTGAGCTCAAGGCCGGCCCAAGGATCAGCAATAGAAGTTGGCGCGCCGAGGTGCTCGCTCAAAAAATCTACGAGACCCGGCATGCTGGCGCTACCGCCGGCCAAGATAATCTGCTCCACGGCGCGATTGTCCTTGCTGCGGTCGGTGTAATACTTGATGACGCGCTTCATCTCGCTGCAGATCGTTTCTAGCGTAGTCATGAGCGACTCTTTGATCTTGGGCTGGAGGCCCGAGGCCGCAATGCCATATTTAAACTTAATCTCGTTGGCCTGATCATGAGTGATGCCCAGATCTTTCATGAGCTGGGTCGTGATGCTGTCGCCGCCCAAGGCGATGGTGTCGGTTAGACGAACAACCTTGTCCTTAATGGCGAGGTCAATTGACTCAGAGCCCATGTCGGCAATGAGCGTCACTTTGTCCGATTTGCCGCTCGGGAGTAAAGCGCGGGTGACGGCCGTGAGGCTGGACTCAATAAATGCTACCTCAAGACTCATGAGCTCAAACAATTTGATGTATGAATCTACGATGGCTCGGGGCGCGGCGATCATTAGCACTTGAATATGCTCATCCTGACGCTCAATCACTTCGTAATCGATGTAGAGGTCGGGCAGCGGTACGGGTACGTATTGTTCAGCTTCAAGCCGAACGGCGGCGTCCAGATCGGCCGGATCCATGGGTGGTAGCTCAAGCTCGCGGGTAAAGGTTTTGGCGACCGGTAGACCCGTAATGACGCGGCGTGCGGTGATATGCCCATAGCTCATTTGCTTGAGGAGGGGGCGAAGTGCCTCGGCAATCTCCTGGGGATCTACAATAATGCCTTCCACAATGGTGCCAGCCGGGAAGGTGGCGTACCCGTAGCCGAGTACCTCCATAGCCTTTCCAGTTGGCCGTAACTGGATCATCTTGGCCGTACGAGTGCCAAGATCGAAGCCAAACAACGGTTCATCTTTATAAACGAGGGGAGCGCGCATCCCTTACCTAACCGTAAGCATTATCACTAATTGTAGCATGGTCAGCCCAGAGGTTAAAATGTGGAACGGCTCAGACGCGTGAATCACGCGAACAGTACAATGTATGTCTTTCCACCGGTATAATGAGATTCATAAGCCGTTAAGCGATAGGAGGCATCATGCCACAAGTTCACTACAAGACTCGAGACGAAGCCTTTGAGCAGCTAAACCGGATTGTTGGTCGGTGGATCGATGAGAATGGCGGAGAGGACACCTATGAGTGGATGGGCGGTCATAACTTTATGATTCATCGCGTTGGCTCGGGGGCTAGTCAAGGCCTTGAGATAATCGGCTACGATGAAGCCACCGGCCAGCTCAAATCGCACTTTTATGCTAGCGACCGCGACATGTTAGATAACGGCGGTCGGCCAATTACCTATATCTATAATTTTCAAAACGAAGATTACGAAGTGGCTCTAGATGGCATGCCAGACCGTCATGGCAGCTTCGTGGGCAAGCTAACCGATAACGACACCGTAATTACGGGAGAGTGGGACTGGATCCAGAACGGTGAGCATATGGGCTACAAGGCAATAACCCGTAAGCAGTAAAGGACGACCCGGTATGGCACAAGAATATATTGAGATTCGCGGCGCCCGCGAAAACAACCTCAAAGACGTGAGTCTAAAAATCCCGAAGCGCCAGATTACTATTTTTACGGGCGTGTCAGGCTCAGGTAAAAGCTCGCTAGTGTTTGACACCATTGCGGCCGAATCCCAGCGTTTGCTCAATGAAAACTTTAGCATGTTTGTGCGTAACTTCCTGCCTCGCATCAGCCAGCCTGAGGCCGACGCCATTAAAAACTTGAGTATGGCCGTCATTGTCGACCAAAAGCCGTTAGGCGGTGGCTCACACTCTACCGTCGGCACTGTTACCGATATCGCTACCGCGCTGCGACTGCTGTTTTCGCGCTTTGGCCAGCCGCACGTTGGTTACGCCAATATGTTCTCGTTTAACGACCCATCCGGCATGTGCCCAAACTGTAACGGCGTTGGCCAAAAGCTTGGTCTTGATATGGAAATGGCCTTCGACATGAGCAAATCGATTAATGAAGGCGCCTTACGGTTGCCTGATTACGCCGGCACGAATAGTTGGTACCTCAAAATCGTGCTGCAATCGGGTTTGTTTGATAACGACAAAAAACTCAAGGAGTTTAGCGCCAAAGAGCTTGACGACTTGTACCACGCCAAACCGGTCAAGGTTGATCTTGGCGCCGGCATGAAGCTCAACTATGAGGGTGTGGTCGATAAATTCGTTCGCAAATACATCATCGAGCATGATTATCGCACCATGTCCGAGCGCACCCAAAAAGCTGTGGGGCCATTCGTAACCATGGGTCCGTGCGAGCTGTGTCATGGCGCCCGCATCAGTCAGAAGGCACTGGCCAGTAAAATTGGCGGCTACAATATTGCTGATCTTACCGCCATGCAAGTCGATAAGCTGCTTGAGGTGGTGAAAAAGCTCGAAACCAGCGATAACCGTGCGCTCATTAAGACGGTGCACGAGCGCCTCTCGAATTTGATCGAGATTGGTCTTAGCTATCTCACCCTTGATCGTCCTACCGATACGTTGTCGGGCGGCGAATCCCAGCGCGTGAAACTCGTAAAGCACCTCAATGGCAGCTTAGTTGATGTCATGTACATCTTTGACGAGCCCAGCATTGGCCTGCATCCGCGCGATGTCCACCGCCTCAACGAGCTTCTAGCTAAGCTCCGCAACCAAGGCAACACTGTCATTGTTGTGGAGCACGATCCGGATGTCATCAAGGCCGCCGACCACATCGTGGATATTGGCCCACGCGCCGGCACGAATGGTGGCCAGGTGGTGTTTGAGGGCAGCTATTCTGAGCTCCTAAAGTCGGGCACTCTTACCGGTGAGCATCTCAAGGATAAAGCTGAGATCAAGTCTGAATTCCGCCGGCCCACCGGCCAGCTTGCTCTCACGGATGCGCACGCCAACAACCTACAGCACATTGATGTCAGTATCCCAACCGGCGTTTTCACGGTGGTTACTGGCGTATCCGGCTCGGGCAAAAGCTCGCTCATCCACCAGGTTTTTCTCAAGCACCAGCCTGATGCTATCGTGGTCGACCAGTCGGCCGTGGGGGTTTCCAACCGCTCCAACCCTGCCACCTATATCGGCATTTTTGACGCCGTTCGCAAAGCCTTCGCCAAGGCCAATAAGGTCGACGCCGGCCTGTTTAGTTTTAATTCCAAGGGGGCCTGTGACAATTGCAAAGGCGCTGGTTTTCTCACTCAAAACCTGGGCTTTCTTGACGACGCCAAAACCCCGTGCGACGTCTGTGGCGGCAAGCGATTCAAAGACGAAGTGCTTGCTTACCAATACCAAGGTAAGTCCATCACCGAAGTGCTCGATCTGACCATGGCCGAGGCCCACGACTTCTTTGATCTGCCCGAAATTGCGTCCACTCTGGCCGCGCTCAACGAAGTGGGCCTGGAGTACCTCACTCTTGGCCAGCCACTGAGTACATTGTCGGGTGGCGAGTGTCAGCGCATCAAGCTGGCCGGTGAGCTCCACAAAAAAGGCAGCATTTATGTCCTTGATGAGCCTACTACTGGGCTGCATATGTCCGATATCCAGCGCCTGAACAGCCTCATCGATCGGTTAGTAGACGAGGGCAACACCGTTATCACTATTGAGCACAATACCGGCGTGATTGCGCGCGCCGACTGGATTATCGATCTGGGCCCTGAGGGCGGCGACAAGGGCGGCCAAATTATGTTTACCGGCACCCCGGCCGAGCTACTAAAGGACAAGTGGGCTCTCATTGCCCAATATTTGTAGTGTAATGAGCATGACAATAATTACGAAATATAAGTCCGCCAGCCCACAGGGCAAAGCCTTCGTTTGGCTGTCCATCATTGTCGGTGGTGTTTTTATCGCCGTCTACGCTAGCCAGCTCACCATGATTCTGTCGCTGGACCCTCACTCCGGCACCTGTCTGCATGACAGCATGATGCAGCCCATCTGTCGGCATCCCTGGAGCAGTTCAATAGAGTGGAGCCTCATGATAATGATCGTATTTGGCTGGCCGCTCCTAATTACATGGCTCGTAGTGGGCTTAATGGCCGCCAGACGACTAAGGGCGCCCAAAAACCAACACCACCCAGACTAGGCCTGGGTCTAGTCTATGGTTTATGGGTTATACAGCTGCTCGCGCCAGTTCAAGATACTGTAGTTACCAGTGGTAGGGTATTGGGGCGGGGGAGCATAGATAAGGTTGGTGTCGAAATCCGTTTCAGTGGTAGCATAGCCGGCCGTTACTGCGTTTGAGCCATTAACCCAGGTAAATGTCCAGTAGTCGTACGAAGCGATGGCGCCAAATGTAGTTATTTTGGTTTTCACTGGGGCGTTACTATCTACCCACACGTGGCCTTTTTGGGCTAGGAAGGCGCCATCAATTTCGATAGTGCTGGGCGCGTAATCTGCGATATGAATGTCCTTTTGAGCGATGAAACCAAGCGCGCTAGAGCCATCTTTTTGTTTATAGGTAATATTGCCGACGATATTAATACTGGCGTTGGTTGCGGCGTTGTCAGGCAGGCGGGATGCCACGACGGTCATGCGGCCTGGCCAGTTGGTGCCCTCCACCCAGACGCTGTCGGAGACGAAGAAAATCCCGTTGCCGGGGGCCGGCTTGTTGTAGAGATAGGTTTTGTTAAGCCCGGAGCCGTTTTCGCTATTAACTTTGTATACATCAATAGTGCCGTCACTGCGCAAATTAAGGTAATAACCCTGCCCGTTGGACTTGGCAAGATACTGGCCGCCGGATTGAGCGGCAGTTGATAATGACTGTAAATCGGTAGTTACTTTGGCGAAGTCGATGCTTGGTACGGGATACTGCCACTGGCTTTGAGGGCCTCCTGTACCCCAGACGCCATTGTGGGTGGTGCCGTCACCGCCAAATTGAGGCGTAGGTTTGTAGGTGGAGCTAGCTGAATAGACTGGGCCATTATTGGTGCCATCAAAGTGGACGCCTACATTAGAATGAACCGGCCCAGTTGTGCTTTCATTACTGCCGAACCAGACTTCTGTGGCCGTAAGAAGCACGTAGCTGGCAAATGAGGGCTGGCCGATTTGTGCCAGAACGGTGCGTGCACCTGCCATGTGGGGCACACGGCCCACCGAGCGAATAGTGGTAATAGTCGAGCCATTGGTGGGTGGAGTAATAGTGAGCTCGTAGGTGCCCACCAGGTTGCCGTCATTATCGTAGTAATTATGAGTATATGGGCCGTATGGGGCAGTAGCGGGGGTCGTGCCGCCGTCTTTGTAGTCGGCCGGATTATGAGCCAAATGCCAGAGGTAATAGTTGACGCCGGCTTCGGCTACATCTAAAGCGGCAGCTTGGCGTTGCTCAAATTGGGTGAATCGCGCGTTGTTAATCAGTACCTGGGCGCCGATACTTCCCAGCATCGACAGAACCAGACCAACTACCAGGGCTGTAAGCATGATGTAGCCGGATTGTTCTCGTGGATGTCTCATAGGTTAGTCTTTAAGTTACGAAGTGTTACCCGGGTGCTTAAGGAAATCGGTACTGGTACTTGCTTGGCCTTAGGATTGGCTGAAACGAAAATGCCAACATTTTTAACCTGACCAGTAAGAAATGCTCCTGAGAGCTGATTGCCTGCATCGTCGTAATAGGTGAAGAGTGGTTTGCCGCCCATGGCAAGGTCGATGCGAGTGGTAGTTATGACCTCGCTGGCCGGGTCATAGATGTAGTTTGGAGCTGTACCGGACGGGGGCGTGACGCCAATGTTGAGATTGGTGCCCTGGATAAAGTAGCGAATCTTTTTGATGGTGGTGTCTTGGGGCGAGAAGTAGCCGTAAACCGTGAGAGTGTTCGGCTGGGCGGTGTCGACAATATTGGCGCCGCGAATAACCTTGGCAATGCGGTTAGACAAAGTATTGAGCTCAATCGAAGTATTTGACTGCGCTTCAAGGTATGTGTACGAAGACAGGCCCTTAATGGCGAAAGTGGACAGGGGCACCGCAATGGCGCCCGTGATGACGATGACAACGATAAGCTCAAGAAGACTGTAGCCATGCTCATTACGGAGTGACACTGAAGCCTCCCGTCTGCGTAGCGCTGTCGCCATTCTTGGTTACGACTACATCCCAAGCCCCGGTCGATGCACCTGTGAGATTGAGAGTGCCGGTAATTTTGGTGGTGGTAGTGGTGAGTCCTGTGGCCTGGATATCGCTTTGGCCGGATTGTTTCAGTGAGACACTGGCGCCGCTGAGGTTGGTGCCAGTAAGGGTGAAGCTGAGGTTGGTGGTGCCGGTTTGGGTGGCAATCGGTGTCATGGTGCTTATGGTTGGGTAGCTTGATGAGGTGCTTAAGACAAGGTTGATCGTCGCGCTAGTGTTAGCCGCCAACGCCAGGGGTGCATAGGGCTGAGCTGATACGAGGTAATATCCGGCTGGCGGTATAAAGCTGTATGAATCCCACTCCATGCCGGCCAGGCTAATATTGCCGCTGGCGTCGGTCGTGGAAGTTGTGTCGTATTTGTACTTAGTAATGTTGCCATTATTTTTTTCCAGCGCCTTAGCTCCGGTGATGCGAATAGCTTTGGACGCCAGTGGATTACCGCTGGTATCGACTACATGCACCCCCAATATGGAGACACGGTCAATCGACATGGTAAGTGAGGTAATCTGCTGGACGAGCACGTTGGGGTTAAGTTCAACAGCTGTGGTGCTACCGGCTGGATCGCCCTCGGTGTAGTCGCTCGAGTAGCCGGACAATGAAGCTGTAACCTGGTAGCGATTGGCAGAATCCGGGGGTAAGTTTGGAACAATAACAAAGCCTTGGTTGTCGGTAGTAGTAGTGATGTCCACATCTGGGTTTGGATTGGTGTTGACGATGTGTACGTTGGCGTTGGGGATTGGCTGGCCGTTAGCATCAATGACTTTGATGCTCAGAATGCCCGTATTAGAGGCTGTTTCGGCAGCCTTGGCGGCAAAGTCACTCGTTACCTGGGCCACGAGCTGGCCGCTGGATTTAAGATACACGCTCACCTGGGCTTTTTTGTAGTCGGCCGGATTTAGGTCCTTGGGCTTACCGGCGGCAGGGCCGGTTGAGCACGGGCAGCTGACGTAGCCGTCATAAGGATCATCAATGTAGTTGACCTCAGTCTTAAGGGTAAACTTATAGCCGCCACGAGTTAGGAGCTGGTTGTCGGGGATGGTTCCCGGTGGATAGATGGCGCCGAACTGCGTCGCCACACTCTGGTATGGCAGGTCGCGCAAGTATTCCATCTGCTCGTTGGCCACCGCTAGCCCAATAGCGCGAGCCTTACCTAGCGTGACCGTACGAAGATTAGACACAAAAAGCTGCGTTACGCCGGTAATCATGATCATCATCACGACCAGGCCAAGAATTGTTTCGATCAGCGTAAAGCCGCCCTCACCTCGGGTCTTCATGGTCAGATTATAGCGCTTATGTTCACTAAAAACGACCCCGGTTAAGGGGCCGCTCTTAGATTAGCTCTCGAAGAACTAGTTGTTGTTCTTGAGCTGGAAGGTCTTGGTGGTGCATGGGCTCACCGCGGTCACGATGTCGGCGCCACTGTCGCCACCGTTCTCCAGACAGGCATTCAGCGTGTAGGTTGAACCGTCGCTGGTGTACATGTACTGGTAAGGTGAAGCGTTCTTGGGGTCTTTAGGCGTAGTCTTGAGGATCGGGGCAGCCCCACCAGTGGTGGACGTCAGTGGGCCCTGAGCCGTATCGGTACCAAGAACACCATCAGCTACGGCGGCCGAAGCCGAGGTGGGATAGCTGTTGTTGCTCACGAAGTACTCTTCGAGACCCTTTTGGACGGCACGCAGGTCAGTTTTGCGCTGCGTGTCACGGGCCTTCTTGGGGGCTGACGTGATGTTTGGGATGATCAACAAGGCCAGGATGCCGATGATCACAATGACGATCAAGAGCTCCAGGAGCGTGAAACCGCCTTGTTTCTTAATAATGTTTTTAAGCACGAGTGCTCACCTCCTTATAATTTGTGGATCCATAGAGATAATAAGCTCTATTTAAACTCACTATAAAGCGCTTACGGTTAGGTGTCAATCGGGACAAAAAAGAGCGCCCGCCCCGGCACTTTTGCCGGGGCGGGCGGTGAGTTGGGGCAGGGGTCAGCCGGCCTGTTTGTCGTTTGAGGAGTACTTGTTCTTCACGAGCATGTAGCCGCCGGCGAGTGCGGCGAACACGACGAGGCCGATGAGCTTCTTCACTGCGGGTTCCTTCCAGGTTGGGTTGAACTTGAACTAGCCGGTTTGACCAGTCCCTCTCCATTGCAGTCTGTCGTAGGACGAGTCAGCAACGGCGAAGCCAACGAAAAAACTGAATAACGCGATTGCGCCGAGTGTCAGCTGAATGAGGGTGCTCTCAGGGACGTCGGTGCTGCCTTGCAGCCAGTGCGTGATATCGGGGAATTTCCGCAACAGCCAGGCGAAGGCCATGGCCGAGAGAACGGCCAGACTGACGCCAGCTACGGCGCCGCGCCCAAGTCGATGCGGCATTGATCCTGGCTGAAGGAAGTGCTTTGTCACCAATGCTCCTAAGATTGAGGCGACCAACCCAACGTTTTTATCATGATTATGGCTTTAAATCAACCGTTTAAAACGGGAAGTGCCCCGATCCGGCGAGTGGCCGGATCGGGGCACGGGGGTCGAAGGAATGGGTCAGACATCATCGCGGGGGTCGCCGTGACCCTCCTGGATCATCTTGTCGACGAAAGCGGCGTACTTGAGGTCGGTGTGGTAGCGCTCCTGGTTGGCGGCGCGCTTGGCCGTGTCGTCCAGCAGTCCACCGGCTTCGAGCTGCTTCTGGAAGTACTCCATCTGCTCGGCTTCGGTGAGGGTGCGGATGGCGGTCGGGCCGGCGGCCGGCGCGGCGGATGTGGTGGAGGCCAGTCTCGAGCCGAGGTCTGCCTGGTCGTCGAGCGGCCGGGCCGCCTCGAGGTCGCTCAGTAGCTTGGCTTTCTTGGCTTCCAACTCCTGGGAGCTCATCGTGCGAAGCGGCTTGGCCTTGCGGCGCAGCTTGGGCAGACGCAGGCCTCGCTTGCCCTCGGCCGCCGGCTTGAGCAGCCAGTAGACGAGGCCGTAGGCGGTGAAGCCGACGAGCGAGACCGTGATCCAGACCTGCGCCTTGCCGGTACTCGCGCCGAAGACCGGGTAGGGGTCGTCGGGCAGGAGGATCAGGGTGGTGGCGCCGGCGGCCAGGAAAGCGACGAAGCCGAACACCTGAGCGCGGGTCGTCCGCTTGTGGCTGAGTTTGCGCCAGGTGATGGCGAGGCCGACGATGAGGGCCAGCGCCAGGAGGCTCCAGGCGACAACTTGCGCCGAGATGGTGAGCGTCATGATTTCCTTCTTTCGGGCAGGTACTTCGGTTGGTTGGATCGAGCTCGTTTTAAACTCAAGTCTCGGGTAACGCGATACATTAGTGTAGCATAAATACGTACATTTTGCAAGTAATCGTAAGAATTTTACATAATGAACCCCCTGCCGATGCAACGGAGGGGGCTCGAGGCCGTGGTGTGGCTACTAGGCTGCCTGAGACGGCCATTGCTCAGGTGGGTAGTCTTCCTCGACCAGCTGGAACAGATCCAAGCGAGGCGCAGCTAGGGCGAACGGGCTGTCGTAGCGCAGCGGCAGCCGGTTCACCAGTCGGTCGGTCAGCTGGCTGATCTGGGCTCGCACGTGTCGGCCCGGTCGGCGGTTGTGGCCCAGCCAGATGATGCCAGCCAGAACGGCCAGGCTCATGGCGAAGTACTTCATGATGATCTCCTTCTGAGGCAAAACGAACGGCGGCGGATGGAAGCAGGGTGGACCGGCACCCAGTCAAAGGTAACCATGCGACGACGTGGTTTCCGGGTCCACAAGGTCTGCAGTAGCTTCATGGCGGCTCCAAGTTCGAACGCAGGTGCATTCACGAATTACGCGTGACTTATTAATGCAATTCATACCACTTTAGGGGTATTTGTGGCAAGATCAGACCGAGCTTGATAAGGCCGAAATAGGGCCAAACACCGAAATCACGATAAAACCGACCATTCCGCCCAGTACAATGATAAGAATAGGCTCAATAATGGAGGTGAGCCCCGCCACGACGGTATCCACCTCGCGTTCGTAGAAGCCAGCCAGTTTGAGCAAGATTTCATCGATTTTGCCGGTCTCCTCGCCGACGGCTAGCATTTGCCCCACAATGGCCGGAAAGTGCTTGGAAGCGCGAATCTGCTCACTCATGGGCCGGCCGTTTTTGACTTTTTGGGCCACTTCAGTCAGCTCTTTGCGGTAAACGGAGTTACCAAGGGCCGTTTTGGTGGAGCCAAGCGCGTCAAGGACCGAAATGCCTGAAGCCATGAGTGAGCCAAACGTTCGGGCAAATCGGGCCACATTTACTTTTACCAGGATGGGGCCAAAAATGGGTGCTCGTAGCAAAGCCATATCGGTGAGGTACTTACCCTGCGGGGTGCGGTGCCAGCGCACAAAAACTACCGCAATGGCGACAATTCCACCTATGAGCAGATACCAGCTATGCACCATAAAGGCCGAAATGCCCAGCATAATTTTGGTGTAGATGGGCAAATTGGCTCCCATGTCGGCAAAAATACCGGCGAGCTTGGGGACGATAACGGTCATGAGAAAGAAAAAGGCTGAAAACGTCGCAATGGTAATGACGGCGGGGTAGATCATGGCACTTTTGATTTTGCCAACAATTTCGGCGTCTTTTTCTTGCTGAGTGGCGAGACGATCGAGGACTTCGTCGAGTAGACCGCCGGTCTCGCCAGCCCGGACCATGTTGACGTAGATTTCGTTGAAGACCTCAGGGTGTCCGGCTAGGGCGTTGGCCAGGTTGCCACCGCCTTCAACCTGCTTGGCTACCTCGGAAACGACGGCTTTAAGCTTTTTGGACTCGGTTTGGTCGCCCAGAATGCCCAAGGCTTGCACGATTGGCACGCCGGCGTTGATCATGGTGGCAAACTGACGGCTAAAAACCACCTTGTCCTGGAGGCTGACGCCGCTGCCAAAATGTATTTTACTCAGAATACTTTCGGAGCCGGTTTTGGTGCCTTTAGCGGCGATTTCTTTTACCAGTATGGGCGTTAGGCCTTTGCCGCTCAGGCTGGCAGTGGCGGCGGCGCGGTCGGCCGCAAAAACCGAGCCTTTTTGAATGGCTCCGGATTTATCGCGTGCGCTGTAGGTAAATGAGCCCATGGTTACTCTCGCGTGACCCGTAAGATCTCTTCGATGGTTGTGAGACCCATAAGTGCTTTTACAAAGCCATCTTGCTGCATGGTGAGCATGCCGCCGCGAATGGCCTGCATTTGGATGTCGTCGGCGGTGGCGTGGCCGACGATCATTTTTTGAATCATTTCGCTAACTTCAAGCACTTCATAAATACCCATGCGACCCTGGAAACCGGCGCCACCGCAGGCTTCGCAGCCCGGCCCCGCTTTGTACAGAATGAATTGGCCAGACTTAAGATGACCTGGATCGGGGGTAGGAGCGGCGGGGGCGGGAGCGGGTGTGGCCGCAGGCGCGGCGGGCGAGATGGGTAATGGCGCTGGCAGGCTGGCTTTTTGAGCATCCTCGGCCGAGCGGTTAATGATGTTGGGATCGGCTGCAATCTTGTCCAAGATAGACTTGGCGGTTTCAATATCGTGGGTCGGCTCGATAACCCGACCTTTTTTGCGCTCGGTTGGCTGGATCTCCACACCTTTAGGAACTTCTTGGGTAACTTTTTCTGGTGTGGGAGCCGGTTCTGGTACGGTTGGTACGGTGCCCCCGGCCTTCATTTCATTGAAATGTTTAAGGGCGGCGTCAAGCTGGAAGTCGCGCTTAATATTGGTGAGCTCGGTGCCCTCGGGCACATAAGACTGGCGACAAACGGGGCAAATTCGACGCACCAAGCGCTGACCAATGACCGTATTAACGGTTGAGGCAATTAAGAATGGCTCGATACCCATATCGAGCAGGCGGGGGAGTGTAGTGGCGGCGTTATTGGTGTGGAGCGTGGACAGCACAACGTGACCTGTAAGGGCTGCCTGCACGGCCAAGTCGGCCGTCTCGCCGTCACGGATTTCTCCGACCATGATGATATTGGGATCCTGCCGGAGCAGGGCGCGTAGGCCACTGGCGAAGGTCATACCGGCCTTGGGGTTAACCTGTGTTTGGTTAACGCCTTGCACACGGTACTCCACCGGATCTTCCACCGTTGATATGTTTACACCGGGCGTATTAAGCAAGCTGAGTACCGAATAAAGAGTGGTGGATTTTCCCGAGCCGGTTGGCCCCGTCACGAGCGTCATGCCATGCGGTTTGTGGAGATTGCGGCCAATGGTTTCAAGCGCTTTGCCGCCAAAACCCAGCTCTTCTAGAGTGAGTGCCCGTGCTGACTCGTCGAGGATACGCATGACGATCTTTTCGCCGTCCATGATGGGTAGTGTGGAAACGCGTAGCGCCACTTGCCGTTGACCAATACTGAACTTAAACCGTCCATCCTGCGGCACACGGTGCTCATCAATTTTGAGGTTGGCCAAAATCTTAATGCGTGATACTACGGCGGCCAGAATAGGCTTAGGCAGGGTCATCGTTTCGCGCAGCACGCCGTCGATGCGGTAGCGGACCTGCACAATGTTCTCTCGCGGTTCAATGTGGATGTCTGACGCCCGGCTCTTAACGGCGTATTCCAAGATGACATTGACCGTTTTGGCGATGGGCGCATCTTCGGCCAGATCCTTGGCGGAGACTTTTTCTTCAACTTGCGCGTCAGCTGATGAATCCTTGATAGCCTGGGTGATTTCGCTGGAAATATTGCCTTTGTACTGGTCGATAGCGGCTAAGATGTCACCAGTTAGAGCCACATAAATCTTGAGCTTGCCGCCAACTTGCTTGGTTATAAAGTCGGCTGCCTGGAAGTCCTCTGGGTCGGCCATGGCGAGTTGGTAGTGATCTTCCTCAACCCCAAAAAGCACGGCCTGGTATTTGCGAGCGATTCGTTCGGGAATATGCAAAAGCACCTCTCGCGGAATCTTGATATCACTCAGCTCAACATAAGGTACATTTATGCTCTTAGCATAGAGCTTGGTTAGTTCTTTTTCGCTGAGGAGCTTATTTTTGATGACGGCAGACTGAAGTGTATCGCCTGATCCAGCCGGCGGCGTGGCCGCACTTAAAGCCGATTCCTTAACTTGTCCGGAGTCGAGTAGCAGTTTTCTGAGCTCACCATCAGAGATATGCATAGGTAGCATTATTGTAGCATAAGCGCTTCATGCCACGCCTTGGTTGGTTTTGGCCCGAGGGCATATTAGACAATATATACAAAATTCTTCCAAGCCAAGTCGGCGATTTTTAGAATTATGCTAAAAAACCTTTGCCAAGCCAAAAAACAAGATGCTCATGGTTGCTTTTCGGCTTTTGTTCCCCTAGGCTTAAATCAATCGCAGGTGAGGCGGAAAATTGCATGATAAAGGGAGAATTCGCGCTATGCGGTGGCGAGTTGGTGTTCTTGTTGGGGTATTTTTGGTTCAAACATTAGGGCTAAGCTGGCTAGTTGCGCCAGAGCCTGCTCGGGGAGCCGGCGGCGGCGTGTATATTAGTGAGTTGCAAACGAATGGCGCGGCCTCGGGGCAGTCAAATTACGAGTTCGTAGAGCTCTACAATGCCAGCGAGACCGATATTTCGTTGCACGGCTGGCAGCTTGAGTATCGGGCAGCTAGCACCAGTAACGGAACGGATTGCACTAAAGGCTGGAAAACGGTGCCTTTTCCGGATGGAGCTATTAAGGCACATCACTATTATTTGCTAGCGGATAAAAACTATCCGATTGTGGCGGATACACGGTTTAGCCTTGATATGGCGGCTACGGCGGGCACGGTGCATATCCTAGACAGCAATAAACACGTGATTGACTCCTTGGCCTGGGGTGATGGCTCAAGCTGTGGGGCCGGTGCAGCCGCCACTATGGCTTCCGGCCAAAGCCTGGAGCGTCTGCCGGGCATCTCAGCTCCATTTGGTGGTAACGGATATGATACAGGCAATAATCAAAACGACTTTGCGCTTCGAGCTACGCCCGAGCCACAGACGAGTCTGAGCCCAGCCGAAACGCCCATGGTTTTCACGGACTTGAGCCAGCCTGGAGCAAGCAGCCAGCTGAAACTCTCCGAGCTGCTTATTAACCCTGGAGCTGGGCAGACAGCTTATGTAGAGTTCCATAATGATGGTCAAGCAGCCATAGTGCTGAGTGCCTACATGCTGAGAATTGGAAGCGCCAGTTACTATTTGCCACACCAAGTGCTGGCCGCGGGCGCCTATGGTATGGTGACAGCTGACACGTTTCCGTTGTCGCTGCCAGCTGACGCCGGGGAGGTAGATTTGCTTGATGGATCCGGCACGCAAGTAGATGGCGTGACGTGGCTTGCGGCGCCCTCCGCAGATGGATTAATTCCTGGTTCTACGGGCTGGGACTGGACAGCCAAGCCCACGCCCGGCCGGGCTAATGAGCTCGTTGTGCCGTCTCAGACTACTGCACCGCAGACGAATCCGGCCGGTGACGGCCTGGGCGGTAGCCTGACTATTTATCCTGAGGTGCAAATTACTGAGTTGTTGCCCGACCCAGCTTCGCCCGCCACCGATGCTACCGACGAGTTTATCGAGCTCTATAACCCCAATGGTTACGCCGTGAATATTGCCGGCTATGTACTCAAAACTGGTCACACGCTGAGCGATCATTTCACTCTGCCAAGCCTGGAGCTTCCCGCTGGTGGTTATGCTGCATTCACGTCCGGACAGACCCGGCTAGCTCTATCCAATAGCGGCTCAAGTGTGGCCTTGTTTGACCCGCTTGGCGAGCAGGTCGGCGAGACTATCAGCTACGAAACGGCCAAAACGGGCGATACGTGGGCCAAATTTGGTTCTGGGTGGGCCTGGACCACTACGCCCACGCCTGATGCGGCTAATATTCTGACCGCGCCGGTAGCGATAGCTGGTAAAGTTGCGGCAGCCACTACGGCAAAGAAGGCCAAAACGGCTACGGCTGCCAAAGCGGCTAAGGCCGGCGTGGTGAAGTCGGCTAAGCCGAAAGTCGCCGCCAAACCCAAGAAGACCAAGAGTGTTTTGGCCGCAGCTAAGCCGGCGCTGGCGGCGGCTACAAGTGGGCCGTGGTTGCTCGTGATCCTCGTTGGGCTTACCATTTGCTATTGTATATATGAGTTCCGCTATGATTTACGAAATTTCTACCACAAACTCCGAGGCTACTCAGGCGGTAGCCGCCAAGTTGGGGCGGCTTCTAAAGAGCGGCGAGACGATCGAGCTAGCCAGCGATCTGGGCGGCGGCAAGACGACGTTCGTCCAGGGGCTGATGCGCGGGCTCGGCTATAGCGGCGAGGTAACGAGTCCAACCTTTACCCTCAGTCAGATCTATAAGGTGGATTCTGGCCTGGAAGTTCATCACTACGACTTATATCGGCTCAGCCAGAGTGGGGTTGTAGGCGAAGAGCTCGAAGAGGACCTAGCTGACCCGCGTATTATTACCGTTGTGGAATGGGCTGGCATAGTTGATGATGAGCTGCCTCAAGACCGATTAAGAGTTATGTTAGAAGTAACGGCTGAGACCGGGCGCATCTTGCATTTCGAATCAAGTGGGGCAGTATCCGACAGGCTTATTAAGGAGCTTAAAGCATGATTTTGGCGCTCAAGACAGACGGTCCGGCTACGAAGCTTTGGCTATATAAAGATGGTGAGACACTGGAGCCCATCAAGGTCGTAGAGTGGGAGAGTGGTCGCATGCTGGCTGATGAATTATTGGGCCGGCTCAATCAGCTGCTTTCAGCCGAGGAGGCTGAGTTTCACGATCTCACGGGCGTAATTATCTTTAGTGGGCCCGGTTCGTTTACCTCGTTGCGTATTGGTCACACTGTCGCCAACGCACTGGCTGATAGTTTGGATGTTCCAATTGTGGGCATGCAGGGCGAAGATTGGTTGGATCGGGCTATGGAGCAACTGCCATCAACGCCAGTGCACCGGCCTGTATTGCCGCACTATGGTAGTGAGGCACACATTACGAAGCCGCGGTCTAAAACTTGACCAAGCGCTGAATCTCCCGTTTAATAAAGCTAGGTTTTATTATCTGATTTTGGCCATTTTCGGTATATTCGGTATCTGTTGATGATCCGCTGGCCTAGGACAACCTTATGTTTATAGCTTATTTACTCGGGGCGGCACTGGCTGGTGGTGCAGCGGGTTACTCGTATAATTACGTATTGGACCGTCGTCGTACGGGTGTGGCTGCCAGTAAAGCGAAGCAGCTGGTCGATGAGGCTCAAACCAAGGCCAAAGAAATAACCTTTGAGGCCAAGTCCGAGGCGCTTAAGCAAGCCGAAGTGGCCAAAAAGGAAGATAATGAGCGTCGTCAGCAGCTAGCCGCCACGGAGCAGCAACTGCTGCAGCGACAATCAAGTCTGGACCAAAAACTCGAAGAACTCGACCAGCGCCAAGAGAAGCTGCGTAAACACGAAAATCAGCTAGAAACACTCAAAGAGGACTTGCGCGGCATTCGGGTGAAGCAGCAGGAAAATCTTGAGAAAATCGCCGGTCTCAGCCGTGAAGAAGCCAAGGCCAAACTTATGCAGATGACTGAGCGCGACATTCGCCAAGATCTGGTGAAGCTGATCGAAAAGCTCCAGGGCGAGGCTAAGGAAGAGGCTGATGACCGCGCCCGAATCGTGATCGTGGAGGCCATGGAGCGAATGGCCTCAGACCAGACGGCGGAGCGCACTATTACTACCGTGCCGCTGCCGAGTGACGAGCTCAAGGGTCGCGTGATTGGCAAAGAGGGCCGCAATATCCAGTCGCTGGAGCGGGCTACGGGCGTAGACGTTATTATTGATGAGACCCCAGGCGCGATCGTGCTCTCAAGTTTTGACCCGATGCGGCGTCAGGTGGCTAGGGTGGCGCTCGAAAAACTACTGAGCGATGGGCGCATTCATCCGGCCCGAATTGAAGAAGTCGTTGCCAAGGCAAAAACCGAGATTGATAAGCAGGTCAAAGAAGCTGGCGAAAAGGCACTCAAAGAAACCGGCGTGGTGGGCGTGCCGCCGGAGATGGTGCAGCTGTTAGGCTCGCTCAAGTTTCGCACCTCGTTTTCTCAGAACGTGCTCAAGCACTCAACTGAGATGGCGCACCTGGCGGGTATGATTGCCAAAGAGGTCGGCGCCGATGTGCGCGTAACCAAAACGGCGGCCCTGCTCCATGATGTGGGCAAAGCCGTAACGCATGAAATTGAAGGTGGCCATCATCATATCGGCGCGGAACTGGCCGCCAAATACGGCATGGATGAGGCCATCTGCCATGCTATACAGGCGCACCACGATGATGTGGAGGCGACTACGCCGGAAGCGCTCGTGGTGCGCGTAGTCGATGCCCTGAGCGCCGGCCGGCCAGGAGCTCGCGGCGATACGCTCGAAAACTACGCTAAGCGCATGACCGAGCTCGAAAACTTAGCCAACGCCTTCCCGGGCGTACAAAAATGCTATGCGATTTCGGCTGGCCGTGAACTGCGTATCATTGTAACTCCTGAGCGCATTGACGACCTTCAGGCTATCAAGATGGCGCGGGATGTTTCGACTAAAATTGAAGCCACACTTAAATACCCGGGTGTTATCAAAGTGAACGTAATTCGCGAAACCCGGGCCATTGAGTTTGCCAAGTAGGTCGTGAGAGTTATTCGCTTAAACTCATCGCAAATTGCTGTTTACGGTATGATTGCCGGCGTGGTTATCTCGGGCCTCATTTGGATTGGCATGATGTGGCAGATTATGGGCTATTATCCAAATACTCATTTCGAGGACATATTGCTACATGGCTTCGCGGCCTCTTTAATTTTTGTCTTAGCATGGGTCAAGGCTCATGGCGACATTGCTCGAGGTAGTCACTGGTTTAGAGCTCTGATATATCTGGTATGTGCCATGGTAGTATTGACGCTGGCACTGCCGTTTACCTGGGGTTTTGACCGATTTGCGAGCGATGCTTCAAGCCTGATATCGCGAGAGCAGGCTCACCTGTTTGAGTCGTACCTATTCATCTTCTGGATTATTGTCTTTGGGCTGTATGTGGTCGGAGTGCAGCAAAAGCAAATAAAGCCAGTAGTAAAGTGAAGCGATCCGCTCAGGATCCGCTCCAGGTGATTCCCGGCATTGGCCCAAGCTTGGCTGCGGATTTACGGCTGCTTGGCTTTGAGCAAGTGGTGGATCTTGTGAAAGCCGACCCTCAGGCAATGTATGACCAACTCTGCGCTCTGACTAAAACACGCCAAGATCCATGTGTGCTCTATACTTTCCGCTGTGCCGTGTACTTCGCGCGGACGCCGACGGACAAGCGCGACCGAGAGCTGTTAAAATGGTGGCACTGGAAAGATAGGCAATTATGAAAATACTTTATACAGGCGACATTATGGGCAAGGCCGGCCGGCAGACGATTACGACACTGCTGCCGGAAATTAAGCGTGAGCACAGCATTGACCTGGTGATTTCCCAGGGCGAGAATCTGAGCCACGGCAAGGGTATGCAGCTGGCGCACGCAGAGGCAATGATGGCGGCCGGCGTGGACTTTTTTACCGGTGGTAACTGGACGCTCCATCGGCCAGAGATTGTGCCGTGGGTCGAGGACCCAAACCGACCAGTGATTCGACCAGCCAACTACAAGTCCGGTACGCCAGGCCGCGGCTGGAAAGTGGTGGAAACGCCGTTTGGTCGGGTACAAGTCATTAGCTTGTTGGGTCAGATTGTAGGTGCTTTCCCGGCCGATATCGACAATCCTCTCCATGTTGTAGATGCAATCCTCGAAGAGACCAAGAATGAGCCGTATGCAGCCCGGATCGTTAACTTCCACGGCGACTTCTCAAGCGAAAAACTGGTGATAGGACGGTATCTTGATGGCCGCGTTACGGCAGTTATTGGTGATCACTGGCATGTTCCTACAGCTGACGCTCAGGTTCTACCTGGCGGTACGGCTCATATTACCGACGTCGGCATGGTGGGCTCGCATGATTCGTGTTTAGGTGTTAAAACCGACGTAATTGTCAAAAGATGGCTCTCAGACAAGCCAAGTCGCAACGAGCTCGAGGAAACGGGCAGAATGTGGCTGTGTGGAGTAGTAATTGACGTAGGTAGTGCAAAGCCTCTAGCAAAATCAGTCCAGCAAATCATAAAATTTGTATGATTTTTGCCCTTTACCTATCTCAAGCCTATCTGTAGAGTAAGATTTGTAATCTGGAGTATTGGATGACAAAGCAACAGCTAATCGAGACCTTGGCGTCAGAGACAAACGCTACAAAACGCCAGGTCGAGCAGATGCTAACTACGTTCGTTGGAATCGTAGAACGCACTGTCGCCAAGGGGGAAAAAGTTTCAATTACCGGTTTCGGTACCTTTGACCTTGGCAAGCGAGCTGCGCGCCGTGGAGTCAACCCGCAGACAGGCGAGGAGATTCACATTCCTGAAATGGCAATGCCGCGTTTCCGCGCCGGCAAGCGCCTTAAAGAAACGCTCCGCTAAGCGTTTCGGTGTCTGAGGGAAGCAAAGAAGCCGCGCTCTTCATGGGTGACGGTTTTTTTGTTGCCTTGTGCGGCGACTGATACAATCGTAGGCGGATGAATCTTCAGACACACATGCTTTATGCGGACGATGAGCAACTTACCTGCGAAGTCGAGCTGAGAGATCGGAATGTGATCATTCTGCATGGCGCAGGCCAGGCCAACCGCCAGAGATACTACACTTTTGCCAAGGAACTGCTTGGTCGAGGTGTGGGCGTAGTTTTATTTGATTTCTCGGGCCACGGAGACAGCTCCGGCTTATTGAGTGAATTGTCGTTAGCGCGCCGCGTGCGTCAGGCCCAGGCGGTTATAGACCACTTTATGGGTAAAAATAGACGATTTTATCTCGTGGGTTTTAGTATGAGTGGTCAAACGGTGTGTGATTTGCTGCCATTGTATGGCGATCGAGTGGAAGCTATCCTGCTCGGCTGTCCTGGCATTTACGCCGAGGAAGCACGCTCGCTGGTTTTCGGTGAATTTGAGTTTACGGCTACAATCCGTCGGCCTAACAGCTGGCAAACGAGCACGGCGCCCCAGTCAGTGCGTGAATTTGCCGGCCGGACCATCATTGCTATTGGCGATAATGATGCGGTGATTCCGGCGGGGGTTATTGAGCTGCTTAAGGTAGCAGCTAAGCGGGCAATATATCGAGTTTATCCGGGCGTGTCACATCAGCTGGCCGCCTGGCTGGGCGAGCACCCGGCCAAGTTGGATCAGCTTGTGGATGACTTAGTTCTCGATAAAAGTTAGCTATAACGTGCGCTTTTATAAACAGTAACCGCCGAGAGCAGACAGTGGGCCTGCTCTCGGCGGAAAGATGGTTATGGGCGCGATCGGAGCTTGCCCTGGGCTTCGACTACTCGGTCCAGTAGGGCTGCGACGATCTGGGAGTCGGCTGGGTCGGGGAACTGCCCGTAGAGTCGACGCCGAGCTTGCTCCATGGGGTTGGCTTCGTCGCCGATCGATAGGAGCAAGACGCTTTTGCCGCTTGGCACGTTGTCGCCTCGGGCTTCTTCGGCTCCTACGTATGGCCCCGAGATACTGGCTTCGTCGCCGCTGACCACGTAGTAAACGCCGTGTTTCTCGTCGAGCGCCTGGACGATGAGGTTCTTGACCCCGACCAAGGGCAGGTGTGGCACTTGCCCTTGGAGCTGTTCGACGCCACTGGCAATCGTGAGATTATTGTCGGCTGCGACGAGCTCCCGGGCGAGCTCCTGCGGGCTCTTATCTGGCACAGAAATTCCTCTCTTGAAGGTCAGACAGAAACGCTTAGCGCCCTACGTTAGGACCGATTCATAGAAACACGAAATTAAGATTATTACAATACGCTCTCAAACGAGAAACCGCCAGGGCGAGACTACACCAACGTGGTGCGTCTCGCCCTGGCGGCGGCGCCCTTACGGGCGGCGGAACAGAATCTCGTTATCCACGAAGGGAGAACGGAAGCTGCCCATGTGAGGGCCGAAGATGGCCATCAACTCATGCAGCTGGAGCCGAATGCAGCCGGAGTCCTCGTCGCGAGCGGCTTCCAGTCGTGCCTTCGCGTCGACAGAACCGACGCCGGGAGTGCCTGGGGGGATGTGGTGGTACTCCAGGTAGAGCTCCTGACCGTGGTCGTTCAGGCGCACCCACACGTCGTTGTTCGTGTTGAACGAACCATCACTGCAGAGGCCGTCCTCAGGGCGCTGAGTGATATCCAGGTAGCCCCGGCGGGTCCGAGCGTCGCACCTGCCGGTGAAGTACAGCCGATTGTGCCTGTCCGGAATGAGATTCTGGGGCACTTCGTGGGGGTTCGAGCACAACTGCAGAAGATCAAAACTCTGCCGATCGCCCGGAATCATCCCGGAGAAGTACCGCCGGGAACCGGTACCATTGCCGCTGTCGACTCCGTTGACGAACAGCTGAAGCATGCGGCGATCGCCGCCATCCACACGCCCTTTCACCCAGAAGGTGGGACGAAATTTGACTCGGCCGATGTCAGAGAGCTGAAGCTTCAGCTCTTCACCGTTGCCGCAGTCGTCAAAAACGAAACGAGTAGCCACAGGGCTCACTCCTTAAGGTACGTGCTTGGTAGATGGCCAAGCTCCCCGTTACAGACTCGGAGTCTGCCTCTCGCCACAAGGCGATATACAATTATGGCATAATAATTAAAAATAAGCAAACAAATGAGAAGGAACTCTATCGCCAGCTTGGCTCCAACGAACCAGCGACGTTCTCATCCTCGGGGGAAGAACGGGATTATAAATACTTTGGTGCCCCCGGTAGGATTCGAACCTACGACCATTGGCTTAGAAGTCCACTGCTCTATCCAGCTGAGCTACGGGGGCATGATTTCTTTAGGCATACTACCAGGAATAATGGCACTTGATAAGCGAGGCGGCCAGTGGTCCCGCCGAAGTCTGTCGGCAGGACCACTGGCGAGCGGCGTGTAGTTATGCTAGGCGAAGTTTGCGGTATGCTTCGCCATCGAGACAAGGCATTAAGGAGGGGTAGCTGTGGGTGGCCAACCAGACTTCCAATTCGGATAACCGTCCCTTGCCAAAGCCCTCTTGTTTTACCACGCAGTTGATGTGCTGTGGCAGTTCTCGCGGGTGACCAACTCCGGCGCTGACAATATACTTTATGGTGGCCTTAGACAGGCCGGCAAAAAAACTGCTCGGCGAAGGCCACATATGCTCTCTGAGCCTGGCGACAATCTGATCACTGATTCGTAGCCCTGCGGCCGGTGGGCGATTGAGGCGGCTACTCATTTCTCGAGAAGACAGCGGTGGCTCGCCGTCGAGTCCATAATGCATGCTCAAGAAAAGCCGTTCTTTGGGAGTCAAAGCCTGCCAGGCCCGCAGGAGGGCGCCAGCATCGATGACGCGGTGGTACTCTCGGCCGTCTTTCTTGTAGTGCGTGAGCTTGCTAAAGAGCTTGTCGTGGCGCAGGATTGCCGTCACTTCCGGTACACTCGTCATGAACCTGCCTTTTAGTTCAGAGGGGCATAAACATTAACGCCACGTTACCTTATACCGTAACGTGGCGTTAAAAACAAATAAATTCTGGAGCGGGTGAGGGGATTCGAACCCCTGTAGCCTGCTTGGAAGGCAGGAACACTAACCACTGTGTTACACCCGCCAGGGTGGACAATTGAATATATTCGAGTTTATCACAGCGACATAGCGGGACCAAATTTTAGCCTTGATTGTTGTTTGCGCTTACGCTGGCGCGCGGGTAAGATGAAGGGGACAAAGTTGTAACAGTGTTAAGGGTTTATGGAACCTGAGAAGCTGACGGAAACGCCGCTTACTACCCAAGCTCCGAGGAAGCGCCATTTAGGGCGGTGGGCTTTCGTTATCTTGGTTCTGATAGTGCTTTTGAGCCTGGGCACCTATGCAATCTACAAGTTTTTTCCCGGTCTAAAAGGCACAAACACGGCTTCGCCATCGCTAACGGTGCTTGGTCAGGTGCCCGGCCCTGCTCAGCTTGGCCCCACGTTCTTGCAAGTGACCAACCTGGCAGCGGATAACTCTTCACTCGGGATAGCCAGAGCATCGATTTTGACCATCTCAGGCGACCTGACGGTAACCGGCAACGGAGCTTTTAGTGGCCGAGTTCAGGCGGCTACACTTTTGGGCGATGGGTCAGGTATTACCAACGTGAATGCGGCACTACTTGATGGTCAACCGGGGAGCTTTTACCAGGATTTAGGCAATCTTCAGGGTGCTATCAGTGATAGTAAACTGTCTAGTAATGTGGCGCTGCGTAATAGCCCGAATACCTTCACTGCCGCCAATACCTTTACCGCACCAGCAGCCTTTGGGGTGATGAGTGCCTCTTCGGCATCGATGACGACTATTACGCTCGGCCAGGCTTTAACGGTGAGTAACGGCGGTACAGGACTGACGAATGTGGCCAACCAGGGGGTGTTGTTCGGTCAGGGTACGAATGCGTTGGGCGTGGCAGTGCCGGGTGGCGCCGGGCAGTGTCTGCTGTCGACCGCAAGCTCGGTGCAGTGGGGGTCATGTGCTGGGGGCTCGGTTGTGGCCTCGCTGAACGGCGCCACGGGAGCCCTCACCCTCGCTAACGCTACGGCGGCCGGCTCGACGATAACCATCGACGACGCTTCCACTTCTGCCAAGGGGATCGCTAGCTTTAACGCGGCTAACTTTAGCGTGACATCTGGAGCGGTCAATACCATCCAGGATATCGCTACCACGAGCACCCCCACATTTGCCGGACTTACGCTGGGCGGCCCTTTGGCCGTGGCCAGTGGGGGTACTGGCGCCAATTCACTGGCGGCCAATGGGGTCATCGTGGGCCAGGGAACAGGGGCACTCACCGCGGTGACGGCCGGGGGCAGCGGCTTATGTCTGATGTCAACGGCTGGCACGCCAAGTTTTCAGGCTTGCCCGGGCGGCGGGGGAGGAGTAGCGAGTGTAAACGGCCTCACTGGTGCGCTCACCATCGCCAATGCCACTGCTGCGGGCAGCGTTATTACGCTCAATGATGCGTCTACCAGCCAAAAAGGCATCGCTCAGTTTGACGCTACCAATTTTACGGCTTCATCTGGTCTCATTAATACGATTCAAAACATCAACGCCACGGCCGCGCCGACGTTTGGTCAGCTGACGCTGACCTCGAGCCAGGCTGCAAACGCCATGATTAGCGTTAATAACACCAACGCCGGAGCTACCGGCAATCTCATTGACTTGCAGCTTAATGGTTCGAGTAAGTTTTCGGTGACGCCGGCGGGCAATGTGACGGCGGCTGGCGCCATCACGAGCGGCACCATTAATGGGCAAACGATTTCGAGCACGGCCAACTTTACGGGCAGCCTAGCTGTGGGTACGACGCTCAACGTGAATACGATCACGCCCACGGGAGCTTTGACGATTGGCGCCACTGGTCAGAGCTTTGCGCTGCAGGGTAATGCCTCCAGCACGATTGCCGCTACCAATGCCGGCAATAGCACCACACTTTCGTTCCAGAGCCCGACAGCCAATGTGAATTACCGGCTCCTGACGGCTGCGGCCGGCACCTACGATATCTGTACCACTGCTGGCAATTGTAGTGGAGTCGGTGGCGGAGTAACAACGCCGGGCGGTACAACAAATACGCTCGCCAAGTTTACCGCTGGTCAGACCATTGGCGACTCAAGCATTACCGACAATGGCACTACCGTAACGATAGGTGGCGTGCTGGCCGTCAACACTATAACGCCCAGCGCCGCGCTCAACATTGGCTCTACGGGTCAAAACCTTACGCTACAAGGCGCCGCCGTTGGGTTGACTTCGACCTCGGGCGGAACCACTAACACCCTCACGTTTGCTACGCCAGGCGGCGCCGGCAAAACTATTACCATCCCGAATGCCACCGGCACTGTGGCGGTGAGCGCCAGCGGCCCCATTACCGTAGACGCCAACGGTAATATTGCCTGCGCCACGTGCGTGACGAGCGGTGGTGGTAGCGGCGGAACTGCGGCCGTAGACAGCCTCGACGGCCTCACTGGCACCCTCACCATCGCTAATTCCTCGGGTTCTGGCGCCACTATTACGCTCAACGATGCTTCTACCAGCCAAAAAGGCATCGCGCAATTTAACAGCACGAACTTTAGTGCGGCTTCGGGTACTATCAACACGATTCAAAATATTAACATTACCGCTGCGCCCACCTTTGGCCAGCTCACGCTCACCTCTAGCCAGGCTACGAATCCGATGCTGGTGATCAATAACACCAACATTGGCGCAAGCGGTAACTTGGTCGATCTTCAGCTCAACGGCTCAAGCAAGTTTGCCGTCTCGCCAGCCGGGGCGGTTACACTAAGCGGCACCCTCACCGTCGCTAGTGCCGCAAACCTTAACGGCGGCGCCACTGTAACCGGCACGCTAGCCGCTAACACCATTACGCCGAGTGCGTCACTAACGGTTGGCGCAGCCAACCAAAGTTTCACCCTCCAAGGCAATGCCAGTAGCACCATCACTGCTACCAACGGCGCCAACACTACGAGCCTATCCTTCCAGAGCCCGACCGCCAGCGTTACATACCGTTTTCTAACAGCAGCAGCCGGCACCTACGACATCTGTACAACGGTTGGCAACTGTAGTGGGGTTGGTGGTGGCGTAACAACCAGCGGAGGCACCACCAACAAAGTCGCGAAGTTCACGGGCAGCCAAAGCCTTGGCGATTCTATCATCACCGATAACGGCGCGACCGTCACCATAGGCGGCACGCTTGCGGTCAATACGATCACGCCAAGCAGCGCAATGACAGTCGGCGTGACCGGCCAGAACTTGACCCTCCAGGGAGCGGTCGTAAGCCTGACAAGCACGTCTGGCGGTATCACAAACAGCCTCGCATTTGCGACGCCATCTGGCAGCAACAAGACCATAACAATTCCGGATGCGACAGGCACCGTCGCCGTATCGGCCTCCGGCCCACTTGCCCTCGACGCTAGCGGCAACTTGACCTGCCCAACGTGCGCCACGACCGGCTCAGGGGTCACAAGCCTCAACAGCCTGACTGGCGCCCTAGCGCTGGCCAACGCGTCTGGCGCGGGCAGCACTATCACCATCAATGACGCCTCTACCAGTCAGAAGGGCATCGCACAGTTTAACAACACGAACTTCACCGCATCGTCCGGAACTATCAACACCGTCCAAAACATCAACATAACCGCCGCCCCAACATTCGGTCAGCTGACACTCACCTCTAGCCAGGCTTCTGCCGCCATGCTCACCATCAACAATACCAACGCAGGTGCGTCGGGCAATTTGATCGACCTCCAGCTCAATGGCACGAGCAAATTTAGCGTCAGCCCGGCGGGCAACGTTATTGCAGCCGGTACGGTGAACGGCCAGACTATCAGTAGCGCCGCCAACTTCACGGGCACGCTAGCCGTCGCCAGCACCGTCACGGCAGGCGGTTTGGCCGTCAATGGCACAGCGACCGTCAAGGTCGACAGCGCCACTGCGTTCCAGGTGCAAAATAGCAGCTCACAAAGTCTTCTTACCGTCGACACGAGCGGCAATACTATTGCGCTCCTGGGCAATAACAGCTCGGCCCTCAGCACATGGACGACCACGAGTGCGCTGACGGCTGGTGCGAGCACACCGCGCGTTCGTGGTGGCTCTATCGCAGCGAATGGCTACATTTATCAACTCGGTGGTGTTGACGGCACCGGCGCCACTGTCGCAACAACTCAATACGCCAAGCAGAATGCAGATGGCACGCTCGGTAGCTGGACGGCGACCACTTCGCTACCCACAACAATCCGACAGTTCCAGCCAATGGTAGCAAATGGCTACATCTACGTGATTGGCGGCCGTGACAACAGTAACACCGCGCTCTCAAGCACCTACTATGCCAAACTTAACGCTGACGGCAGCATTGGTACATGGAACACGGGTCTGCCCATACCAAGTGTTCGGTTTGGGAGTGGCACTGTCTACTACAACGGCTACATGTACGTCATTGGTGGCTTCAATAACAGCGCAGCGGCGCAATCCACCGTCTATTCTGCCAAAGTAAACGCTGATGGTACGCTCGACAGCGGATCCTGGGCGACCAACACAGCCCTCTCAAGCATCACATCAAACGTCAATGGCGCCATCGTTGCCAACGGCTATCTCTATCTGGTTGGCGGATTTGTGGGTAGCTCAGATACCGACACTATCACCTATTCCAAAATAAGCAGCACCGGCACACTCGGTAGCTGGACGACAACCTCGGCCGGAACAATTCTAGGTGGCGGCGATGAGAACTTCGAAACATACGTTGCCAACGGCTACCTCTACGCCGTTGGTGGAGATGCTGGCAGCCGTGTGACCGCCTTCCCGCTGAATGCGAACGGCAGCGTGGGCACCGCCCAACCACTGACTACCTTCCCGGGCGGTCAAGTTGGTGAAGCTGGCATGGCTCAGGCAAACGGCTACTTCTATGTCATCGGAGGTAGTGGCGGCACCGACGGAAGCGGCACAGTACGCAGCTCGGTCTACTACGCGAATACACCAAAGGTGAAGATTGGCGGCGGTCTCGACCTCACGTCATACAGTGGCGAAACTCAGACCGAAGGCAACACCGGTGGAACATTGACGGCTGGCAACACCAACATCGTTGGCTCGCTCAACGTCCAAGACAAAGCCACGTTTGCCCAGTCCGTAACCATGAACGATACCCTATCAGTCGCAGGTACTGCAGCCTTCCTTAATGACACGCGATTCGATGGATCTCTAGTAGTAAGTAATCCGAGTACTTCTCCACGCTACACTATTCGTGTCGACGCCACCGAAGGTACGCTTAAACTCGGTACAAATGCTATCGGCTACAGTAGCAACGGCAGTGGCACCGAAACTGGCGATAACAACATTGTTGCTGCCTCGAAGTACAACTCAGGCAGCGGTGGCACACTATCATCGCTGTACATTTACACGCCATTCGTCCAGGCCTCACCGAGCAATCACGTAAAGGTAGCAATCTACGCCGATAATGCTGGTGTACCGGGAAGCCTTGTTTCGAGCGCTTCAGCACCGTCTACGGTCGCCACTGCAGGATGGAATACTGTTTCACTCGGTGGCACTGTCAACCTGGCCGCGAATACCAACTATTGGCTCGCTTTCAATGTCGACGGCAGCACCACAACTATTGGCTACGGTACTGGCGGGACCACTTCGTATCTAGCATCGACGTACAGCAGCAACTTTCCAAGCAACTTTGGCGTGCCAAGCAGTGGTAATGTTAACTTCAGTATCTACGGCACATACACCTCACTAGCTGATCCATCTAAATCAGCCGGCGCGATTAGCATTAATGCCAATAATGAGGTTATCGTTAAGCCACGTTCCGACACAGCCGCTGCCTTCCAAGTTCAGAATACAAGTGGAAGTTCAGTCTTTAATGTTGATACAACCAACAGCAACGTTACGACGAGTAGGATGTCCATAGGCACGGGGTATTCCTCGGCCTACCAACTGTTTGTATTGAGTAATGCCGCCATCATACCGTTTGGAGCCTATCGAACAACCACGACCACGACTGATACCTTATTCGAATTATTCTCGGATGTCGGCGGTTCATTTAATAATAAATTTAGAGTCACGGCAAACGGAAATGTCTTTACCGACGGTTCTACAACAATGGGAACGCCAGCTGATGTTGCCGAAAATTATGAGACGGTCGAAGCCGTGGAGCCGGGTGATGTCGTTGCCTTCACGAATGACATGAAGCTCGAGAAGACAACCACTTCCTATGGCTCGAAGCTTGCCGGTGTCGTATCGACCAATCCTGGAGTAATTCTTTCGGGCAACACAAACGGTGCACCACTGGCTTTGAAGGGCCATGTACCAGTTAAGGTGTCGGCCGAAAACGGAGCGATCCACCCTGGCGACCACCTGACCGCATCAGCTACCAAGCCAGGTTATGCCATGAAAGCAACCGGCGCAGGTATGACACTTGGGACAGCACTCAACTCGCTCGAAAGCGAAACGGGCACAATAGAGCTGTTCGTAAACCTTGGCTACAGTAACCCGAGCCAAGACTTGCAAGGCTCGACATTTGGCGACATCAACGTAACGGGGACTCTGACAGCCAAAAACTTAGTTGTAACCAACAACCTCACGACCGCACAACTTACTGTTAACGGACATATCATCTCTAGCGGTGGCGCGCCAACCGTTACGGTTGGTGGGGGAGCGTGTACCGGCACAACCGCAAGCATTAGCGGAACCGACACCGCGGGTCTCATCACGCTAACGACTGGTTCTGATTGTAATGCTACCGGCAATCTTGCGACACTCACTTTCAACAAACCATTTGGCGCCACGCCACGCGTAACCCTAACACCAGCCAGTGCTGATGCAGCCTCGGTCAAAAGTTACATTGACAGCGACGCCGCCACTGCTGATAAGTTTTCCATTGCTACTCAAACGACTTCACTTAATGGTTCTGCCGTTTACAAGTGGTACTACCAGGTTATTCAATAGTCCAGCTATTGTGGTAATCTAAGGCAGCTCGTCCAGCCCCTTCAACGCTTGTGAGGTACTATGTCCGACCTCGATTTCAGATGGCTTCGTCTGGGTGATGAAGTTGTGTTGAGCAATATAGACGGTTACAAGATCACCGCCAAGGTGATCGAGGCGGGCGTCACGCCGGTCGTCATGTGGTTTATCGAAGAAGCCGACACTGGCGAATGTGTACAGTGGGCCGGCTGTATCAGCTCGGAGGGCTTCAGGCCGTTCGTGGCCGGCAAACTGACCGGCCTGGATGAGAGTGCTACTCTGATCTACGCCAAGGCCAGCACTGACTTGCCCAGTATTGGCTCCACGGAGCTTTTGAGCGACTTCATGGTGCATCGGCGCGGCAAAATGATCTTCTGCGGCGGACCGTACTGGTTTTCGCTTTTCGAGCGGTGGATCAGGGCTTGGCGCCTCGCAACCGCCTGGCGGTACCGCTGAACTCTGACCCTGCATTTGCTAGAGAGGCATTCACAGATGGCTCTAGAGAAGAAGGGCCCTCATGAGTCTCGGGACCAGCCCGATGACTCGGACCTCCCGCCGATAGGCGAAGAGCTTGATAATTTTCCTGGGCCCGATGCTTACAACAGTGCCGGCTGGGAACTCCCGGATTAGCGTACCTGGATGCAAGACGGATAGATTACTCATGGCTCACCCATGACCGCCCGGGATCGTTTGGGGCTCTTTGCTCCGTCCGATCCCGGGCTTCACTTTGCTTAGCCTGGCAATAAAAAGAGCCCCCAAGAGGGCGCTTTTATAAGATATGAATAAGTACAAATGGTCGGGGTGAAAGGACTTGAACCTTCGGCCTCCGCGTCCCAAACGCGGCGCGCTACCAGCTGCGCCACACCCCGATAACTCGGTAATTATAGGGTAGTTGACGCTCGAATTCAATCCGACCGTTTGGAGATGCAGAGAGCGCCCGGAGGCGCTCTAGCGCTCCTCAGCTCGTCATTTGAGCCGAAGAGGGGGCAAGGTGGCGTAATCCGAGCTGTTTGCTCGATGCCTGGTGGGCGAGCCTGAGCTCTTGGCAGAGCCTCGCCGTGATGGCGTCCAGGGACGGCTGGACGCTGCACTCGTCATACTCGCGATTGATGAGATGAGCCTCGTACTGCGCGCTGAGAGTCTTGAGTATCTCGGCGTCGTGATCGGTGAGGTTTGCGTGGGCAAAGGCTTCAGGAATATCAGCCGCGTCTAGGGCACTGATCCAACGATCATACAGATCGTGGTGGATGTGCGTGATTTGCCCCGTGCTTACGAGACGACTGAATTTGGCCTTGAGACTGCAACGAATCATAACGCACAGAGCACTGACGGCAGCGAGTCCGAGGCTGATCGATACGCTCACAACGATGACGTTGGGCTTGAAGATTACGCCAATGAGCATAATCAAAAAACCCACCAATGCGAGTGACAGGATCGCCGCGGTGACGTTTTCGATGATGTCCGAGCCCTGAGATCCGCTGCGAAGACTCAGGATCTTGTCGGCGTAACGGTCGGAGGGCTTGGCCAGATAAAACTCTCTTTCGTACTGCTGCATAATTCCTCCTAGGTGGGCAGCCGCGGCCAATTAAAGCACATATCTGATCGCCTTGGTAGACTTTTTCTGCCAAATAGGGTAAAGTGGCAAGGTCCAAAACCAAAATATTGGTCCGAATATGGCGGGTGTAGCTCAGTTGGTTAGAGCGCTAGATTGTGGCTCTGGAGGCCGTGGGTTCGAGCCCCATCACTCGCCCCAGTTATTATTTTTAGACGCCCTGGCGATAACATCAAAGGGCGTTTTGAGTTCAAAAATAATCTTTTCACCGTCCCATTCCATTTTCGAAATTACAAATTGAATAAGGCGGCGCTTGGTACTGAGCGAGGCCTTGTCGTCCATGAACATTTCGCTGGCACGGCTGGCAACTTCTAAAATTTTAGACGCGGATACAACAAATCGCTCGTTACCTTGGCTTCACCTAGTGTTATACCTACCCCGAACCAACAGTAACGGCTCGACAGTGCACTAAGACGCCTCTTGGGGATGGCAGAACGGCGATCTATGAAACTGACACCTACTCCGACGGTAGTACTACTGACCCATTCTTTGTAGGGTACAGTACTGCGACGGTTCAAATTGTCTGTAACTAGGAGTTAACGCCGTGGTGATAGGTGGATAAAAGTAGAGTATAAGGTGGGCGAAATAGAACAGCAAATGCGTTTGCTTTATGTCAAAATGACTAGGCTAATAGCCTAGGAGAATCAACAAATTGGACATTGGTGCCTTTCTGATAGGGAAAACGGGCTTGTGTACTGTTGGGCGTAGAACTTAGAATAAGCTTAAGACAACTGATTAACTAGTAGCTGGAGGTATCGGGGTGAAGCAAAGGCCAGGGTCGTTTGGAATAAGTGACATACTAGCTAACCTATCCAGCCGTGCCGCCAAAGTTAAGCTGAGACGTATGCGATTAAGCGCGGCTCAGCTTTTTACGTCTAGGGTTCGTTACCGGTACGCTTTTAATGTTGTCTTGGTCGTTGCCATAGCTTTCAATGCACTTTCTATCGGCTTGCCTGCGCTTATCGGCCAGTACAACGATCAGCAAGCCAAGATACCCCACCCGCTTGCAAGTGACAGCCAAGTCTCTAGCGCACCAGCGGCTGATACGGTTCCTGTTAAGGGCAAGGCTGCTCCTGTTTCGGCCGACCTGGCTTCTCAGCTGTCAGATCAGCTCAAGGCCCAGCAAGCAGGCAAGCCAAGTGATAAAACTCACGTCAAGAAAGTTGATGATGGCAAAAGCGAGAATGACCAAGCATGGCTGAATGCTGACGGCACGAAGTCACTCGTTCATAGCATGCAAGCCGTGAACTTCAAGGATAACGGTCAGTGGAAAGACGTAGACACCACACTAGCCCAGGATCAGGGTACAGGCCAATGGCGAACTAAAGCTAATGCCTGGCAGGCTCGATTTGGACAGATAGACACCGACGGTGTCCAGATTGCCCAAGGCCAGCAAACCTTTAGCCTTAAACCGATTGGCGGTAATAGTGTAAAGCCGGTAGTTACCGGTTCAGCTCCCAACCAAATCTTAACCTATCGCAATGTCTGGCAGGGCGTAGACTTGCAGTACATCATTTTCGGTTCCGAGATAAAAGAAACCATTGTAGTGAAAAGCCGAGTCGCAGCACATAGCTTTAGCTTCACAACGACAGGCTCCACACTAACTCCAATTCCTGGGGCAGATGGGAGTTTTCAGCTAAGTGGTGATTTGGCAGGCTTTAAAATTGCAACGCCGAGTGTTGCCACATTTAAACAGGGCGTAGTCGGTTCGGCGCCGCTTGTTACCCAGGTGGCTACTGGCAATCTTGTTACGATTAGCCTTGATCAAAGCTGGTTAAAAAACCGCTCATTCGATGAATTTCCGATTGCCATTGACCCTACACTTACGGCCTACAGCTCTGCGGGTAACTGGTACAGGAATTTCAAGTCAGATGGCTACATTTGCGATCCCGGCATGGGCTGCGGCAACAGTACCGGTAACGCCGGAGGGGCATATTGGCGGTTTGCTTACCATGTGGAGTTTCCACAGCTAGCCGGTGCCTACCTTGTTAATGCGAGCTTGCATTTGGAAATGCCCAATCCTGACGGTGTTCATTATTATGGGGTCTACATGCCTCGAATTGTATGGGTGGATCATGCTGGTTGTCTCAGCTCGTTTAACTGTATTGATGGCAGCTATGGTGAGACAGCCGCCATTGTAAATACCAACGACAACATGGATGTTACGCCTCAATATCGCAAAGCAGTTGATAGTGGCGACTGGGGAAACTGGATGATTGTGCGCGGTGAAGAGACGCCTGGCTATGAGTCATACAAGCTCTTTGCTTACGACCGTACTAGTGTAACTTTCAACTATGATCAACTTCCCGGGCAGAGCAGTATTGTGAGTGGTGCGCCGGCCAATGGTGGCGTATCGGTCAACACTCAGCCGACGCTAAAGTCTAGCTATGCCAATGACCCAGACAACTCAGGTCCGGTTCAGTATCGCTATACGGTGGGCACTCGCCAGATAGGGAATGGCAACGGCACTACAAGTAGTCTGGGCGGCATTATTCTTGATTCTGGCTATAACCAGTCGCCATCATGGACTATGCCTGACAATGTGCTTCAAGATGGCACGACGTACTATTGGCAAGTTCAAACTTGGGATAGCGTTAGCGGTGCCTATAACACCTATAGTCCCGTTTACTCCTTTAGGGTAGATTTGCGCAATGGCAATAAAGACAGCACGCAGGCCCAGGATACCGTAGGGCCAGTAAGTGTGGACGCTGCTACCGGCAATGTAAGCACAAGCCAATCGAGCCATACTATGAGCGCATTGGGTGGAGCTATGGGAGTAAGTTTTGACTATAACTCACCACAGCGTTCTCAGCCTGGCCTCGTCGGAGAATACTTTAACAACACAGGCCAAACCACTAATCTGGTGGCTGATAGTACCGTAGCATCCATTAAGCGGGTTGAGCCGAGCGTAGATTACAACTGGGGCGGTAGTACGCCTTACGCCGGTGTTATCAATAGCGATTGGTTCCAGGCACGGTGGACTGGTTATTTCGTGGCTCCAGCCACGGGAACATTTACCTTTGGTGGCAATAATGACGACCGTATGGCGGTTTACGTTAATAATCAGCTTGCATACGACAATACTGGCTGCTCTGGCGTCTGTATGGGGAATGGTGTAAGCTTGACCGCCGGCCAGGTAGTACCCATCAAGATTCTTTACAACGAGTACACTTATGGCGCTTTTGCCCACCTGTATGTAGGTGGGGCGGTTGCTCAGCAGGTTGTACCTACGGATTGGCTGCAAACCGGTGTGCGGCCAATTGCTGCATCTCACGGCTTGGTTGGACGCTACTACACCGATGATGGCTCTCATGCCTACCCAGCTGACCCTAGTAAGCAGTTCCTAACTCGAACCGATACGAGCATGAGCATGAATTGGGGTACTGGGTCGCCGGTCGCTGGCGGCCCCACAACCGCTTACTTAACCAAGTGGACTGGTTACTTAACGGTGCCCGTGGCTGATACCTATACCTTTGGTGCTCTCGCTGATGATGGCGTGAAGATAATCATTAATGGCAATACGGTGGTAAGTTCCTGGCAAGACCAAACCATGACTAGCCCACAATATGCCACAAGTGGTATTGCTCTTGATCCTGCACATCCGGCCACTATTGAAATTGATTATTATCAAAATGGTGGCAGCGCCCAAATGGGTCTATATGCCAAACAAGCAAGTTTACCAAGTGCACCTGATACCGTTGTAAGCTCAAGTTGGCTTACGACGCAAGCGCAAGTGCTGCCGGATGGCTGGAACCTAGGCATGTCCAATGGTGGATTAAATTACGACTATGCTGTGATTGGCCAAAACAACGTAATCTTGCGCGATTCAACTGGTCAAACCCACGAGTATAAGTATGCTAATGGCGGTTTTTCACCGCCTACTGGTGAGGATGGCCGTATGGTTCGTAATGGCGATGGTACCATTACACTTCAAGATTCAGATGGTCGTACCTATGTGTTCAACTCAGATGGTACTTTGCAGTCAAGCTCACAAGCAGTAGATGACACTCATCCGGCTGCGCTCCAATATGCCTACAGTGGAACGCCAGCGCACCTTACTCAGATTACTGACGGCACGACGACTGCCCGCTGGATAAAGCTTATCTATAGTGGTGATGTGGCTTGTCCAAGTATACCTAGCGGTTTTGCTGCGGTCCCAAATGGCATGGTTTGCGCCGTTATAAGCTCGGATGGCAGTACCACTCAGCTCGTCTATTCGACTACCAGCCAACTGGCCCGAGTTATAAAGCCTGGTGGTGAAACTTATGATTATGGTTACGACACACTTGGGCGTATTGTCTCGCTTCGTAGTAGCTTAGCGAATGACGCCATTGCCGCCGGAGTTCAAGCTCAGGATGGTACTGAGCTTACCCAAGTAAACTACGACGCAATCGGGCGGGCGTCTGGTGTAACGCTGCCGGCTGCGACTACTGGTGCTGTTCGTCAGGCACACACCTATAGTTATCAAGCTTCGACGCCCTCGTACTCAATTCAAATGATCCGTTACAATAACGGCTCTGACCATTCGGCCTGGACAACGCCCCTACGGAGTGGCTACAGCGCGGAGGGCCCACTGGGCTATCTCTCAACGGTGCAGCAGCCTAACTCTCATATGCTGTATTCATGCCTCAATGCAGGATGGGACGAGTTTACCTCGCCGGCTTCAAACTGTGAGGGCCAGCAGGTATTGGGTGCAACTGGGTTTATTTTCGACACGCTACCTCCTGGGGTGACTGGTAGCCCCATTTACCGGTGCACGGCCGGTAACGACCACTTTGACTCCAACTACTCAAACTGTGAGGGTCAGCACCTTGAATCATTGCAAGGGTACGCGACCGCTAGTCCGCTAAGTCCCGTCCAGGCCTCAACGATTACGCACGTTGCAGGTGCGGCTGAGCCCAATGGCTTTTCGCATAAGGTGACATACGACGGCACCTTCCGCACCATTGCCGATACTGATGCGGCCAACCTGACCACCACAACCACTTGGGACTCAGTTAAGGATAAGGTGCTCTCGACGACCGGCCCCACCGGGCTTGAATCAACTACCGTTTACGACGACGAAGACCGTGTAACCGACCAGTACGGACCGGCTCCTGCGGCCTGGTTTGGCAGCGGCTACGTACCCACTACCAACGCCAATCAGACGCCTCATACCCAAGCTGGGTACGACGCCGGAATTAGTGGTACGGCTGTAACTTGGTACAACGCCAAAGGCTCCAATCTGACTGGAGCCCCCAAACTCCATACGACCGGGATTGATCCCGGTGACCCAACTCACTTAGGCCGTGATTTCCGAATTGGTAATCCGCCCATCACGATTGATTCCGGCATGGACGGCTACGGCTATAGCGCCTCAGGCAAGATTCGCTTCCCGGGAACCGGCACATACACATTTAGGCTGTATCACGACGATGGAGTGCGGGTTTGGATTAATGATCAACTGGTGATTGATGACTGGGCTTATCGCAGTTCCGGCATAGCCCAGAATTACAACGTCGGCACATTTGTTGCCACCGCCGGCACGCCATACCGCTTCCGTTTTGACTACTTGCATGCCAATGACTCGGGTGGTCCTGGTGGGCTTGAGCTTTGGATGGCTGGCCCCGGTATTACTGATAGCGGCAACGGTCTGGGGTCGAGCCACCTCTCATTCCTGAACCCCGACTATAGTCTTGTAACAAGCAATAAGGTTTTTGATTCTCAGATTGGCGACACCACTACGACTAATACCTATGGTACCAACCCTGAGCTGGGGCTTCAGCAAAGTTCTATGGCTGATCCGGCCGGCCTAAACTACACAAGTTCTAGAGCGTATGAAGCGCCGGGGACAAGCACGTACTTGCGCCAAACAAGCAAGACGCTGCCCGGTGGCAATACCTATACATATCAATATTACGGCGGCGCAGAAGCTCGCCAAAATCCATGCAACACAAACCAGACATTTAATCAGGCGGGTATGGTTAAGCTCCGAACGGCTCCAGACCCAGATGGTGCCGGGGCGCTTACAGGTCTTGCAACTGAATCGGTTTATGACGACGCGGGCCGCGTGGTGGCTACCCGTGATAATAATGACTCCTGGACCTGTACAACCTATGATTCGCGTGGGCGGGTTAGTCAGACTGTTATCCCGACTATTAATGGCCGTGTTGGCCGGACCGTTAGTTACAATTACGCCATAAGTGGCAATCCGCTGAATGGCTCATCTACTGACAGCATAACCGGTACGACAGCTATCACTGTTGACCTCCTGGGCCGTAGTGTTAGCGCCACAGATACTTTTGGCTACCAAACGACCATTACCTATGACACGCTTGGGCGAGTTAGTCAGCAAGTGTCAATTAAGGGCACCGAAGTGCCTACGTATGATAATTTATCTCGCATAACTGGCTATGCACTAAACGGTACAACTTACGCCACCATTAGCTATGACCAGTATGGCCGCGTGTCTGGCGTTCAATACCCGCAGGCGCAATCAAGCGGCAGTATGCTAGCTTTAACTCAGGTGAACCGCGACACACTTCAGCGTGCTACTGGCTCCGTCTTTACCTTTAGTAATGGCACGACGATGAGCGAAACAGTCAGTCTATCGGCGCAAAAGGGGCTGGTGACAGGTGATAGCATCACTCAAGGCGGTCATACTGCTGGAGCAGCCTACCAATATGACAGCATGGGGAGGCTCACGCAGGCTACCGTTGATAACTGGCAGTATCAGTACGGCTTTGGTGCCCAGGCGGCTGGTTGTTCGGCTTTTGCTGGCTACAACGCTAACGCTAATAAGAACGGTAACCGTACTAGCTATGCCGTCTCCAATACCCAGACCAACACAACTACCAACAGCACAAGCTGCTACAACAATGCTGACCAGCTCACTCAAAGCTCTGACCCTCAGGTTGGCACGCCGGCCTACGACGATCATGGTAATACGACTCAGCTAGCTGGAAATGGTGCGCCGATCACATTCACCTATGATGCTTCAGACAACAATACTGCCATTCATCAGGGTAGTAACTGGGTGGAGTACACTAAAACCGCCACCGGGGTGGTGCTGGTCAAGAAAGAGTATCGTAATGGTGCCCTGGACAAGGTTTATCGTAATGCTAGCGGTGTGCTTTTGACCTGCAATGTTGCGAATCAGTCCAGCTGTACTGCGCTTGATAAGTACATTAGTCTGCCCGGCGGTGTTAGCCTAACACTTGAAAATGGCACGCCAGTCTACTCTATAAAGAATTTCCACGGCGACACCGCTATTACTGTGGGTGCTAACGGTTTGCCTTCCAGCTCCGCGCTACTCTATGATCCTTTTGGCCAGGTGTTAGCATCAGCAACCTTTAGTACAACTGGGGCCAGCCTTAATAACAGTTCGCTCAACCCCATGGGTTGGGCTGCCAGTCCTGCTCGTGAGTCTGAGAGTCTCTTTAGTATCCCGATCATCGAAATGGGTGCCAGGGTATATCTGCCAACCTTGGGCCGCTTCCTGCAAGTTGACTCAGTTGAGGGCGGCACCGATAACGCCTACGCCTACGTTAATGATCCCATAAACAGTTCGGATTACAGCGGACAAAACTGGTTCGGCTCGTTGGTAAGTGCCGTGGTCTCGGTAGTGAAGGCGATTGTCCATGCGGTTGTGGCGGTGGTGCAGGTTTTGGCCGCGCCTATCATCCATGTGGTTCAGGCTATCGCTGCACCGGTAGCCCGAGTTATTGTAAGTGCGGTGACTCACAAGAACATTCCTGCTCCAGCGCCCACGGCACGAAGCGGGGGCGGGAGCAGTAGTAGTGGCTCTTCGGTAAAGATGCAGCCAATACCAGACCACTCGGGTATTGTAACGGTCGGCATTAGTGGTTCTGCGGGCTTTGGCGGATATGCGGCAGGTTACGTAGGAATGGCCTTTGGCCGTGACGGTTCTGTGGGTGTCGTTGTTTCAGGCGGGGGCGGCGGTACTACCGGGGTAGTGATTGGTGCAAGCGCGCAACTTGGCTTAAATAAGGGCAAAGGCGTTTCTTCTCTCGCGGGCGTGGGCGCTTCTGGAGGCGTATCAGCTAGGTTTGGTCCTGGGGCTGGGGTAGATTTCTCCGACAAGGAATATGATCTGTCAGGTGGCGTAGGCCTAGACTTTAGCCCGGAATTCGCATTACCAGTCGAAGGGCATGCAGCCGTATCAAACACAGCTGTATTCCGGATTAGATGAGTTAGAATAATGACTATAATCTTTCTATGGAGAGATAAAGGAGATACGGCTTGAGCAATTTTGTAATCTTTGGGATCGTTGTTGTATTGTGGGCTGCTTTGGGCATCAAGATGGTTCTTGACCAGGTCAGCCTGCTTAAGCTATATCGGCAGAAGGCTGATCCCTCGTACCCCCCGCTGCCAGGCGAAGAAGGAAGTAAAGGGCGTCCACTCTTTTCGTCTCAGGCCCCTGCTGCTAAGCGTGGACTGGGGGTTATGTTTGCGAAACACCCAGGCCACCCCGAGATTGATAAGCTTGCCAGAAAGGTGCGGATTGAATACTTTTCCTTATTTGGGCTAATGGTCGTCATTGGAATTAGTTTTTTTCTACTGGGCCCGTAAGCCCTAGCTCGCCCCAGGAATTATCATGAAAATTGCTTCATAGAGCTATTATTTTTGCTATAAGAAAAACTAACATTTATCCGGCCTAGCGGTATAATAATCGCAGTAAGCTTGAAATTTTGTGCGGGTGGGAAGGGAACCCCTCCTCCTAAAATCGCGGTTTGCTGGACTGGCTATGAGCGCGGCTGGCCACCAAACTACTCTTAGTATTAAGAGCCAGTCGAGAAAGGATACTGTGATGGCAAAAGACGCTCCCGGTATGCGCGGCTATCGGTCACGTGACGAGAACGGTGAGCTGCGGCAAAAGCGGTCTGATACCCAAGTCGGCACTCTTGAAAAAGAGTACGGTGTGGATTTAGGTCGCCGGAGTGACATGCAGCTCGGCACCCTCCGTAAGGAGCTTGGTGTTACTGACCTGAAGGACATCTTGAAAACCGGCCGTTAGGCAAGGCTCTTGATGGGAGGGGGAACCTCAGAAACTTCCCACTCGCACTAAGTTCCAAGCAATACCGCTTATGGTTCAATAATAGCATAAGCTGGTTCAGCTTAAAGGGACCAATAGGCCTGCGAGAATAACCCACGGGGTCAAGACACGGAAAAGCCCAGGTGGTAAAATATATACCTATATAAAGCCGAAAGAACATGACTTCTCCAACACAAACCAGCAATAAGGTGACGTCACTGCGTAATATGAGGCCCGGCGCGATTAAAATCGTGGCTACGGCGCAATGGGTATCATCGGAATACATTGATATTCACACCAGCCTGCCCTCGCGGAAGGTGATGTTGAATGACGGCACCGGCACCATAAAGGGGGTCTGGGCAGGAGATAAGCAAATCGTCGTAGGCTTTGCATACGAAGTCGTTGGCGTGGTCAAGTTCGAAGACTCCGAACTTGGGCTGGCTATTTCTGACCTTAAACTAGCTGGACGATTACTGCCAAGCGGCCACCTGGCAGAGGTGACACAGGCCGACCTCGATGATGCTCTGAGAGGGCGAAGTCCAACCGGTAAGGCTTTGAAAACATCAGTCTTGAACAAAGTTGCATTTGGGTCTGTCTCCGCCGCGATTGGGTTGTTCTCGCTGAATTCGTATATATGCAACCAAGGCGTTGATTACCAGGAATGCTCGGCCAGTTCCTCATTGGTTTGGATGCTCCTCATTGGCGGTTGCCTAGCGATTGCAGGAGTTGCCTACGGGCTTGGAAAGCTTGTGGAGTAGCGATGCTAACCTCTGTCGCAAGAGGATTTATTGCAATTTCTTATGCTTAAAAAGAGGCTATTGAGCCTCTTTTTGCGTTTGTTCTCTTATGATGAATTGGCCACCCACGCTAAGGTATAGTAAAGCTTATGGAACGCTTAGATAAAATATAAGACGGCACCTATACGTACTTCGACTCCATGACGGGAAATTTTATGTCGGTATTACTTCCAAGACACCTGAGATACGAATGCAGGAACATCCAGAAGGTATCCGTGCTGCCTATTGGACAGCAAAGCATAAACCAATAGAAATAATCCACACCGAAGATTTAGGGGTTATAGAGAAGTCACAAGCAGAGAAGCGGGAGGATAGAATGGTCCGCGCACCCATGAAGCAGCGGGGCATAAATAATGTCAGAGATGGCGATTTTACCTCTGTTGAGCCTTACATTGTGCACTTCGGCCGTGTTTATGACAAAGAACGCCGGAATACTATAATGGCCATTCTGGTGTTAATTATCGTCGTCGTGTATTTTGCAGTTGATAAGTATCTTTTACGCCTATAAGTGGTATTTCGCTATATTTTTGCGTCACTCTCCGCACGCATTAGACTTCTAACGATTTGAACCTAATATCATTCACCATCGCGCAAATCTGGGCGTAGCATTCCGTTCGAAACTTGAACCCTAGCTCGTCCCAGGAATTATTATGAATAACGGCTATAGAGCCGTTATTTTTGTCTAGACCATAAAACCTCTCATGGGTCTCGAACTTAAAATAACTTCAGTAAGGTACAATCTATTCTATGCAGTCAAACCAGCCAAGTAGCCAGCGAACGTCTCATGTCCAGCTACCCTCAAGTCAAGAAATGTCCCGTATCGTGGCCGCCGAGATGCAGCGCCCGCATGCGCCAGGCAAGGATGGGGTGCGGTATGTGGAATTCGGCTCCGTAGAGGGAATCTGCGACTACTGGGAGGTGGATAAGAGCCTCTTTAGCTTGGAAGCTAAATCTTCGGCAGAGATTTTGGCTGCAGGCGAGCAGCTGCTGCAGACCTTAATACCTCGTATTCTAGCGAGATCCCCCACCCCAGAGGCGGCTCAATTGCTAAATCGGGCTTATAGCTATCTTTGCGAAGAGGACGTACCGAAAACCTCGGATGTAATCTTTGTCTTTGGTGCTTGAACGCCGTTGCGCATTATGAAAGCCATTGAGCTCTTCAAGCAAGGCCTAGCGCCACAAATGGTTGTGAGCGGTCGAGGCCCTCTTTACGATGACTCCAAGTACAAGGCAGAAGCTAGACTGTACGCTGATGCGGCGGTTGAAGCGGGCATTCCCAGAGAGGCTATAATCCTCGAAGATGCATCAATAACACTCGTTGATAATATTCGTCGCAGTCTCGATATGCTCGATGAGGCAGGAAGGCGACTGGATTCATTGATTATCGTGAACTCTCCATACACTCAACGGCGCGGCTGGTGTATGTGGCGCAAGTATCTGGTTGATGAAGTCAGGATATGTCGCGTGAATTGCGGTACTGGTCCTGATTTTACTGCCGAGAACTGGTATCGCAACGAGGACGGGCTGCGGGTGGTGATTGGCGAGTTTATTAAGCTGCGTAATGCTGTGACGTTCGATAGCGTTTAGGCGACTTGGAGTATTCTAGTCCTGGCATCGTCCACTAGTTGCCCCAGGAATTATTTGACCGGCCGCTGTATTGAATATAGAATTCGACCGTTACTGTTCTCTACAATCTGGAGGCGCACATGCCACCGGTCATCAACTTACTCGAGACTCGACTCGGTCAGCCGCGGGTCATTGGCGACCACCGCGGCGGAATTAAAAAGGGCCAGCCTTTCTGGTCGAGCATCGATCGCCAGCCCACGGCCGCGGAAGAGCTCTACCTTACGTTCACTGGGCTGGCTGGTGATCAGCCCACCGAGACCCGGCCCAAGACCGCCAAAGAAGCCAAGGGCGGCAGCCCTGGCCAGATTCACGGCGGCAACGACAAGGCCGTGTACGTCTACCCCTGGGAGCTTCATCGCTCGCGCTGGATCGATGAGCTCGGCGAGGAGGGGCTGGGGGATCGCTCGCTTGGCGAGAATCTGCGCGTCACCGGCGTCTCCGAAGCTGATGTTCACATTGGCGATCGCTGGGAATGGGGCGATGCCCTCGTCGAGGTCTCCAAGGTGCGGACACCGTGCCAGACACTCGAGGTCTACTTTGAGGGTGGATGCTACAAGATGATCAAGCGCATGACGGCCAACGGGTTGTGTGGCTGGTATCTTCGGGTTTTGCGTGACGGTGTCGTGCCGACGCGTGGTCCGATCACGGTCGTTCACCAAGCCTCGGACGCACCAACCGTTGCGCAAGCATTTGCCGCCAAGATGGGCCAGCCGGTGCTTGGCTGACTCTAGACCAGTAAGGGCGTGTAACATCTCATCCCGTGTTTGCTTGCGGGATGAGGCCCTTCCTAAGCCTTTAATATAATTTTTGAAGCTTTAGGATGAGCCTGACCTGGTGCTCGCGTCGTACGACGTTGGCGCTGGGACTGCCCCAAAATCTCAAACTAGAAAGCGTATAATGTAAGCATGAAGCTGTTTGCGTGAATCGTCGTATGGCCCCGCATCATTGCCGCTTCATCTATAATTTGTGAGGAGAGACTTATGAAGGCGCAAAAAGAATCAATCTTGTACGGCATCATTGGCTTATTGCTCGGCGGTATATTAGTTGGCGCTACGGCTACCGTAGCCGTCAACAGCAACAACTCCGGTATGATGCGAATGATGGGCATGCGCGTGCAGACCACCCCAGACACTGGCATGATGGGTATGGATCACGATTCAGGCTCCGACCACATGGGGATGAGCATGGAGAGTATGACCACGGCGCTGAAAGGCAAATCGGGAGACGCTTTTGATAAGGCATTTATTGCCGAGATGATTGACCACCATCAGGGCGCCATCGACATGGCTAACCTGGCCAAAAATAGCGCTAAGCACGCTGAGATCAAGCAAATGGCCGACGACATTGTGACGGCCCAGACCAAGGAAATCAACCAGATGAAGCAGTGGCAGTCGGAGTGGAGCTACTAGCTGTGACCCAAAAGCAGTCGATGGTCTGGTTGGCTGCGGCGGGCGTAGTGGGTATGCTCTTCGGCATCTTCTATGCCATCTTTGGGCTTCAGGGCCTACCTGTGTATCAAAAATTTGTGCCGGCAGAGTCGTTTAGTGCTTGGAGTCACGGGCTTTATGGGTCAACGTTCATTGGGTTCAGCGTCCTGCTCTTGTTTGCTGGCCGCCATGCCTTTCAAGCCAACGATAAAAGTTTAATGAAAATCCTGCTGTATGGCATTGCGGCGTGGCTGACCGTTGAAGCGGTATTCTCGGTGGTTTATGGCGTTTATATAAACGTGCTGGTAGATGTATTCTTGATGGGCTTTTTGGGCTACCCATTGGCTCGAGGTATCAAGAAAAAGGCTTAACTTATCGAGCCGCGCGGGAGTGGGAAGTGCGCATGCCCGGAGCCCCCTTGGAGTGGCAGCTCGAGGTTGTGTACTTGACAGCTAAAAGTACTTGTGCTATAGTGTAACTACCTTTCGAGACTCATCTCGACACTCTCGGCAATATTTTGCCTTCCTAGTGTGAAATCTATTTTCAAGCGCCTCGCTGTGTGGCATTACCAATCGTCTTTCGGGCAGTCATTATGACCGCGCAAAGACCCGACAATATGTAATACCCAAGCTAGCAACATCGAGGTGACTGAAAGTAAATATCAGAGGTCCTTGGCCAGTGCCTTACCTCCAGCGAGAGCGCCTTTTGGCGTCATACTGGAGGCTTTTCTTGTTGAGAAATAAGCGACACATTCGCCTTAAAGTATTGACAAAACATAAGTATTTTGCTATGGTATATTAAGTTCTTACATAATCCGAACAGAAGCTGCTACAGGAGGTAGCGATGAAGAGTGCTGTGCTGCGGCGAGGTGGCTGTGCGGCCTGTGGCCGACGCATTGACCCCGACTGGAGCAACTCGGGATTCGGTGTAGTCTGCCGACCGTGCCACAACGACGACGTGAAGCTGTTCTCGCCCGAGAATTTCGACTTCGAGCCGGCCGCGTCGCGCACCCCCGCTGGAGACGATTACGAGTTCGAGGGAACCCGAGTCATGATCAACGATCGTGTCGGCACCCTCAGCTGGGTCTACGGCGACTCGTCGACCATCACCTTCGATGGCGATGATCGTGGCAGTAGTGTCAAACTCGGGTACTGGGAACTCAAGCACCTCTACCAGGCCAGCCTGGCCGCCGCCTGACCCATCCGATCTCCCGGTGCTGGCGTTATCACGACGTCGGCACCGGGCCCTTCCCGAAGTCTCAAGCGATGTTTGAGGCGTCAGGATAGGTACTATAGCTCTGACATTGTTCGCAATCGCTCAACTCCAAGCGCAGACTGCTATAATTTACCCATGTACAAAGTTATCCGTAAATCCGAAGCCACCGTCCGCCACATTGCGGACAACAAAATTGCGTTCAACTATGTCACGAAAGAATTAAGTCCGGCGGTGTCGCTAGCCGTCACTGAAGCGATTGATTACTACGAGCAAGAAACCACGGACTACGATCGTATCTACTATGTCCTCGAAGGTGAGCTAGATTTGAGCTTTGATGGAAGCGATGTGAGGCTGGCAGTGGGTGATAGCTGCTTTGTGGCTAAGGGAACCGAGTATGAGATGCGTGGCAGCTTTAAAGCCGTGATGGTAAATCAGCCGGCATTCGGGTCATGAATAAACCACACGAGGGGAGGTTTCTGGATGGTGAGGGTCGGTTGCAGCAGTGGCCAACGAAGCACAAGGACCAACTGCTGGTGCTGGCGTATCTGGCGACCAGGTTTGAATATGGCGTCTCTTATACTGAAGCCGAGGTAAACGAGGTGTTGAAGCGGTGGCATACGTTTAGCGATTGGTCGCTGCTAAGGCGTGAGCTGTTTGATCGCGAATTTCTCGACCGTAACCTCGATGGCTCAAATTATCGCTTAAAGGAACTCCCAACGGGTCTACCCGGGCTGTCTCTCGTTCGCCCTAACATTGAGCAGGATGCGCTATTGGCTGTGGAGTGGCTAGCGGGTCCGTCCGGCCGTGAAACGCTTCGCCTCATGGGCAGTACTGATGAGCATAATAAGCCTTCAACCCTCGAAGACGAACGACGGCGGCTGAGAGACTTTATTACTTCTACTAGTCAAATTACCTGGATGATGCGCTATGAGGGCCGAACCGTTGGGGTGGTCTGGCTTCGCTTGGATGTGACTACTCATCTCTCGGCGCCATCGATCCACCTCATGATAGGCGACCCGGGTGTGCGTGGCCGGGGTATTGGAGCGGCCGCCATAAGGGCGCTCATTGAGCAGCTTAAAAGCGATAGGCGCTATGAATATTTGTACTCGCGCTACCTCACCGATAACGCTGGCTCGGCCAAATTGTTTAAAAACGCGGGCTTTGCTGAAGACGGCGCCAGCTACCAGGACGAAGATGGCCTGAGCTTCCAAAACGTCAAGTTAAGGCTCAAGACTTGAGTCGTTAAGCCAAAGAGCACTAAATTATTATTGACAAATTAAAGTACTTATGCTAACATATACTATTCAATTATGAGATTGGATAACTTTGACACGGATTCTTTGGCTGGCTCATTGCCACCCCGATAGGGTAGTAGTGACCCGGCCAAAGATATCAGAATCTGAGGCTAAGCGCTCGAGACAAGGAGACTTCGATGAGCGCTCGTACCGCGAACCAGCAGCTGGCGATCAGCACGGCCATGGAGATTTTCCACGATGCCGGCTTCACCCAGCTGAACGTCGTCAACATGGAGCACACGACCCGCACTATGATCGCGCAGTATTACGTGGGACGGCTGTCCGACGCCGTCCTGGGTGACATCAACGTCGCCTACACTGGTTTGCCGATCACGCTCGAAGGCGGCAGGTTCACCGCCCGTGTCTGGGCCGAACGCCTGACGACCGAGATCGTGCTCCACATCATCCGCCAGGTCTGCGGCGTCAACCCGGTCCATGGGGAGGGCAGCGAGAAGTGGATTTTCTTGGGTGGCGCGATCTGCGCCGACCGCCACGACCCTCGTGTTCTTCTGTCGGGCCAGGTGGTCGCCGACGTGGAGGTGGTTGACCTCTTCGCAACAGCGGAGGGTGACCTCAAAGCGGTGTGCGATTACGGCACCGCCACATCGACGGTCGACGACATCTCCACGCCCCTCGGCCTGGGCTGCGACAACGCGAACCTCCACGAAGCCGCCCGCCGGTTCCGTCTGCTGGAGCAGCGCGTGTCGGCCTGATCCGTGTCCGCCCGCCCGGTGCCTGCGTCATCCCGACGCTGGCACCGGGCCTACACTGAATTCTCAAGCGAGACTTGAGATGTCAGGATAGGCTGTGATGAATGATATTAGATTCAGATCGGTGCTTAAGTCTTGAGCTTTAGTCTAGCCTTAAAAAGCCGCGCCTTGCCCTAAAATAAATAGTCGGTCAAGCAGGCATAGCTAAGAGCAATAATTCATGATATAAATGTGCGCGTAGCTGGGCCCAGCCAATAGGAAAAGGAGCCGCTATGAACACTGCAGGTTTGTCGGGTGCTGTCATTTCAGCTTCACAAATTCGCGCCCTGAGCCATCCGCTTGCTGCCGCTAGCCACTACCAATGGATCGAGTGGGAGCACTTCGTTCTGCGTGAACCGCAGGCGCTGACCCCCGACGGCGCAGACAATATCGTCGCCCGAGCCTTGGCTGACGATCTCGGCAAAGTTTTGGAAGCCAACGCCAGGTCCGTCATCGCCATTGTTCACCGAAAGATTGGCGCGTTTGCGTACACGCCGCGCCTTGAGCTCGTCGTTGACCGGAAGCTGCGGCAGTTTACGGGGTGGGTGAACTACGCCGTCACCAAGACTGCCGCAGACCGCGAGCGATGGCTTCTGCAGTGCCGGACGCCCTTCCTGGCTCTCGCGCCGGAGATGCAGAAGTCGGACTACGTCGAGGCCGAGGCTGACCTCAACGTGATCGCAGAGGCTGGTGGTTTGGTGCTGGCCGAAGACCGGCCGCAGTTTGGCCCCCAGACACTCAGGCGTCTTCGGCGCTTGCGCCATCGTCATAGCCTCGGCACGCATGGCGTGTATCGAGACTATGAGCAGCCTTGGGCGGGTACTTGTGTTGGCTGCCACGCGAGCTGGGGTATGACGTCCTAGTCCTGGCAGCATTAGCCGCCACTACCACTAGAGCCGCACTACGGGTCCATCAGGGCTGCCAGTAGGCGGCCTTGATGCTGTCTAGGCTACTTTTCGGCCAGCTCTTTAACTCGCGCCAAAGCTTTGGGGTAGGCGGTCTTAAAGTAATCTTCCAGCTCCGGCGACACATCGCATGTCATGGCCGTTGGCGGCCGAGATAAACTGGACTTCGCCGCCTTCTTTTAGATTGCCGACCATGCAGGTTTCCGGGTCTATGAGGACAGCCCATTGCCGAAAGATTTTGTCTTGCCACAGCGTTTCCCAGACTTTTGTTTAGGCGCGTGTATCTCAATTTGGAATTGCATTGCATTCATAGGTTCATTTTTGGCCATGACGGGCTTTTACACAATTTGTGGGCTGACGCTGGCTGCCAGTAGGTTTGTTGCGTAGTATGTACTGGGGCGGGGTATGATCACCGCCGACGGCAAGCCATAGGAGATGTATTGCGATACAGATTGAGTGTATGGGCGGTAGTAATTGGGGTGCTGTGCGTCCCCTTGGCGTATGCAGCAGTGTTTGATGTGGCGGTGCGAGTGGCTATTGCCGCAGACCTACTAAAGCATGAGCAGGTGAGCACGGCGTCGCATACCTACAAGATCACTCACGAAGGCGAGGACGAAGGCGGTCGCGAGTGTGCGATCACCGTACATGAGCCGGGCCGAGCCTTTGCGCCAACATATCCTGTTCCCTGTGATAGACCAGCCGGTGACGGGACTGACACGGCAGAGGTTGTGCCGGGCATTTTCACTGATGAAGTGGTGTCTCTGGGCGGCAGTCGCATCTGGCACGGTGAGCCGAGCGAAGAGCTGACCTGGCTTACCGCGCTACTATACGCCGGCTCGTACATGGCCCTCCTGTACGCACTGTGCTATGGGCTGTTGCGGCGTTGGCCTGCCCTTCGCGCAAAGCCTTCGCGACTGAAGGGCCTGGCGCTGGCGCCGGCTGCAATAGGGGCAGGGATTGGCTACGTGGGAGTACTGGCGGTCTCTATCTTCTGGGCTGATCCCATGTGGGGCGTAATCGCCGGCATGCTGGCTGCGGCCGCGATATGTCTACGGTTGGGCAGACGAGAGCCGCCGGCTTCTGCCTCTGACTAACACTGTGCCCCGCTCGTCTCTATCCAGTGAGGCGAGTGGGGCGCGCAACTTTTGGCTTCCTGGAACCAGCCTCGCACACCCAGTGAATTGACACGTAATTGCCGAGATTATATAGTGTGGTATCGCAAAAAGCGTGTTTTCCTAGACTTAGGGAAGTAACAACATGTCCGACCAGCCGCTGATGGCTCATCCCAGCGCCGTTCGTCCCCAGTGTGACCGCATGTACCTGCCGGCACCGGTGGTGCCGGCTACCGTGCCGAACCTGCTTGGTCTGTACGGCAGCAGCCAGCGAGCCACGGGGCTGACGGTGGAGCGGTTTCCGTTTGAGGGCAAAAGCAGTTCGGCCAGCACGGACCTGCGCCTGTTGCAGGATGGTCGCCTCGTGACCGCCCTGCCGATGTTTCTCCTGCACGACTATGCCGTCCTGGCTCCCGGCTGGGCGCTCTTGCACCGGCTCAATGTACTGCTGACGGGCGAGCGCGTCGGTTTGTATGAGATCGTTGACCTGGAGCCGGAGCTGCCGGTGGCGCGCCTTGTCAACGGCAAGGACTACTGGAACGACCGTCCCGGCGAGACTCACCGGCGACTCAGTGGGGTCAGCCGCAATTTGCACGTGCTCGTGTGGAATCCGATCGTCGCCGACTACGAGCCGGCCTCGGTACGAGAGCGACTGCATCCCAGTTGGGAGGCCGGCCAAGGTGGCTTCGGCGCCATTCTGGAGCACCCGGCAGGCCTGGAGCGGTACATGGCTGACGCCGTGGCGGCTGCCCTGTCCAAGGTCAAGGCTGCCGTGCGTGGCATGCTGGCCGATTAGTTGCGCCCAACTGCGATTCCAGTGGCCGGCTCCTCGTGAGCTGGCCACTGGGCCATCCCGAATTCTCAAGCCGCGGGTTTGAGGCATCAGGATGGATTATAATACGATCATGAAACCGACGGTGTATTTGCTTTGTGGTTTAGGCGGGTCAGGCAAAAGTACTTATTACGCTCAGGAATTAGCTAAAACAGGCCTCCATAAGCTTTCTCTCGATGAGGAAGTATACCGTCGATATGGTCGGGTTGAAAATGAGTATTCGCAAGACGAATACTTGCAGCTTTATGCTCAAGTCAAGACTGAGCTGGAGCATAAGCTCATCGAGCTCTTGGGGAAGCAGCAGTCGGTAGTTATGGACTATGGCTTTTGGCGACGGGCTAGTCGTGATTATCATAAAGCTCTCATCGAAAATCATGGCGGGGACTGGCGACTAGTGTACCTTAAGGCTAGTCCTGAGGTTTTGATGAGGCGGCTAGAGAACCGGAACAAGCGACGTGGTGCCAATGCCTTTCCAGTGACGGCTGAAATGCTGCAGAAGTTCATTGCGCGGTTCGAAGAGCCTCACGGTGAAGCTGAAGAGGTGATTGAGCAAGTAGACTAAATACGCATATCATGATATTGTATGCAATTCTCCCATCCTTCGTCCATGAGAGGACGTACCCCATGTCTGACATCTCAGATGCTGAGGACTTCGGCTACCTGGCTCTCTTCGATCCTGAGGGCAACCAGATCGTCGCTTCCCGCGAAGACCTGCTGTCCATCGAGGCGATGAGCTTCGACGAGGAGCTTCACCGCCGAGTCGTCGGCAACCGATCCGGCCGCTATTGGCTCGTTTCCGACCGCCCCGGCTTCCACGCCATGGTGCTGGAGGTCAACATCTTCCATTGCTATCCCCGTGAGGGCGATGAGTGGCAGATTGGCTACTGCACCAACGGTGTTGCCAGCTATGCGCATTTCGAGCTGGAGCCAGCCCTCGGCCCCAACGGCGCCTTCGGGCGTCAGAAGGCATTCTCCGACGACTGGGACAACGCACCCATCCCGGCGAACGTCGCGGCGATCGCTCGCGAGCGGGTGAAGTACCGGCTCGGTCGTACACCCGGTCCGGATCCGCTTGACATCCACGGCGTGCGCACGCGCGACGCTGCTGACATGCGCGAGCGACTCACCGAGTTCTTGGAGGGTGCTACCGACGCTACGGAGCTCATTCGACACCTGGCCGGTAAGCGGGTGGCGGTGTTTGAGCTCATGCTCGCGGTTGCGGATTTCTGCGGTGAGCACAAGCTGGATGGTCGCAAAGAGGACTTCTTGAAGATCCTCGTTCCCGACGACCAGCACGAGCGCCTCGCGGAACTCCTCGCAACGCTCGGCGAGCAGCTTGGCTCGGAGTAGCCTCAACTACCCTACGTTAGGAGGCAGGCAAAATGAGAACCAACCGCGCCGAGGCGATTGCCCGGCTCGTGGGTGATCACCCGTACACCGTGGTGGACGGTAGGTCCGGCGACCGCTGGGGCCACTTGGTGGCTCTTAGTGTCGAGCACGTTAGCTCGCGCCTTGGCGGCGTGGAGCTGAAGTTCCTGGGCCACGACGAGCCGATATTCATCTACGAAGACTGGCTCTTCGTAGAGCCGGACGGCACGATTCGGGCCGGCAAGGACGGGACGTGGTGGATGCCGCTCGTTTTTCGCCTCGTGCCCAACCCCGGCGCCGACCAGCCGGAACTCTGCGCTGCCGCTCAGGCTATCAACGCCCAGTTTGGCGACGGCTGAGTCCCAGCAGCCGGTGCCTGCGTCATCATGACGCGGGCACCGGCCCCATTCCGAATGTTTAAGCTAGACTTAAGCCGTCAGAATGAGAGATATCGAGGAGCTTGCATACGCCCCGCGACTACGGTTGCGGGGTGGCTTGCTTGTCGGTAATAACGTATGATCTGGAGCATGAAATTATTTCTCACCGGGTTACCTGGTACTGGCAAAACCACCCTGGTGCAGGGTCTCATTCCGCTGATCAAACAAGCCTTCTGGGTAACTTGCAGGGAAGTTAGGAGTGAGGACGGACAGAGAGTGGGCTTTAAAGCAGAAACCTCAACGGGCCTAAAGGGCTTGCTATCGCATAAGCAGGACATAGAGTCAACGGCTACAATTGGCGATTATAAGGTGGATCTAGCAGCAATTGACCGGCTGCTGAGTGGGCCCATTAAAGAGCAGGCCAGGGCCGGAAAATTCTTAATTATCGATGAGATCGGCCGCATGCAAATGCTTTCACCCACCTTTGCCGAGGCAATCCGGGAGGTATGCATCGCTGATACTGAGTTTATTGCAACGATCCGATACGGCGATGAATGGACACGTGAATTCACCGAGCGACCAGATGTTATAACGCTGCTACTAGCTGCCGAAAGCCGAGACCAGGCCAAGGCGGCCATCGGCGCCATGATAGCCGCGCGAGTAGAGGTGGCGCAACTATCGGATAAGCAGAAGCGGCAAGTGCTCATTATGGCCAAGGATTACGCTAAAAGCGGGGAAATGATTCAACTAAGGAAGTTTTATAAAAACGCCGTCCGATACGTAGGCGAGGGGAGAGTGAGGCGACGTGAGGGTGGAAAGTTTGCAGTGATGGGCGACCATGGGACTCACATTGTGCTGCGGCGGGCAGATGCATGGCAGTGTGATTGTGACCTATTCAATGGCCGCGGCCAGTTTGCTGGAGCAGCAGGAGAATGCTCGCATATTCAAGCAGTAAAACTGACCACATTGACTTTGTAATGTAATTATTGTAAGGTTCTGTAGTCCTGTGACCTACTGAGGTGGGTCATCCATGGTACCGCTGAGGCGGATAGCCAGGAGGTTCCAAAATGACAACCGAAGACTACTACACCATCCGACCGGCCGGCGGCTACATCGATCTCGCTTTCGACAACCGCTTGCCCATCTCGGGCGAGTGGCTCGGCAACCTGCTCCAACAGCTGGAAGAGCGCTTTAGCGCTTCGACCAGCGCGGGCATGATGGTTAACGGCGAGTTCTTCGGCGTTCGCCTGCACGGCGCCAAGACCGAGGTGGCCGAGGCGCTCCGCTCCGAGGGCCTCTTGGTCGAGCTTGCCACCGGCGATGCCGACGAGGAAGCTCCGCACGTGCGATACGAGCACGAGGGCCGAGCCTACGTCGATCCGAAGCAGGTTCTGCCGCTGGGCCGCTTCCTGGCGGGTGCCGACCAGCTGATCGAAGCCACCGGCAAGAGGGCCGAGCTCGACTTCAGGAACGAGCAGCTGTGCTACGAGATCGTCCGGGGCGGTATTTACCGTACCAACCAGTGGATCAACCCGGAGGACGGTGCACTGCTGCGACAGCACCTCCAGCCGAGCTACGTGTTCAACAGTGGCATTCACTGCGGCATTCACGAAGGACGCTGGTTCGTTCAGCTCAAGGTCCCGAACGATCTGGAGCTGGCCCTGGTCACTCCGGAGCGGCTCGGCGCCTCTGTTCTGACGGAACCGGCGCCGCTGATGAACCCCGGCCGCCACTCCAACGAGGGCACCTTGTGGGTGTACCTGGACGGCGAGCCCGAGCAGCAGGACGCCCGGGGACTGTGGGTCATCACTTCCCAGATCGCCCTCGGCCTGGGTATTCACCCGGTGGGCGACTTCTCCTGCCATCCTGACAAGCGGGAGCGCTGGATCTACACCCCGCCGGCCCTGTCGAGCCGTCCGTAGTCACTAGGCCCTTCGGGGCCATGCCCGGTTTGGGCGTTCGTATGATCGATCTTTGTGTCGGTTTATACGGACGCCCAGGCCGGGTTTTTGCTTGGGCGCTCGCGACGGTGGCCGAATGGGTGGTTACTTCCGGCGAGCGGCTATGCCGGCGTGGCGGAAGCCCAGCAGAGCCAGAATTACTAATAGCAAACCGGACGCTAGGGCACCCATGGCGGCGTAATTGGCTACGACGGCCATGGTGTCAAACGCGTAGGCGTTGAGCAGCAGGCCCCTCAGAGTCTCGCCGCGAAATACGGTCTGGACTTGTCCTGCTAGCTTTTGGTTGGTGGGGTCGGCCAGAGAGGCGGTGCTTAGTTCTGAGTAGGTTTTGCCGCCGCCAACCGCTTTTATGTGCACGGCAATGTAATTATCGGCAAATACTTTGGCCTGTGCGCCCGTGAGCAACTGCTGACCGGCATACTGGTTGACTTTGTCGCGGTCCGAGTTGGGTAGAGCGGCGAGGGACTTGCTGCCTGCTTCCGGAAAGTAGATCTTCTCTGCGGCCATTTGGTCGTGGACTTGCGAATGTATAAAACTGTATGTCCAAAACAGTGCCGCCGAAGCGGCTAATAGCACAATGGCGATGATGAGGCCCATCGATGAGATCAATTTATCAAGTGCGCTGCGGGTCATTTTTTAGTCCTTCATTATTTTCAGCATAAGCATTTTCAAAAGAATAACAAGTACGCCCTTCCTTTGGCAGGCGCCACCATCGACCGCGTTAATGCACTGGCTACCACGGTGTCAGAGCACTTCGGCACGGCAATTATTTGAGTTTTAGCCCTTGATATTGTTATCATAAGTGGAATAAGAAGTGAGTGAAAAAATATGCGTCGGAATCGTTTTGTCCAGATGCTGGTGGTTGTCATATTGGCTGCGATGCCGTTGACTGCCTCGGCCCAATTCCCAGGCACAAATGGTAAGCTGGTTTATCTTAATCTGGCTGGGGATCTTATGAGTGCCAATCCGGATGGCACCGGTATTGTGACTATCGTCGGAGCGAGCACGCTTGATGCCACGACTCCCCCGGTCGTCAATAAAGCCGGGACAAAGTTTACCTACACCAACAGCGCAGGTTTAGCTTTGGCAAATGCAGACGGCACGGGAATCACCCAGCTGACGAGTAATGCCAGCGACGAATTCCCGGTGTTCTCTCCGGACGGAACCAAGATCTACTTCGACAATGGGGGAGACATTCTCTCGATTGGCGTTGACGGTACCGGCCGTACTACGCTCCTTGCTCACACTGGTACCCGATCATACCAGAACGCTACAGCCTCCCCAGATGGAACCAAGCTGGGAGTGGTGGGTGCAGACTCGGGCACTAGCATTACCGATCTCTATACCGTAGCCACATCCGGCGGGAGCGCTACCAATGTTACAAACAACGCTTCAGGCACGAACACATTTGTCGGAGATTACTCGCCTGATGGAACTAAATTTGCGCTCATCACCCGGGATACCACCAACACGAACCTGACGACCATGCCGGTTGCGGGTGGTGCTCAGACCACGCTGCTTTCGCTTGCAAATGCCTCTAATGCCGCTTACACTGACCCATCTTGGTCGCCTGACGGCGCCAAACTGGCCGTTCTGCGCTATACAACCGGTGTCGGCGGCGGCCTTTTTAGCCGGGGTACGGTTGTAACACTGCAGGCGAACGGAAGTGGTGCAGCTGATGTTGGTACCTTGGGCAGCCAGCCTGCGCGGGCCTTCTGGTCGGTGCTTGGTTTGTCGGTGGCGCCCGCCTTGCCTAATGCGGCTTCGCCCGCCTCGCAACTACCCTGGGCTTTCCTGGGCCTGGGCTTGCTGCTGATTTGCGGCATTGAGGTGAGGCGCCGCATTCATCGCGCTTAGGGGCGAGTGGGTTTGAGACTCGGTATGGCTAGCTTGCGACGCATTGACGGCGTTAGTCCCGCTCGTAGAGTGAGGCGACCGGCGGCGGACTCCGCTCCGACGCCTCAGCCAGCTGCTGCGCCATCACAACCCAGTTGGTGGCGCGCCTTTTGGCGGTTGCCCCAGTTTGCCTCCTTGCATGCAGTGTCTGCCGGCGTATTAGCGGCGCTGATAGCGGTTTGTGCCATTTCGTTTTTGCCCAGACAAAGCCACTTTGAGCCTGCCCCGGCGGCCATTGCTGCTACCTCGGTGGAGCCAGCACCTACTCCGGCCGCTGCACCCATTCTTGCTTCCAAGCCAAAGGTCGCGACTCCGGTTGATCGGTTAAGCATTCCGACCCTGGGTATAAATGCGCCCATTATTCATGTAGGCTTGGTGGCTGGTCAGCTTGATGCTCCCAAGACGCTGTATCAGGTGGGCTGGTACCAGGGTAGCTCATGGCCAGGCAAGTCGGGGACGGCGGTAATCGACGGTCACTCTGGTGCGCCAGGGCAGGTCGGCGTATTTGAGCATCTGAATCGCCTAAAACCAGGTAGCTTTATTACGATAACGGCGGCAAATGGCGTTCAGACCACATTTATTGTGCGGACCTCGGGGGCGTTTCCGGCGAATGAAGCTACTGCGGCGCAAGCCTTCACTCAAACTCTGGCGCCGACGCTCAATCTTATTTCCTGCTACGGCAAATGGAATCCAGCGAACCAATCTTATGATCAGCGCTGGATTGTGACGGCGGTACTGCGGTAGGTATTGCATAAAATGCAATAAATGATATTAGATATAATCTCCTGCAGTCCTTTGACCCGTTAAACTCAGTCTCACACGGAGGTTTCCGATGAGTCAGAACGCCACCGACACCGACACCGCCGCCCAGCCCCTCCTCATGGGCGACGAGCCCATCTGGTTCGGCGATGACGGCCCCGACCGTGACTACGATAACGAGATCTCGTGGGTCCATCAGGTCACGATGCGGCCACCGGCCCCACACTAACTTCTCAAGCTAGACTTGAGGCATCGGAATGGGCTCTAAGAACCAAGCAAGCGCTGACGCTCTTTATCGAACATCGCTGCCGAGCGCCTAAAATAGTCGGATAAAATCTCAAGCTCACGCGTGGAATAGCCATCGAGCAGCATGTTCTGGGCAATTCGGGCCGAGGTAAATAGCGGCCGTACTTTGAGCGCCTCTTCTTTATTAATAGTAACCAATGTACCTCGGCGGTCGTTGGGGTTATTTTGCCGGGTGACGAGGCCGCTTTTTTCGAGTCGGTCAATCATGGCGGTGGTGGAGCCTGAGCTGAGGCCGGTATATTTAGAGAGTTCGGAAGGGGTCGCTACGCCACGGAAAAATATCAAGTCAAGACCTTCAAAGTCGGTGGTATTGAGGCCGAGCTTCTTGCCGATGGCATTGCGGAATAGCGTGTAGCTGATGCCATTTTCGCGACTATCCACGACGACTCGGTTCTTTAAATCGCTATTATTTTGGAGCGCCATATATTATTCCTTTGACAGTATCTCGATATTAGAGTATCTTGATTATATAGATTAATCCTACAAAATTCAAGTGGAGGCACTATGGCCAATAATATATCTCTCATTGTTTATCCGGCTACGGACCTGGATAGGACCAAGAAGTTTTTTAGTACTTACCTCGGCACCGAGCCTTACGTTGATGGCGAGTACTACGTAGGCTACAAGCTTGATGACCGCGAGGTCGGCCTGGACCCAAATGGTTCGGCAATCGTCAGCTACATCGATGTGGATGATATCGCAGCCTCGCTTAAGACGCTGACTGAAGCCGGCGCTAGCATTGCCAAGGATAGCACTGACGTCGGTGGCGGCTTGCTCATCGCACAGGTTGAGCTTGATGGGAATGTTCTGGGCTTGCGTCAGCCGGCTGAGTAGCGCCCATTCTGGCTCGACCGTCAAAAGACCCTTCACTGGGTCTTTTTTGCTAATATGGCTTTATGTACAAACCAAGCTACCTCTTTGATCGCACCGCAGAAGAACGAAGAGATCCATTTCTTTTCTGGAAACGCGACGACCAGCCATTTTTTGCCGCAGGCGCCTGTCACATTCTCGCTGATATGTTTCGCCAGCTACATCAAGGAGAAGACTTCCAGGTAGTGTTCATGAAAGGTAAAGGTGGCCATAAGGGCGCCCATGTGTACATTCGGTATGGCGAATGGATGTTCGATCATAATGGGTGGACGCTTGAGAAAGAGATGATCGAGGTAGTGAGTGCTGGTTTTACCGCACATTACCCCGGCTGGGAGTTTGAGCAAATTGTTGTAACGGAAGACCTCGAGACATTTTGCCGAAATAACAACCATCGGCTGCCCTGGCAGTTTGCCTATCTCCCTTGGGAGAGAGCGTACAACTACATCAAGCAATTTCCTGACCGACCGCCGTCATAAGACGCCATGGCCTCTGCAGGTGCTAGCATTCAATTGGTTAGCACCGGTTTTTCTATAAAGCATCAATAGGCGTAGGCATAGAATGCAGTCATGAAAGCCGCAATTCGAATCGCAGGTGTTAGCAAGAGCTATGGAGTCAAGAAGGCATTGGATGATGTGACGCTTGAGGTGCAGTCGGGCCAGATCTTGGTGTACGGCCAAACGTCTAGGGTAACGCTACTTTTGCGGGCATCATCATGGTGACAACCGGAGTAGCCGCTTGGCGATTCAGCAAGCGAGACATTCACGTCTAAAAACTCGCAACTGGCCCGAGATGGGCGGTCATGTCGACTACACTCGCTAAAAATTGCGAAAAATTCGCAAAAATTACCGAGTCTCCGCGGATGGTCACTGCTGATTCTGACTTGAAGAGCCCGGCTATATTCATGGTGAATTTCGCCTCATGGTATACTTGCGCACATGGTAACGATTGTCTTTGAGCCACATGCCACGACCACCGACAACGAAGAGCAACTGGCTTCGGGTTGGAATGACGTGAGCTTGTCCGACCTCGGGCGTTCCCAGGCGGGTGAGCTTGGCCAGCGCTATGACCTACGCGACATCGATGTTATTTTTACTTCCGACCTGGAGCGGGCCTACCAGACCGCTACACTGGCATTTCCGGATATCGAACCGCGTAAGTTGCGCATGGACTGGCGGCTGCGCGAGTGCGACTACGGTGAGCTAACTCAGCACGCAAAAGCTGAGGTGGATGGCGATAAACCTCATCGACTGACGACGCCATTTCCAAACGGCGAGAGCTATACCGACACGGCAGCTCGCATGCAGAGCTTTCTGGACGATCTAGCTCGATTCCATGCCGGCCAGACGGTGATGGTTATCGGTCACCGAGCCACGCAGTATGGCCTAGAACATCTCATTCAAGACAGGCCTCTGCTCGAAGCTGTGATGGCGCCCTGGAGCTGGCAGCCCGGCTGGACCTACAAACTCAATCACTAATCGCTAACCGCCGGCCCTGGATCTCGTGATCCAGGGCCAAGCTTTTTAGTCTTATAGACGTGATGCATGAAATACGTCGGTTTTCGGCCGAGCGCTGGTGAAACCAACTTCACTTTACCCTTACCGTGCGAGACACACTCGCTAAAAAATGCGAAAAATTCGCAAAAATTACCGAGTCTTGACAAGTACCCTGCGCGCCGGGTGAGCTTGAGCTGGCGGCCTGTTGCGGCTCACTGTTGACTAAAAAATAATTCGCGGGTTTAATACCTAAGTCCTCGCCCTTGAACTTGTCAGGAGTTTCACATGAGTATGACCCCGCTGGTGGGCGATAGCCGCTTCTTGGCCATAGGCCTCATGGAGTGCCGGCAGGTGTTTTGGTTCGATGATGATGAGCCCGATGTGGCCTACATCGCCATCGGCCGGTTCTGCGGCACTGAGGTCAACACGTACACCTGCTTGCGCATCCGAGCGATGCCAAACATGTACGGCCCGCACCAGTACAACGCCGAAGAGCTCGTACTCATCGACTTTGAGCCGGCTAGGCATAGCGTGGCCGCATTACCGAGCCGATCGACCCGTACAGTTACAATGCGTATTCCAGCGAAGTGCGTCAGAATTCGTGGCTGGGCCTGTTTGACTACACGCGTCTGGTTACTACGAGACTCCGCCGCCAGCTCAATACCGATCCGCAGGATGGAGAACGGGAACACGAGATCTTTACGCAGCACGAGACTGCAGTGCGCGTGGCAGTGGAGGCGGTCATCGACCAGGCGACTACGGCTGGCGTGTTCGCGTCTAACGCTTCCCAGGGTCGGTCCTTTCAGGAGGCGCTCAAGCCTCCCACGGCTTATGTCGGCCGGCCGGCGCCCGAGGATGGGAGGCTCCTCCGAAGCTGGCTGGTCTACTTTCTGACCGAGCAGTTCCTCACTGGATCGATCTGGGAGAGCGGAATATAGAAATGAGCTAGCAATGGCTCGCATGGCCCCAGCCTTGTTCTCGAGGTTGGGGCCATTTTCTATCTGCCTGGCGGACACTGAGCCATAAAGCTTACGCTAAAGTATTAGCATGAAGCAACCTGTACTCATCAAACTCAAGGTCTTGTTTGCACTCCTGGCCTTTAGCTCAGTTGTAATTTCTTTGGCTTCTTCACTATCCAGTCCAACCTGATTGCCGTGGCGGCCCTACTTTTTTGGGCTTTTGCCTTGGCGGAGGCCAAAAAATCTCCGACGTCGATCTTTTTCGCGGCGCCGCAGCGCTCTATATGGCTACTACTGGCATCATTTTTAGTGTGCTGCTAGCCGGCCTGGACGTAGAGCTTACGGCCGTTCCTTGGGATAACCTGGTGCTCCATTACATTATGCCCGCGGCTATGCTGTTGGATTGGATTATCAACCGGCCTAAGCATCGCATAAGCTTCAAGCGGGCCCTGGTGTGGCTCGTGTATCCGCTGGCCTATGTGGCCTATAGTCTCGGGCGCGGGAGAACTGGCTATTTCACCGGATGGCCTCAAGGCGGGCGTGAGTGCGGTTGAGGAGCTCGTCGCTGCGGCACCAAAGCTACCGCACTGGAAAGTGGTTGCCTTTAAGCCGCCGCATGAATTGCAAGTTGTTGAGTATGGTGGCGCCCAGCTAAATATTGCCGATGTATACTTTACGCATCGGCGGCCGGGTGAAGAGCTAATTGATCTGGATATCTATATAAAAGGCTACGATGAACGACAGCTTGAGACATTTGCCGCCCTGGCTTTTATCATTTTGGACAGCGTTATTGGTGGGCGCAACGTTCTTACGAGAATTGGTGAAATTCAATTCCACGGCACTGAGGCGGCGGGGAGCCAAGAGCTAACGCCGATCCGGGAACTAAGCAAGCTGCTTGCGCCGGGTATATAATGCAAGTATGAAGGCTGCAGTCAGTATCACTGGTGTCACCAAGAGCTATGGAGCCAAGAAGGCGCTTGATGATGTGACGCTGGAGGTTGCGGCAGGACAGGTTTTTGGTTTCCTCGGACCCAACGGCGCCGGTAAGACTACGACTATTCGAAGCTTGATGGACTTTATTCGGCCGGACCGGGGCGAGATCTTGGTGTATGACCAGAATGTGCGAGGCAACCCTGCTCTCAAGCGCGACATTGGCTTCTTGTCGGCCGACTCGCAGCTGCGATCTGACTGGACGGTGCAAACCCATATCGCGTATCTGAGTGGCATCAAGGGTGCCGGGCGTTCGGCTGAATTGGTGGAGCTGCTTGATCTGGATACGCGCAAGAAGGTCGGGGACTTGTCGTCGGGTAATCGGCAAAAGCTGGCCATTGTGTTGGCCTTCCTGGGTAACCCCAAGCTGCTCGTGATGGACGAGCCCACGCGAGGTCTTGATCCACTACTCCAGAACGAGCTCTATCGTCTCCTCAAAGAGTTTGTGGTGGGTGGGGGAACGGTGTTTTTCTCATCGCACAACCTCGCTGAAGTGCAGGAAGTGTGTGATAGCGTGGCCGTAATTAAAGCCGGTAAAATCGTGGCCGCGGGAGCGATGCAGGATATCCTAAAGTTCAGTACGCATATCGTGAAGGCACGGGCGTCCCGGGCGTTTAAGTCAGCCGACTTTAAACTGGCAGACGTGGAAGTAGTAGCGCACGACGGCAGTTCGATAACGCTGAAAGTCTCCGGTGATATTGATGCTACGGTCAAGGCGCTGGCGGCGTACCATCTGACCAATCTGGAGGTGGCACATGCCAGCCTGGAAGATACGTTTATGGAGTACTACTCGTGAGACGAATTATCTGGCGTGAACTTACCGATCGCAAGTGGTCGCTGTTTTGGTATAGCTTTGCAGCCATAGTCCTCCTATGGACCTATGCTGCCACTTATAAATCCTCGGTGGCGAGCGCCCAGCAGCTGCTTGAGGTCGTGAAGACCTACCCCAAGGCACTGATTGAGGCTTTTGGCCTTAATAGCTTGGCGAGCCCGAGCATTGAGGAATACCTTAACGGCAAGCATTTTAGCTTTTTGTGGCCAATTATGGCTTCACTACTGGCCTTGTCGCGCGCCGGCTCACAATTTGCCGGTGAGATTCAGGACCACTCTCTGGGCCTGCTCCTCGCTATGCCGCTGTCTCGTATCAAAATCTTTGCGGCCAAATATATTGCTGGGCTTATTACGATAGCGATGTTTACCGGGTTATCAACCCTGCCGGTTATTCCTCTCGCGAACGTTTATGGCATCGAGACTCACCCACATATCCTGGTAGCGATGTGGATCCTATGCGGGCTGTTTATGTGGACTGTTTACGCGGTGGGCTTGCTGGTATCAAGTTTTGTGAGTCACGTCGGCCGAGTGTATGCATTGGGCGCCGGGGTGCTTCTTGCGAGCTATATAGCCAATATTGTGGCGCTGCTCAATGATAAGGTGGATTGGCTCAAGCAGATCTCGCTGTTCCACTATTTTGATACGGCCACAGTTTTGAGTACTGGCAACATTAGCGCCCAGACTGTAGAAGTTTTTGCCGGAGTTATTGTGGCGGCGAGTGCGGTAGCTGCTTGGCGGTTTGTGACGCGCGATATTCACGTTTAGTATGTTTGCCGGCATATTACCTCAACCCGGGGAAGTCGCACTCAATTTGCCGGGCGACGAGCTTATTGAGCAGCCCACAGCCGTCATTGACAGCGCGTTTGACCTGCCAGCTTCGCCGGCGGAGGTGTGGCCGTGGTTCGTGCAGCTCGGTAAACGGCGGGCGGGCTGGTATTTTCCACGCTGGGTGGAGTGGTTTGTTCTGCCATCGCGACGAGGTTTGCGCTCCATAGAGCCAAAATGGCAGGAGCTAAAGGTGGGCCAGCGCATACCCGATTATGGCGGCAAGCAAGGCTATTTCGATTGTTTTTATTTGGCGAAAGATCGCGCCATTGGTTATACCTCCACGCGGGGCCGTATAACGATGACCTGGGTGTTAACGTTTTGGCCTAAAGGTAAGCATACGCGCGTCATTATTCGGCTACGCATGAAGAGTACTAAGGGTGGTAATTCGCCATTGTGGAAGCTGGGAAAAATATTTGATCGGCTTACGATAGCAGGCTTGGCGGCTGGTTTAAGGGAGCGGTTGCAGTAAAGCTTGCATTTTTTATAACTATATGATATAGTGTTACATCCTTGAAAGCTTATCACACCCTGAAAGGGGCTCCCATGACCGCGAGCGAGAACACCGTCAAGGTCACCATCAGCGAGTGCCGCAGCAACGGCCAGCCGCTCGAGACCGTGACGCCGGTCGGGCAGACCCGCGCGGCCACGGTCGACTACAGCGTGGCGATGGCCCAGGCCGTCTACATGCTCACCAGCCACGGCAACGTTGGCGTGGAGGTCCGCGAGCTGTCGGAGAAGAAGGTCGTGCTGTTCTACGAGTACGACCTGAGCCACCACTTCGGCATCCCGGACCAGCCGCGGCCCGAGCCCCTCGACTACATCGAGGGCGTCGACGCCGTGCCCGACTCGGAGCTGCCGTGCTACTCGTGGCTCTACACCTTCGAGTTGGCCGACGGCTGCACGCTCGGCGGCATGAACATGCTGGCCGAGGTGGTCTTCGCCCAGGCCGTGGTCTACCGCGGGCTCTGCTCGCCGCAGGTCGCCGACCAGGTCGCCGTGTCGGTGGCCGAGAACCTCCGCCACGAGAACGACAACCTCCGGGCGGCGCTCCAGTACTACGGCACGTGCAACGCCTGGCGGGGCCGCGAGCTGGTCAGCGACTACGCCGAGGACGTCCTGCGCGGGGACCCGTACCGCATCGCCTCCGACGCGCTCCGCGGCCGCAAGGTCGAAACCCTGCCCGAGGCGGTCGCGCGCGTGGCGCGGTGGAACCGCAAGCAGGCGGCCCTCCCGGGCGCCCGCTACGCGGTGTGATACACAGCTTCAAGGCAAGGCCCCCGTTCTACGGAACGGGGGCCTCGTCGCGTTTAAAGGCATTAATTTTAGTGACTTTGCCTGGAGTACAATGGGTTTTATAAGGGGTCGTTTATGCCAGAAGATCAACTGCCGAAACCTGAGCATCCCTTGGCTGAGTCGGGCCAGGATGTAGCAAAAACTGATTATGCGAGCTTATTCGAGTCAGCTCAGCCTCAGGATCCTCAGAATGAAGCGAGCCAACCGACAGAAACTGCCTCTTGGACGAGTCCCGAAGATTTATACAAGAGTCCAGAAGTTCTCGACCGGGCAACCTACAATGAGCGCAACCGCAATCCTCACGAAGGTGAAGCCCAGTATCAAAAGCGTACGGTGGTGGCCGATGAGCTCCCGTTGGACGCGCTTCGTTTCGCATCGGCCCCCGAGGCTCCCGAAATGCACGTATGGGAGAAGCCGGGACTCAATCTTCAGGAGCAGCTTAATAATCGGCAGGGGCCATTTATGGAATTTGGCGGCCCTACTTACGACGACTTTACAGTGCTCGAGGGCGTAAAATTTCCTCAAAAGGTGCTTGTATCTAATATTGATCCGGGCTTGACGATGGGAAGCGGCGAAAATCGTCGAGTAGTAGGCCGAGTTGATGCGCAGATGGACGTAACGAATATGCATCTAAGAAATGAAAGCCTCGGCGCCATACTGGCTGCGGCGTTGCCCGCTACAGTTCGGGATGGGGCGCTGGACGAAGCTATGCGCGTGCTAGAGCCCGGTGGCTTGCTGTTTTGGCAAAGTGGCGACTTGGAAGACGCAAAAATAGCCCAGGATAAAGAATTCATTACTGCCAAGGCAGTTCTTGCTGCCGAGCCCGAAAGCCAGGCTTACCAAACGTCAAATCCGGACACCGGAGAGGCTGTTGCCGTTTACGGCTCAGCCTCATATGTTCTTATGAAGCCTTAATGCTCTTGAAGCTGCTCTGCTTTATTGGCTAAAGCAGTACTGGCTGTGGTCTGGGCCAGATTCCACGACCGCCAATCGTGGTCATCATGCAATATGGCCTGAACGCGTTGACGATTGAGCTCGGCGGCAAGCGCGGTGGCGTCAGCGGCCGGTAGAACTGGGTAATTATTGAGCAGCGTTGGTGTGGCATCAGCGGATAAGCGGCCAAGGTAGGCCGTGTCGATTTTGCCCGTTTGCCGATATCGGTCGAGATTTTGTCGGGCAATAAACGCATCTGGATTTATTGCGTTTAAGGCGCACAGGAAGGCTATGACGGCTACCAAAATGGGCAGTGTCATGGCTTGTTCCGCAGCGGAGCGAAGTAGCTTATATGCCAAAATGAGAAATACGACGGCGAGAAGTATCGTAAAAGCCTGGCTATACAAACGTAGCGTGGTAAAACCGTAGGCTTGTTCGTACAGATAGAGCCGCTTAAAGGCTGAGCCCATAATGAGGAGCACTTGCAGGATGAGGAGCGTGCCAAGAACTTTGAAGGAGGTCTCGTGGTCTTGCTCGGTCCGGCTGATGTGCTTTTCGGACCACCACAAGAGGCCAAAGGCTACTACAGCTACGGCGAGCAGTTCAAAGAACCCTTTGCGAGCATACTCGGCGTAGGTGAAACCCTGTCCTGATATATTGGCTTGGCCCCCGAACAGATATGTCAGCTGGATGATAATGAAGGCCAAAAATAAGACATTAACCGATCCGAGCAAAATGGCACTTTCCACCTTGCCAATAAGTGGCTTTCGCGAGGCGAGAGACGTGAGATCGTCAGGCTTGGCCTGCTCAAAAATGTAGGCATACCCGCCCACGAGAGCAAATGTAGCTAGGGTGGTCAGAACGGTTTGGGCAATGAACTCTGGTCTGACGTGGACGCTAATGAGGTCGGTGACGTACTTGTGCACGACCAGGTCGGCTGAGGCAAACAGAGCCACGAACACGATTAACATCGGCACGGCCAGCGCGATGCCTGTAACGATTTGGCGGGTCATGGGCTTGGTTTTAATGATGCGATGCGTCGCAACGAGCCGCCCCAGTGTCTGCCAGGCCGGGCGGAAAAACTGGAGCGGCAAAAGAGGAATACGGACAAGCTCGACTACGTGCATGGCCGGCAGACGCCGTCGGAAGGTCGTTTGGGCCATAAGCAGCAGCAAGAGCCAGCAGGCGCCCAGGTTGAGAAGCGTGAGCGGCTCGCTGGCTCGAAGCGCCACCATCGCGGCAAACCCCGCAAACGGGACAGCCAGCCACCAGCTGCCGGGCCGGATTTTATGACCCAAGTAGGCGGCTAGTCCGAACAGGCCTGCTAGGAGCCCGGCGGCGTACGCGGGAAAAGACAGCCCCGGCGCGTGTTTAAAAAAGAGCTGGTCAAACCCAACACCCAGCAGGAGCGCAACACCAAAAATGGCCACCGACCGGCTGAGTGGACTTTTAAAACGGGAATGGATCATAGCTTCTCTCCCTAATATAGCCGCAGTATAGGCGCATATATATCAAATATCAATACTTTTTTATTGTAATTCGATAATATATGTGATACAAATGAGGCATAACTCAAGAAAGAGCCTTTATGAATCGTGTGTTGCATCAAAGTTCCACCAAGCTGCTGCGCGGCGCCATTGTGCTCCTAGGTGTGGTCGTGCTTACGCTTTGTTTCTTGGCAATTCCTGCAGTCTACCAGGGCTGGGCGCTGGAGTACCCTCAGCTGGCGTATCTTACCTATCCGATTTTATTTGAGATTTGTGCTACGGCCGTACCTTTCTTTATAGCGTTGTCTCAGGCCTGGAAACTGCTGGGGCTGGTTGATCGCAGCCAGGCTTTTTCGGGCCAATCAGTTTTGGGTCTTAAGCGGATTAAGTACTGCGGCCTCGCCATTGGTGGACTTTATGCGCTGGGACTGCCCATGATTTATGCTTGGGCCCGGCATGTAGATGCTCCCGGCCTCATGGGGATCGGCCTCATTATTATGTTCGCGGCCTTCGTAGTGGCGGTGTTTGCGGCAGTGCTCCAGAAGCTTTTGCAAAGCGCTATTAAGATCAAGTCCGAGAATGACTTAACGGTTTAGGCGGCGATTATGGCAATAATTATCAATCTCGATGTGATGCTGGCGAAACGCAAAATGAGCCTAACTGAGCTTTCGGAAATCGTTGATATTACAATGGCGAATCTATCAATCTTAAAAACTGGCAAGGCCAAGGCTATCCGGCTATCTACGCTGGAGGCGATTTGCGCGGCGCTTGAATGTCAGCCGGGCGATATTTTGGAGTACGCCGATAATACCTAGCTCCTGCTCCAATTTTTGCCAAATGCGCCGATGTAATGGGCGAATGCTCCTGGCAGTATGGTTGTAGGAGGGCCTATGTTTCATCAAGATATTTTGACCTTGGCCAAAGAAAATAAGAATTTCCGAGATGTTCTATTCACCAGCAAACACACCCAGTTGGTTGTTATGTCGTTGAATAAAGGCGAGGACATTGGCTCCGAGGTGCACCATCATAACGACCAGGTCCTACTATTTGTAGAAGGAGAAGGCCGGGTTGAGGTTGGTAATGAGTCTAGCGATGTGGGCGCGGGTGACTGCGTGGCGGTGCCGGCGGGTTCGCTTCACAACGTTACTAATACTGGCGACGGTGAGCTCAAGATCGTGACGATTTACGGTCCGGCTAACCATGATCCAGATACGGTTCACGCCACTAAGGCCGATGCCCTAGAGGATGAGGGACTGCCGGAGTAATAAGCCGCTCAACACTGAGCTTGCTTGACTCAAGCTTGATTGTGGTTCACTATGTAGTGCGTTCACATTCTGCTTGAGGAGTATCATGACCGATGCGCAGAGCTGATGGTGTCCTACGCTCGGGACAATCGGATTTTTCCGGACTCGGCTGCCATGACCAACATCAAGCGGTCGTATGAGGAGGTGTGCGCGAGAGATCTTCTCGGCTTGCCCGAGACGGTCCGGGTGGCCTTGGCTGTCATCGGCAACGGTCTTGCCGGCTACCACGTCGGCCGGATCGGACCGGAGACGCCGGCAGAGCAAGAGAAGCGAGTTGTCGATGACCGTGACGTAGTGGTTTTTGGCGTCGGTTACTGGCTGGCCAAGAGGGCCGGAAAAGACCGCGTGCACGCTCGAGCCTACACGGACCAGCTTCTACCGCTAGTGAATCTGTACTACCCCCTGAAGCTGGTGCATCCTGACGCTTCGTGATCAGGTTCGCGTTTTTCTGCCTCGCCGGTCTCCCGGCGGGGCAGTTTTTTGTATAATAACCAAAAGAGGAACGAGCTATGGCAACCGCACGAAATATTACCCCGAGTTTGTGGTTTGATAATAACTGCGAAGAGGCCATGAATTATTACGTCTCGGTCTTTCCGAATTCTAAAATTGAAATGATTCGACGTTACCCCGAGGGCGTCACTGAGGGGCCGATGGAAGGCATGGGCGGTAAGGTGCTTACGGGCATCTTTGAGCTCAATGGCCAGCGTTTTATGGCGCTCGACGGCGGCCCAATTTTTAAGTTTAACGAAGCGGTTTCGTTTTATGTAGAGTGCGAGACCCAAGAAGAAATTGATCACTACTGGAGTAAGCTCTCCACGGTACCCGAGGCTGAGCAGTGCGGCTGGTGCAAGGACCAGTTTGGGCTGTCATGGCAGATCGCGCCCAAAGTGCTAGGCGAATTGATGAACGATGAAGACTCCGAGAAAGTTGCTCGGGTCACGGCAGCATTTATGAATATGAAAAAATTCGATATCGCTAAGCTCAAGGCGGCATATGAGGGCTAAGCAGATATTTAGGCCACGCGTCTATTGACTAAAGCCGTATAAAATTGTAAGGTATGTAACGCGCCATCAACATGCTTCCCAACACATGAGGTGAGTTACATGACAACGGAACTGGACGAGGCTCTGGCATACCTGCGTGAAGCCCGCAACCCCGCGGAGCCGGCCTACCTGGTCGCCTGCAACACCCTCGCGGCCAACCTAGAGGCGCTGCCATACCGCGTGTTCATCCGGTTGCCTGGCGGGTTGGCCGGCAACACGGACTCCGCGTGGGACGCCGTCAGGGCGGTTTCGCGGGAGCTGTGCGGCTGCGGCAATGAGCGCATGTTCGACCAGCACGGCTTGCGTTCCGAGTTTGAGCCGTCGACGGCCGAGCCGATCATCATGAAGCTGGGCGACCAGCGCGACTTCGTGCCCCTCGGGGCGCCGGCCAGCTCAGCCTACCTCAGGCTCTGGGTGATGGAACGCGCTGATGGCCTGGCCTTGGCGTACCAGCTCGACCCGGCGCTTTTTCGGTCTGAGAATCTGTTCTTCACTCATGCATACGACTTCTCCCGTCTGAAGAGGGCCGTGGACGGTCCTGTGCCGGCGGTCTTTTCGCTGGAGAATTCCGCCGGGACGACCCCAGTGTGCCTGGCCTCCGCCGTCGATCTGACGGCGGGCACGATCACGATCACGCTCGATGCGGCCGTCGAGGCACTCAGTCTCGACGCCAAGTCCGAGTCCTCCGCTGAAGCCGGGGAAACTTCCTCGCACTGATGGGCGCGCCCCACTTCCGGTGCCACTTGGCGCCGGAAGTGGGGGCCCTTCCCGATAGCTCAAATGACGGTTTTGAGGCATCAGGAGAGGCTCTATAATAGACAAATCCATCATAATGTTATATGATAAGGTTGATCGCGAGATCGCTCAGGCTTTTGACATCCGACAATTCACTGAGGAGAAGCCATGACATCACCGACCAGCACTCACGACGCTCTGACCAGGGGCGAGCTGCAGTTCGCCGTCGTGGAGACGTTCAACGCCGACACGGTGCCGGACGAGGACAGCATCAATGTCCGCGGCCTGCCGTACTACGGCGACGGCTCACGTGACATGACCGGCACGGTCCGTCTCATGGACGGCACCATCCTGCCGTTCCGCTACGTCGACGGCCGGTATCCCATCCGGGATGAGGACGGCACCATCCACTTCAACGAAGACGGCTACATTCCCACCGAGGATCGACGCGGCATGTCGTGGCCCATCGAGGGTTATGCCATCATGGTTGACGTCGAAGACGGCCGCGTCCGGCGCTGGGTATGGCCGACCGTGATGTTCAACAACGTCTACGGTGTCACCGACCGGCGCTACCTGCAGCCGCCGGCCTACTCGCGGCCGGTGCACTACTCCGGTCTGCACTGCGTGGTGGACCTCACCAAGCTCGACCCGGGCTACGCCAATCTGCTGACGACCGAGCGCGACTCGGAGTTTCCGCCATCGGTGGTCTACATCGGTCACCACGCCGACGACTACCTGGACCAGGTGACCGGGCCGCACCACTTGGCAATCTTCAGCTGGGACGATGCCACTCAGGAGACCGGCGCGGCGGTGATCATCAAGCAGGGCTAACTGCGCCCGCGGGTTCGCGATATTTCACGCCCACTAACCCACGAAAACGCCCACCAGCCGTTTTCGTGGTTGGTGGGCGTTTCTCTTTGGCGGCGGTACAATCTAAGGCATGACCACACTATTTGGACTCTGGCCCCAGACTCCTGGCCATCTCCTGGCCATCCTGCCGCCATAGGCTAGTGACCCATCTATATAACTCATTTGTACAACCGAATTGTATAAATGAAAGCATGTGCTCCGGAAAAAGAAGGTTGAGAACTTTGCTATGAGATGGCGTTCTGTGCGCATATCGCTTATGCTCAGAATATACCAAAGAGGAGAGTAGCATGGCCGAAGCAGTCCACAGTAGCAGGACTCGATTAATTATGGCTGTAGTTGGCGTTTTTGTGCTGGCCGTGTTGGCGGTGCAAGCCACCCTCCTTAAGCAGCTCTACGACCGAGCCGAGGAGCTCAACGCTGCCCAGACATCCAAGGCCATCCTCACGAATGCTATACATAGTCTTAATACCGAGCTGGCGGTTGATCCGCAAACCGGGCGCCACTATGTCCCCGGCTCGCGCGTGCTGCTGCCGGCTAAGCTAGAGAGCCATGTATACTATCGCGGCGGCATTGATGGCATGAGCTTGTGGCTAATAGACGCCAATAATCAGATGCAAGCTATCGATAAAATGTGGGCTGCGGAAGACATCTCCCGCACCTATCAGCAGGTAAACTTGGCGCAAATGTGTAGCCGCCAAGTGACTGTTAGCTTCAATCTGGCCAACCCTAAAGATAGCGACGATAAGTTAACGCTTAAAAACACCAAGAAACTCAAGGATGGCCGCACGGCATATATTTACCAGAATGAATGCCCTTATGGTGCTGAGCCGCTGTTGCGATCGGTTGACCAGATGGAGAGCTTTTAGCCGGCCGCCCATTTGCAAAGCGGAAACCCCGCCCTGACGCAGCCATTTGGCAGGTCGGGACGGGGCGGGCGTTACGAGATGGACAAGTTCTTGTACTGGGCACTGCCGCTCGGCGGAATGTGACCGACATACCAGCCGGTTTTACCGGGAGTGAGGTAGTCGGCGGGGACGGTAGTGGTGCCGACGTGGGTGGTATCGGACCAGGACGGCTCGGACTCGTTGGCGGGCACCCAGATCTTGAACTGGAGCGTCGCGCCGGTCATACGGCTGCAGACGCGCCACGGGAAAGGCACGAACGCTGCATTGGCGGTGACCACCTTGCTCATGTCGAATTGAGCGATCTGCGTGAATGGTTGGGCGAGCGAACTATCCCACACATGGACATTCATCACCCAGAAAACGCCATACACAATGTTCTTGGTGACGGTGATGGCACGTGTGCTTGTGGCTCCGGCCACAATGTGGAACGCCACGCCTTCCTGGACGGAATCTGCGGACTGGCTGGACCAGGTAGCGCAGACTCGGCCGTCGAGAGTGGTGCTCGCGCTGGCCGGCCAGAACACTTCGCGCAAATTAGTGCCCACATTGGTGGCCGGCGCCTTCATGGTGATGACGCCGCCGCTTAGGCTAACGCTGTAGCTGTCGCCTTGATCCGGCGTCAGGATGCGGCTGCCGAGTGGCGTGGCGGCGCTGGAAGTCCCGGGCGCACACGTTGCGAGCATCAGTGCCACAATGGCCGCGAATCCAAAACGTACTCTACTTCGCATGACTCCTCCGGTAGGTGAGGTGGGGCGAAATGGCTCGTACATCATACATGAGATAAGACGTTTGCTATACTGATAGCCGCACCAGCTTAGGTAGTTCCTTCACCGTGACGAGAGAAGAGGTTGTGAATGCGCAGAATGAGTGAAGCTGAATTTGTGCAGCGAGCCGGAGATGTCCTGCGTGACGAAGATCAACGTCAGCGGCTCTACGAACTTAAGTCGACGCGGCTCCAGCTGTATGTAGCGGTGGGAATCATGCTCGTTCACCGGGCGCACTACTTGGGGGCCAATTATCGGGTGATCGGTCAATATAGCGAGACGATATTCGAGCTCATTGGCGACAAGACCAGGCACGCCGACGTACTGGTGGCGATGAGTCGCAAGCATCGGCTGCATCGGTCGGATCGATCTATCGGGGCGGGTGGTAATGCGGGCTGGGTGGTTACGTTAACGCCGCCAGCTGAGCTCGTGACACTAGCGGAGGAGGTCTCGCCATGGTTGGATCTTAAGCCAGCTACCAATGAGGAAGTGTTGCCTGATCCTGCTCAACGGGCGAGGGCAATTGTGCGCGGCATTCAGCGTGAGGGCGCGGCCGTACTCGCCGAAGTACATGGTCTTTTGGAGAAGGCTCTAAAAGACGGCGACAACGCATCGATGTGATGCTGGCCAGTCGGGTGATACTCGCCCGACTGGCTTCTCTCTCTGTCGAACCCAAATACTTGCCTGGTGTATATTTTTATGACATAGTTATAAATTGTTCAACGCTGACTTGAAATGCGAAGGAGTTTTGTCGTGCCCAATGATGGTACGTGTGACTACAGCGGGGCCTGCACGCCCGCCAGTACGGCTTTCCTAGTGCTCGCCGTTGTGGCGGGCGTTGTGGTGGGCCTGATCGTGATCGTGCTGGCGACCCAGATGGTGCGGATCGTTCACGAGTATGAGCGGGGTGTGGTCTACCGCTTTGGTCGTGTGAAACGACTGGAGCAGAGGCCCGGGCTGTGCTGGCTTATTCCGTTCGTTGATCGGCTGACCAAGGTTGTGGTGGCGGTGGAAGCACTGTCACTGGAGTCGCAGCGGGTGATTACGAGGGACAATGTGTCGCTCAGGATCGACGCGGTGATTTACTTCCGCGTCCTCGACGCCATCGCCGCCGAGGTGAAGGTGGATGACTACGAAGAAGCTATCCAGCTGCGGGGCCAGTCGGCACTGCGTCAGGTTATCGGTGCGACCGATCTCGCCAAGGTGCTGGGTCATTCCGAAGATGTGGCAGATGCCATTCGCGGGCGGCTGGCCGATGTGTCAACTGACTGGGGAGTGGACATTGAGAGCATCGAGCTCAAGGATGTGAGCCTGCCCGAGGGCATGCAGCGTGCCATGGCAGCCGCGGCCGAAGCCGAGCGTGAAGCGGCCGCTAAGGTGGCCGCCGCCAAGGGCGAGAGCGAAAGCGCTGAGCTACTGCGCGAGGCGGCGGATAAGCTGGGCCCGGCCGGCCTGCGGTTGCGTGAGCTCGAGACCATTCGAGCCATCGGCACGGAACACAACACCGTGATCGTGATGGACAGCGCCAGCGGTGCCACGGCCGCCGCGGCTACGGCCGGCCAGATCGCCGGCCACAACTCTCAGTAGTAATCGCAGCGTCTCAATAGTGGCCCCGGGTTCGGTTTACGCCGAACCGGGGGCTTTTTTTGTTATGCTTATGATCCATAAGCATAAGGTTTGTGAAACTAGCCCTTGCAATAGTAGTTCGTCTCATGGGTTACTTATAAAATGGCAAAATCGCTGCATCTGATGTGGGTACACCTGAAGAAACTTCTTCGACGAATGAAGAAACTTCCTCGGCGAATGTGGTTTATGGTGGCCGGTGCGGCAGGAGCCGCCGTGGTAGTGGCGAGCTTAGGCTGGTTCGGATACTATCTGCATCAACCGATCCAGTTGGAGTATCATCTGACCGACATCAAGGTTAAAAGCGCCATGGAGGTCAAGCTCAGCCGACCCGCTCAGGGGAGCATTCGCTATAAGCTAGCGCCACAGCTTGACGGCAAGTGGCGGGTCAAGCGGAACTGGCTGGGGGTTACGGCAGTGACGTTTTATCCCACGCGGCCTCTGGCGCCGGGCAGTAGCTACAGTCTAGCCATGGAGCATGTGGTGCCGATTTTGGCTACCCGGCCAACGATAGCGACCAAAGTTATTCCGGTGAGCGTACAAAAGCCGGGTGCGGTGGCTGCCATCAGCCCGGCCCCGAATGCTGTTGATGTGGCGATCGACACGACTATTAGCGTGCGATTGGTTGGCTCCAATAATGACCTACGCAAACTGAGAATGGGCGGCGATGCGCCGCTCGCCAGCGCTGTGCCCACGAGCTCCGATGATAAAACGTTTACTTGGAAGCTGGCCCATGCGCTGGAACAAGGCACGGTGTACCATCTGACGCTAACCGATCAAAACCAACTCGGTCCGGACAAGCAGACCCTTCTAGTAATGAGCTTTACGACCGTGCCCGAGCCGCACGTGGTGCAGGCGACCAATCAGGATCACTTTTATCCCGGTCAGGTTATTACGGTTGGTTTTGATCAGGACATGCAGGCGACTGAGGCGGGCTTAAAGTTTGAGATGCCGGGGAGCGGCAAGTGGCTGTCGCCGCAAGTGTACCAGTTTACGCCTGCGGGCTTGGCGCCGGGCCGGGCGTATGGCTACATGATTGCTACCGGCACCAGGGCCCAGAATGGTGGCGTGACCATGGCGGACCATCGGTTCCAAATTAGTACGCCCGGCGCCGTGGTTGTGACTGGCTTTAGCCCGAGCGGTTCCGGCGTGGGGGTGGGCGCGGTCATTAGCGTGTCGTTTGACCAGCCGGTCAATCAGGCCAGCGCTCAGGCGGCTTTTAGTTTGACTCCGGCTACACCTGGCAGTTTTACCTGGAGCGGTAACACTATGACCTTCCATCCAAGTGGATTGGGCTACCAAGTGACGTATCAGGTGGGGCTGGCGGCTGGCGTGGGCTCGCAGTACGGGCTATCCAGTACGCGGGCGTTTTCACACTCATTTGTGACAACCTATCAGGTTATTAAGCTCAATGTGCCGCAGTACTCGCAGACGTACCCCATGTCGTGCGAAGAGTCGGCCTTGCGGATGGCGCTGGCGCTCTACGGCATTGGCACAAGTGATGCAGATGTTTTAGGCCGCGTGGGCTATGCGCCTCGGCCACGCGATACGGCGAGTAACACCTGGGATAATCCTTACGAAATGTTCGTTGGCGATATAGGTGGCGCCCAGAATACCACCGGCTATGGCGTGTTCGCTCCGCCCATCGCCCAAGCTGCGCGCAGCTACGGCCGTGGCGCTACGGTGGCTAATAATGTGTCGGCCGATTATATTGCTCAGCAGATTTACGCGGGGCATCCGGTGCTCGCGTGGGGATATTCAAAGGGGTTTGCTCCTGATAGCTGGAACGTCCCCGGTGGGGGAGTTGTGACTACATACAAGGGCGAGCACGTGCGCGTGGTATATGGCGTGGCTGGGGCGCCCGGAAATATCATTGGGTTTTATTTGCGCGACCCGGCCTACGGCAGTTTGTATTGGACACCTGGTCAGCTCATGGCCAACATGAATGTGTTTGGCGGGGTGAGCAATCAGACGGTGACGGTGTATTAGCTCAATGAGAACCATAAATACTTGACTTTTTAGTATAAATGTTCTAATTTAATAATGACCCAAAGAGACTTCCTAAGGAGCATCATGTTCAAACGACTGAACCGACTTCGTGGCTGGTGGAGCGACCGCCAGTCTCGCCGCGAGCTGGCCAGACGTAAAGCCGAAGCGCTGGCTCTGGCGGAGATTCACGAGCGCTTGGCGCGTGCCAAGGCCGCTGGGCATGACGTCTCCTTCCTGGAAGGGATGCTCAAGTATGGTGCCACCTCGCGGCTGGGAGACAAGCTGCTCGAGCGTATCGGCTTCTAGAAGCCAACTCACGGCCGGGAAGTGCCGGGCTAGCCGCCTCGCACTTTCCGGCCTTTTTTGCTGGTAATTTATTAGTTAACATGTTATAACTAATAACGTCCAAAAACTTGACCTCGATTGCTAGGAGCAATGACGTGGAGATCTTGCACATGCTGGTCTGGCCGGTCGCCCTGGTGGTGGCCGTGACAGTGGTGACGATGGCGATCGCTCGTGAAGTGCGGCGGTCCTCGGAGCAGCTGTCCATGGTCCAGGTTTCTTCGGAGGAGCAGACCTGCCTTTGTCTCGAAGGAAAACTGCTGGAGCTCAAGGAGCGCCAGCAGGACGTGGACTTCAAGCAGGGCACCCTGGAGGCCCGGATCGCAGCCCGAGTGGCCGAGCTTGGGGCGCAGACGTCTCAGTACGAGGCCGACGCCGAGACGGCCAAGCAGTCGGTGGAAGCTGCGGTCGAGGCCAACGCCATCGCTCTGCGGGGCAAGGCTGAGGCGGCCAGGGAACTGGCGCTGGAGGTGGGTCGCGCCGACCTGCTGGCTGGCGTGAGTGACCGGCAGCTGAAGCAGCTGGCGAAGACCTACGAGTACTACTGCGACAGCGTCGAGGGGGAAGACCCTGTGACGTTCGGCGCCTGGCTCGGCGACTTCCGCGGGCTTTACCCTCAGCCGGCCGAGTAGCCACCAATACAAATCACCCCATCGGCTCTTGAGCCGATGGGGTGATTCTCGCATAGGCGCCTAATTTATGGCAGTTTTCGACGGGTTTTTGCCAAGGCGCGCAAAAGAAACGTCATGGTGACTTAATCCTTGATGGTAATGACAATTTTGCCCGGAACGTGACTAGTTTCGCGGGCTTCAAAGGCGGCTTGAATCTTGACCAAGGGAAACGTTCGGCTAACCTGCGGGGCGACGGCGCCGGACTCGACCAATTCGCGAAGCGCGTCCAGTGCCGGGGTGGTTACCTTGGTGAACTGCATCAACGCCGTCACGCCTAGCTCACTAGCGCGGGCTTCGTTGGGAGGCGCGACCATCGACACGGCTATCCCGCCCCGTCGCAGCACACCGAGCGCTTTATCGAAATCATCATGGCCAACGGTATCAAATACGGCGTCAAAATCGTTCAGGATGCTGGCGAAATCCTCGGTTTTATAATCCACAACCTGGTCGGCGCCGAGCCGGGTAACCTTAGCAATGTCGTCGCCGGTGGCAGTGGTGGCGACGTGAGCGCCAATATGCTTAGCGATCTGTATGGCCAGGCTGCCAATGCCGCCGGCGCCTCCATGAATAAATATTCGTTGTCCGGCTTGCAGTTTGAGATGCTCGTGGAGAGCCTGCCAGGCACTTACGCCTACAAGCGGTAGCGAACCAGCCTGCTGGAAGTCGAGATTGGTAGGCATTTTGGCTACTTGGCTGGCAGCGGCTGCGGCGTACTCGGCAAAGGCGCCGCTCCCGGTGCCTGCATATGCCTGGCCGTACACCTGGTCGCCTTTGGCTACGTGCTGGACGCCGGCGCCCACTTCGGTGACAATTCCGGCGATATCACCGCCCAGCGTGGCCGGAAAATCCAGCGGATAGCGGGCCTTAGCGGCGCCTGAGCGTACGGCGGTGTCATAGGGATTGAGGCTTGAAGCATGGACTTCCACCAACACTTGACCATCTTGCAGGGACGGCTTCGCTACATCGTTAATCTCGATTACGGACGGATCGCCGTAACGGTTTATTTGAGCTGCTTTCATGATTTTTCTCCCATAGGTATCTTCATGGTACTCGCTCGCTGATATACTTAATACCATGAAACTGACAGATGAATCGCTCCACCAGGAGCGCATGAGGCAGGCAATTGAGGCTGCTAAGGCAGCAGCTCAGCAGGGCGGGGTGGCCATCGGGGCGGTACTCGTGGACTCAGCCGGCACTGTTGTGGCCACCGGCGGCAGTTTAGTGGGCCCGCTCAAGGATCCCACGGCTCACGCTGAAATCAACGCCATCCGTGAACGGTGCCGCCAGGTCGGGACGGATGATTTATATGGTCACATACTTTATTCAACTTTGGAGCCGTGCCATATGTGCTTGAGTTGTGCGGCCTGGGCTCGCATTGGTCAAGTGTACTTCGGCGCCTATCGCAAAGATGTTGATAATACGCTATTTGAAGTGGCCGATGGCCGAGGAGATGAGGCCGAAGCGCGTCACATGAACTTGCGTGAGCACCTACATATGGAGGCTCACGGCGGTGTCCTGGAGCAAGAGTGCGCACAGCTGTTGCAGCAGTATCATGAAGGCCCCAGGCATTCTCTTAGCGATTCATAAGCAAAACATAAGAATGCCACGCTATACTTGGAATAGCAGAAAAGGAGACGCACATGGAGCAGCCGCAGAGCAACAAGAAACTCGTAGCCATCATAGGATTGGTGGTGATTGTCGCGGTTATTGGTATTGGGGTAGCGGTAACGGTTGGTAAAAAGCTAGATAGCGCCGACGATGCGACTCCGACTCCGGTCGCTGCCGCCTCACCGTCAACCGAGGCTTCACCTGCCGCTACGGCCGGCACGTATAAAGACGGCACCTATTCGGCTAAGGGGAGCTACACCTCGCCCGGTGGTCACGAGACGATTAAGATCTCAATAACACTCAAAGGCGGTGCCATCACTGATACGAGCGCCGTGTCAGGCGCCAATGATTCTGACGCCAAGCATTACCAATCGCTCTTTATTGATGGCTATAAGTCTCAAGTGGTTGGCAAAAGCGTTGATTCGGTGAAGCTATCGAGGGTGTCCGGGTCATCGCTCACTTCCGGGGGCTTTAACGACGCTCTGGCTCAGATAAAGTCGCAAGCCAAAAGCTAGGTGGCATGAAAGCGACGCTCGACTTGCGCTTTGAGGCGATTGGTACCGCCTGGAGCGTGGAAGTGTATGAGGCGGTTTCGGCGTTGGCGGCGCGACAAATCGAACAAGCTGTAATGGCGCGGATTGAGGAGTTTGACCGTAACTATTCGCGCTTTCGGCCCGATTCGCTGGTTGCCAAGATGGCGGCTCAGGCTGGTGATTTTGAGCTGCCGGCCGACGCGGAGCCACTGTTTGACATATACCACCAGCTCTACCAGCTGACCGATGGTCGGTTTACGCCCCTCATTGGCCAGACGTTGTCTGACGCGGGGTATGATACGGATTATTCCTTGAAGCCGCGGCCACTGGTGGCACCGCCAGCTTGGGAAGTCGCGCTAGATTATAAATTTCCACAGCTGTCGCTGCGGCGGCCGGCATTGTTAGATGTGGGCGCAGCCGGTAAGGGGTATCTGGTTGATCTGGTGTCGGAGCTGGTTGAAAGCTTTGGTCTAACGAACTATTGCGTCGATGCCGGCGGCGACATGCGCCACCGGGGGTCTGGCTCAGAGCCCATGCGAGTGGGTCTAGAGCATCCGGCCGATCCTGCCCAGGTGGTAGGCGTAGTGGAGCTGACGAACGCCAGCCTGTGTGGTTCAGCCGGCAATCGTCGGGCGTGGGGTGAGTATCATCACATTCTGAATCCACAAACCCTGAGCTCACCCCGTCATATCCAGGCTGTTTGGGTGACCGCGGCTACTACGCTGTTAGCCGATGCGCTCACGACGGCTTTATTTTTGGTGGATGCGGCGTCGCTCACGCGGTATTATGACTTTGAGTACGCGCTGATTGCTGCTGATAGCACAGCTTGGCAATCGACGGCGTTTCCGGGAGAGTTCTTTACAGCCACGTAATATTTTGAGGCTAGCATATGCAATTCGTGCGGCGAATCGACCAACTTCTAAGTAGTATTACCATGTATCGGCTGGTGCTGTACGGGCTGGCTATATTGGCGGCTACTGCACTGGCGTTTTCCGGTATGGGTGCACTGGAACTGCCCTGGGTTGGCCTAGCGGGGTCGTTACTAGTGCTGTTGGGGGTGTGCTATGTGACCAACTGGCTTCTAGCCACGCTTTGGAGCGCCCCTAGTGGGGTCGAGTCATCATTGATTACTGCCCTCATTTTGTTCTTTGTCCTGGCGCCCTTGACGACGGTAGGGGATGTGGCGCTGGTTGCGCTAGCTGGCTTAGTGGCCATGGCGTCGAAGTATGTTTTGGCGTGGCGACGTAAGCATATCTTTAATCCGGCGGCCTTGGCGGCGGCAGTGGTGGGGGTGAGCGGCCTGTACCCGGCGTCGTGGTGGGTAGCTACGCCCATTATGCTGCCGTTTTCATTATTATTGGGGCTATTGGTGGTACGGAAACTACGCCGGTTTAGGCTGTTTCTAAGTTTCGTCGTGGCGGCGGTTGTCGTAATATTGGTGGTCAACCGAGACCAACCGGCTATGAGTGTCCTGCTAACGCTGGTGGCGTCTTGGCCGCTCGTATTTCTGGGCACCATTATGCTAACGGAGCCATCGACGGTGCCTTCGCGCAATCGTGATATCTTGCTCTATGGCGCGCTGGTGGGAGCGGTCTTTACCTCGCAGACACACATAGGTTTTCTCTATAGTGCGCCTGCCATAGCGCTCTTGCTCGGCAACCTGTATTCGTACATTGTTAGCCCTAAATATCGGCTGCGGCTTAAGCTGGCGCAACGGCTTGACTTGTCGCCCGACATCACTGAGTTCCGTTTTACGGCCGATCGAGCCTTTGCTTTTACACCTGGGCAGTACATGGACGTGATCTTGCCGCATGCTCACGCCGATGGCCGAGGCAATCGGCGGACTTTTTCGATTTCGTCATCACCCACCGAGACTACGATTCAGCTCACTACGCGATTTTATGACCCTTCCAGTAGTTTTAAGCAGGCTTTACGTCAGCTCGAGATAGGCCGCTCGCTTACGGCAGGGCAGCTGTCCGGTAATTTTGTATTGCCACCCGACGCCGGCCAGAAACTCATTTGGATAGCTGGCGGTATTGGCATCACGCCTTTTCGGAGCATGGCCCAGTACTTGCTCGACACCAAGCAAACGCGTGATATAACATTGTTCTACTCGGCCAACGCTGCCTCGGATTTTGTTTACCGGGAGCTGCTTGAAACGGCGCGGACGGTTGGGGTAAAAACTCATTATCTGCTCACTGGCAAACAGATTCCGGCGGACTGGCAGGGTGAAACCGGTTTCTTGACGGCTGATATCGTCAAACGGGCAGTGCCGGAGCACCAGGCGGCGGTCTATATGCTGTCTGGGCCCAACGTGATGGTCGAATCGTATCGGACTATGCTGCGTCAAGTCGGGGTCCCACGCCGTCAGATTATGACCGATTATTTTTCTGGATTTTAAGCTTACAGAAAGGCTAACGCATGACCGAATTTACCGCTTTGGCTCGAGATAAGGCGGCCGACATTGTTAGGCAATGTATAAGCCCGATTGGCCTCAGGGCGTCGGCCCTGGACAGCGGCTATCCTCAAGTGTGGGCGCGCGATAGCATGATAACGCTGTTGGGTGCTACTCAGCTGCCGGGTGCCGACATGCAGCAAGCGTTGAAACAAAGCCTAATAACGCTCGGCGACCACCAGACCGAGCAAGGCGCCATCCCATCCAACGTCGGTGTGCACGGCGGCCGGACTGATTTTCGCGCCTACATGGACGGCAACATGTGGTATGTAATTGGCCAGCATGCGTACTATGAGGCCTATGGCGATACCGACTTTTTGCGCGCCAGCTGGCCTCGGATTGAGCAAACTTTCAATTGGCTATTGGCTCAGGATGTGTACCAGAACGGACTGGTAGCCATGCAGGAAGCCGCCGACTGGATGGACCAAATCAGCATTCACGGACTGGGGCTGTGCATTAATGTGTTGTACTACCGTGCGCTGACAGCGGCAGCAGATTTGGCGCGAGCACTGGACTTAAACCCGGCGGCGCAAACTTATGACGCTCGCGCAGAGCGGGTGCGCACGGCCTTGCAGCGTGATTTCTGGGTAGACATGGCGGAGCTGGCAACGCGGCCGGTGAGCGGTCGCTTCGAGCGGGAAGAGAATGACATTGTCTGGGGGCGCAAGCTGTCGATGATCCGGGAGCGCCCGTACTTTTTGCCCTATCTTGGTTTTCGTGACCTTGGCCACTGGTTTGATGCGCTCGGAAACCTTTTGGCTGTACTCTGTGATGTGGCCACACCTGACCAGGCCAAGCAGATTTTGGCCTACGTAAAGCAAGTGGGCGCCGAGAGCCCATATCCGGTCAAGGCTATCTATCCGACCATCTATCCGGGCGATAAAGACTGGCGTGATTACTACTATAACCGAAATCTTAATGCGCCTAATCAATATCACAATGGTGGCATTTGGCCGTTCATTGGTGGGTTTTATGTGGCGGCTCTCGTAAAAACTGGGCAGCCGGAAGCAGCGGAAGAAGCGCTCGCGTCTTTGGCCAAGGCTGGCCACGCCGGTAAAGATGGCGAGTGGGAGTTTAATGAGTGGCTTCATGGCGTGAGTGGCCAGCCCATGGGGCAACCATTCCAGGCTTGGTCGGCGGCCATGTATGTGTTTGCGGCCGACTGCGTGAAGACGGGCGATGTGCCCTTCTTTAATCAGGCTGTTCCGGCGGATGTAAAATGATAGGGCGGTCCTAAGTCGTTTCTCAGACTCAAAGGCGTATAATATATCCATATGCCTCCTCGTGACCCTCAGTCCCAGTCGGATTACACGGTGCCGCCTATCCAGCCGTCGGCGCAGCCCGCGCCTGCGCCTGTCTCTAGGCCCCAGCCACGCTCCACGAGGGTGCCAGTTTTGGGTAAGAAACGGTGGCTGAAGCGCGGTTTGATAGCGCTTGGAGTCGTGCTGGTGCTGGCGGGCGGCGCCTTTGCCTGGAAACTCGCTTCTGATGCATCCAAGTTAGCCAAAGGCAACCTCATTGGCCTGCTTTCGGGTACGAAACTGGCAGGTGAAGACGACGGGCGCGTGAACATTTTGCTGGCCGGAAACTCGGCCGATGATCCGGGCCATGGCGGCTCCGACCTCACCGATTCATTAATGATCTTGAGTCTCAATACAAAAACCAACCAAGCTTTTATTTTGAGTATTCCACGTGATTTGTGGGTGAGTATACCGGGCCACGGCTACCACAAGATCAATACTGCCTACACTTACGGCGGCATGGACACCGTCAAGGCAGTGGTGCAGCAGACGTTTGATGTCAAAATTAACTACTACACGCTGGTTAACTACACTGCTTTTCGCGATTTGGTGAATGCGGTGGGTGGTATTGACGTAACTATTAAGAGCAGCGATGCGCGTGGCATCTATGATCCTAATATTTCTAAGGCCGACAAAGGACCGCTCATTCTTAAGAACGGGCTTCAGCACCTAGACGGCCAGACGGCCCTAAATTTGGCGCGGGCACGGAACGATCCGCCTGCTAATGGACGGCAAATTCCATACGGTTTACCACGGGGCGACTATGATCGGGCGGCCAACCAGCGGCTGATGCTGGCGGCGCTGCAGCAGAAGATGATGTCGAGTAGCACATGGTCAAATCCGGTCAAAATTAGCCAGTTATCCAGTGCATTGGGTAATAATGTGAGCACCAATTTCAGCACGGGTGAGCTGCGCCGCCTGTATGATTTGAGCAAGAAAATTAATGGTTCGGCTGTAACCTCAGCTAGTCTCACCGACCAGAATTTGGTCAAGGATTTCACTACCGCTTCGGGTGAGGCCGCTATTGCGCCAACGGCGGGCGTTACCGACTATAGCAAGCTTCAGCTCTATGTGCGCCAGCTTATGTCGAGCGATCCGGTGGTGAAGGAAGGAGCCGCAGTAGTGGTGCTCAATGGGAGTAGTGTGACGGGCCTTGCCAAGAAAGAGGCCGATGCGCTTATGGCCAAAGGCATTAATGTGGACACCTACGATACGGCAAGTAAGCCATACGCGACCACGACCATTATTGATAACTCTGCCGGCAAGAAAGCAGCTACCTTGGCTTGGCTCAAGAGCCGCTATGGCGCCGGTGTAGTCGTGACTTCAAATCCAGGGGTGGCCGCGGCGTATAACACTGACTTCATTATTGTTCTCGGCGCCGATCGTTCAGCCAAGTAAGCAGTTTGTTGGTATACTAGGCTATTATGAGCAAGTCTATGCCGCCCAGTGAGGACAGTATGCCGATTCGAGTAGCGCCACTACGTTTGCGCCAGGCTCGTGAAGCTCACAGTGTGTTCACTGATGCCCTCATGAACCACTTTACGTACTTTGATGCCGGCTATAAGCAAAAAGTTCTAGCCGAGAATAGCTTAGCTAAGATGATGCGGGGAGTGTTTCGGCCGTCGCGGCTTCTCTTAGTGGCGCAGCATGGCGACCGAATCATTGGATATGTAATTGCCAGCGTGCCGCGAAACGGTAACGGTCAAGTCTACTGGTTGTTTGTGAATCCCAACTATCGTGGGCAAAATATCGGGCTGATGCTGCTTTCGCGAGCTTTGCGAATAATGGCTGCCAAGGGCGCTCACACTGCCACGCTCATAACGCATGACCATGCTAAATACTATGCGCGACAGGGATTTCGGTTAATAAAGCAGGTGTCAGAAGGGTCGGCAATGCATTATATTTTGAGTTATGATCTCCGCCGCCCACGATAAACTTCGCCGTCTTCGCCGCTGGCTAGTGGTGGGCACTGTCGTTACAGCTGTAGCCATGGTGGGACTTGAGGCCATACTGGTGCTTCAACCGGCCAGCAAAGAGCCACTGCCTCGGCCCAAGCCTACGCCTACACCAGCCCTGGCGGACGCCGGTAAAGTACTGAGCCGGGCGGACGAAGTTACGTTTGCGCCTGAGCAGGTCGAGGGGGTGTCGCGGCAAAATTATGGCGGCTATACACCCAGGCCACAATATGGCGTGCGTAAAACTGTAGTACAGTACCGGTCGTATGAGCCTGACGGTACGCCGATTATTGTTTATGCTCGAGTTTACCAGCCCATAGGCAAGACGGCCGCGCCAATTTTTGGTTTCGCGCCGGGCACCGTGGGCATCGGAGACCAGTGCGCGCCGAGCCTGGAAGACCCAGCTAAGGCCAACTGGGCCAACTACGAATCACACATGCTTACCTACGCTGGGCAGGGCTACGCGACGGTTATCACTGATTATGAAGGCATGCGCGATAACGACCGCCTCCATCACTACATGGTGGGCCCGCTAGAGGGCCGAGCGGTGCTCGATAGTGTGCGAGCACTTATAAACCTTGATGCCGGAACTGACCAGCTGGACACGAACCATGTATTCGTAGGCGGCTACTCGCAAGGCGGGCACGCGGCCTTTTGGGCTGATCAAATTGCCGCAACTTATGCGCCCGAGCTGCACTTGGCTGGTGTGGTTGGTTTTGGGCCGGTTATGGACGTGCGCGAGACGCTGACTGACATTCTCCACGGCGCCAATATTGACTGGTTTGGACCGTATCTATTAGTCAGTTATGGCGACTATTATCGTGATGCTTACAACCTGGCCGATACTTTGCAGCCAAGATATCAGCAGAATTTGCAGACCGATGTGTTGAGCCATTGCATTGATACCAACTTAACCTTCTGGCCTCATGTGCCGGCTCAGGTTTACGCCCCGGCGTTTCTGGGCAGTCTCGCCGACAATCTGACTGATGCTCGGTTTAGTCGATTTAAGGAGCGCATGGACGCAAATATCGTGGGTGCAGCCAAGACTACTACGGCCAAGCTCATTAACTCTGGTTTGCATGACAATGTGGTGCTTCCGGCTCAGCAAGATCGAGCTATGTCGCGGCTTTGTCCTAACTCCAAGGGCCCAGTAGAGCTTAAGAAATGGCCGACCGCGACGCACTATAACACTATGGCGCAGAGTTTTGCAGATACATTGGGCTGGATGGGCGCCCTAACGCGTGGCCAGTCGGTAGCTAGTACGTGCACGCCGTAGTATAATCCGTCCACGCGCGGGAAATCCCTCCTGAGCGCATCAATCGAGTTGGGAGTCTGTCATGGCCCAGGAAAAGATCGAGCGTCACGGCGGTGGCGACGACGATGATGAGACTGGCTCGGCGGCTGAGGCGGCCGGTCAGGAACGGCGCGAGAAGCTTGGCGATGACGTCGAGACCGTGCTGGACGAGATCGATGACGTTCTCGAGGAGAACGCCGAGGACTTCGTGCGGGCTTATGTCCAGAAGGGCGGCCAGTAGGCGTATCGACGGTCCCTTGGGCTCCCAGAATAGGGCCGGCGCTAGATTTTTTCTAGCGCCGGCCCTCACACTGTAGACTGTCGCGGCTATTTAAGGCCAAAAGCCGGCCGCGCGCAAACGCTTATGGTAAGATCTGATCATGACTAAACGCCAACGGCTTGCTCTTATCGCGGTGATACTGAGTAGTAGCGTGGTGTTTCTCGATGGATCGATCGTAAACTTGGCGCTGCCAAAAATTGCTCATGATCTTGGTGCCAGCTTTTCGTCGCTCCAGTGGGTGGCAGAGGGCTACTTGTTGTCGCTGTCGGCTTTAATTTTGCTAGGCGGAACACTGGGTGACATCCGTGGTCGCAAGCGTATATATATGGTTGGTCTGGCGGGATTTGGTGTGACGTCGCTGCTGTGTGCTGTTATGCCCAGCATCCAGACTTTGATTGCGGCTCGAATTTTGCAAGGGGTGTTTGGTGCCTTGCTCATTCCTGGGGCTCTAGCCATTATTGAAACTAACTTTCCGGCTCATGAGCGGGGGCCGGCTTTTGGTCACTGGACTGCTTGGACTTCGGCGGCTATGGCAGTGGGTCCACTATTGGGCGGCTACCTTATTGATACGTTTTCATGGCGGTGGATTTTCTTTATTAACATCCCGCTGCTCATCGCGAGCTTTATGCTGGCGAGGCGGGGAATTAAGGAGAGCCATGATCCTGCGCCGCGTCGCCTTGACCTAGCAGGGGCTTGGCTAGGCGCCATGGCCTTGGTGGGGGTGACATACGGCCTCATTGAGGGGCCGGTGCAGCACTGGGGCTGGTTGAGCTCGGCCAGCCTCGGGCTGGGTGTGGTGTTGGCAGTAGTGTTTGTTATGGTGGAGCGGCGCGTATCGGATCCTATGCTCAGTCTCGAGCTTTTTCGATCGCAAAATTTTGACGCCGCCAACCTGACAACCTTTGCACTCTACGGCGCACTTGGTGGGTTTTTCTTTGCACTCACCATTTACTTGCAAACCACCGTTGGCTTTTCAAGTCTAGAGGCCGGGCTTAGCACGCTGCCGGTGACGCTGTTCCTGGTGTTTTTATCTTCGCGCTTTGGGGCTATAGCAGGACGAGTGGGCGCGCGCCGGTTTATGACAGCCGGACCCATCCTGGTAGGGCTGGGTATCTTTTGGCTTTGGCCGCTGCATCACGGCGCCGTTTACTGGCGTGACATTCTTCCCGGTATTTGCCTGTTTGGCCTGGGCATGTCCATGACGGTGGCGCCGCTTACCACTACGGTTATGGCGGCCGTTGGGCATGCCCACTCGGGGATTGCCTCAGCCGTTAACAACGCCGTAGCCCGTGTATCGGGGCTGCTTATTATTGCACTCCTAGGGCTCCTCGGTACGGCTTACGTTTACCAATTTACCGTGGTGCTGTGTGGTGTGCTAGCGATAGTGGCTGGGCTTACGTCATATGCATTATTGCGAGAGCATCGGCTTAAGCCAAATCTCAGATCCGGCGCTTAGCATTGTTATTTAAGCCCAGAACAAGGATCATATTAATATGACGCGCACGACCGCACCTGCTATTGAGATGACTGGCATCACCAGGCATTACCGCATGGGCGATGAAGATACCGTGGCGCTCAGGAACATTGACCTGACGGTTAAAAAAGGCGAGTTTATAGCCATTATGGGGCCGTCGGGGTCGGGTAAGTCCACCCTCATGCACATCATTGGGCTCCTTGATAGCCCGAGCAGTGGCGCATATATGCTAAACGGACAGGACGTGAGCACACTGGGTGCGCGGCAACAAGCCGAGATTCGCAACCAGGAGATTGGCTTTGTGTTTCAGCAGTTTAATCTGTTGCCGCGAACGACGGTACTGGAGAACGTGCTGCTTCCCACTATTTATGGCAAGCTGGCAGATCCAACCAAACGTGCCAAGGAGCTCATTGAGCGCGTTGGCTTGACTGAGCGGCTCAAAAACAAGAGCAACCAGCTTTCAGGCGGCCAAATTCAGCGGGTGGCTATCGCCCGGGCTTTAGTGATGAATCCGGCCATCATCTTGGCGGATGAGCCGACGGGCAACCTCGACTCCAAGCGCTCAGCTGAGATTATGAGTGTATTCCAGGATATTAATAAGTCTGGCGCCACCATCGTGCTCATTACGCATGAACCAGATGTGGCCAAGTACGCGGATCGGGTAATTGTCCTAAAGGACGGCGAGGTGCAGGCATGAAACTAACTCGAGTTATTCAGCAGTCGTTTAAGGCTATGCTTGGCAATAAGGGCCGGAGTTTTTTGACCATTTTGGGGATTATTATTGGCATTGGCTCGGTGATCGCACTGATATCGCTGGGCCAGGGCGTGCAGGCAAGCGTGAGTAAGCAGGTGGCCACCTTGGGTGCCGAGAACCTTACCGTACTGCCGGGCCAAGGCTTTGCCGCGGCGAGCCAGTCGGGTGCCAAGCCAGGTGGCGGCGGTGCTGGCCGCAGCGGCCTCAATCAGGCGTCTACGCTGACCGCCGCCGACCTTGAGCTGCTGCAAAATCACACCAAAAATCCGCACGTTAAATCGGTATCCGGCAACGTTTCCAGCTCAGCTATTTTCACCGTCGGTGGCGTAGACCAGCGCATGCAAATCATGGGTACTTCGGCGACCTATTTTGACATCAACAGCCTGGGTATTGATAAGGGGAGTGCGTTCACTAACGCCGATGTCTTGGCTGGTCGGCACGTGATGGTGGTGGGGCACAAGTTCGCCACCGATGTTCTGGGTGCCGTTGATGCCGTCGGCAAGACTGTTACTATGAGCGGCCAGAGCTACAAGGTGGTGGCCGTGCTTAAGGCCGCCAACGAGACTGGCTTTTCTGACCCCAACTCGCAAGCCTACGTTCCCTATACCGCGGCCATGACGACATTTGGGGTGCAAGGATTTAGCAATTTTCTCGTACAGGCCACGAACAAGACCGAGGTTGATACGGCTAAGACCGAAATTCAAAAGACTTTGCTGGCGGCCCATAAGATTAGTAATGCCAAGTTGGCCGACTTTAACGTCAACACATCCAAGGACCTGCTCTCGGCTATTGCTCAAATTACCGGTCTCCTCACATCACTGCTGGCAGGGATTGCGGCCATCTCGCTCATTGTGGGCGGCATCGGTATTATGAATATTATGCTCGTAAGTGTCACTGAGCGAACTCGAGAAATTGGTTTGCGCAAGGCAGTAGGAGCCAAAACGGCGGATATTTTGGGGCAATTTATCACTGAGGCCATGTTGCTCACGTTGGTTGGAGGATTGCTGGGTATTGGATTGGGTAAGGTAATAGGGCTCGTGGCGGCTAAATTCCTTGACATTACTCCGGTGATTACCTTGGAATCAGTACTGCTAGCAGTGGGCGTATCAAGCGCCGTAGGGCTTGTCTTTGGCATCTATCCCGCAGCCAAAGCGGCGCGGCTTAATCCGATTGATGCCTTGCGTTACGAATAAGCTTGACTTGGGGTAATGTCTGATGCGACTGTACTGAGCAGGCAAATATAATGACGTCATAACTAATGGGAGCAAACAGCAATGGCGAATCCAGGAGATCTGCGCGATGAGGCTCAAGAGAAGCGAAACGAAGCAGCTGCGTTGGAGGCTGAGGCGAATGAGCTAGAGTCTGAGGCCAAGTCCAAGGAGGCCGAGATGTTGGCCAAGGCATCGGATATTGATAGCAAGGCGAGCGACCGGGCCGCTAGCGACGATGAAGGCTCCGATGACGAGGCCGCTGACTTGTCGCGCCAAGCAGATGAGCTACGGAGTGAAGCACGGGGCGGTGATAACCCCTGGCCACTGTAGCTCACAGATAAGTGAAAAGCCCTTCATCGGTTAAGTTGAAGGGCTTTTGGGTGTACGTGGACGGGTTAAACACTCGTCCACTTGTCGGTAGCGGTGGGTCCGGCCGATGCAATTGCGATTGGCAGTTTCAGCAGTGAGCTGATTTGTTCCAGGTAAGCCGGGATGTCGCTAGCCTGGAACACGCCGGGCCGCACGAGGTTGTAGCAAGGCTGGCAGTGATCCAGTCCGTCGGTGAGTTGACGCTGGTAATCCAGGCTGGGTTGCTTGGCGGGTGCGATACGGCCAACGCATGGCTGGCTACCCAGGGCGGCGGGCTGGGTGCCCGGAGCGCCGGTGTAGTCGTAGCTGGTGGCTAGTTGCCAGTTGGCCTGACCGATGATCTGGTCGAGGCAGGTGACCACGAGTGCGTCGAATGGGCCGGCTACCTCAAGCGCGTAACGCAAGGCCACCAGGTCAGGGTAGCCGGCCCGGAAGGCCGCCTGCCATAGGTTGTGGCGGTTGTGCGGCTCGGTGAGCTGGGCGGTGAGGCGAGAGTCCTCAGTTACGAAGGGCCCAGCGCCGTGGCGGGTGCCATAAGCCCGCAGCAAACCAAGTCGTCGAATATCGCCGGCGTAGTCTTGCTCGGCCAGGAGTGTAAGGGCATTGGCGTTGGTGGTAGTGCTACGAGTGGCGTAAGGAAAGAATCCATACCATTCATCAAGCAGAACCCCTTGAGCGCCTTCGAACACGGTATGGGCTGAGGCGGTAAGCAAGTCACCAAGCGCGTTGCCAGAAACAATGGCGACCTGCTTAGCCACATGGCTGTAGAAATCGGCCACGACAGCGCTGAGGCTGTCGTCGTGGAGGGTTTGGAGCTCAGTCCGGACCGCGGGCAAGTCGGGCAGATCCGCCATGAGGCTCTCGATCTGGTTGAGCTTGTGCTGACGAACGATTTCCAGCTTCTTCGCGGCCAGGTGCGGTTGGCGCATGTCTCCGGCCCGGAGGGCGTCTCCACCTAGCGTGAGCGCGTCAGCCTGGGTCTCGCCAATGCCGTGGCCACAACTGCCGTGGCGGTTGCCACCTCGAGCCAATTCGCGCAGACGGTTGACCGCCTGTTGGTACGGCGTAATGATGAGCGCCGCTTCGTCGATGGTGGTACGATCCAGGACGTTGCCGGCGCCCAGTTTGGCCAGCGCCTCGGCCTCCTGCATCAGGTAGAGCGGATGCACCAGCATAAAGCGCGACAAGTGGGTGCGGGCCGGGCCGGCCAGGCTGGCGGAGCCAAACTGGCTGAACGTGTGGTGCCGGCCGTCGGGAGTGGCAACATTGTGGGCTGCTTGGGAGCCACCATTAAAGCGCACGACCAAGTCGACGCCTTCGGTGCGAGTCAGGTAGTCCACGATGCTGCCTTTGCCAGCGTCGCCAAAGCCAATGTCGGTGATGATGGTGGCGCGATGGGACATGGGAAGCCTCCTTGGGGGTGAAAGGAAAGGCCCGGTGCGCGAAGGGCGCGCACCGGGCCTGGGTGCCAACTACAGTCGGCGCGTGCGGTTGCCGTCGGTGGTGGTCGGCGGCAGTGTGGTGTTAGTGGCCGGAGCCACCGTGCCGGTCCTGCCGGCCAGCTTCACCAGGCTTCGGGAAGCGCTGGCGACGGCCTGGCGGTTGGCGCCTTCGAGTACCATGCTGTTGGCGCCGGCGTCCAGCGAGTCCAGCGTGCCTTCCATCAGACCGATGGTCAGCGCGATGGTTTCGCAGATGGTGTCGAGGCTCTCCAGCGAGATGACGTTGTCACCGAGCAGGTCACGCCAGGTCTGCAGTGAGTTCTGATACTGCGCCTGCCGGTTGCCGACGTGGAGGAAGAACACTTCGTAGCGCTCCTGCACTTCGGCCAGCACCTGCTCGATGGTCAGATCGGTCTCGATGGTGTCGCCGATGTACTTCTTGACCTCTGTACGGGTGATATTGCGGTGCGGGTTTTCGTCACCCGTGAGGAAGACGTAGCCCTTCTTGCCCCGCTTGTCCCAGCAGTCGGCCGCCGTGTGGCGAGCTAGGAAGTACAGCCCCAGGCCGTACGTCTCGCCGCCGTTGCCGCCGCCGCTCAGCTCCAGGTAGATGTTCTCCAGGTTCTCGTCGATTCGGTTGTCCGACTCGAACTGGCCGACCTGGAGCGGCGCGGCTTCGCCGTTGTGCGCGTCACCGATGGCGCCCATCATGATCTGTGGGTCCTCGACGAAGCCGCGTCGCAGTAGCGTGCCGAACAGCTCCGGCAGCTTGGTCTGCAGGACGCGCGGCCCATCGCCCATGGAGGCGGTTTCGTCGAACAGGCAGGCGATGGCCACTGAGTTGGGGTGGTCGGCCGAGTCGCGACTTTCGCGCAGGTCCACGCCGTACGGACTGAGGCTCGGGTGAGCCGTACGCTGGTCGAACGGCACTTGCGATTGCGTCTGGCTGTAGGCGAAAGGATTGATACCTTGCGCCTGCTGGTAGGCCACCTTGGCAGCCGTGGTGTCAACGCTGTACGAGCCATGTCCCATGGAACTCATCTCCTCTTGTTGGGTTGTGCGTGATTACTTGGGCATTTCGAAAACGCGGAAGCGACGCTTGCCCCACAGCCGCTCGATGAGCTGGTCGAATTCTTCGAGCAGCTCCCAGGCGTCACGCGGACGCTGGGACAGGCTGGGGAGCATGCAGCCACGGAAGAACGCACGTAAGGCCTGCGGTACTGAGCTTGGAAGCGTGCCGCGAACCGCATCACCGCCTAGTATGGCGACCATTGTGGCGGCTGCCATGGCCAGGTCGGTGCCGGGCCGGGGCGGCTCTTTGGCTAGGACCTCCGCGGGGTACCAATCCTCGTAACTGAGGCTGATGGCTGGTATGTGGAGGTTATCCTGCACGGGATTGCGCAGGGCGTAACACCAGTCCACCAGCACCACGCCATGCTTTTCGGGCTGAATCAGCACATGGGCGGGCAGAACCGCGCCGTGAATCACGCCGCGGTGGTGAACGTAGCCCAGCACATACAGCAGCCGGCGAAACATCCAGGCCATATCCTCGGGCTCGATGCCCATGGGGTAGGCCTCTCGAACAGTCTCCAGACTCACGAGTCCTTCAATGGCAGCAAACGCAGTTGCGGCCCGGACGGGGCTGCGACCATCGCTGATGCTAAAGTGCTCAAGCGGCTCCGGCAAGAAAGGCCGGAATACTTTGTCCTCAGGCTGATCTGCGCGGTGCAGGTAGGAGAGCGTTTCGTGCTCGGCCTGCAGCAGGTCGTTGTCGGCGGGATCTCGGCCGATCTTCAGAATAACCGGCTCGGCACCGGCGTCTCGTGTGCCACGATATACATCAGCCAGGTCGCCAATTGTCATCAGTGCGTAGTCTTGGTAGACATGCCGCGTTGTGGAGATGGGCGCCACTTGCGGCACCCGTGGCTGACCGTAGCGACCCTCCTTTATCGCAACCTGGGCTTCAGCCCATAGCTCACTGACGCGTCCATAAGCTCGGCTTACTTGGGCGTCGCTGCCGTGGACATCCGGGTGAAGTGCACGGCTGAGGCTGCGAAACAGCCGCTTGCCGGCTTGATATTTCTCGTCGGCCGAGCCGTCAAGCTGGCCGAACAGATCCTCCGGCCGCCCTGCTTGGGCGACTTGCTCCATTAGAAACGCCGTTGAGGCGTCCATTTCGCCTCCCATGCATATGAGTTTTCAATGGTCAATCTAGAAGTGTGTACTAGACACTAAGTAGACGATATTTTCATCTTCGCGTATAAACAACACTATGTCAAGTGATTTTGCGTAAAAAATACAATAAGTGTATAATGCCGACATGAAAACTTACCCAGACGAGCTCGCAAAAGTCCGGCTAGCGGTTGATGTCGTCGTTTTTACTTACGATGAAGACAAGCTAAAAGTCTTGCTGATTCGCCGCCAGCAGGCGCCATATGCCGGCCGGCCAGCCCTACCTGGCGGCTTCTTGTGGGCGGCCGAGACAACCGCCGAAGCGGCAGCTCGGATTTTGCACGACAAAGCCGGAGTCACAGGTGTTTTTACGGAGCAACTATTTACTTTCGATGCTCCCAAGCGAGATCCCCGCGGGCGGGTTGTATCGGTGACATACTATGCTCTTGTGCCGAGTGCCGAGCTACGGCTTGAGCCGGGCATCGCGAGCCAAGCACCGGCTCTCCATGCGGTGGATGACTCGGGTAAGCTCGCCTTTGACCATAGTAGTATTGTCGACTACGCCGCCGAGCGGCTTCGTTCCAAGCTAGCCTATACGAATGCAGCTTACTCGCTTCTACCGGAACGATTCACCTTTAGCCAGCTTCAACAATTGTATGAAGTGGTGCTCGACCGATCACTGGATAAACGCAATTTCCGAAAAAAATATTTATCACTGGGGCTCATTGAACCTACGAAAGAGCAACTCAGCGGCGGCCGACACCGGCCGGCCCAGTTGTATCGGTTTGTGACTCGGCGGCCGATTGAGCTGCCGGCTCCGGCGTTTTAGCACAAAAAGAAGCCGCCCCTTGGCCTGCGACAGCCAAGGGGCGGGTGGGTTGAGGCTACTTCTTGACCATGAGCGATGCCAGGAAATCCATAAGCCGCTCCTGGAACAGCTTCTTGAGCTCAAAATCAGCCTGATTGTCGGCCTCGATGACGCCGCGCTCAATGCGGGCGAATAGCGCGCCATAGGATGCCACCAGTCGCGGATCGAGTCGATCTAAGAGGCTGCAGGCGATGGTGTTGGAGTGTTCTGCGAAGCCGGCCACAAGCGGGATCTCGGTTCGAAATTCCGGCCGCTTTTCAACCTCGCGGCTGACAAAAAACTCGAACTCAGACCGGCTAGACGGGTGGCTTGTGAGCTCATCGCCGTCGTTGTAGCCAGCCAGAATCACAAACGGCCAATGCACGTCTTCGACCGGGTTGGCCATGAGCAGACCAACATGGACGCGCGGCCAGGTGCGATCGGCGCCGAACACGACGCGAGACCGAACGACCACTTCGGTCTGCGCTCGACGCGCCAGAGTGGCGTATTGCTCGGCGGTATAATCTGTGACAGTCAAAGGAGCTCCTAACGTCGGTGCGCCAAGAATACTATACAAGCGCTAAAAATCAAACTACGGCGCCAAGACAACCACCACTCCTGCAACCGCGGCCATCACGAGGCTCACGAGCAAGGCTTCCCGGTGGCTTGGCACGGCGGCGTAATGCTTAGCCATGACGCGCCTCCTTGCTGGGCGCCTGTCCGTTCACCTCATAGCTCGTATTAGTAGCTTCAAAGAAATTCACGAGCTGGAGCGTGTCGTTGGCCGTGGCCATCCACTTGGCTGGATTGCTCACGTTGTAGTGGGCGCCAAAGCCGAGCTCTTCCATCCGCCGATCGGCCAGGTACTTCACGTACTGGTTGATGTAATCAGCGTTTAGCCCCAGAATACCGGCCGGCAGCAGGTCATGGTTGTAATCCACTTCCATCTCGACGCCGTCGAGGATCATTTGCTTTATTTCGGCCGCAAACTCCGGGGTTTGCAGGTCTTCATTCTCTTCTAGTACGGTTAAGATAAGATTGATGCCAAACTTCAGATGCAGGCTTTCGTCGCGCACAATCCAGTCAATCAGCGATCCAAAGTTGCGCAGCAAATTACGCTGCCGGAACGAGAGCGCCACCATAAAGCCAGAGTAAAACCAAATGCCTTCGAGGATTACGTTGTAGGCCACCAGGTTGCGCACAAAGTCGCGCTTGCCCTCGGTGGTGGTGATATCAAGCGTTTCCTCGGTCATGCGCTTAATAAATTTGACTTCAAAAGCCTCTTTGCGCGCCATACTGGGGACGTCTACATGAGCCGCATAGGCTTGCTCACGGTCAATCGGGAACGTCTCAAGTACGTACTCAAAGGCCATGCAGTGGTTGGCTTCCTCCCACATCTGCTTGGCTAAATACAAGTGACACTCGGCGGCATTCAAATATGGATACACGCCGAAGGCCAGAGCTTTGTTTACGAGCAGTTCGTTAGGATTGAAGTAGCTCATGAGAAAGGTGAGGGCATGACGCTCTTCGTCGCTCATTTTTTTCCAGTCGGCTAGATCTTCGCCGAGCTGAATTTCGTTCGGAAACCAAGTGTTGGCCACGGCCTGGTTGTACAGGTCATAGGCCCACTGGTAGTGGATGGGTTTGAGTAGCAGGCCGTCTTGAATGCCGGTGCCGAGAATTTTGCTCATAGTATTGTTCCTTAAATATTGACAAAAGTTAATAATAATGTAATATAGTAGTGCCCATTCCGCCTCTCCATTGTCTTTATTTTTCAGGCCCCGCACTGCGCGCGGTCTTTTTCTTTGGCTTACGAGGTGCTACTTAGATAGACTCACTAATTTTTGCGAATTTCTGGCAAAAATAACTCAGTCTCGCGCGGGTTAGGTCGCCGGTGCCAACGCCGCCAGCGGCTCCGGCCAAGATGCCTGCTCATGCAATCGGTTGCTGCCATTTTTTCTCCTCTCCTTAAAAATTGACTATTAAGCTAAAATATGTAATTGTTTGAGCCATCAGATTTCTGCATCGCGCGAGGTTTGGAGTACCAATGAAAGCGGCGGATCTCAGGAGATTTCTCGAAATCAATGACGTATCCGACAGTCCATCCGGGCGGCTGATGTTCAGTGAGCTCAATCGGTGGGACTGGTTCATCATCGTGGGCGGCAAGCTGACTGATGATGTCAGCTCGGACTTTCGACTGGAAGATCAGACCGAGGCCGGTATCTGGATGAAGTCGAACGATGGCGAGGCCTGTCGGATTGCTCTCACCTCCGATGTGGCCAGTAGTTTTGGCCCGCTGGAAGTGAAGACGCAGCGCGCGACCGGCGTGCCAGCAGACATTCAGGTCATTCGCATCCTCAAGTGAGGAGCTCCCTTGGGGCCTGCGCCGAAACCGGCGCGGGCCCTGCTTCTTAAGGGAGCAACCGCTACTGGCAGCTGTCGCAGAGGGCGCGCTCAGCGGGGTCGATGGGGCAGGCCATGGAGGCTTTGGGCTTGGCATCTTGGCCGGTAGCGCCCGAGTTAGTTCGGGCGGCTACGGCGGCGGCGATCTGCGCGAGCCGCTCCTGGATGGTGGCCTCGGTACTGGTTGAGCTATTAGGCATGGCGATAATCCTTTCTTGTTCGGACGTTATTTTGTGAGAGCAAAACCAAAACCGGTTTTTGCTCCGGGCTTAGCGATATCAGCGGCTTTATTAACTTTGACGGTGCTTTGTTCGGCGGTGTGGCGCGGCTTCATGTGGAGGTAATAGGTGGTTTTGAGACCCTTTTCCCAGGCGCTGGCGTAAATATTGACCATCTCATCGGTGTCGCGGGTTTCCAGGTACATGTTGCGGCTAATCGACTGGTCAATCCATTTTTGAGCTCGGCCGGCTACCTCAATGAAGGCGTGCGGCGATAGCTGGAAAGAAGTTCGGTAAATGGCCTTAATGCGGTCTGGTATAGTCTCGATGCCTTGGATATCGCCCTGCGCTCGGAGAATATCTTCGCGGACTCGCTCCCATAGCCCGGCGGCTTTGAGGTCGCGCACGAGGTTATGGTTAACCTCGAGAAACTTGCCGCTCAGCGTGGTGCGGCTAAAGATCTGTGAAAACTGCGGATCGAGGCCGGGCGTGGTGCCGGCGGCATGCGCCATGTTGGCCGTGGGGGCAATGGCCATGAGCGTGGCATTGCGCATGCCTTTTTTGACCTTGGCGCGGAGCTTGTGCCAATCAAGGCTAGTGCGAGCGTCGATAGTGATTTTGGCCTTGCGGTCAGTCGCGGCGAGACCCAGCGTATCGATTGGCACCAGGCCGTGGCTCCAGCCAGAGCCCTTAAAGTTGGGGTAGACGCCCCGAGCTTTGGCCAGCTCGGCGCTCTCATCGATGGCGTAGTAGCTAATAAACTCTGCCAGCCGATCGATGAGCGCATACGACTCCTCGCTCTCATAGGGGTAGCCTAGCCGCTCGGTAACATCGGTGAAGCCCATGAGGCCAAGGCCAATGGCGCGGTTTTGCTGGTTGGAATTCATGGCTTCAGGGATGGGCGAGTCGGTGATGTCGATGAGGTTGTCGAGCTGCCGCACGGCCGAGCGCACACTGGCTTCAAGCCTGGGCCAGTCAAAGTCGCGCCGGTCTTCGAGCAGGTGTGCGCTCAGGTTCACCGAGGCTAAGTTGCACACAGCGATGTTGTCGCGGTCTTGCGGCAGGGTGATCTCAGTGCAGAGGTTGCTCATGTGGATGGTGCCGGTGTTGTTATTAAGTGCCCGGTTATTAATGGTATCTTTCCAGGTCAGCCAGGGGTGCGAAGTGGCCTGCAGGGTAATGAGGATGGCCTTGAACTGCTCTTTGGCTCGGATTTTCTTGAACGTGCGCATCCGGCCGGCTTCGGCTGCCTTTACATATTCGGCGTAGCGGGCGCTAAAGGCGCTGCCGTAGAGCTCGCCCAGGTCGGGTGTCTCGGCAGGATCAAACAAGTACCAGTCGTCATCACGCTTCACCCGCTTCATGAACTCATCGCTAATAAATACGGCGGTGTTGGCGGTGCGGACGCGGCGGTAGGGGTCGCCGGAGTTTTGCTTGAGGTCAAGGAATTCGGGGAAGTCGAGGTGCCAGTTCTCCATGTAGAAGGCCAGGGCGCCAAACTTCTTGCCGTTGCGGGAAACGGCGCGCAGGATCGAGTCCACGGTGTGCATAAAAGGGATCGGGCCGCTCGACATGCTATTGGTGGAGTGTACGGGCGAGCCCTCGGCCCGCAGTTTGGTGACGCTGAGGCCGATGCCGCCGGTGCCCTTGGTCATCCACATCACGTCGCGGTTACTTTTAGCAATGTGCTCGATGTCGTCCTGCATTTCCATAAGGAAACAATTGGCGAGTTGCGGGTGGGCCGTGCCGGCATTCACGCGGGTACTGCCGCCGGGCAGGTAGTCGAGCGCGCTCATTTTGTCGTAGAAGCCAATGGCGGCAGCGGTGGGATCGGCCTCATTGAAGCTCAGCCCCATGGCTACACGCATGAGCGTAAACTGGGGCGTTTCCAGGCTTTGGCCATCGGCTCCGTTGAGGCTGTAGCGGTTGCGCGTAGTAATGACGCCCAGGTAGCGCATGAGCTGGTCGCGCTCGGGCTTGAGGGCCGCGGCTATCTGAGCCAAATCAAACACTTTGGTCATGCGCGTATCGAGTAGGCCAGACTTAACGCCGGCTCTTATGTAGTGCGCGAACTTTTGCCGGTGGAGGGAGACCAGCTGTTCGTCGGTGTCATAATTGCCAAGCACGCGTTTGTAAATAGTCTTTAATAACAAACGCGCGGCAATCGTATCAAAGGCTGGGTCATCTTTGACATTCTGCAGAGCGGTTTGAATAACAGCTTCATCGAGTTGCTCGGTGGTGATACCATCAAATAAGGTGAGCTGCACCTCGGTGGCCACCTGTACCACCATGCTGATTTGGTCGTCGAGACCGCGACTAGCGCGTTCGAGTGCCTGGTTAATTTTGTTGGCGTCATATGGTTCGCGTGTGCCATCACGCTTGGTGACCGATATGGAGTCCATGGATTTCCCTCCTTGCCATGGTTGGTATAATTAAATCAACATATAGCGTTGTAAATTTCAATCACCACGCTATATGTGTTAGCATTAGCATTATGGACGCTACATATTGTGTGCGTCAATACTTTTCTAACACTACGAAATAACTGCCGAAGGAGGCGAACATGGTTACGGCTATCAGTGAAAAAGACTACGAAAAAGTGGTTGAGCAGGCCAAGGGCCCGGTGCTTATTGACGTGTGGGCGGATTGGTGCCAGCCATGCCATATGATTTCACCCTTGGTAGAAAAAGTCAGTGAAGAGCTAGGCGATGAAGCAACGTTCGTGAAGCTCAACGCCGATGAGAATTTTGATTTGACAGGTCGGCTCGGTGTGCATAGCTTGCCGACGTTGCGAGTGATGAAGGCTGGCAAAGTCGTGCGCGAGTTTATTGGCGTGAGCGACTTGGCGCAAATGGAGCAAGACATCAAGGCCGCCCTAAAGGAGGCATAGTGGAAACAAGAAATTTGATTATTATTGGTGGCGGTCCGGCCGGCCTAACCGCGGCGTTGTACGCGGCTCGGGGTAATCTGAAGCCGCTAGTGCTCGAGGGTGAGCCGGTGGCCAACAACGACCTGCCCGGCGGCCAGCTCATGACTACCACTGCGGTTGAGAACTATCCTGGTTTTCCGGCTGGTACTCAGGGCCCCGAACTTATGACGGCGATGCGCGAGCAGGCAGTTAAGTTTGGAGCCGAGGTAGTAGCTAAACGCGCCACCAAGGTGGACGTGTCGGCGCGGCCGTTTCGAGTATGGGTGGGTGAGACCGAGTACGCCGCGCATAGTCTCATTTTGGCGACCGGCGCCAAGGCACGCATGCTGGAGCTCGATCGAATTTGGGATTTGCTTGGCCATGGCGTGTCGACCTGCGCTACCTGTGACGGCTTCTTCTTTCGCGACCAAGAGGTGGTAGTAGTAGGCGGTGGTGATGCGGCACTCGAAGAAGCTACCTTCTTAACCCGGTTCGCCAAGACTGTGACCGTAGTGCACCGTCGCGATAGCCTGCGAGCAAGCAAAGCCATGCAGGACCGGGCTTTTGCCAGCCCCAAGCTCAAGGTGCGATGGAATAGTGAAGTAGTTGAGCTCGTGGGCGATAAGAAGCTGACCGGCGTAAAAGTGCGTGACACCAAAACGGGCGAAGAGGCCGAGCTGACAGCCACGGGCTTGTTCATGGGCATCGGCCACGATCCCGACTCTAAGCTGGTGGCTGGCCAGCTCGATACCGATGCAGCCGGCTATGTGAAGACTGCCGATACGTGCACCAGCGTGCCAGGTGTGTTTGCTGCCGGAGACGTGCAGGATGCGCGCTACCGCCAGGCGATTACGTCAGCTGGTTCGGGTTGCATGGCAGCACTCAACGCTCAGGCCTGGCTTGACGAGCATACGCCTATCTCGTAACTCGCGTTCGTGGCATAATGGGGACTATGTTTAAAGCCTTCCGCATCCCTCTCGCGCTTACGTTGATAACACTTGTGCTTATGCTGTTTTTGGCCGGCCCTAGCACAACGTTAACTGTGGCAGTGCTGGCGATTTTGGAGATTTCACTGTCGTTTGATAATGCGGTCGTGAATGCCAAGATTTTGGGTCGGATGAGCCGCTATTGGCAGGGGCTATTCTTGACGCTTGGTATCGCGATTGCGGTATTTGGAATGCGGCTCATTTTCCCGCTCGTCATCGTGAGCCTAGCCGGTCATTTGGGCCCGGTGGAGGTAGTGCAGCTGGCCATAAATGAGCCGGATAAGTATGCCGAGGTGCTCATCCGGGCTCATCCGGCCATCTCGGCTTTTGGCGGCATGTTCCTTTTGATGCTGTTCTTGGACTTCGTGTTTGAGGATCGCAAGATCAAGTGGCTGCGCCGCCTGGAGTGGGCTTTGGCCAAGATTGGCCGGCTGGAAAACCTGACCGTTATCACGGCCTTGTTTGTGCTAGCTTTTACTGCTACCACCTTTGGCCGTGAGCACGCGGAGTCAGTGCTGCTCGCCGGTGTCTGCGGCATTGGAGCGTACCTGCTTATCACAAGCCTGACAAGCCTGTTTGATGTGGATAATATCGTTAAGACAAAGCTGCTTGATAAGAAGACGGCCAAAACCTGGGTGAGCGCTGGACTCTTTAGCTTCATCTACCTTGAGGTGCTCGATGGTAGCTTTAGTTTTGATGCCGTTGTGGGGGCGTTTGCTATTAGCAATCAGATTTTTGTTATTGCATTGGGCCTGGGCATCGGTGCGCTATTTGTGCGGGCACTTACTGTTTACCTTGTGCGGGAGGGTACACTGGCGCGCTACATTTACCTGGAGCACGGCGCACACTATGCGGTGGGTGTTTTGGCCCTGATTCTACTTGCCACTATTCACTACGAAATTCCTCAACTCGTGACCGGCCTGATCGGTATTGGTTTTATTGGTGTGGCGTTTATAGATTCTCGTAAATACCTAAAAAGGCTCGCCCAAGCCGAGCTTAAGGCCTAGCGTACAGAGTGCTTCTGGGCCATTGTATTATTTGTAATAATATGGTATCATGTCTCGACCAGTACACTTAGCTTGATCTATCTGCCTGGAGGACCTGACATGAACAGCACCACGGCCAGAACTGCCATTTCGTCGGTCGCTGGCGTCGCCAGACCGGTGACGATCCCGCTGACGGTGATGACAGCTGCGCCGGCAACGGCGAGAGGCTGCACAACGCCCGTGACCTGCAAAACCGGTGGGTGCCTCGAGCTCTGCAAGTAACAGCACCGCTAGCTTTTTCCGCACTCGCGTCAGGGAGAACTTAGTGTCACGGGTTCAAGCGCCCAATGCCGCCACACCTACGCCCGCTCCGGTGAGTCCACCTGTGGTGCTTACGCCGACGGTTGGGCGGGGAACGTGCTCAACGCCGTACTCGTGTAGCAAAAACGGCTGCCCGGGGTGGTGCAAGTAGCGTTACTGAGGCCGGTCACGCACTGCGTGGCCGGCCTCTTTCTTGTTGGGCTGCGAGAGTGGGCTCTAGCGTTCGCCAATAATACCGATTTCGGTGCCCAGCTCATAGCCGCTAGTGGCCTTAACCTCGGCTTGGACGAGTTTGATAAGTGCCAGTACATCAGCCGCGGTGGCGCCGCCCAGGTTTAAGATGTAGTTGGCATGCTTTTCGGAAATTTGCGCCTGGCCAATAGTTTTGCCTTTAAGTCCGGCTTGGTCAATAAGTCGTCCGGCGCCTACGCCCTCGATTTTCTTAAACACTGAGCCACATGACGGAAACTCGGGCAGCTGGGGCTGTTTGGCTCGGCGCCAGGAGGCATTGGCTTGCATTTGAAGCTCAATCTCTGGTTTGGGTTTGGGCTTGAGAGCGAATGTAACCTCGAGCACGATGACCTCTCGTTTATGGAGTACGCTGTAGTCGTAGGCGAACTCGAAGAAATCGTGATCCACGTTTTGAATTTGACCGTCTTCATCGAGAATTATGGCCGACTCAACGATGTTTTCGATGTAGAGCGTATCGCTGCCCTTAAGTTCGCCGGTGCGCTGCCACAATGAGGCGTCGACGCTGGCAAAGTGAAGGTTTTGCCAGATGGCACCTCCGACCGAGGAGGGGATGAGCACAAAGTGCTCAAGGCCACTCAAGCCGTAAGCCGCCGCGTGCTCAATGGTAGCAGCAACGGTGGCGCCGCTCTCGGCCGTGAGCTTGTGGCCGGCCACTTTTACGGCATCGGCGCGGTTGCGGATCACAAGCCCGCGAAAGCCTTTATCGGTCACGAGAATGTTGGCGCCGGTGCCAAGTACAAAGTAGGGCACTTTGGCTGATCGGGCCGTGCGCACAGCCTCGGCCAGCTCGTGTGAGCCGTGCACCTCCACGAAGTAGTCGGCCGGGCCGCCGATTTGGTAGGTGGTAAAGGGCGCTAACTTGACGTCGCGCTGGAGGTTAGGAAGCTTAAGCATGGGTTAGATGGTTTGGCGAGCGCCTTGCAAGCTATTGATGAGTTCGACGAGCTGCTCGGCTTCGCTCTGGGTGACCGGAGAGCTTTGTGGATTTTCGACCGAGGCGGCGGCATTCTTGCCAAAAATCATATCATTTTGGTACTTGGTGAGCCGGTGATCACCAAACAGCTGGTAGCCGGTTTCATGTACGCCGCCGGGTACGCGCTGAAGCACCTGTACCTTAACGCGAGGCACGGCCTCTTCGGCTACATTACAGCGCGTCAGATACACTAGGAGATTATTGCTCGTAAGGTATTTGCTGGTGGCGATAATGGTCGAGGCATCGGCTAGCTTCTCGGCTAAAAACCAGTTAACACTATTTTCCAGGGTAGTTTTGATTTGCTCAGACGCAAGTGGCTCATTTTGCATAGTTTAAGCTTAACCGACATACGCCACATGTCTAGGGCTACAGATACAAATACTCTAGTAAAAGTTGCCTTAATATCGCTATAATACGAGAACGTTGCACGACACGCGCCCGTAGCTCAGGGGATAGAGCACCAGTTTCCGGTACTGGGTGTCGGGGGTTCGAATCCCTCCGGGCGCACCAAATTGACTCCTTTATTTGGCTTTCCGATCAACTATTCGGGTCTTCTATGAAGCAGCTTTTTCGGCAACAACTCAAGGTTCTAGAGCAGCAGCACCCCGGGGCCATGGTGGTGCTTCTAAATCTGCGCGGGGAATATTTGTATGCCAGTCCGGAGGTGAGATCGCTTTTGGGATACACGCCGAGTGAAGTTGTGGGCCGGCCAGCAACCGAGTTTGCGGCAGTCGAAGATATTCCGCATGTAGAGCTAACGCTTCAAGATGCGCTCTTAAATAATGAGTCGGTGACGGTGAATATTCGGGTGCGCACCAAGTCCGGTGAGTTGCGACCGGCGCGCGGTCAGGCATTTAGCATGGCCGATCCAGAAACCAACGAAGTTTATATTCTGGGTTGGGTGGCGCGAATTCCGTAATTTGTTGGCGTTCAAGACTAGTCAAGCATGGGGATTTGTGCTATAAAGTTTAAGTTGTGACCGAACACGCCAGCCTGCGCTCGTAGCTCAGTTGGATAGAGCACTAGGCTTCGAACCTAGGTGTCGGGGGTTCGAGTCCCTCCGAGCGCACCAGATGTTTACAATTTAGATTCCGCACATTATGTGGGCCATTAGCTCAGTTGGTTAGAGCAGGGGACTCTTAATCCCCGTGTCCAGGGTTCGAGTCCCTGATGGCCCTCCAGGAATCATTCTCAAAAAAGACTTCTTCGGAAGTCTTTTTGTTATGATTAAGAAATGACAGAAGAAAATTATCTATTTCTGAAAAAGTATCAGAAGCTCCAGCTTTCAATTGCCTATGATGCATTAACTGACGTTGATTTTGCGATTATCGGTAGCTCGAAGCTTGACCCATCGGTCTATTGGAATAGCGCACTTACAGACCAAATACTTTCTGACGATCAAATCGGAGTAGTTGAGGCAATATTTGCAGATTTAGAACGTATACCAACCTTCTACTACGAAAATAAGCCGAAACTTAACGATTTATCAACTCGTCTTAAATCAAGAGGATACGAAGAGAGTTTTGAGGATAGCTGGTTGTTTTGGACGTCTCAATCTATTGATACAAAACACTTTGAATCTGTAAGAAAAGTGAATACTAAAGTAGATTTGGAGCTATTCCTTAAGACATTGGACGCTAGTTATCAGGTAGACGATCCCCAGAATCCTTATGGCGAATTGGGCGAGTACTTAGAGAGCGCGAGGAGGGCATGGGAAGATAATCACAAAAGTGGCAAAGTTGAATATTTTATTGTTTTCAAAAGCGATACGCCCGTCAGTGTTGCTTCTTTGACAAATTACAGGGGCATTGGATACATCTCAAACGTCGGCTCTTTAAAAGAAGTTCGTGGCGAGGGATATGGAAAGGCCGCTACGCATTTTTGTGTTAATGAATCTTTATCTAAGGGCAATTCAGCCCACTGTCTAGCAACGGAGGAGGGTGATTATCCAAACGAATTTTATAAGCGAATAGGGTTTAAAGACGCATTTCGTGCGATTGCCTATACGAAATATGAGTTGCGATAGTAACTACCAGCGCCCTCCAGGAATCATTCTCAAAATAACGTCTTTGTAGAGCGGTTATTTTGTTCTGTATAATTAAGTCATGACATCCTACCAAGGCGCCGATATATATTGCGGTTTAATTATTCCGCGGAAAGTAGACATTCGGGTAGTGAGAGAAACGGATCACGTTCTGGCCTATTACCATACTCGTCCACACTGGCCTGTGCATATCATTGTGACCCCAAAGAAGCACGTGGCTTCATTGCTTGAGATGGGGGAAGAGCCAGCCAGCTTGGCAAAGGAACTCTTTGAAGTACTCAGCGATGTTGCTCGGCAGATTCGAGATAACGAGGGTGCTTGTCGCATTATTACCAACCTAGGCGGTTATCAAGACTCAAAGCACCTGCACTTGCATGTAGTGAGCGGGAAGCAGCTAGATTAGCGTTTGCCGAGCTGTTGCATTAATCTAAGATTAGTTGTACAATATGCTTATGATTACCATTAACACCAGCTCAAAGCTACTTGGCTACGCGCGTCGTGGCGGTGTTAATGTTGCCTCTCAAAGCTTCTTTTTCTTTGGTTTCTTTGCTGCGTAAGCAGCAATATTCTTTTTTACTACTTCGAATAGCCAACCAAAGAACTCCCCGAAAGGAGCTTTTAACCTAATGAAAATGTACATCAAGCCGATAACTAAGTTGGCCCTCAAGAGCTATCTGGCAGTTTCTGACCTCACGCAGTCACCTGAGCCGCACGCCATAAAGCTTATTTACCAAAAAATAGCCGACTATATGCACGCTACCCACCCGCGCGGCGAAGTTCGTGTCATCCGAAAAGACCCGATTGTAACGGTTGCCGACAACTACGACAATCTGCTGTTTCCAGCTGATAACATCGGTCGTTCGTCGACCTACACTCACTATATCGACCAAACGCATCTCCTCTGCACGCACACCACAGCCCACATCCCAGGCATCTTGCGGGAGCTAGCGGAACGTACCGACTGGGAGGACGTGCTCATTTTGCTACCCGGCCTAGCTTATCGGCGCGACGTGTCAGATAAGAAGCATGTCGGGCAGGTGCACATGCTGGAAATGTGGCGCATTGTTAAAAACTCAGCCCGCCAGCCCCTCGTTAAAGAGGACTTACTTAATGTGGTCCACGGTGTGGCCGACGTAGCGGCGCCCGGTTGGCAGTTGCGTATTGTAGACTCGCCACATCCGTACACAGAGGGCGGCATTGAGGTGAACGCGACTCAGGGCGACCGCGACATTGAAATTCTAGAGTGTGGCTTGATTAAGGGTGAGATCCTCGCTCGTTGCGGCCTCGACCCAAGTCTTTACTCTGGCTGGGCGTTGGGTATGGGTCTCGACCGATTAGTGATGACGCTCAAGGGCATTCCAGACGTACGCTATCTGCGTTCAACCAATCCTAAAATTGCTGCGCAAATGACCAATCTTGGCCCGTACCACGAAGTTTCAAACCAGCCAGTTATCAAGCGCGACCTCTCGTATAGTGTGCCAAGTGAGTACGTTGAGGAAGACATTAGCGAAGATATTCGCCAAGCATTAGGAAATAACGTAGATATGCTCGAAAGTGTAGAAGTGCTCAGCGAGACGCCATATAACAAACTTCCTCAAGTTGCTAGGGAACGGCTAGGCTGCGGTAAGGATCAGAAGAATGTGCTGGTACGCATTACTTTGCGGCATCTCGAGCGCAGCATCACCAACGATGAGGCCAATCGGGTTTACGAGCAGGTGTACGCCAAAATTAACCATGGAACTGGCGGTTATCTATAGGGGCCATCGCCCTAACGAGCCGGAAGTACAAATGCTAGCTTACTTTTGTCGTCTTGATCGCCTTCAGCTAGCAATAGCTGAAGGCGATTTTTAGCCCATGGAGGTAGCGCCAGCCACAGCCCTGAGGATCCTCCAAACGCGAAAGCAAATTACCTTTTCGGTGCTACCATATACCTTATGAGAAAGGTAGATGGCTACGACGAAATCGGACGAGTTTTTACCGACTATTTTACTGAAGCTCGAAATAACATATTCAAGCTTGGAGTTCTGCAAGGCTACGTAGATGAAGATAATAGCTCATCCTGGCGTGCATGGGAGGCGGGAAAAGGACAAGAATCTATGCAGCTTGTGTCTGATGACGCTAGGTATAAAGACTGGATCCAAAAACGCAAAGAAAGTCCTGCTACGTTCACGAGGGTCCAGGTAATTGAGCAGCCGCTCTCAGTGTATGCTGCTTGGCAACTGGCATTGTTCGCAGAATTTCAGAGGCGGGGGATCGAAGAAGCCTATTCTGTTGAATCTGCCTGCCTGCTTGGTAAAGTGTCACTCCCTAAGAGTGATATTTTGATCTTTGACAATCAACGAGTCTTGCAGTGGTCGTATGTTCCAGGCAGCCAGGGACTGGTTGACGGGGGTACGATTTGGGATGTTGCGGCGGGCGATGATATTGAACGATTTTTGGTTTTACGACAAAATGTCCTAGATCAAGCCCGACCACTTGCCATGGGCCGCTAACGCCATCTGCCTTAATCATAATACTGCGCCATTAGGAGCAAAGTCTCGGATCGCCCAGGAGGTGGCTAATGGGTGAGGTGGCCTACGGTCTAAAAAAACCGTAGGCCACCAGCTAAGCTAGAGTGACCATGTCGACATTTAGCCTAAAAGGCACTTACACGGAAAGCCCACGCCAAGGGGATGCATTAAATTACCCCCGTCCCTTAATGAGCTCAGAAACTTTTAGCTTAATCTCATCTCTCACTTTGGCCGTTGTTTCATAATCCTGCCCGCGAGGGTCTTTAACGTCCCAATGAGTATACTTAGGTGACTCAAGCAACCATTTTGGCGTATCGGCCTCATTGGCCATCGATATGATTCTGTCGTATTTATCCAATACGCTTTCCTCTAGGGGATGGCGAGTAAATGCAGCTATATCCAGGCCTGCATCTTTCATTACATCAATTACGAAAAAGTTCTTTGACTCACTGGTTGCTTTTCGTTCTAGTAGAGTTTGACCTCTTTCGATAACGTGCGTGCCTGCCGCGTCCGCATCATTGGTCTTGGACAGTATATTGTAAAAGGCTTTAGCCATTTGGCTTCTACCTACATTTTGCCGGCAAACGAAAAGTATCTTCATATAACCTTATTGTATCAATGTTAGTGGGGCTATTTACGATTTCAGTAGCAATGGCACGCACAATGGCCCAAAACTTGAACGCTTGCTTTACAAAGAGCCTATACTTAGTACATGGATATGCACTCTTCACATCACGGCCACGGCGACCATGCCGCTCAGTTTAAGAACAAATTCTGGCTTAGCCTAGCTCTTTCGATTCCGGTGGTGCTCTTTAGCTCGATGTTTTCGATGTTACTTGGTTATGCATTGCCTCCCGGTACGGCTTGGGTGGCGCCAGTTTTTGGTATTGCGGTTTACTTCTACGGGGGCTGGCCGTTTCTTTCGGGAGCTAAAGCCGAGCTAAAGGACAGGCAGCCAGGCATGATGCTGCTCATTGCCCTGGCCATTACCGTTGCGTTTGGCGCAAGTTTAGCCACATCCCTAAAATTGGGGGTAAATCTGGATTTCTGGTGGGAGCTGGCACTGCTGGTCGATATTATGCTGCTTGGGCATTGGCTGGAAATGCGGGCGCTAGGTCAGGCGTCGAACGCCCTTGATGCGCTCGCAGCACTTCTCCCAGACACAGCCGAAAGGGTGTTAAAGGACGGCAGTACTGAGTCCGTGGGCCTAGAGCGCCTCGCAGTCGGGGATGTAGTGCTGGTACGGTCAGGCGGTCGCATCCCGGCTGACGGCAAAGTCGTGGATGGTGCTGCGGCCGTTGATGAGTCAATGATTACGGGTGAATCACGAACGTCTAATAAGAAAGCTGGTGATAAGGTTGTCGGCGGTACGGTAGCTACTGACTCTTCAATTCGTGTCCAGATTTTGGCTGTCGGTGAGCAAACGGCGTTAGCTGGCATACAGCGCCTGGTGGCTGACGCCCAAAGCTCACGCTCTCGGGCGCAAGCTCTAGCAGACCGTGCAGCCGGGCTCTTATTTTACTTTGCGACCGGCAGTGCCATCGTTACATTTGTAGTTTGGATGTTGCTCGGGCATCCGAACCAAGCTATTGAGCGAACCATTACCGTTCTTGTGATTGCCTGCCCTCATGCTCTTGGTCTAGCCATCCCGTTAGTAATTGCCATCTCAACGGCAATGTCGGCGAAAGCAGGAATCCTGATAAAAGACCGGCTGGCTCTCGAGCGGATGCGCACTGTAAATGCAGTATTGTTCGACAAGACGGGCACCCTCACAAAAGGTCAGCCAACTGTCACTGGAGTGGTTGCCTCTAGCGGCATCAAAGAAGAACTGTTGCGCCTGGCCGGCTCCGTCGAAAGTGACAGTGAACATCCGCTAGCCAGGGCAATTGTTGCGGCGGCAAAGAAAACTGGCGTTCTGCCAAAGGCAACTGACTTCCGCTCGATGACCGGTCGAGGAGTAGAGGCAACGGTTGGTCGCGACGCTATAGCGGTGGGCGGCCCTATGCTTCTTGCCGAGCGCAAAGCTCGCCCGAGCAGTGCAATAGAAAAGAGTGCCGCAGATTGGGCAGCTCAGGGCTCAATCGTGCTCTATGTTTTTAAGGGTGACAGCGTACTTGGGGCATTGGCACTTGCAGACGAGATTCGGCCTGAGTCGGTTCAGGTGGTGCAGCAGCTCCACGCACTCGGCGTTCGGGTGATTATGATTACTGGAGATGCGCACCAAGTCGCACAAAGCGTCGCCAAACAAATCGGGGTGGACGAGGTATTCGCCGAGGTGCTCCCGGAGGACAAAGATGCCAAGGTTGCCGAACTCCAAAAGCGTGGCCTCAAGGTCGCAATGGTTGGCGATGGGGTCAACGATGCCCCGGCGTTAGCGCGTGCGGATGTTGGCATAGCCATCGGGGCGGGTACCGATGTGGCTATTGAATCCGCTGGGGTAATTCTGGCCAGCGACGACCCGCGTGGTGTGGTTAGTGCCATTAAGCTCTCAGGGGCGAGTTATCGCAAGATGCTTCAAAATCTCGGCTGGGCAACCGGCTATAACCTCTTCGCAGTTCCGCTCGCAGCGGGCGTATTGGCGCCTATCGGGTTCGTGTTACCGCCCGCACTCGGGGCAGTTTTAATGAGCGTTTCGACAATTGTTGTGGCGCTAAACGCCCAGCTTCTGCGCCGCGTCAATTTACGCCCAGGGAGCGCATAATACGGGTATGAAGCTGCGCACGGTGGCCTTGTAGGCGTTATTTTACTATGCAAAACCCCCGAAGGGGCCTGCGTAGCGTCCTTTCGGGGGGGTTCCAGGAGAAGCCCAGGCAAGCGGGAAAATAAGGTCCTACATGTGGTCTTGCCAGGCAATTTGTTCGGAAACGAACGTAACGCCGACACGGCCGTTGGTGACTTGCCTTGCTGAATTCCGGCAGCAGAAATAGGCTCGCCATTCTGGTTATAGTTGCAGTAGCCACTACGGCGGCTCTCCTATTATTTTGTCGTCTGCTATACTGCATGCGCTATGTCAGTTCGAGAAAAAATTAGAAAAGTTAAGCACCTCCAAAATAAGTATTTTATTTGTGTACTTGAGCATCCGAAAGACATCATGAATATTGCCGCCACGCTCAGAAATATCTCAGCCTTTGGTGTTGAGAAACTGTATGTTATCGGCAATAACGGGATTGTCCGTGACTTTGAGGCTTCACGCAATAACAAGCGCCTAACTAACCTGAGCGTCGGCTCGAATAAATGGGTGTTTGTAAAGAATTTTGAGACCACCGCGGAGTGCATTGCTTACCTGCGCGAAAATCGCTACGTCATTGCTGTTACTTCGTCACATGCAAAGAGCAAAGAGAATGTGAATCTTTACGAAGGTGACTTTACGCAGAAGCGTTTGGCGATATGGTTTGGCAACGAAGCTAGGGGCGTCTCTGACGAAGCGGTTGCTGGAGCCGACATGTGCATTCAAATTCCTATGGGTGGCATCGTGGAAAGCTTAAACCTGGGCACCAGTACGGGCATCGTTCTAAGCTATATTGGCTATCAACGTCTACAGTTTGTCTATACTCACCGCAAGGCTCGTTTCAAGTCAAAGGGACTTGCGGAACAGAAAATGCGGTCATGGCTTGATTTCATCAAGCCGAACCGCTAGGCTCACTTTCATGGTATAAGTGATGTGCACGTTCAACGAGACCGCAAGGAGAACAAGTGCGAACATTTGCCAGTGACAACTTCTCGACCGTTGACCCGCGTATTATGGCCTACCTGGACGAAATCAACGACGACGGCCATGCGCCCAGTTATCAGGGCGATGTTGTAACACAGCGGGCTGAGGCCGAGTTCGCACGCGTTTTCGGTGATGGCAGTCGTGTCGTCTTTGTGCCTTCTGGCACCGGCGCCAATATTCTTGGCCTCAAGCTTTTGCTCGGCCGCCCCTACGAAGCCGTACTAGCCTCGGAGGGGTCACATGTTTTTGGTGAGGAAACCGGAGCGGTGGCAGCCAATCTTGGTGCTCATATTTACGCCCTCCCGCACCACGACGGCAAAATCAGCCTCGATGAGTTGCGGCGAACGGTACAAATGTGGACAGGAGAGGGCTTTCATGCCCCGCTCCCCAAGGTGGTCAGCATTGCCAACTCCACCGAATATGGCACCTACTATACGGCGGGCGAGGTACGTGCTATTGCCGAGTACTGCCACGACCAAGGCCTCTTCCTGCATATGGATGGCTGCCGACTCCCGAACGTGGCCGCCGCGCTTGGCAAGAGCTTGCGTGAACTCACGCGCGACGCCGGTGTCGATGTCTTGTCTTTTGGAGGTGCCAAGAACGGTCTGATGTCGGCCGAAGCAGTCGTTATCTTCGACGCCCCGGAGGCCGACCTCATGCGCATGCAGAAGCAAGCCATGCAGCTGGTCTCCAAGCTGCGCTTCGTTTCAGGTCAATTCGTACCTTACCTCGCACAGGAGCGCTGGCGGCATAACGCCACAGCGGCCAACCGCATCGCTCGTCGTCTGGCCGGGGGCCTGAACGACGCCCTCGGTGATGTTGTTAGCCGGCCGGTTGAAACCAACCAGGTCTTCTGCCGTTTACCCGCCGCGGCCACCGAGCCCATTCGCGCTGCCGGTCACACTATCTACGATTGGCCCACCGGCGAGGTTCGCTTCGTAGCTTCGTGGGACAATACCGACGCCGATGTCGACGAGCTGCTCAAGCTCATATAATATCGGCTGTCCATCTCTAGCAGAGCCTCCAGTTTGAGCCGCCGGTTCCGACTGGGGGCTCAAACTACGTCTGTCAAAAGACAATTATGCCCGGACGACTTCGCCCATGAATCAAGGGCCATCCGCAAAGATGAGCCCGCCAATGGTGGCGACAGTATATTTAATGACCTGTACGATACGTTCAAGGGCAGGGCAGCCATAACAAGCAATCTCGCTACCATAAAAGCAAAGCCCCCGAAGGGGCTTGCCGTCCTTCGGGGGTGAGTTTTGCGGCGCCGAGAGGCTAGAGTAACTCTAGCTCCATGTATCGGTGTTGGTGTGTAAGCTGTTCGTGTAGTAGGCTCCCGTGGCGGGGCCGCAGCGTGAGCAAGACCTTGGCTTGTGCTCCTGCATAAGGCCCCATCCACTCACCGGTAGCCTTTAGCATTGGCACAAGCTTGAGTAGCTCAAACATCAAGACTTGGCGTTGTGGTGACTCGGTCCATCGGCTAAGTAGCCACTCGAAGCCGTCAACGACAAACAAAGTCGGCCGGGCTCGCGCTGCTGCAAGAACAGACTCGCCAGTGGGGAGCGGAGGTGTCTCGGCCGTCCAGTGCCGACGAATGGACTCGGTGAGTATTTCTGGCAACGTGGGGACGCCATCTGCGGCGAACTCTGCATACTTCAACGGGAAGTAGAGCATCTGGAATGCCCCAGGAGAGTCCGCGCGAAGACGGGCTACAACCGCCTGGGAAGTAACGGTCTTGCCGGAACCTTCTTCACCATACAAAACCGCCAGCGGCGTATCGTTAGACGAAATCGACCATGTAGTCAGGTCTGCTAGGACTGGCCTGCTCATTTTGCTCCTAGGCGTACTCGGGGAGGAACTCTTGACACGCTAGGACATTGACACCTTGAACTTAAGAAGTCAACTGTCCATCCATGAACTCTTCCACAAGAGAGATGCTCACTTGTGGAAGGCGGGATTTAGCTAGCCCTCCTGAAAGCTCGCCTATATATGAACCATGCGTACCTGGTAGTATGGCAAGCCTCGCACCGTCAATCAGCCGCTGCATTTTAATGGCGTGCTCGGGACGAACAACATCTTTGTCGCCGATTATAATAAGGGTCGGCTTTTTAATGCCTGTAACTGCTTCCTCGGGAATGTTATTGAAGCTACGCATCATTGATTGCGACTTCTCTACGTGGCTCTGGAGCCCGCCAGGATTGGGTGCAACGCTCAGGTAATCATCCCGTAATGTTTTTGGCATATCCTCAGCGTTAACCTTTGTAGCCCAGCCTGCTTTTAGCTCTGGTATAACCCCGTCAGTATTAAAGAAAGTTGACGCTAGAATAAGGCGGTTTACCTTGTCTGGATGTTTGAGCGCTAAGTGTAACGCAACGTGCCCACCATTACTAAAGCCGAACAGCGTCGCTTTAGGAATATTTAGCTTCTCCAGAGCAATCGCGGTGTCTTCAGCCATTTGTTCGAGTGAAAAGGGACGATCTATATCAGCAGTATGCCCATGGCCCTGCTGCTCAAATGCGACAACTTTATATGATTTAGCCAACTTCTCTAGCACGCGCCCGAAGGTAGCGTTGATACCCGAGCCACCACCATGCAGCAAAACAAGCGGCTCTCCGTTGCCGTGAATTTCATAATACATATTCAGTTCATTAATCGAAATATAACCCGTATCGGTCATCGTAATACCTCCTGATGGCTATTACCTCCCATGTTGATAGGCTACTGACAGCGTAGCCTATCGTGTAACATTATGTCTACAAAAACGACCAAGCAAACGGTGGACCAATTGAAAACGGCAAAAAAGTACTTGAGCGCGGTGGATGGGCGAGTCCATTATTTGACGATGAAGCAATCAAATTCGTTAACCAGTTCTACGAATGTCCAACACCCTTAAGGATCCAAAATGGGCAAACGCGACAGTCCTTTCAGGTGATATCGTGCTCAATTTAGTCAAGTCACATACATTTCCTAAAGGCATTACGCTTCAGGTTTATCAGCCAGCCGGTCGACCGGAGTATGCAGCCTAAAAGGCGGTTTATCATGAAAGAATCACCTCAGCCCCATACAGTAGACATCAAATCTTGTCTAAATCCTCAAGCCCTGTTTTAACGTTCCAAGGCAACAATTCGTACTGCGCCAATTTATGTTTGGTGAAAGGATCGTTATCCCGAATTCGATCAAGTGCTTCATTGGTGTTATCACTCGGCACGCGGAGCAAAAAAGCGCCACCGGCATGCGGCTGAAAGGGTCCCGAAGCAATAAGCAGCCCTTGCTTTTTAAGCCTGCGCAGATATTCACGGTGCGCTTCTCTGTGGGCTTCACTGATTGTTTCCAACGGAAACCGGTATCGAACAATGGCTAATGCATACATGGCGCTATTGTATCAGATGGGGTTGAGATCGTGGTCATCGCCGCCATGAAGGATTCAAATCCTAGTCAATACCAAGGCTTTTAATGTCTTCTACTAGCAATGATAAATCGTCACTAAGTTGGTGACCGCCCGCATCAATACTTCGGATATTAGCTTGCGGAAGCAGCTTTGCATAAAGATTGAGGTGATTGAACGGAACTATTTCATCATCCCGGGTGTGATAAATGAATACCTTTACACCCTTTGGAAATTTTGCGCTTGCATTACCTGGCAGTTCAAGCTCCTTATACCCTTCGTATCGCCAACCCTCTCCTCCCCAGAATGGAGCTTCTAATAGAAACACCCCCGAAATTTGGACCCTAATTTTTATCTCAGTAAGCATTTTGGCCAGATGTGATGCACCTATTGAATGACCAACAAGAATAATCGGTGCTTTCACTCCGTTCATCACGTCCTCTACTTGTTTTTTCCAAACAGCATATGGCGCATTGCTCTCGTCGGTCATTGCTGGGTAGTGAATCGTATACGCCGAGCCAAGTTTTTCTTGTAGTCTGTCAACGAGTAAACCGTCTTCTTCGTAAGCACCACTGCCGGCGCCGTGGATGAATAATACATGCTTGATCATGATATTCATTATAGTTTTACTACCTCATAACGAAAAGGCTACATATGAATATGCAGCAGCGGATCTGTTCCGGTAGAGCCGTAGCAAGCCTAGGTAGGAGACGGCTAAGATGCCCAGGCACCAGGCAAGCGCGGCCCAAACACATATAAATGAAATAACACAAATTTGTGTTATTTCATCCTGCCGCTTCATGCAGTAAGTTCGAGTTTGACCAAAAGAATATAAAATGTTATAGTATAGAACATGGTATAATACGTCCAAACGCGTCTGGGGCAATACGCCTGATGACGCGTTCACTTCTGTTAACTCAGGAGATACCATGACTAGGATGTTCTACACCGACGACGAAGCTGGCCGGCAGCAACGTAGGCTTGACGTGCTAGAGGCAGTAGCCGACAGCCTTCAGGTTGGATTCGACGCCATTAGGCAGGCCAACGAGCCGTACTTCGCAAGGTATGAGGCGCGGCAGGACGCTAAGCAGGAGTTCTATGAGTTCTACGGCCACTGGCCCACGGACGAGGAACTCGACCGCTCTGGCATCACCATCCGTCCCATCGTTCCGCTACCCGACTTGCCGTAGGTGTAGCTAGAATTAGCACCAGCTCTCAGGCGCATCATGCCTGAGAGCTGGTTTTCTTTTTGCCCCACTCAGCTTGGAATAATTTATAATTACTTATACCCAAGAGAACCTCGTAAAAAGTCTTCAGATTCTGCGAGCTAGCAACTATAGAAGACTTCCACTATCCTAGCCAAGTGGAAAGAAGGTACCTTACAACTACTCGTAATGGTAAGAACATTTACGTTGACCCGGAGGCTTCGCACGCAGCTACGCATCTTGCTGACACGCCGCATCTGGCCGATCTCGTTACTGAGCTTTTGAGCGGTCTTGAACTCGAAGATAGAGAGAACATCTATCTGGATAGAGATATGAAAAGAGAGGTGGGAGTCTCTGACCTGGTAAAAACGAACGACTCGGACCAGATTATCTACGCCAAGCGTCCTAATCGAGACATCTACACTCGTTTTGTTCGTGGCCGCCAACCGGAGCCTACTGCATTCGTAACGATCGTCTTGCATAAAAAAGCTTCCGATGACTACGAACTCTGGAGTGCTTGGATTGGTCGGGCTGTTCCGCAGTTTCCGGGTAGTGAGTACGAGGTGCCGGATAGCTATTCGTTCTGGCGAGAGCATGCGTTAGTTTGGGGGAACCAGGAGGTGCAGCCGGGCACCGAGCGGACTGACTGGCCCTGGTGACTTTCTGGCGCTGACCCGCGCTGAGTAGCGTTTTCCGGTGGATCTAGTATGCTCTTAGCCATGGAGAGCGCTGGTCAACTCAAGCACATAATCATTGATGCCGAAAATCCTGACGTTGTAGCAAGGTTTTGGAGCCGCATACTTGGCCAACCCATCGAGCGAACTTTCGGACCGTTCACCAAGCTTCAGGCACCTGCGGTGGGGCCGGCAGTTACGATCCAGGCCGTCCGGGTGCGGACAGCCGACAAGAGCAATGTTCACTTCGATCTCCAGGCTGATGATCTGGACGCTTCAGAGTCGTATGTAGTTGCGCATGGTGGCTGGCTAGTGGAGGTGCATCGTAAAGACGAATGGGAATGGCGCATCATGGCCGACCCAGAAGGCAATTTGTTCTGCCTCGTGATGCAGTAGCAAAACCTCCACATCGGCCCTCAGGCGCACCGACTGTCTGAGGGCCGGTTTTCTTTTACGTCAGCCTGGAATGATTCATGATGAATCTCATGAAAACCGATGAGCTAGAAAAACGCATTGAGCCATCGTGCCGGTGATCGGGTTTACGCTGTCTACTATTGCGCTTTCATCATTGAAGCAACGCTGGATTAAGCGGCGAGACGCCTCCAAATAATGCCGAGAATATTGATCTGGCGGCCGGCTACGATGAACCCCGCGCTCATGGCAGTCGAGTGGAGACTGTTTTCCCGGACGATACCGCTCGTGATATATTCGCCCCCCGATGGCAATGTCGTGGACATTATCAGCATCAGCTTAGTCAAGCTGGTGCTTCTAGGTGTGGCTAGAGAGATTGCTTAAGGCTTGGCTACGACTAGCCACAACCATAACCTCTGCGATTATCCTGGATTTCATATTTGGGTCTAGCGGTTTCCCGAAGTACACCTTATGGACAACATCTCCATATTCGCTTACGAGCTGCTTCATGAGATCGACGCTCTCATCCATAGCTGGGCTTACGAGATAGCCATATTTAAGCTCAGAGCCAACCTGACGCTGATAGTAGCGAGTAGCAACCTCCAGAAATGTAGTGGGGAGCGAATTGTCTTGAAATTGATGCGCGACTTCATGGGTTAGATTATCAAAAATTGCAATATTAGTTATGGTACGCCGAGCCGTGTCTTCGTCGCCGAATTGCTGAACTAATTCGTTTTGTGCCTCACTGGTAAACGTGTTCCATACCTCGGATGGCTCGTTAAACGCAATCACATCTCCTTGTCTGAATGTCACCCCTCCAGGCAAGCGTTCATGGGAGTCGTCGCCGGATCCATCCCATTCACCGTAGAATCGCCTGAAGTGGTCTTTGTCCATAACTACAATCCGATCTTCTATATGCGTCGTTCTGTCCAGTGCTTCCGGCTGAATATAATCCCCGTAGCTCCGAGTAATTTGCTCCTTGATGTTAATTGCGGCATCATGCAAAGCCTTTTGCTGTTCGGGTGTGGCTCTTGAGGTCTCTAACCTCAGGTTATCTACCGTCTCTTTGCTTGCAGTAAAAAAGTCTTCCGGGCTGGAAAGTTCTGAGTAGGCTGCTGCTCCTGAGCCAAGTTCGTGGTTAGAGCCTGGCTGACTTTCTGACTTGGGGGAGATATCTCTATTGTTCATGCAAGCGCCTCTTCATAAGCTAAGTATAGCAATAATCTTACGCGCCATACCCCGGTGTGGCTGCTCGGTGAGAACTGCCTGCTATAGTTATGCTATGACAATTCCAGAAATTGCCTCGAAAATTAAGCTGACTAACCCTCCGCGCGGGCCGATCCTGATCGCCATCGAAGGGTTCGGCGGCGCCGGGAAAACTACCTTCGCCGAGAAATTGGCTAAGGAGCTGGGGAAAACCGAAATTATTCACATCGATGACTTTATTGTCAAAGACAAAATTCTTGAGCCATCTTGGGACAAGGGCGGCTTTGACCGGGCTAGGCTGGAGCGGCAGGTCTTAAAGCCGGCTCGCGAAGGCAAGGCTGTGCAATACCAGCGGCTTATGTGGCAGGAAAATAAGCTGAGCGAGTTCGTTGTGGTCCCGGCGTCGCGGTACCTCATTATTGAGGGCATTTCGTCGTATCACCCAGGCATAGCTTATTATTATGACTTCAAAATTTGGATTGATACGCCCTTGGCAATTGCCAAAGAGCGCGGCCACGCCCGAGACGGCAGCAATGAGAATGCTGCTCATTGGGACTTGTGGGCCGAAAACGACGCTCGCTATCAGCAAAAGCACCATCCGGAGCTGGACGCAGATTTTGTTTATAGTAATGCTTAGATGAAACTCTTTCTCTCGTCAATCAGGCTACCCATGAGCGACGAGCAGTCTGGCATTTCAAGGGTAACGATTATCTTCAAGATAACGGCTTAGGCTCAAATCGCGCGATGCCGTCCAGTATGAGGTTGAGTCCAAACTCAAACTCGTCCATTGGGCTATACCCGGCTTTTAGCATATGCTCCGTTACCATTTCGCCCATATAGGGGTAGGCGTCAAACGGGAATTGGCTCATGACTGCCTTGCCAACTTCGGCCGCTTGCTCGACCGTTTCGAACGATAAGTTTGCTAACTGCTGCGCAAATCCGTAGGTGTAAATATCCAGGACCGAGGTCGCATGCACGGTCATCTCAACCGAAAAACCGGCTTCCCGGAAACATTTGAGGACGGATTCACGGTCTTGCATGGTTGCGGGCCCTGGAGTAACCCCTGACTCCATCAGCGACGGCGCCCACTTATGCTGTGATAATACCTCCAGAACCGATTTCGCACGCCGGCGCGCCATGGTGCTCCAGTGCACTGCGTCCAGTGGTGTCTGAATCTCCCCGTGCACGCGGTCGATCATGCCTTCGATCAGCCGGTCCTTGGTGGCGAAGTGATGATAGAGGGCCATCGCCTCTACGCTCAGCGCTTGCCCTAGCTTACGCATGGTTAGCGCTTCGAGGCCACCCTCGTCCGCCAGCTTTATGGCGGCTGAAATAATCCGCTCTTTTGTAAGGGGAGTACGTGATTGTGGTGTAAGTATCTCTTTGCTCATCGGCTTCTCATTATCCTCCATGCGTAATTATAGTGCAATTTACTTTACAACGTAAAGTTTACAGTGTAAGGTGAAGAGTATAAGCAAAAGAAAGGATAAGTCATGACGACAAGTACGAGGCAAGCCGAGGATAACGGCACGAAGGTAACTAGCACAATGTTCCTTCGCGGAGCTGGCGTGGCGGCCATGGTGGCTGGTGCCATTTTCGCCGGAATTCAACCGTTCCACCCGGCCGACGTTACCGCCTCGGTTACCACGAGCGGGTGGACGATCGTCATTACGCTCAAGCTGGTGATGTGCCTGCTGTTCCTGGTCGGTATCGCGGGGCTTTACGCTCGCCAGGCCAAGAGGGCCGGACGGCTGGGCTTCATTGGCTTCTCGATGCTCAGCTTGTCGTGGTGGCTCCAGGCCAGCTTTGTGTTCGTTGAGCTTTTCGTCCTGCCCGTCCTCGCCCGTTCGACGCCGCAGTTCGTGGACAGCTACCTTGGGATTGTTAATGGGTCTCCGGGCAGCATGAATATCGGTGCGCTTCCGGTGGTCTACGGCGGAGTGGGTGTGCTGTACTTGCTGGGCGGATTGGTGTTCGGCGTTGCGACCTTTCGCGCCCGGATCCTGTCGCGCTGGGCGGCTGGCCTGTTGGCCGTGGCTGCTGCAATAACGCCCCTGGCGGCTCTGCTCCCTCACGCAGTACAGCGCTATGCGGCCGTGCCGATGGGCATTGCCCTGATCTGTCTTGGCTATGGGCTTTTCAGCGAAAAAAAGCGGTACGTCGCGTAGTTCTTGCGATCAGCATCCCGGGAGGGACTGTCGCGCCAAATCGCTCCCGCCAGGACTTAGTTCTGGCGGGAGTTTTCATCAAGAGCTGCAGCACTCATGACACCTTCTGGGTCGAAAATGATTTATAATGGCCACTATGAAAACCGATGAACTAGAAAAGCGTATTCAGCAGCTCGAAGCCAGAAACCGGCGCGTTGAGGGTGACAAAGCCTGGGAGACGAGCTGTATCGTCGGGTGAGTATCGCCGCAGCTCTAACAGCTGAAGATTAATATGTGAAGCCCTCCTCATCCATGCGAATACATGGACGAGGAGGGCGCTAGGGGACGGGCCGTGCTGACTACAGGTCGGCGGCCGTTACGAGCTGCGCCATCTTGGGTAGCACGTGGAGGGACTTGTCGTGGTCGGCCTGGCTGGCTGCGGCGCAGGCATCCGTGACGACCTTGACGGTAAAGTCGCTGTCATGGGCCGCCCGAGCAGCAGCCTCCACCGCGAGGTCGGTGGCTACGCCGGCGATGTAGACGTCGGTGATGCCTTCGTTGCGAAGCAGCTCGGCCAGGCCGGTGTCGTGGAAGGCGCTGACGCGAGTCTTCACCAGGACCTCGTCAGTCTTGTGGTAGCGGACGGCGTCGTTGATCTCGGTCGACCATGTGCCGTCGGCCAGGATGCCGAACTCGTGGGCCTTGCCGAAAACCGGCGAGCTCTTGGGCTGGTTGTTGTAGGAGGCGTCGAAGGCCAGGCGGATGAAAATCACGGGGTCTCCCACCTGCCGGAACGTGTCGATGGCGGCGTTCAGGTGGCTGAAAGTGTCGTGTTCGGCGATGAAGTTGGCATAGCCCTTGGCGGCCAGCTTGCCGTTCGGGTCGACGATCTCGTTGATGAAATCGATGACGAGAAGCGCGCGCTTCATGGTGATCGTTACTCCTGTTTTCGGTTACTTGCTTGCGGTAATCGGTCGGGTCTGGGTGACGATAATTTCGCCGCCCGTCACGACCAGTTCGATATCCTGGGGTGCTCCGAAGTGCTCCTCAATATGCATGCCTAGGCGATAGATCTCAGTGATGAGCTCCCTAGAAGCAGCATAGCGCGTACGCCGCTCTACGGGAACAGTTTGCTTGACCTTGTTACTCATCTCCAGCTGGTGGAGCGGCTGGTGGTCGATGCGGGAAGTCTTGGTTCCGACTTCTGCGCTGAGCACAGCTCCCGTGTTTCGGCTAAGCAAGTATAGGTCGCCCTGAACCTCGCCGGAAACAAGAGCCTCGCAGGCGCCGTAGGTGGCCTCAATACCGAAGTTGTCGCCGCCCTCAACCGGGTCGCGGGTCATGACGACGGCGCTGAGATCAGCCAGACACATCTCCTGCACCAGCACGCTCATGCGGCTCCACAGGTAGTGCCCGTCATCTTTAACCCTGAACTGCCTGAGGCAGCGCTCGCTAAAAAGTGACGCGTAACACCACAAGATGGCCTGTGGTACGTTACTGGCCGGCACCAGCAAGAACGACTCGTACTGGCCGGCTAATGACAGACCCACGGAGTCCTCAGCGGCTTCGCGACCGCCAATGACGGGCGCTCCCGAAGATCGCACTGCAAAATACGAGGCGCCAGGCATGTGTGTTTCGAGCGCAGCTAGTACTTCGGTGGTACCAGGGAATGAGCCCGAGACCATGATTTCATGGAGGTGCTTCGCCATCTCGGAGTAGTCCGCGGCTCGTTCTCGAGCTCGCTGAAATGCCGGGAGTAGGCTGGCGGCGTAGTCCGTATACACGTCGTAAGGCAGACCGAAGCCGCGGGGTACTCGAACGCCTGCCCGCGCTAGGGCAGCAAGGTTTTTGACCTTGTTCCCTAGCGCGGGCGAGTTGGCCGCAAGTTCCCCCATGCCTAGGATGGGGATGGGCATTAGCTCATGCCTCCGGTGTCGTGGCCGGCCTGACCGTGATGGTCTTGGCGTGCGTGTCGACGGTGACGGTGTCGCCGTCGCTGAGTTCCTTCATGACGCCAGTTGCCCCAATGAGGCAGGGGATGTTGTTCTCGCGGGAGAACGTGGCCGCGTGAGAATATCGGCCACCCTCCACGGTGACAACCGCGGCGGCGTCCAGCATCTGCGGCGTGTAGTTGACGTCGGTCTGCTGGGCAACGAGAACGTCGCCCTTGCCAACCTTGTCCAGGTCGGCCTGAGACCGCACGATGGCGACGCGGCCTGTGACTGGCTCAGCGGCGTGGCAGCCAACGCGCCAGGTCTGACCTTCGAGAACCTTCATGTTACTTTCCTGCTTTCTTGAGTGTGCCAAGCATGGCGTAGACGTCGGTATCGATGCCGGTGGTTATGCTGCAGGCGCCAAACACCAGAACGTGCATCAGCCCAGCCCAGCCTTTGAAGCTGTATTTGACTTCTAGGTTGAGGTTGAGGTAGTTGAGTGCCTTGACCTCATCAAGCAGTGTACGAACATGAGACTGCGTCTCGCTCGGTAGCTTGGTGAGCCACTGCTTGACGGTGCTGTCTGCGCTTGCAGCTGACTGCATGGGGCGAGCGGGGTGCGACGCTTTGCGCAGAGCGCGGTACTTGGCGTTGAACTCGTCAAGCGAGTAACGACAATAACCTCGTAGAATCATCTGTGCTTCTCGAGACTCATCGAGCGTATCGAGGGTGAGCTCTTGCCCTCCCGCACGATGGTAAGCGGCAAAAAGCTCAATGATCTCATGCTCGGCCGTGACGTGAGCGGGATCACCGACGTAGACGCCGCCATATGACAGCACATCTTCTACGGCGTCATCACCGAGCGGCTCCAGCATGATCTCGAGCTTCGCGACCCGAGCGGCCAGTAGGGCGTCGAGCCCCGATGGTGATCGCTTGCCGACCCACCCACGCATGGTTTCCGATTGGACTACGCGAGTGAGGAGCGAAGAAGTGGCCAGCGCGCTGGGTCCTCCTTTGGCCATGAGCGCAAAGATGTCATCGGCCAGACTGAAGTAGGCCGCATGCACTTCGCCCCAGCGCACCAGGAACGACGGAAGGTCGACATCACTGAGGGTAGGGAAGTACCACGAATTCCCCCGGATCACGTCTTGGTAGCGCTTGATCGCTCCCTCGACGAGGCCAGGTGGGAACGCATCCACTGCAGATACCACGGCGGCGAGTGAATGGTGCTGCTCGAAAGCAGCCAGCCGTCCATCGCCCTGTGATGCGAGTGTTTGTAGCAGGTGCATTTCACCTCCGAATTTGTCAAACTTGTCAAACATCATTTTCTTGCAAAAACTCCGAAAATATAACAAACTGCAGCACAACAGTCAATAAAAAGTAGGCTCTAATGCAATTAATCAAATGGGACGTATACGAAATTAGCACTCGGGAAACTGAGATCCATGGCGTGATGCTAAGGGGTAGGATTCGCAAACTTGGGTTGAGCCACGGCTTGAATGTCCTGTGCGAAAATGCCTCAGATGTGGAAAATTGCGTCCGATTTGCAGTTCCTGCTAGTCAGGATCCGGCGATTATTATTGATTACCTTAACGATATTATCCCTGATGTGCGTATTGCCTTGGTAGTGGAAGGGCTGCCGAACCCGGTGCTTTCCAAGTTAAAGGTTAATAACGAAGAACGGTACGAGCTATTGGCTAAGTAGGCGCTACGGCGTAACTGTGAAGTCGCCGGTGATGTCGTCGAGCAAGTGGTCGTGGAACTTGTGGGTACCGAGCTCGGTGAGGGTTAATACCATGTTGCGGCCTGGGCGGAGCGTGGTGCCCGACTCACCGGCATAGGTTTCGTGCTTTTCATGTACGCCGAACTCGATGTCGCGGGCTTCGCTGTCGGCATTGTAGATGATGATGGTGTCGCAGAGCTTGGCGTCGGTGTGGCGGGGGCTGGCCGCGTCGTTTTTGAGGTTAATCATGTAGACTTTGCCGGTACCGCCGGGGCAGGTGCCAACCGCCTCGCCGTGAATTTCGTGCACCGCCTCTTCGCCCGCGATCTTGTCGGTCAGGTCCTGGGGCATCATGTTGTGGTGCAGGTGGCTAATAATTACGAGGGAGCCAGCCACCACCACGAGCACGGCCCCAAAAGTAGCCACAAAGAAGCCCAGCTGCCAGTACAGCTTGGGATTGCGGCCGAGGTGCAGGAAGAAGATGATTTGAATCAACATTTGCGCCATGGCAAATCCCAAGATGGCACCCAGTAGCACATTGCCCTTAATGGCTTGCGTAACGACCAAATAGTAGGGGATGGCCGTAAACACCAGCGAGAGAATAAACCCGATAATGTAAGCCTTAATGTGGGAATCTTTGCTCATACGAATGCCATTAAGTAAACGATGGTGAAGATGAAGATCCAGACGATATCAAGAAAGTGCCAAAACAGGCTCAGCAGAGTGAGTTTGCGGACTAGGTGGTTGTTGAGACCGCGCTTGACCACGTAGCCGAGCGTGATGCCCATCCAGAGTAGGCCCGAGGTAATGTGCAGTCCGTGTGTGCCAACGAGCGTAAAGAACGATGACAAGAAGGCGTTGCTGCGGAGTGTGTGGCCTTCTTGGAAGAATTGGATGAATTCCTTAATTTCAAAACCCAAGAACGCCAGCCCCAGCGCAAACGTGACGCCAAACCAGGCTAGCACTTGCTTCTTGTTGCCGAGGCGAGCCGCGATCATGCCGATACCGCAGGTGAAGCTACTGGTGAGCAGAAGTAATGTTTCGGTGAGCGCTATGGGTTGGCTAAAGAGCTCACGCCCAGATGGTCCGCCGGCCGTGTTGCCATGAAGCACGGCATACACCGCAAACAGCACCGAAAACATCAGCAGGTCAGTCATCAGGTAGACCCAGAAGCCAAATAGTACTCGGTCGCTGGCTTCAGCCTCGTGGTCTATGGGCGTCTTGTGTTCCGCTACCACTTGCGCCACTCCCGGCGCCGTACCACGCCCCAGGCCCATGCCACCACTATCTTGATCAAATCCCAGATACCCATCTCGTCTTCGTCGGCGTCGTCGGCCGAAGCAGGCTGGGGCTTGGGTGCCTTGGCCTGCCGGGCTTCCTCCAGCTTCTGCACCTCGGCTGCTGTGAGGGTGTATTCAGTATCATCATTAAAGGTCCGGAGCACGATGCACACAATGATGGCGATGAGCGACACTACCCACAACCACACAATCTCCCAGACAAAGCCAAAGCCGGCTAGGAAGGCAAACAGGGAAATGTAAATACCCGAAGCGGTGTTTTTGGGAATGCGAATGTCTTCGTACTGCGGCTTGGGCAAGGCTTGTTTCTTCATTTCCCAAAACGCGTCGCGGGTGGTCACGGTGGGGATGACGGTGAAGTTATAAGACGGCGCCGGCGAAGGCGTGGACCATTCCAGCGAGCGGCCGTTCCAGGGGTCGCCAGTGGTGTCCACCAGCCGCTTGCGCTCAATAATGCTGGCCAGGATCTGCGCCAGCTGTAGCGCCACGCCGATCATAATAATGATGCCACCAATGAGCATGAGAATGTAAAATGGCTGCCAGCCAGTAGACGAGCTGTAGTGGTCGAGCCGGCGGGTGGCGCCCATCAGTCCTAGTACATACATCGGGATGAAGGCTAGGCAAAAGCCAGTAATCCAGCACCAAAAGGCGTTGCGGCCGATCCGCTCATTAAGCTTGATACCGGCAATCTTGGGGAACCAGAAGGTAATGCCGGCAAAGATGCCAAATAACACACCGCCAATCACGTTGGAGTGGAAGTGGGCCACGAGGAACAAGCTGTTATGGAGCTGGAAGTCAGCCGGCGGGACCCCCAGCATGATGCCCGCAATGCCACCAATGGTGAAGAGTGCGATGAAGCCAAGGAACCATAGCATTGGCACGGTGAACTTGATGCGCCCCTTGTACATGGTGGCGATCCAGGTGAACACCAGTACCGATGTTGGTATGGCAATAATCATGGTCATCAGGCCAAAAAACGCATTCACATCAGCTCCGGCGCCCATGGTGAAGAAGTGGTGGAGCCATACCGACAGCGACATCACCGCCACGCCGATCATGCCCAAGACATTGGTGGTGTAGCTGGCAATCGGCTTTCGGCTAAAGGTGGACACTATTTCGCCGAACACGCCAAAGGCGGGAATTACCAAGATATACACCTCCGGATGTCCCCACATCCAGATGAGATTGGTGTACATCATGGGGTCACCGCCGCCGCTCATGGTAAAGAAGTGCGTGCCTATGTAACGGTCGAAGAACATCAGAAACAATGTGGCGGTCAGGAGAGGGAATACGCTTACTGCCATGAGCATGCTGCACAACGAGCCCCAAGTAAACAGCGGCATCTTCCAAATGGTCATGCCAGGCGCGCGCATCTTGAGAATGGTCATCACGAAGTTGATTGCGGCCAGCGTGGTGCCCACGCCCGAAATCTGCAAGCTCCAGATCCAATAATCTACTCCCACGCCAGGGCTAAATTCCTTACCGCTCAAAGGCGCAATGGCTAGCCACCCGGTAGCCGCATATTCGCCGCCAAGTGCAAAGAACATGTTCACCATAATGACACCGCCGATGTATAACCAAAAGCCCAGCGTGTTTAAGAATGGCGAAGCCAGGTCGCGCGCACCGATCTGCAGTGGCACAATGTAGTTGATGAGGCCAAAGATAAACGCCATGGCCACGAAGAACACCATGATATTGCCGTGCGCCGTAAAGATCTGCTGGAAATGGTCAGCCGATAGATACCCCTGCGAGCCATCCACCGATAGCGCCTGCTGGAGCCAAATCATAATGGCGTCGAGACCGCCCCGCAGCAACATAAACCCAGCTACCAGAAAGTACATAATACCGATTTTCTTGGGGTCCACGGAGGTTAGCCATTCGTTCCAGAGCCACTTCCAGCGTTTCATTCGGGTGATAATGATAATAGCCACCAGTGCGAGCGCGCCAAAGGCCGCCGTGCCGCCAATGGTGAACCACTCATGCGGCAGCGCGTGCATATTTAGCTTACCAATCAGTATTTCTTTCATTCGTGCTTATGACCCATGTACTTCATAAGCACTTTATCATATAGATTGGCGTCGTAGCGTGAGTAAGATGCGGCTGGGTTGCCCTCGCTGGGCTTGAGTAATTTATTATATCCATCCTCATCGAGCACTTCTGGGAGGAGCTGGGTGTCTTGGGCCCAGGCGTCAAAATCGGCTTTGGTGCTGACGCGGGCCGTAAACCGCATTTTGGCAAAGCCGGCGCCGTTAATTTCCGCTACGCTGCCGGGATAGTCCCCTAACGTGCGACCCATGAGGTTGAGTGGATTAACGTGACCTGTCATGGCATAGAGCATGCCGCCAAGGTTGGGAATCCAGAAGGCGCTCATGGGTGCGTCATCGGCCGTGAGCTCAAACCGCACCGGCGTGTCGGCGGGAATTTGCACGTAATTGACAGTGGCAATCTTTTGCTCAGGGTAAAGAAACAACCACTTCCAGCGCAGCGCCACCACCTGAATGGTGAGCGGCTTGGTAGTAGAAGCCAGCGGTTTCTGAGGCTCAAGCCGATGAGTGGCGACCCATAGCGTTACGCCCATAATGAGCATGAAAAGGCTCGGCACTCCCCACACGGCCACCTTGAACCACTTGCCGTACTTTTTATTGGGCTCGTAGGTGGCTTTGGCGTTGGTCTCGCGATACTTCCAGGCGGTGTAGTACAAAAAAGCCAGCGTGGGGACGGCAATCACCAGCGGCACAATGGCGGCAAACCAAATGAGACCCAGCTGCTCGTGAGCTACCAGTCCCTGTGGATTAAAAAGCGCTACATTGTGGCCGTAGAGCAGTATCTTAATAAGCAACCCTAACGCGAGCGCACCCAAGATGAGCACCCTCACGGCATGGCCTAATTGAGATTTGGTCTTATGCGCCACTAAGTGCTTCCTCGAGCATAATCATTATGTAAACTATAGCAGATGCATTTAGGTCTCCTATAAAGGCCTGCCCGGTCGTGTCCCCCCTTGAACGGGTCGGGTAAAGACTAGCTGGTGCACGATGCTATTTTGGCTGAACAAAGTCGGTTACAGGCCTTAGAAAACAAAAAAACCACCTGAAGGCTCAAACGTGAGTTTGAGCGCTCGGGTGGTGCCCCCTGGGCACCACGCCTCCCGAACGAGTCGAGATTTGTGGCACCCAGAGGGATGGTGCGGGTTACCGCTTGGTTGTCATGCGGCCGACCAGACGATGTGACCGGCGAAGATCACGACGTTCTGGTAGACGTGCAAGACGTAGTTCTTGCCGCGCTTCTGCCCTTTCCGGACGTAGTTGGCGTCGATCTGGACGGCGTAGCCGCTGAAGGCTCCTGCCACGAACTCGGTGATCGGCGCGGGCTCCACCAGGTAGGCCTCGTCTGCGGAACCGATGGGACCGAACTCGATCTCCACCATGTCGGAGAACTCTTTCTCCAGCTTCGCTGCGACGTAGGTGCGCGCAACCGCGATGATGTCGCTGCGGTACGGTTCGGCGGGTTCCCTGAACGAGCAGTACGTGTTCAGGAACTCGGCGACGGCGCCGGCGGCGGTCTCGGCGGTGACGGTAAAGGTGCTCATTTCAGGTGCCGTCCTTTCAGGAACGGTTGGAAGGACAATAAGTGCAACAGCGCTCCTGTAAGCGCCTAGCACGGCATTTATGATAACACAAATATTTTATATTGTCAATAAGTCCGTAATGGTTCAATAGCTTTGCACCAAGACTGTGCTTAAAATTATTGCATTTTTAAATATTATATGATATAATACTATTAGTCCGACAAGCCATTCGCCTTGAAAAGGAAACAATATGAGCATCGGATGGATCGTAGTCATTTTTCTCGTAGTCGTTGCCTTCGCCACGGCCAAGGCCTGGAAACGAGGAGGGCGGGAAAGCTTTCGCGCCGCCTACAACTCCGAGAAGTCGCAGGGCCGCAACGCCCTTAAGGCAAGCAGAGCCGTTCGCAGACTCGAGGAACACCGGAATGACGAAGACCTCCTTCGTCTAGTGACACTTGAGTCCCTGTACGAGGTGGGCCTACTGCCCACTGTCACCCGCAACGAGCTCACTCTGGCCAACTACCCCGACATCCTCGAGAGAATGAGAAGGCTCGCAGGTTAGTCGGGATTTGCCGGACGTTTCATTGCGTCCAGACCCCCATCGCTCCAAAAAAGAGCGCCGAGATTGGTTTCTCGGCGCTCTTTCACTTTTGGGACCAAAAGTTACGCTGGGTGAGTGCCTGTTACTATGATTTTAAGATCTGGATTGAGGCGTCGCTGCCGGAAGCCAAAGAACGCGGTTGCGTCGGGGGCTTAAAGCTGTTTCGGTCGGCCTTTATATCAGTTGGTACAGCTATGGATACGCACACTAGTGATCGGCAACTCGCTTGGAATATCGGACCACAAGTGACTTAGACTAGCCAGAAGCTCATCGTTGCTTCCGAAGTCCAGAAACAACTCGAAAACTTGTTCGTTTGACTCTTCTGGGTCTTGCTCAGTGTCCAAGTAATCGACCTCGCCGCGCTTGAATGCAGCGTCATACCAATGCTGGACGATGCGCACGAGCTGCTCTTGTTCTGGCTGATTGAGCCGTCGAGAGAGCTCAAACCGGACAAAGATAGAGTCTATGTCCACCTCGGGTTCTACGTGTACGAGCTTGCTGTCCATTTCACCACTTCGTGTGTCGATGTAGCTTTTATTTATACGGCAAGAGGACCAGGTTCAATATATAATATGTATCGTTGCCAACACGAGCTTATTTAGTGGTTGGCATTATTTATTGACTTTTCCACTATAAACTGTATAATTATGCGGTCTCAGCAAGGCGCTTTGACGCTCAGACCAGGGAAGGTCCAAATGACCGAGAACCCTTACACCGCGATCGCCCGACTCAGCTACACCGTGAATGTCGGGCTTTCGATGGGGACCGTGTCCGTGTACGCCAGCTCGGGCAGCTACTTCGGATTCCTACTGCGCGATGAGCGCACGAAGGAGCTGATGCTGCCGGTGCGGGCGGGCGCGAACTTCACCCTCGGGGCCGAGAATGCTACCGTCGCCATGGCCGCCTTCCCGGCGCGCCTGGGCAACCCCGACGGGGAGTGGCTCAACCTCTTCCCGGAGTGCCCCGAGACGGACCCGGCCCTCATGCCCTCGACGGGCGGCCTGCTGGAGGTCATACCCAACGGCAGCTTCCACTTCGACGGCCTGTGCCTGCCGGGTGGTCAGAAGGCTCGGTTCGTGGCCAATCCGGATGGCACCCGCCACCAGGGGCGCGTCTATGACAGGTTCGAGGTCTGTTACCGCTTCCCGACGAATCCGGACGCCATCCCGGGCGTTCCCGCCGGCGCAGTGGCCAAGGGTCGCGGCGTGTCGATCGGCACCGGAGCCGTGGTGGGCGAGAACCGCTCCACTACCAACCTCGACTACCAGCCGGATGCCTACTCCTTCGGAGTGATTCGCCTGGTGGACCGCGTCAAGGTGGCACAGGAGCTTGCCCAGCACGGGCTGCACCTCGACCCCAACAACGACCACCACTGGTCGGCTGGCTACGGCCGGGACAACGGCCTGACCCCGACCGATTTCCGCCTGGGTGAGATCAACTAGAGTCCATCCATCCAGCAGAGGCTGGGGTGGCCCGCACGGTGCGGGCTACCCCAGCCTTCTTTCTTTGACTCGGTATGGCTTTGGACTGACCAGCCGTAAGCATCGACATTGGTGGTTTGGTATGATGGGCATATGCTGCCCTGGACTTTTTATCCTGCATTTTTAGGAACATTTATTTCGGTAATTGCTTGGACTTACCTTGCTCGACGAGAGCATCTTGCGCATATGCCACGAACATTAAGTGAATTATCCTGGGAGAAGCCGGAAGCATTACGTTATTACCGTGTTATTCTTTGGACTTGCGGTCCAATGTTTGCTATAACGTCTTTATTTTTTATTGTTCCACGCATTGAGCACGCGGTTATTGTGGCGATTGTAAGTACATTTATGGTTATATCCGAAATGGCCGTTGGCATATTCCCGGCTCAAAGAGGCAAAATCACTACTCACGACATCATCGCGGCCATTATGGGCTTCGCTATGATCTCTTGTGCTTTCTTGTTTGCATGGAGCCTAGACGGAGGGTACCGATACGTCGAACTAGTCTTTGCTACGATTGCAAGCGTCTTGGGTGCCCTCACCTTGGCTGATAGGCCGCACTATTTATTTTATGAACTACCTTTTATTTATATTGGGCACTTTTCGGTCTTGGCGGCAGCGCTTGCCCTGCGATAACAAGGTAGGGGTTTTGGCCTACTGCATCGCCACCGAGAAGTCTGTCACCGAGAAGCGGCGGGTGGCGCCGGCGGTTGAGCAGAACTCGATACCATAGCCAATTTGGTTGACGGTTGGGTTGGCCGGGATGTAGCCCTTGCTGATGCCGAAGTTAATGAGTGCCTTAAGGTCGATGACGCCGGAGTATTGGTTGCCGCGGGCCACGTACGACACCACGTTGGCGCCGCCGCTATTGTAGTGCCATACGTCGTAGGTGACACCGCCGGCCGTGTAGGTCGACTTGATTGATCCCAGCGGCACTTGCGTGATGTACTCGGTCCAGACCATGACTTCAGTGGTGCCGCCACCCCAGCCCACACCGTTGAGCCAGAGGTCATAGGCTACATCGTAGATGCCGGCGCCCGGACCACGGCCCGCAAACGTGGTGCTAATAGTGCTGTAATTGTTGAATGGGCTGCCGTTGAGGTTATTAATGTCTTTATGCACGTTCGGGTAGGTCTTCACATCGGTGCCCGAGTAGCCGGTGGCGTCCACATACCAGTTATTGTAGGCGCAGGCGTACAGGGTCTCGCCACTGCTGGCGTTCCACATGTTGTTGTGGACGTAGTAGCCGCCGGTGCTCCAGCCGCCGTTGGTGCCAGAAGTGGTGAAGGAGGGGTTGGTGCAGGCCTGCGATACGGGTGGGGGTGTGGGTGCTGGAGTCGGCGCCGGCGTTGGGGCAGGAGTCTTGGTCGGTGTAGGGGCGGGGGTTGGTGTTTTGCTCGGTGCTGGCGTGGGCGCGGGAGTAGGAGTAGGTGTTTTGGTGGCTGTGGCAGTAGGCGTCGGAGTTGGGCTCGAGACGGCACCCGAGAAGGTCACTTTATCGACGCTCACGGTGCGGCTGCATTTTCGCGAAGAGTAGGGGTTGGTGAATGTTATAGCCAGGGTATGGGCGCCTGCAGCAAAGGATTTTTTATAGGAATAGGTGGTCCATTGCTTGTCCGAAACGGCAACATTGGCCGCGGTTGCTCCGTCAACGGCCAAATTAAGGAAGGGAGCACCGTTGCACTGAGTACCCTTGGCTCGCACCGCTATCTTGCTTGTGCTGCTGGGGAGCTTAATTTCGGCAGTGGCGGTGCCTAGTGTCTTAAATCGAACCGCTTTACCATTACTAAAAGCGCTCGTACTAATAATTTGAGCGCCTGCGGGCAGCTTCATGGCTTCGGCTTCCGTTACGAGGACCGAGGCGGCACTTGAGTAGACTGTAATGGCCGCGCCCACTATCACGAGGAGGCCCATAAGAACGAATAATGGTTTGCGCTGAAATTTACCTGATTTCACAAGGAGTGAGCGGTTTTTGAAGAGTGCGAGCTTGGACTTTGATTTTTTGGGCATTTTTATGTTTCCTAAGGTTGCGCTTATACTAGCATAAGAATTTTAAAATGCAATGCCAAGCCAAAATAGAAGCTACTATAGCGGGTAAAGTGGCAATAATAACCAGTCTCGCGGAAGAACTTTTGGTATCATATGCCTATGAGAAAGCCGAAATTATATATCGTGACGGGCATCTCCGGATCTGGCAAGACGACAGTGGCTCGTCATCTGATTCAAGCAGGCGAAGTGGCGTTTGATAGCAAGCTAAATTCTAACCTATATCAGTTCGTAGACGGTGCCGGCCAAGCGGCGAAGTCGGTTGATATTCACAATGAAGCCTGGAGAAAGCAGTATAAATGGTCACTCAATGAGGCCAGGCTTGGAGAGCTGCTGGAACAAAACCAAGCTGCCTCTAGGGTGTTTCTTTGCGGGAGGGCAAATATATTTCAGTATTGGGACAAAGCACAGGCGGTTTTTCTTCTCAAAGTGAATGCCTTGACACTGCATCAGCGGCTCAATAATGCATCACGTGATAACCTTTTTGCCAAAGATGCTGAGACTCAGAATAAGCTCTTGAATGAGCTGGACCTCGTTCAGGCTAAAATAGCCCAAAAGGGCGCCATCGTTATTGACGCTAACATATCTATTGAAGAGGTCGTGAACCAAATCATTTTCCGCTTAAAATCAAACCCCCACATTGAGCGGCGAGGTACTTTGACATAAACTTAAATATAAGGTATAATATATTAGTTTAGGCTCATATGCGCCTTAAACCCCACAACTTGCCGCCCATTTACAGCTGAAAGGACACGTCATGATGACGCTGCCGGCTTTCGAGTTTTCCTACCCGACATCCACCAGTGAGTTGCCGCTTCAACGAACGGCCGTTCAGATCGTTCGGGCGCTGGCCGACCGCAGCTGGGATGTTCCCGGTTTCCAGGTCAAATTTCGCCAAGCGCCCTCCGATGACGGCGTCATGGAGCGCCGCGTGGCGACGGTCCGGACGGCGGAAGCGCTCATCGACTTCAATGGCTACGGCCAGGTCATGCGCGTGGTCGTGCCCGAGCGAGACCTCCGCATCTGGTGGGGGGATCGGCCGAGCGTTCACCTCCATGTCTACACCGGCTTGCCCTTGCACTGGGCGGGCGACCAGGCCGCCTTCTTCGCCGACTCGTTCAAGACGACCTACCAGCCGCATCACGGGGGCGCCCCGTACGCCACCTACGAGGACTTCTGCACCTGTGCGAATGTCCAGGGGGCGATCTTCGGCGGTATCGGTCGGCTGGTGAACTACATGAGTGGCGACCCCAACTGGCTCAGCGGGCCGCATGCTCACAGTGGTCGCTGGTCGCCTCGGCTGGGTCTTCACTCGGATCTCGAACCGGAAGACGTGGTGCCCTCAGGTACCATCTACCAGACCGACGAGATCCTCCGCGAATTCGACCAGTGGCTCGCGACCAACATGCTGCCGCTGGCTTTGGTGGAGACCCAGGCGGCCGAGCTGGTCG